>SL_4KL_010_BRINEDRAFT_10000607_pt1 | contig 18679 bp, 12 predicted proteins | sample SodLak_010_BRINE_2_FD_10664 | JGI IMG/M metagenome (IMG submission 10664)
GCCACCCTCGAGTCGACGGCCCTCGAGGCGCTCGCGGTCGACTGTCTGAACGATATTTATACCTCGATTGCGGCGGTCGTCGGCGTCCTCGGCGTCTTACTTGGCCAGCCACTGCTCGATCCACTCGCTGGAGGACTGGTTAGTCTGCTGGTCGTCTATCAGGGCGTCGAAATCGCCCGCGAGAACGTCGATTATCTCGTCGGAGCCGCCCCGACACCCGAAAAGCGGGCGGAGATCACCCAAACGCTGCGCAGCCATCCCCACGTCGCGGGCGTCCACGATCTGACCGTCTTCTATGACGGCATCCTCCTCGAGGTGGAAGTCCACGTCGAAGTCGACGGCGAGATGCCGTTCCGGCGGGCCCACGACATCGAGTCGGAACTGGTGAGTCGACTGCGGACGCTCGAGGATGTCGGGGATGCCCACGTCCACCTCGATCCGTCGGGGATCGGCGAGTGGAAAGATCAGCCTGAAAACACCTAGTACTCCGCCAAGCGTCGACTGATGGGTCGAACCGACACCCGCCGACTGGTTCAACCCATCAGTTCAGGCTTGTCAAAGCACTAGACCAGCAACGGACGAACGGCCGTACACCTTTTAGGATCCCCGTACACAGCCTCGCTATGGAACCTGGCGAGGTCAACGAGGTTGCGATCGAGGGCTGTTCGAATCTCTACTACATCGACACCGGCATGTACGACACCGCAGGCTACGGCGCAGCCTACATCCTCGATGCCGACCGACCCGCAATCATCGAAACCGGCATCGGGACCAACCACGAGTACATCCTCGAGGCACTAGCCGAGATCGGCATCGATCGCGGGAACGTCGAGGCCATCGCAGTCACACACATCCACCTCGATCACGCCGGCGGCGCGGGCTTTCTCGCCGAGGCCTGTCCGAACGCCGACGTCTACGTACCCGCTGTCGGGGCGGGGCTGCTCGCAGCCCCCTCGCGGCTGGTCGACGGGACGAAGGCTGCCGTTGGCGAGCAATGGCAGTACTACACCGAGCCGAAGCCACTCGAGGACGACCGAATCGTCGAAATTGACGACGGCGACACCATCAACCTCGGCGACCACGAACTCGATGTCTACGACGCGCCGGGTCATGCCTTCCACCAGGTCATCTTCCACGACACGGAAAACGACGCCATCTTCACCGGCGACGCCGCCGGTATCTGGCTCCCCGGCCCCGAGCGCATCAAAGAGACCAGCCCACCGTCAGATTTCGACCTCGAGGGATGTCTCGCCGATCTCGAGACTATCCGGGAACGCGACCCCAACGTCCTCTGTTATACCCACTTCGGCCCGCGGGAAGTCGACGACATCGACGCCATCGTAGACGAGTACGCGACCGTCCTCACCGAGTGGGTCAAACGGGTGAACGCAAAATCCGACGAACTCGAAGACGACGAGGCTGTGGTCGAGTATTTTGCCGAGACGGCCGAGTTGCCGGGCGTCTGGAACGAACGCAAGGTTCGTGCGGAGGCCATCCTGAACACGCGGGGTGTTCTCGCCTCGCTCGACGACGAGTGACGGTGTCGATGACCGATCGAACATGACAGCCCTACCCGGACGATGTTCGCAGTTCCATCACGTTTTATCAGGTTCGACGTTGTGAGTAACGCCCTATGGACTGGAGGGACGCCGAAAACGCCTACGACGGCCCAGAAATCGGCGAGACGACCCTCGGTCGACTGTTCGAGGAGTCGGCCGCTCGCAACCGGGATCGACCGGCCCAACGGTACAAAGGCGGGGTCTACGACCGGTCGCTGACCGACGACGTGATAGCGGCGGCGACGCCGGGACGGTTTCGAGCGCTCTCCTACGGCGAGATGCGCGATATCGTCCGCAAACTCGCCGCTGGCTTTCGTGACCTCGGGATCGACTCCGGCGATCGGATCGCCATCTTCGCACACACCCGCATGGAGTGGGCCCAGTGTGATTTCGCCGCCCTCGCTGCCGGCGCGGTCGTCACGACCGTCTACCCCGAATCCTCGAACGAACAGCTCCGATATCTGCTCTCAGATTCCGGTGCCGACATCGTCATCGCCGAAAACGAGCAGTTGCTCGAGGCCGTCTTCGCCGTCGAAGCCGACCTCGATCTCGAGACACTGGTTTCGATAGACACCCTCGAAACGGTCGAGCGCGAGGACGTCCTGACGCTTGCGGATGTCTACCGACGCGGCGAGGAAACGTTCGAAAAAGCGAGCTACGAGCGCTGGCTCGACGAACCCGACATCGACGAACTGGCGAGTCTGATCTATACGAGCGGGACGACGGGCCAGCCGAAAGGTGTCGAACTCACTCACTGGAACTTCCGGTCGAACGTCAACGGGATCCGACGCCGGTTTCGACCGCGAGATGGCGATGGCGTTCCCGGGATCGACGAGAAGACACAGACCGTCTCGTATCTGCCACTGGCACACGTTTTCGAGCGGACGGCTGGCCATTTCCTCCAGTTTGCCTGTGGGGCCTGTGTCGCCTACGCCGAAGCGCCCGACACGCTACAGGAGGATTTCGGGCTCGTCCAGCCAACGGCCGCAACGAGCGTTCCCCGCGTCTACGAAAAGATCTACGATACGATCCGCGAGCAAGCAAGCGAGTCGAGTATCAAACAGCGTATCTTCGAGTGGGCGACCGACGTCGGCGTTGCCCACCAGCAGGCTGCAGATCCCGGTCTCCTCCTGTCGGCCAAGCAAACACTGGCTGACCGACTCGTCTTCTCGACGGTTCGGGAGGCACTCGGCGGTGAGATCGAACTGTTGATAAGCGGCGGCGGGAGCCTCTCGGCCGACCTCTGTTTACTCTATCACGCGATGGGACTGCCAATCTATGAGGGGTATGGCCTGACCGAAACTGCCCCCGTCGTGACCGTCAACCCACCCGAGGCGACGAACATCGGGACGATCGGGCCGGCGATTTCGAACGTCGAGTTACGGATCGACGAAGCGGTCGCCACTCACGATGCCTTCGCCGACGATCCCGGTGTCGTCGGTGAACTCCTCGTTAGCGGCCCGAACGTCTCACCGGGTTACTGGAACGACCCAGTTGCCACCGACGAGGCCTTCGAAGAAGACGACTCCGGACGCTGGTTCCGAACCGGCGACATCGTCCACCGCCGCCCCGATGGCTATCTCGAGTTTCGCGAGCGCGTCAAACAACTGCTGGTGCTCTCGACGGGCAAAAACGTCGCTCCCGGCCCGATCGAAGACGCCTTCGCCGCCAACGAAGTCATCGAGCAGGCGATGGTCGTCGGTGACGATGAGAAGTTCGTGGGCGCGTTGCTCGTCCCAAACACCGACCACATAACGGCCTGGGCCGACCGCGAGGGGGTAGACCTGCCAGACGATCCAGAGGCCCGGTGTGACCACGAGCAGGTTCGGGCGTACGTCGCAAGCGAGGTCGAGGCCGTAAACGAGGACCTAGAGCGCCACGAGACGATCAAACNGTTCGAACTCATCCCACAGGAGTTCACCGAGGAAAACGAGATGCTCACCCCGACGATGAAAAAGAAACGGCGAGTCATCCAAGACGTCTTTGCCGACCGGATCGACCGCCTCTACGAGCGAGAGGAGTCGCTGCTCACTCCTCTATAGACTCATACTATCGGACGGAACTGTGTGATCGCCACCCGGGGCGGCGAGAATCTTTCATGACGTACGTCCGGCAGTATCAGAATACTCATCCGTCTCTCCCTCGAGGATCGTTATTCACCGGGGATGATATCACCTAGCGAACCGCCGATAGCCATCGCGGTGAAAATCACCGACACCTGACAGAGATTGACCCACGGATCGTCCCAGGTGACCCGACCCCACAGTGTCATCATCGCCGTCGCGGTCGCAAACGCAATCGCGAGCACCCAGAGCGGCCGACGCGGTAACAAGCCGAGATACGGATCGGTAATCTTGACGTCCCGAAACTCTGCAACGTAGAGGATCCCGACGACGAGTGAAACGGCCAGGGCGAGATTCCCAACGAAAAACGCCGGCGTCTCCGCAAGAAACTCGCCGATTTCGATGACGCCGTCTTCGACGAGCAGCGGCATCCCGATGACGACGCTGCCGACGAACGCCTCGGCTTTGTCCTTTCCGGTAAACGTCGTGATCGCCCGACTGACGGCTCCGTTATGCGAGATCCGATCGACTACTCGCCTGGCCCGTCTGACTTCCATCCGCTCTGTGGGCGTATCGACCGTCTCCTCTAGGGTCTCGAGTTGCTCGTAGAGATCGTCGATCGTGGCGTGGTCTTGTGACTGTTCCGGCAGAGACATATCCGCACTCTCGCAAGCACGCACATATATGTCGTCGTTTTTCTGCAGGGCCTTCATCCGATACCGGCTTCCGATACGGTTTTAGACGGCCGCAAAGAAGCCACGGCCAATGATCGACCGGAGCTATCTGCGCGAACACACCGACGAGGTACGCGACGGCGTCGAGAACCGAGGCGCTGACGTCGACGTCGACGAACTGCTCGAGATCGACGAGCAATGGCGTGAGCTAAAAGCTCGAGGTGACGAGTTGCGCTACGACCGCAACCGAATCACCGAGAAGATCGGCAAACTCGTCGCCGAACAGAAAGACGAAAAGCGCAAACAAGCGATCGAAGAATCAAGAGCGCTCAAAGACGAGATCGACGACGTCGAAGCCGCAGCGAGCGATCTCAAAGCCGAACTCGACGAACGCTTACTCGAGGTGCCAAACGTCCCCCACGAGAGCGTGCCGCTGGGACTCGAAGAACGTCACAACGTCGAGGACAGACGCTGGGGATTCGACGACGTTCGCGACCTTCCCGAGGAGGTCACCCCACATTATGAGTTAGGCGAAGACCTCGATATCATCGACGAGGCCCGCGGCGCGAAGACGACGGGCGCTGGATTCTACTTCCTCAAAGGCGATGGCGCTCGCCTCGAGCACGCACTGGTTCAGTTTATGATGGATGTTCACCGCGAGCAGGGCTACGTCGATCTGTTCCCGCCGATTCCGGTCACAAGCGAGGCAATGCGTGGCACCGGCCAGCTTCCGAAGTTCGCCGACGACGCCTACCGACTGGGCGGGCACAACGAAGACGACTACGACGACGATGATCTCTGGCTCTGTCCCACCGCCGAGGTGCCGGTCACCAACATGTACGCCGAGGAGATACTCCTCGATGATGACCTCCCGCTGAAACACCAGGCGTATACGCCGAACTTCCGGCGGGAAGCGGGCGAACACGGCACCGAAACCCGCGGCATCGTCCGCGTCCACCAGTTCAACAAGGTCGAGCTCGTCAACTTCGTCGAACCTGAAGAGAGCTACGACCGCCTCGAGGGGCTCCTCGCCGAAGCCGAAGAAGTCCTCCGACGCCTCGAACTTCCATACCGAATTCTCGAACTCTGTACCGGTGATCTGACATTTGCCTCCGCGAAGACCTACGATATCGAGGTCTGGGCCCCCGGCGACGACTTCGAGGACGGCCCCGAGGAAGGCGGCCGCTGGCTCGAGGTCTCTTCGGCGTCGAACTTCGAGGACTTCCAGGCCCGACGCGCCGGCCTCCGATACCGGCCAGAACGCCACGAATCGGCGGAATATCTCCACACCCTCAATGCGTCGGGACTTGCCCTACCGCGGGTGATGGTCGCCATCCTCGAGTACTACCAGAACGACGACGGGACGGTGACGGTCCCCGAAGCCCTGCGGCCGTATATGGACGGCCAGGAGACGATCGAAGGCCACGAAAAAGTCGGCGAGAGTGCGCTGGGTGCAGGCGAGCGCGAGTAGACCTGTCGTAGCTGCCTTTTTACATTCGTCTCGAGGCCCACACGCCGACTCCCAACAGTCCGGCGACAGCAACGCCGACTCCAGCGATCGGCCACACGCTGTCACGGACGGCTGTCTCGGTGTCGTGGTCGCTTGCCTCGCTGTCGTGGGTACCTGCCTCATTATTCCGGTCGCCTGGCACACTGTCTGCTACAGTCTCCGAATCGTTGCCCGACTCCTCCGCTGTGTGTTCATTGGCTGGTTCGATCGATTCGGCTGGAACCGTAATTGCCACCCCCTCGAGTGACTCCACCGTTCCCTCGAGTCGGTAGCTCCCTGCATCCTCACTGATCTCGAGGTCGTCGGCTTCGACCCATTCGCCGCCCTCGAGTGTATACAGCGAGAGATCCGCGGCCTCGAGGTCGGGTTCGTCGAACACACCGGCGTCGACCGTCGTCGAGACGGTGCCCGAGCCATCGGGGTCGTCGCCCTCTATGGCGAGTGTCGAAAGTGGGGCAACGCCATCGGGAAGGTCGGGCTGGGTGTCGGCAACAGCGTCGGAGACGGTACGTGGACCGTCGGAGCCGACTGCGGTCCACTCGATCGATTCGAACCGAACATCGTCGGCGGAGGCGTTCAGGTCCTCGAGGGTGACGTTGGTCTCGTTCGAGGTGGTTATCTCCTCGCTACCGAATCCAGTGATGGTCGTCTGCAGTTCCTCGCCGGTTCGCTCGTGGCTGATCGACGGATCGTCACAGCTACCGGTTCGGATCGTCACGGGTTCCTCGAGGTCGAGTGTAATTCGCTCGGGGTCGTCGGCGTCACCGGAGAGCAGTTGCCACTCGTCGATCCGGCCGTCGCCGTGCCAGTCAGGGTCCTGAAGTGTCTCGTCGCCGTACAATGGCGATGCCTCGTTGAACGCGGGGTGAATCGTCACCGAAAAGTCCTCCTCGAGGCCGCCACGAATCGCACCACCGTCGGTCCGACCATCGGCCCAGATCCAGTCGGCTGCGAGGTGGCCCTCGGTGACGTGCCACTCGGCCATGTTCGTCGGCGCGTCGTACTCGTCGTCTCTGACGACCCAGTCGGCTTCGGCGGGGGTGCCGACGACAGAGAGCGAGGCGACGCCACCAGCCGTCTGTCCCTCGAGTCGGTCGTGGACGGTGACGAGGCTCGTCCCGTCGGTTCCCGAATGGAGCATGAGGATGCTCGTGTCGTCGCCCTGGAGGTGCTGGGTACCATACGAACTGTAGAGATTCTCGGCGATGTCGGGATGGGTCTCGTGGTTCCGGTAGTCGTAGAACGCCTCGACGGTGCCATCGGTCTCGAGCGGTTCGATCACCTCACAGGTCTCACCCTGCTCGAGGACGTAGGTTCCATCGCCAGTCGAGGGGTCATCGGTCGGGGTCGCGCCGACAGCACCGGTTACGCCGAGTACGAGTAAGCTGACGAGGAGGAGTGAAGCGACCGAAATCATCGTAACTGGTCCCAACCGTCTCTCCTCTCCTGTCGGACCTCGACAGTTCCGGTGGCTGTTGGTACCGTTCGTGATACTGCCGGACATCCGTCGTAATCGCAGCCCAGGAGTGGAGAAAATCGCCACACTGGGCCGTCCAATAGCATGAATTCGGTGGAGGGGCTCAGAACGCACGCCCTGTTTTTGCCCGTTAAGACCGATAGTAAATCGTTGCGTTACGCGCGGTAGTCCAGAGAGTGGTGGCCGCGATATTCGGATCACAGTGTAGTGGCTCCGGCGATCCGTTCGGTCGTGTTCACAGGCGGCTGAAGATAGAACGTTACTTATTTGAATAGTATATTATAGTAGCTATCTTAATAATATACTATTTCTAATTGGATGTGTGAAGAGCTTAAAAAATCAAAAGTATAATATGCATTGAAACTACCAGCTTATGATGTGGGAGCAGTATATCCGCCATCGTATGCGCCTCGATTCACCGTTTTGATAAACGGTGAAGAGTTTCCGGAATACGATTACATATCCGATATTGTCGTCGACACAACTATCGACGGGGCGGATTATTTTTCCATAACACTCACGTATCCGTTCAACCACGAACACGTTTCGTTCGAACAACTCGACTGGGATCTGATCGCACCCGGTAATGGGGTGACGATCAAGATGGGATACGGTGAGGGAGATAGCGCCGCCAAAGACGTATTTTCCGGTGAAATCGAGGCAGTCAGGCCGAAGTTCCCGGCCAATGAACCCCCTCGAGTTGTCATTACCGGATACGGACCGATGCGGAAGATGATGTCTGGGACGAACTCCGAGTCCTGGGAGGGCGAACTCCTCGAGGATGTCGTCGGAGAAGTCGCCGGGAAGTATCTGGGGATGGATATCGAAAAGGCCGAAATAGGACTCGGTCACATCTTCCAAGACGACGAAAGCGACTACGAATTCGTCCAGAAACTGGCTGCCCGGCACGGATTCGAGTTTCTCTCGATACTCGGAGAGGGCCATTTCAGGCCCAAGCCGGCCGGCGACCCCGAAGAGGGGCCAATCGCGACGCTTTATTATGGCGAGTCGATCGAGATGTTTTCGGGTGAGTTGAAACTGCCCGAACACGGTGAACTCGAGGTCAGACACTGGGACGAAGAAGAAAAAGAAGAGATCGTTGGTTCGGCATCGAACGCGCAGGGATCTGGCAAAGAGGTGATCCGCGTCCAGGTCGACTCCGAAGGCGAAGCGAACACGATTGCCCAGTCTAAGCTCTCTTCGCTCCAGTTGACCGGTGTCGTCGAGACGTTCGGCGTGCCATCGATCAAAGCTGGAAAAGTCGTTACTCTCGAGGGGCTCGGAAACTTTACCGGCGAGGGCCTCGGGGACGTGTTCAGCGACGACTATTACGTTACCAATGCAACACATCGGTTTGGCGAAACGGGATACCGAATGACAATGGAAGTAACCGCACTCGAAGAATGAACTACTCAGAACTAGCCACAGAGAACCAACCAGGTGGATTGTATGGGGTGTACGTCGGCATCGTCACCGATATCGAAGACCCCGAAGACTGGGGCCGGGTCAAACTCGAGTTTCCGTGGCGTGATTGTGACGACGAGAGCCGATGGGCACGAATCGCAACGACGATGGCCGGCGACGATATGGGGACGTACTTTCTTCCGGAACCCGAAGACGAAGTCCTCGTCGCGTTCGGGAACGGCGACATCCACGAACCGTACATCATCGGCTCGCTGTGGAACGGCAAACAGCTGCCACCCCAGGAAAACGACGAGGAAAACCCGATTCGGGAGATCCGCTCGAGGACAAAACACACCTTACGGTTCGACGATGACGACCGCGAGATAGACGAGCCAGGGCCGATTCAAAAGCCGGGTAAAATCGAACTCAAAACCGGTGAAGAAGAGCGAGAGGGCGAAGGGCAGAAATTCATTCTCGACGATGAAAACGAGAAGATTCTCATCGAGGACGAACACGAGAACAAAATTCAGATGGACGAAAACGGCATTACGATCGAATCGCCAGAAACAATCAAGATATCTGCCGATATGATCGAAATAACTGCACAAAAGGATGTCGATGTCTCCGGGAAGAGTCTCGAGGCGTCTGCCGACACGTCGGCAAAAGTCTCGAGTACGTCGATGGATCTAAAAGCAAAGGGGAACATGAAACTGAAAGGAAAACTGATTAATCTAAACTAATGATTCGGTTTGCATTCACGCTACGTTTGGTTCACTCCTGCTCATCGAAGGAACAATCAATCGGTCATCACCGGGGGTGTGTATAATGCCACCAGCTGCACGGGTTGGCGATCCCGAAAACCATGGGACGCCGCTGGCTCCGGGTCCAGGAAGTCCAGATGTCCTGATCGGCGGGAAACCCGCCTGGCGAGCGTTCGTTGATTTCGCAGCATGTCCGATGACCTGTCCGGGAACGCCGCCACCACCACACGTTGGCGGCGTCGTCGTCGACGGGGAACCGACTGTGCTTATAAACGGGTTTCCCGCGGCGACCGAGGGTGATAAAATACCTGAAAGTTGCACGATGAATGGAATTAAAAAAGGGGAAAAATCGGTCGATATTGGATAATTATGCCATCAAACAACTCGAGAAATCACGTCGCTGGTGCGGGATGGAGCTTTCCCGTCAAGACCGACCACAACGGGAACATTGCGCTGTCGGAAGGCGAGATGAGTATCAAAGACTCGATCCGAATCATCGTCGGGACAGCCAAAGGCGAGCGGGTGATGCAACCGGACTTTGGGTGTGAAATTCACGAGTACGTATTCGACACCATCGACGGAACCACTGCCACGCTGGTCGAAAGCTGTGTCGAGGAGGCGTTGATCAAGTGGGAACCACGGATTGACGTCAAAGACGTCACCGCCGGCAGGGCACCTGACGAGCCAAACAAGATGTTGATCCAGATTACGTATATCGTTCGGTCGACGAACTCCGAATCGAATATGGTGTATCCGTTCTATATCAACGAATAACAAGATATAAAATAACTCGGTCGAAGCAACGAATATGCCGGGATGGGGGGACGAACTCGAGACGGCAGATAGTCCAACGATAGACGGGCGTGACCGCGACGACATTCTGAACCATCTCAAACGCATCGCCCCCTACTACACCGAGCAGTGGGATCCGGAAAAGGAAGATTCAGGGACCGTTATTTTCAACATCTTTTCCGATTTCGCAGAGGACATCATCTCACGGCTCGATCAACTACCGAAAAAACACCGGGCAGCGTTTTTGAACGCACTCGATTTCGAAACACACCCACCACAACCCGCGAAACTGCCGCTTACGTTTACTGTTTCCGACTCCGCTAGCGAACCCGTTACTGTTCCACCAGGGACGACGGCGGTAGCAGACGGGACGGACGAGCGGTCCCAACAGCGGTTCGAGACGATAACTGACGAACCCTTCGAAGCGACATCAGCAACGATTACCGATTGCTACGGCATCGATCCAGGAACGGACCGAATCGTCGATCACCGACCGGTACTCGACGGTAACGAAAAAGTCGAGTTGTTTACGGGTGAGAACCTACAGACACACGCCTACTATCTCGGTCATTCCGATCTGTTGAACCTGAATCCTGGCTCGACTATCGAACTCGAGATCACAACGAACGCACCTGTAACCGTCTTTCGAGACTACTTAGAGTGGGAATATTACGGCGACAATGAAGCCGGTGAGACAGGGTGGCACTCTCTTGAGGTCGCTGGACGCCAGGAACACGACCTCGCGACGCTATCTGAGTTCCAGTGGGTTGAATCGTTTATTCACCGGCAAAAACAGTACCTCGAAGGGTTCGATTACAAACTGCTGTCGGATCATCCCGAGTACGACCTGTTGGTGCGTTCGATCATCGACGACATCAGAAAGGGCCGGTTCGGGTCACCGTCTACCACCTCGGAAACAGAACACTCTCCCGAGTTACCAGCCAATCTATTCGACGACCCAGAGATCGATGAGACACTCGTCGAAGGGACACAGCGGCGGTTGACTGCGCTTCGAGAGCGGTTGCGGTCGAGAGTCTTCGAGAACACCCTCTCGAGAGAGTTCGAAACACAGACCATTACGCTCGAAATTCCTGGAACGGTCACCGAAACCGAAATCGACGACGTTGAAACGCGCTGGATCAGGTGTCGGATAGCCGAGAACGAACTGTCCTCACCGCTATTTAACATTCTAATCGATTCGGTCCGGCTTTCAGTCGGAACTGACCAGACAGATACCGGTCGTGATCTCAAACCGGATCTGGCGGTTACCAACGACGTCGTCCTCGAGTTAGATTCCAATTCGACACAGTTGTTGCTCGGTGAGTATCCGACTGAAGCAGCGACGTTTCATCTTGCCTGTGAAGAGGCGTTTACAAAGCCTGGAGCGACGGTTACGATCACGTTCGAGGGCGAAGACAGCGAACCATCGGAGGCCACCGACGTCAATCCAGAACTCGTCTGGGAGTACTGGAACGGGAACGGATGGCGACGACTCTCCGTCGAGGATACGACAGACATGTTACAATCGTCTGGAACGATCACGTTCGAGGCACCCACAGACATTGCAGCCACCAGCGTTGGCGGGCACGAAAAACACTGGATACGGACCCGCCTCGTGAGCGGAAACTATGGCGAGATACGTGTCGAAGCAACTGATCAAAACAATTGGGAGCGGTTAGATGACCATATATCACCGCCGGCGTACGAGACAATCTCGCTACAGTACAATCAATCGGAGTGTCCGTTCGAACGTCAGTTCACGTATAACAATCTCACGTTCGAAGACGTCACTGCAGCCAAAACGGAAATCAAACCGTTTGCGTCACTTCCTGGCGAGAAACAGACGCTATATCTGGGGTTCGATAGGCCACTTGCCGGTGGTCCAATCCAGCTGTATATTTCGATGGAAGAGGCTGTCTACCCGCACGAATTCAATCCGTGGATCGATATCGAATACTGTTCTGACCCGTCGATCGACGAATGGACGCGACTGACCTCGAGAGACGGGACCGGCGATCTGACCGAACGAGGGATTCTGGGGGTTACCTTCCCCGAAGAGACAACCTCGTTTTCGCTGTTCGGGAAAGAACGCCACTGGATACGCATTCGGCTTACGAGAGACGAATTCGCCCGAAGCGAAAGTGGACTGTTCGCTCCGGTCAGATCGACAGAACTTCCAGCGACCAACCGACGAGAGTTATCGACCACGTCGATCTCCGAGCGTGAACGCAGCGAGCGAACCCGCACGCCGCCGGTCGTAGACGGGTTCTATTTGAACACTGCGTGGGCAAAAAACACCGTATCGATCGACGAGGAAACGCTTGGTTCGAGTAACGAAACAGCCAACGCAACGTATCGGTTCTCCCAGGCACCGATTTTGAACGCCACGGTCTGGGTGGACGAACTCAACGTCGTCTCCCAACGTGAACAACAGCGTCTCGAAAACGACAGTTCGACCGACATTGAAAAAGAATTCAACAGTCAGGGCGAACTGACGGCGTTTTGGGTCGAGTGGGAGCAGGTTCCTGACTTTTTCAACTCCTCACCGTCGTCCAGAGAGTACGTGCTCAATCGCTCGGACGGAATCGTTCGGTTCGGCGATGGAAAGCGCGGTGCGATTCCACCAGCAGGCGAAAATAACATCAAAGCAACGTATAAGATCGGTGGCGGGAGCGATGGAAACGTCGAAGCGGGTGCGGTGAGTAACTTGCATGATGAAATCAGGCTTATCGAGGAGGTAACGAACCCGAGCCCAGGCGAAAACGGCGAAGACCAAGAATCGATCTCGGAGTTCGTCTCCCGCGCACCGAAACAGCTTCGTGATCGGGGTAAACCCGTCACGAAAGACGGCTTCGAGCGGATCGCATCATCTGCAGCACGCGAGGTCGCACGTGTCGAATGCAGGGCAGGGAAAGAAGAGACAGGTGAGATTGGTCGCGTAACGCTGCTTATCGTCCCCGATACGGACGAACGAATGCCCGTGCCATCCGAAGAGCTCTTAAAACAGGTCGAAGACAAACTCGTAGAGACAGCACCCGAAACGATCGTCGGAGATCAGTCAAAACTGACCGTTCGGGGGCCGACCTACGTCGAAGTCTCCGTCGACGCGACCGTCCACTCGAGCAGCGTCGAAAGTGCTGCCCGCATCCAGGAGACGGCCAACTCAGCACTCGATGAGTTTAGCCAACCGCTTACCGGTGGCCCTAACGGAACGGGATGGGATATCGGTGACACACCGGCACCCAGCGAATTCAGTGGCTGTCTCGAACAACTGGATCGTGTCGACTACGTCAAGCATATCTCGGTAACCTACCGAGAAGGTAACGAACAAGTGACACTCACTGGCGGAGAGGGAACTCCGATCGTCGCCTCGGACGTGTTGGTCTACAGCGGCCAACACGACGTGACAGTCGAGTTTGAGGGTGATCGATAATGTCCTGTCTCCAGACGCTCGAGACAGAATCATTGTTCCGGTCGATGCCTGTATCTAACGTACCGAACGCAATTACCGAACTATATGGCAGATACACAGCCACTATCACGGCTACGGGGGGAGTCTCATGGGTGTAGAAATTCCAGACCTCGATGATGAGGAGTTCGAGGATATCTTCGAGCGCGCCAAACGTCAGATTCCGATTCATACCAGCGAGTGGACCGACCACAACGTCCACGATACTGGTGTTGCAATTCTCGAACTGCTGGCATGGGTCTCAGAAACGTACATCTATCAAATAAATCATCTCTCAGATCGGGAGCGAAGAAAGTATCTCAATTTACTCGGGGTCAGACAACGGCCACCACAGCCTGCAACAGGGCAGGTTACCCTCGAGCCACCGACCGATGCCGATGGGACGATCATCTCGGCAGGAACGGAATTGTCGGTGGATGACTCTTCTGGCGTGTTGAAATCGTTCGTAACAGACTCCGCGACGACGCTCACCGCGGCAAACCTCGAACGGGTCATTACGTGTGCTGATGGCGATACGGTCGACAATACACGAGAAAACGAGACCCGCAACACGAATTATTATATGTTCGGTGACGATCCTGCCAGCGGAGATACCCTGTATCTCGGATTCGATCGGGACCCGTTTGCAGATGCCAGCGTCCTAGAACTTACGTTTGATCTGTACGACGATCAACTGCCGGAGATCGCCACACATGGGGAGTTCGACAGCACGTTTGAGCCATCCGTCGAAGTCAACTGGCAGTACTGTCCGGATTACAACGACTGGGAAAACGACGATGCCTGGGCTGACGTTCCTGTTGTGGAAGATCAGACGAACGTGTTCTATCAGGATGGAAAAGTTATCCTCTCTAAACCCCTCGACTGGGAAATCGATACGGACGCACTGAACACGGTCAACGTCCACAACCAACGACCGGGACTCGTCTGGCTTCGCTGTCAAGTCCAGACACCGGGGTATGAAGTCCCGCCACAACTGGATGCGATTCGACTGAACATCCTCGAGGTCAGCCACCGACAGATACTCAACGGTGAGTTGCTCAAACGGGCAGACGAGCAACTCGAGACGTCGATCTATGCGAACGAAACGTTCTTTTTCGAACACGCTCCAGTGCTCGATGCGACCATCGAAATTGACGGCGAGCAGTGGACTGCCGTCGACAACCTGGACACGTCAGGCCCGACAGACACACATTACGTACTCGAGAAACAACGTGGGGCAGTCGTCTTCGGTGATGGAATAAACGGTGCAAAGCCACCAGTCGGCAAGCACGTACTCGCAACACGGTATGTCCACGGTGGTGGAACGGCTGGTAACGTCTCCGATGCGGCCGACTGGTATTTTGACGACGAGCAGGGAGACCTCATCGATGGGGTTTCGCTGGCTGACGTTCCCGTTTCGCCGATCGGTCCGGCTACTGGGGGAACGGATATGGAGTCGATTCCTGAAGCAATCGATCGATTCAAACGCGATCTGAAGGTTCCATACCGGGCCGCTACGCTGGACGATTATGAGTATATTGCAACACACACTCCCGGACTTAGATTCGGTCGCGCGAAAGCGATGGTCACCACAGAACAGACTCCACAGGGTGATACACTCAACAAAAATCACGTCGTCGTCGTTCCCTACAGCATGAAACCCAAACCAGAGCCGAGCGATGGGTTTCTCGATGCAGTGAGAGAGCATCTCGATCGCTGTAGCCTCATTGGGGATCACGTCAGTGTCGGCAAGCCCGAGTACGTCCGAATTGGCATTACGGTAACTGTCTCTGCATTACCCAGTTACTCGAGGGCTGAAGTCATCAGGGAAATAACAGACGAGCTTCGGGAGTATCTCCATCCGATTACTGGATACGATGGTGATGGGTGGCCGTTCGGTCGTCCACTGTACGTCACAGAAATCGAAGACATCATCGCGACTATTTCCTGTATCAGTCGCGTCGAAACGCTCTCGATTAGCGCAAACGGCGAAGAGGACATAGACGAGTATGGAAACGTACTGATCCCTGACACGGCGTTGCTATCGCTTGTCGAAGACGACATTACGGCCACCGTAACATTCGAGTAAGATCATGACCGAAGAGTTCGCGTTCGTTAGTGCATCGACGACAGAAGAGTGGTCTCGCTGGATCAGTCGCAATATCAATCTTAGCGAAGGGAGCGGTACGCTTGCACAGACGACGACCCTTGTATCGTCCCCACTCGAGTTTCCAGCGGCTGATTTCGACGTCAACTCGAGTGGAACACTCCTCGTGCTCTGTCCGCTCGGCACCGTTAGCGTATATCAACCGGCAGAATCCGAACTGAAGTCGCTTACGCTGATCGGGTACGACGACCTCGAGATGGACCGACCTGATGCGATTGCATCGACGAACCGAGAGATCTATCTGTTCGATACCGATAGTGACAACCTCGCTGTCTTTTCTCGACAAACCCGTCAACTCATCTCGAGGATTGACCTATCGGTCGATCCGATAACGGTCGTCGGGAGCCAGCGGCGTGTCTACGTTCTCGAACCGGCGACTGAGTCGGGAAACGGAGCGGTTCGAACGATCGAATCGGACGGAACGACCCAAACGATACTCGACGGACTGGACTCACCAGTCGACCTTTCGGTTGGTCCAGACGAGACTGTATACGTTCTCGAAGATCACTCCGATGGACCGAGACTGGTACACTCGACGCCAGACGTCGGCACGTTTCCGGAGACACCATCCAAAACCTACCTCGAGGCGCTAGAGTGGGTTACGCCGAGGTACGTCAGTGTCAAATCAGAAGATACGCTGGTCTTTCTGGGAACCGACGAAGACGATACACAACAGTTCATCGAGTGGAACAGCCAAACGGACGATACCGATGTGTTCGATGCTCCGGACAGTCCGCTTACCGGACTCCAGTGTGAGCCAACCCAACGAGAAGGCGGTGAGCGACCAATATATGCCCACTCGGGGCCGGAAACGACACTTTGGGAGCTGAGCGAACGCAGCGTCAATAAAAAAGACTCCGAGAGTCTCCGGTATGAAGGTAGATTGATAAACCGGTTCAATTCTGGCCGGTCAGATATGCAGTGGCATCGAACAAAACTGGATCTCTCGGAGTTACAACCGGATACGCGCGTCGAATTCAATTATTATACTTCCGACGGCGACGGGGAACTCGACGATCTCAGCGGTTTGGATTGCACCCAGACACAGCTCGATACGCTCCGTGCAGCTGATATCTACGGATTGTGGGACCTAATCGAGCATACTCCTGCTGAGGTCGCGTCTCTCCTTCCACAGACATCTCAACAGACAGTCAAAGAGTGGATGGACCGTGCCAAAGAACGGATCCAACGGGATTTCGAGGAACGCTCCGTTCAGACGGCCCACGATCCAGAAGATATCTTACTCACGGATGCAATCGGCCAGTATCTTCACGTCGAGATACGGCTGGTCGGTAACCGAGAATCCTCGCCTCGTCTGAACTCGTTTAAAACGTACTGTCCCCGGAAATCCTACATTAGATATTTACCAGAGATTTACTCGAAAACACAGGACCAATCGGCGTTCCTGACTCGGTTTCTGGCCATCTTCGAATCCGTCTTCGTCGATATCGAAGAACGACTCGAACACCAGACGACGTATCTCGATCCAGAGGAGATTCCGGTCGAATATCTGTCTTGGCTCAACGAGTGGCTCGCGGTCGATCTCGGTGACCGATGGCCCGAACAGGCACGTCGTGAACTGCTCGCTCGTGCTCCTGAATTGTACAGAAATCGCGGAACGAAAACGGGACTGATGGAGCTACTCCAACTGTATCTCGATCACGTCGACACCGTCTCTCAGTCAAACCACCGGACACTCGTCCAGATCGAACGACGGCTCGAAACACTCGTTGATGCTGGATATCTAACCACTCGAGAGGCCACGGCTGACCTCACACAGTACCGAAACCGGTTTACTAATTCGGAGAGCAACAAAATTTACTTTTTTGAATATGATTCGCTAGAATGGTTATCAGACGAACACTACGATCAGTACTATAACAAACTCATTGGCCATCCGCGTCGATTCCAAATATTAGTTCAACCAGGGGTGCCAGATAAATACGTTACTATTATCGAAAATATTATCGAAGCGGAGAAACCAGTTTCTGCTGATGCCGAAGTAAAGAAACTGGAACATCGGTTCCAACTGGGGGCGCACACATATCTGGGGATAAATACGGTCTACCCTGCCCGGGAAGTCAAACTGGGTGAGTCCACACTCGGTAAACAGGCAATCTTGAGACCAGACGAGCGCACAGTCGAATAACAACCAACTGAACTACACGAACACACAGATACCATGTCACAAGACGGAAACCAAGACACGTCACGTAGATTCGAACTGCGAAACTTCGAAAAGAACCGATACTTCCAGGGTAAGCTTATGACTGCCCAAGATATGCTTTCCGATCAACAGTATCACGCAAATCGCTTGGAAACGATAACCAGACTTACTAGCGGTGTAGGTATTATCTCTGGACTTGATATTTCGGAATTCGAGCAAGAAGATGATCGGCTGCACTTTACAGTCGAACCCGGGATAGCAATCGATACGGCCGGCCGGCCGATTGTCGTGAGCAATCCAACAGTCAAAGCGATCCCGATTCCAGAAGGCGACGAAGTATACATTTATCTCGAGTTCGACACCGAAACCAAAGACCCGGTTCCGGTTCCTGGGGCGGAGCCGCTCGATGGCGACGAGTCCGAAGAAAGTCGCATTCTGGAGGTGTTTTCTATCACCGCGACGGAGGCATCGCCGGCTGAATACAAATCTCCGCCCCAACTAGCACTTACGGAACTCATCGATACGAACAAAACTCTTGAGGAGATCGCAGACGATATTGCTAACGCATATCACCACGAGTACCGCCAACAACCGACCGATCAAGCCGATTCAGCAGTGTTTCTCGGCTCGTTCGAGCAGACGCCCGATGGTAGCTGG
>SL_4KL_010_BRINEDRAFT_10000608_pt1 | contig 18630 bp, 21 predicted proteins | sample SodLak_010_BRINE_2_FD_10664 | JGI IMG/M metagenome (IMG submission 10664)
TAAACAGATATGATGTATTGATGAGCAAATAATGATCTCAAAATGCCATAAGAGCATTATGAGCCTCAAAAAGATTACATCTCATAATTATTAAAACTATTTAATGAAATGTATAAACCACCAAATCTTAATTAGGGCATATTCATATAACCGTGTAGGTGAGACTTATTTACACTGTTAAATTTCAGAAGTGGGTAAATTTTATTCTGTGAATTATACAACTATATAACTCTAAAATAATATCTCGACTTTTTTCCTTCAAAGTCTTCTCAAGCCGGCGACTAAATTTTCGCCAAAAAAAGGTGCTTACTCAATCTTTTTATATTTTTGATAATGAATACTTTCCCTCTTCATGTACATCCCCCAGATGATATAACCCAAGAAACTTTGCCGGATATTAAATTTGAGATGCAGGAAAGGAGTAAAAATCATACATCTTTGACCCTCGTCAAGGATGATTCTAAAATTTCTACGCATAACATGTACGTTAATTTTTATTCTTTTTTTCTGTACATTCATCGAAACATTAAGCCAACATAAAAGTTAACTCATAAGAGAGAGTGCACTTTTCAATTTATATTTATTTTAGAGGGCTTTGAAATACCGGTTTATTTCGACTTCACTCCTCTGGCTCAATATGACGTCAATTTGAGCCTGCCTGTTCCGCCGGCCGGCGGATTCGGCAGACAGGCGCAATGAGGAGAAACGACGAATGAAGTCGAAAACAAGTGTAAGGTTTTGCAAAGCTCTCTTTTACAACGAACATCAGGAGATAAATGAAACTACCGGATATTTCATCCATACTTTTTCTTGGAACGGGTGATGCTGTAGCCTTATCTGCCATCCGAGCTATTGGTACTGCATTTCCCTTTACATCTATCCATACACTGTCAAATGCAACCGATTACATTCAAATTTCGAACTATTCAAAATATATCAGCCTTCATCACACACTGAATAATTCGGAAGGTGATGAGTTTTTACGTGAAGTGATTTTCCATATTAAAAAAAGCGGTGCAGAGATTCTTTTACCTGTAGATGAAGATAGTGCAAGGTTTGTATCCGTACATCTTGAAACACTAAAAAAATATGTAAAGCTTCCCCCCACCTCATCGGCAGATCTTATGGATTCCTTAATCAGAAAAGACAGACTAGCAGATCTACTAAACTCTAAGGGGTGCCAAACCCCAGAAACTTACCGCATGAAAGATCTTAATACCGATTCTTTACCAGTGGATTTTTTCCCCTGTTTGATGAAGCCAATTCGTGGGTCGGGTGGTAGAAAATTTATAAGGATTAATGGTCATGCCGATCTTAAAAACCTTTTAGCACATAATAATTATGACAATTTTATTCTACAGAAACTGATTCCGGGCAGTGATATAGGATGCAACATTTTAGCGGTGGACGGAGAAATTCATGCGTATACAATTCAGAGGGGGCTTGTTAAGGAGGGGTATTCTTTTTCAAAAGCAATACGTTTTGAGGACAACAAAGTTCTTTTTGATCAGGTTGAAAAATTTATTCGTGAGATCGGTTACAGCGGTATTGCCAACCTTGATTACCGTTTTGACGATCAGGATGGTCTACCAAAACTAATCGACTTTAATGCCCGATATTGGTCTAACCTGGAAGGATCAAAAGCGGCCGGCATTGATTTCACCATGCTTAACTGTCTCGAGGCATTAAATATACCTTATGAAAAGCCTATTTTTAAACATTGCAATTACCTTTTGGGCCGAGCCGTCTATAGTCGTTTTAAATCTTCAAATGGTAAAATCCCGACATTCACCGACTTAAAAAGTCGTATAACGGATCCCCTTCCCGAGCTGCTTCGAATGTTTTAAAATGATATTAAATATGCTGTCCCGAAAACTGATTGTATTCGTTTTATCAGGACATCTTCATAGCGCCTTAATCACTAATCAATAAAAAGCCGAAGAAGACGATCTACTTCGGCTGTATTTAGACTTATATTTCAGGATATGAGGTCAGCGATTCTTGTTAAGCGCTTCACTTTCGTCGTTTTCAAGATCTTCCATTTCCTCAGTCCAATCATCATCCATCATTTCTGCGGTGGCTTCTGCAGGCTCGGAACGAGTTTCGGTATGCATCAAAGCTTTCCACTCACCATCCTGCATTGTCCATATTGAAGATGAAAAAAATGTTCCTGAAAATGGTTCACCCATATACTCCCCTGAAGAATTTACTTCATACACAATAATTGCAACATTTTCAGTCGGTGACATCACGTTGATGTTCGAAAGCTCAAACGAAGTCATGGTAACATTCTCAAGGTTTGCGATTTCTTCCTCTTTATTACTAATTCCATGACTATAAATCGCTATAAAATCATCAAGCAGATTATCTTCGAAAACACTCATATCTCCTTTTTGAACGGCTTCATACATGGCTCTCTCTTTCTTGATGATCTCCTCTTCCATATTATCTGCCTGGGCAAACCCAACAGATGTAATCATACCTACCAGCAAAATCGATAAAATATACTTTTTCATATCTATCCTCTCTTAATTGTTTGTTCTTATATCTCCTGACACTCTAAATTATTTTAAAGTATACATAATGATATATACATATATAGATATTTGCAAGATAATAAATGGCTTTAATATTTACTTTTAGTTTGACCGGCCGGGTTGTAGATCGATGCCAAGTTAAAAGTTAACGTATCGAACGAAAAATCATTTATGAACTACTTATCATACCCTCTGATGATGCATTACTCAATTTGAAGAGAATTGGCTGCTCCGGATATGTAATTACGTTAACTCCTTAAGCAAGTCACTGATATCAAGCGGTTCAGTCACCATTTCGATCGATCCGTCCGCCCTGTAATTCCACTCTTCTTTCGGCCGGTCGCGATACAGTTCCACGCCGTTTCCGTCCGGATCATTCAGGTAGATCGCCTCGGAAACCCCGTGATCACTCGCACCACTAATCGGGTAACCGTTATCAATCAGGCGTTTCACAATTTTGACCAAATCTTTTCGGGTCGGGTAGAGAAATGCGGTGTGATAAAGCCCCGCCGCACGCTCTGGTACCGGTGCCCCGCCTTTACTATGCCAGGTATTCAAACCAATATGGTGGTGATATCCGCCGGCAGACAGAAATGCGGCCTGATCTCCGTACATGGTAGTCAACTCAAAACCGAGCAGATCTCGGTAGAACTTTAGGGATCGCTCGAGGTCGGTAACTTTTAGGTGAATGTGCCCAACGGATGTACCGGCGGGGGCTTGATAGGTTGATGGCATGGTGAATCGATTTTATACTATTGTTAATGAGTTGAATTACACGTTCAACGAAACACACCTCTGGAGTTTTCGCTGAACGCTTCAACTCCTGTCTCCTCTCAAGAGGAGATTTAAACCCTTGGAGGGTTTTTTTCGAAATATTTCAACAATTACTATCCGGGCCGCAAACGGCTCCGGTGGTATCTGATATATTTAACTCTTCTTTTAGCTTTTCAAGAGCTTCTACAAAAACCTCAACAGGCTGAGCTCCGGAGATGGAGTATTTTTCGTTCAGTATAAAAAACGGCACTCCCTGAATCCCCAATTTTCGAGCATTTGTGACATCTTCGTGGATCTCCTGTTCGATAGAGTCACTCTGCAGGGCATTACGGATTTCCTCTTCTTTCATTCCCGCCTGCTTGGCCGTTTCAACAAGAAAATCTTCGCTGTCGATATTTTGCCCATCTATAAAATAGCCTTTGAGTAGAAGCTCTTTCACCTCATTTTGCACTTTGTTCTTTTTAGCAAGATGCAACAACCGATGAGCCTTAAAGCTGTTTGCCGGTACAGTTTTGCCGAAATCGTAATCCAGGCCGGATTCCTTCGCTCTCTGTTCCATCTGCTTATGAATCTGCTTCGACTGCTCCAAGCTCCACCCTTTCCGCTTTCCAAGCTCTTCATAAATTGAGGCATCCGGATTGGTTTGGGCATCGGGAGCAAGTTCAAAACTGTGCCACACCACATTAACGCTGTCCGTCAACCCGGTCTGTTCAAGTGCGTTTTCGAGATTTCGCTTTCCGATGTAGCAAAACGGACAGACAATATCTGACCATACATCTATATTCATTGTTTCAGTCTGTTTATCGGGATTTAGATTTTCCAAGTTATTCATAAATTCGTGCTATTTAATTTTCATCGCTCCAGCTATTTATATATACATTCCGGAGCAGAAAAAATGTGTTGATCGCGTAAACCAAATTGCTAGCCGTCGTAACCGGGGGTTAGTATGTTCACTTTTCAATCCAGCGTTACAAAAACAGATGTACGAGCTTCATTATTCACCGCCCTGCTTTTATGTCCGTGGCCATCTACATCTTCAACCAACAATATATCACCCGTTGAAAATCGCCGTACGGTTCCATCACCGACCTCCACATCCACCGCCCCGTCCAGCATAATGATATACTGACGCTCCGGGGCGTTGTGCCAGTCGTAATCGTAATCCGGTTCGGTTCGTCGAAAGATGATACCGGTAGCATTCACCTTTTCAGAGAGCTGACCTATTTCGCCACTGCTCTCAAGTTCGATTTCAATATCCTCAAAGTGAGATTCATTATCGGTGCCGGTATAAAGTCGGGTAATTTTCATTTTAGAAATTTATTTCAGGATTGTAAAAATCCCCCTTAATAAAGGGGGCAATGGGGGATGATATTTTGTGTTTCATAAACAATACATGAGTGATTCTAAACTCAGGAAGTCATCCCCCTGCTCACTCCGTTCGCGTCCCCCCTTCAAAGGGGGACTTTTATCCTTTCCGACCCATAGGGTCGGGGAATTAAACCACTGATGATTAATTAACTAACTCAGGCTCAAACATCAATCTCAGGCAGTCGCTTTTCGATCCTTTCACGTTTTGACTCCAGCCACGGCGGAAGTATCAGTTTTTGCCCCAGTTTGTCAGGTTCTTCATCCACATCATAGCCCGGTCCATCCGTTGCAATTTCAAACAGTACTCCGCCCGGAGATCGGAAATAGACCGAGTGGAACCAGTGACGATCGATCACTTGAGAAGGGTGTAATCCCATTTCAATTACTTTTTCGCGCAAACTTTTCAATTCATCATCATCTTCAGCCCGAAAAGCGACATGGTGAATAATCCCGCGACCATTCGCAGACGGTTTTGATTCCCCTTTTTCGATGATTACAGAGCCACCAATCGGGGCATCCGTTGTATAATGCCACGCATTATTTTTTTGATCAACTTCCTCAAATTCAAAAACATTTTTCAGCACGTCGGCTGTGGCCTCATGCTCATTCAAACGCAGTGTAGTTCCGTAAAATCCCCGAATTCCATGCTCTGCCGGCACCGTTCCTTTCTCCCATCCCGGCAGTTCGTTAACCTGTTCATCAAATACAAGCTCCAGCTGCATCAAATCGGGATCCTTAAACCCTATCGCCTGCCTCCCGAATCGGTCGTAAGGACCATCAAAATCAATCCCCTCTTCGCCAAAATGTTCAACCCAATAGTCCATCGAGCCGGCCGGTACAGCAAGTGCAACTTTCACTGCCTCGCCCAGTCCCGGTTTTCCTTGTTGCGCCATCGGCCAAGGAAAAAATGTCAAGCCGGAGCCGGGAGAACCTTCCGCATTTCCATAGAACAAATGGTACGTTCCCGGATCATCCTGATTGACAGATTTTTTTACCAATCGCATTCCCAGTGATTTCACATAAAATTCTGCATTTCGTTGTGCATCCCCCGAAAGCGCTGTAATGTGGTGAACTCCTTTATGATGTTTACTCATGACGTATGTACTTACAGATTATAAATATTTTGTTTAATGTTAAACTAAATATACGAAAAATAAGTTCCATTCAAACTAGATAATCATCCACAGGGGTAGATCCTTGCAATAATAAACTCATTCCGAAAAGCGATGTAACCAATCTCAAGAAATTGTAGTTTTCCAAAATGACAAAACAGCAACTTGAAAAATATTAGGTGCTCATCTATCTGTCGGCCATCCTATCCGGGTTGACGTTTGGGGCTATCTATTCCGGACTGAATCAACTTTTTTTAAAACTCTTCTGTGGCCAACTTTTGGTCTTCTAATGTATGCTGCATTTACACAGATATCATTATCAAAGCTAAATAGATCATTCAAAGATCCGCGCTTCATACTTACGGCGCTTATTGGAAATTTTATTCTATTCCCGATTAGTATATAAGGCTGTCCCGGAACATACACGTGCTAACATTTCAAAATTGGCGTACAATTTGGGTTGATGAACGCACGAATTTAGTGATCGAACAAAAAAATCACCCGACACAAATATATACAGTGCCGTTCTCAGAAGTAGCTTTCATTTAAAATTTAAGTGCTCTTTTTTTAAATGAACGTTCTCTATTTTTTTGGAATAATTTTGGCCGGGTGCTCCATCTCTCCCGTAACATCCTCAACATGGTGATAGTGAAAGACATTTACTATAAATAGAAACGGCCAGACAGCAAGAAATGAAAACCATATGCCATCCTGCAAACCCATATACAGCCCAATAATCCCCATAATAACTCCACCACAAATTCCCCATACTAAATTTGCTCCAAACGAAACTCCCTCTTTTCCAATAATTGATCCCACAACTAATCCCGCTATTGACCCGCAGGACATATACCAGTAAATAAGTGTTGCGCTCAGCTCTTCCATAACATTCTGTTCTCCTCTCTTATTTAATACGCATGTTGGACATGAAATTTTGTTTCCGAGCTCATTCATCCACAATCCACACAGATAGGAATGACCTGGAATCAAAGGTTAATCCAGTACAAACGTAATTTTTGCATTTACTCGAAACTTCGTAATCCTGTTATTCTCTACTATACCCTGCATATTTTCGCAATATACACTCCGGATATTTTTCACCGTATTCGAGGCCTGCTTCACGGCATTCTCAACAGCCTCTTCCATGGTCTCCCCTTCTGCAATCACTTCAATAACTTTTGCTAACGACATAATAAACCCTCTTTTTCATTTTTTTAATTGATGATAGTAACTCTTGCTTATACATAACATCGGCTTTTATTACTTGAACCGTCTCTTCTTTCTACCATAAACTCTGTAAGATGATTACACTTCCCTCTGTAAGATCTATTTGATGACTACGCATTTCAGCAACTGCGCATCAACCTTATAATCGGAAGCACAACGGGTTGATGAACGCACCATTTTCCATCTGCATCCTTATCATAAACAATCAATCAAACTCAATAATATCAGCCCTTACAAGCAGGCGCACTTTGGTGTAGAAAAACAGGTTCAGGATGTCGGCATCATACCGAACATTTGCAAGCGCTAACTTTTGATTACGAGGAGTTCCAAACTCAGACTCATAACTGTTCCAGAGATTTTCAAGCGCTTCAGCGTACATTTCACCACTGCCTTCAATTCGGGCTACAGCAAACGTAGATACGGTAAAGCCTGTAGAATAACTTAATCCAAAAATATATACAGCTTCCGACTCCCCCGTCAAATTAGTGGCAGCAATGGTGTAGTTCCCTTCATTTAAATTTAAAATTGTCTGATTCCCTGATAAAAAAGCCCCGGAATTGCTGCATCCCGTCAATAATAATGCGCAAAACAGCAGAAGTGAAATTGTTATTTTTTCCATAGCTACTCTTGATATATCTATTCATAATTCTTGATTAACTATAAGTAGCAATTTCTCTGTTGATATGGTGTAGGAATAACACGATTTCCATTGACAGGATAAGTAGAAAAGCTTGGTGTTGTCTCCTGCCTCTTTCGTATTTCAAAGCAAGTAAATTAGCAGGGGTTCAAATGCTGAATAAATGGACACAAAAAAAATCCCGCCGGCATGATTTTACGTTCATCAAACCAACGGGATTTAAAACTCTAAAAAATAACTGCTAAAACCGAATCAGAGAACCGCTCTCATATAGTCGCGGCGCATCTGTGCAATTGCAGAAATACTAATTCCTACCGGGCATACCGCCTCGCACTCAGCATGGTTGGAGCAGTCTCCAAACCCTTCTTTTTCCATCTGCTCAACCATGGCAATGGCCCGCTTATCACGCTCGGGTTGCCCTTGGGGAAGAATGTTCAAGTGAGAAAGTTTTGCTCCCGTAAAAAGTGATGCAGACGAATTCGGGCAAGCTGCCACGCACGCTCCACAACCGATACAGGTTGCATAATCAAACGCTTCATTGGCCGTATCTTGTCCTACAGGAATCAAGTTGGCCTCCGGTGCAGCCCCCGTCTTCACGGATACATATCCACCCGCTTCGATAATTCGGTCGAACGCACTTCGGTCTACCACAAGATCTCTCACTATCGGGAACGCTTTGGCACGTGGTGGTTCCACAACGATGGTATCGCCATCATTATAGTTCCGCATATGCAGCTGACAGGCAGCGGTCATATGTTTAGGCCCGTGTGCTTTCCCATTAATTACTAGGTTACAAGATCCACAAATACCTTCACGGCAATCGTAATCAAATTCTACGGGGTCGCGCCCCTCTTTGATCAGGTTTTCGTTGAGCACATCCAGCATTTCAAGGAATGACATGTGTTCACTTACGCCGTTCAGCTTATACTCCATAAAGCCGCCTTTTGCCTCGGCATTTTTTTGGCGCCAAACTTTCAAATTAATCGTCATTTCGCTCATAATAGATCCTTATTTGTAACTTCGTTGTTTCAATTCCACAAACTCGAATTCGAGATCTTCTTTGTGCAGTGTTGTATTCAGCTTACCATTCACGCCGTTATACTCCCAGGCGGAAACGTAGGAGAAATCTTCATCATTTCTCAATGCTTCACCCTCTTCGGTTTGATGTTCATCACGCAGGTGGCATCCGCAGGATTCATCACGATCCAGTGCGTCGAGCGCCATCAATTCGGCCAGTTCAAAGAAGTCGGCCACACGTGCTGCAAATTCGAGATATTTGTTGTAGTAATTTGATTCCCCGGGAACGCGAACGTTCTCGTAAAACTCTTTACGCAGTGCTCTGATCTCTTCTATAGCTTCTTCGAGCCCCTCCTTGCTGCGGGAAATTCCAACTTTATCCCACATAATCTTTCCGAGCTCACGGTGGAACTCAACAACGGTTTTGTCACCGTCGGTAGAGAGCAGTTTATCGAGCTGACCCGAAGACTCCTTGGCGGCCTCTTCGAACGCCTCGTGAGAGGTATCTACCTTACTGAGATCTTCTCCCGCAATGTAGTTTCCTACTGTGTACGGTATGATAAAGTATCCGTCAGACAGACCCTGCATCAGTGCACTTGCACCGAGGCGATTTGCCCCGTGATCAGAGAAGTTGGCCTCGCCGGCAACAAACAGACCGGGAATGTTGCTCATCAGGTTGTAATCAACCCAAAGCCCGCCCATTGTGTAATGAACGGCCGGGAAAATTTTCATTGGCACCTGGTATGGATTTTCATCCGTGATATTTTCGTACATATCAAACAGGTTACCATATTTGGCTCTAATTGCATCTTCCCCTTCGCGTTTAATAGCGTCGCGAAAATCGAGATAGACAGCCAGTCCGGTATCACCTACGCCCAATCCTTCATCACAAACCAACTTGGCATTTCGAGATGCTACATCACGCGGTACCAGATTTCCAAAGCTTGGATATTTTTCTTCTAAATAATAGTAACGCTCCTCTTCCGGGATATCATTTGGCTTACGCTCATCCTTAGGATCGCGCGGTACCCAAACACGTCCATCATTCCGAAGACTCTCACTCATCAGAGTAAGTTTGGATTGATAATCGCCAGAAACCGGAATACAGGTCGGATGGATCTGCACGTAGCATGGATTGGCAAATGCAGCGCCACGCTTGTGGCATCTCCATGCCGCCGTTACGTTCGAATTCTTTGCGTTAGTAGAGAGGTAAAACACATTTCCATAACCACCGGTACAGAGCACTACGGCATCCGCTTCAAATTTGTTGATGGATCCATCAACCAGATTACGCGTTATAATACCGCGGGCTTTTCCGTCAACCTTCACGAGGTCAAGCATTTCATGGCGCGGATAGTTTTTAATATTTCCGGCATGAACCTCTTTCATCATCGACTGATACGCTCCCAAAAGCAGCTGCTGCCCTGTTTGGCCACGGGCATAAAATGTTCGGGATACCTGCGCACCACCAAATGATCGGTTATCCAGAAGGCCACCATATTCACGGGCAAAAGGAACCCCTTGGGCTACGGCTTGATCAATAATATTGTTCGAATTTTGTGCCAGTCGGTACACATTCGCCTCACGACTTCTGTAGTCGCCCCCTTTAATGGTATCGTAAAAGAGCCGCCAGACGCTGTCACCATCATTTGGATAGTTTTTCGCAGCATTAATACCACCCTGAGCCGCAATACTGTGTGCACGGCGGGCAGAATCCTGAATGCAAAATGTTGAGACCTGGTAGCCCAACTCCGCAAGGCTGGATGCTGCAGAAGCACCGGCCAGACCGGTCCCAACTACAATCACTTTGTGCTTACGTTTGTTATTTGGAGCTACAAGCTTAATGTCTTTCAGATGTCGGCTCCACTTATCTTCGAGTGGCCCTTCCGGTATTTTTGGATCTAATTTCATAAGAATTGACTGTTATCGATGATTAAAAATCTTATTGGCACTGAATTAACGCGGCTTCACATCCTCCGCCAAAGTAGATATACAGAGGGATAAACAGGAAACCGACAGCCAGAATAATGGCTAATACAGCACTGATGGAATAGAACATAGCGGATGCTTTCTTGCTCTTAATGGTCAAAGATGTAAATGCACTCCAGATTCCGTGGCCCAAGTGCGTTCCCAAAAGAAGCATCACAAATGCATAACCAAAAGCATAAAACGCACTGTTAGAAAATGTATCGATTACCAGTGTTTTTACATCGTGGGTCTGTTGACCATCAATGGTTACGGTTCCCATATCGCCGAATGCGAATGTGTTAATGTGGAATACCACAAAAATAAGGAGTACAACACCGGTAAATGCCATACTTCGTGAACTCAGGCTTTGACGGCTCGGACCTGCTTTACTGCTGTACACCTCATACTTCTGTGGACGAGCTTTTTGCTTGTGCCACCAGATGGAAATACCGATCCATGCGTGAATCAAAAATACTGCGAGGAGGCCAATCCTGGCTACCCAAAGAAGAGGGCCAAAGTCGTGCAGCATCATAGAGTAGCGGTTCATGGCATCAGGCTCACCAAAAATGGCCAGATTACCACCGAGGTGAAATATGATAAAGAGTACAAGAAATATTCCGGTTAATCCGGTAAGAATTTTCCGACCTACCTGTGATTGAGCTGCTTGTAATAGTGAGGGCATATGTTATTTTACGTTTTTGCTGAATGTAGCGTGATATTCTTATTTAACTAAGTAGGAAACAGGCCACCCCGTAGTAAGGTTCCTTTTTCTTCTGTAAAAGTCGCCTTATTTAGCCTAAAAGGCAAGGTAGAAGCGCTTTTAAACACCCCTCTCATCTTATTCAGAAATCTTCTAAATTGATAACTCATTAACCACCAACAGACAGGTATTTTTTGCACTCCATAACCCAACAACAGTCAACCGATTTTAAAATAAAAGGCTCAAAATTCTTGAGTTTTCTAATTCCTGCTACAAAAATGAGCGAGGTGGAAAGTGCTTTGCAGTCTATTAAAGATGAGCATCCCACTGCCACCCATCACTGCTACGCATTTCGCATCAATCCGGCAGAGATTACCGAATTCAGCCAGGATGATGGCGAACCCTCCGGAACGGCAGGTGCGCCGATTTTAAATGCACTGAAATCACACAACCTCATCAACGTTATATGCGTTGTGGTACGGTATTATGGCGGCACCAAGTTGGGCAAATCCGGTTTGATTGAAGCCTATGGCGAAGCAGCGGAACTCGCTATCGAAAAATCAACACTAAAAAAGCTGATTCCCACTCGTCAATTTTCCATCTCCTATCCCTATTCCGAACAGTCGGAAATCAATACCCTGAAACACCGGTTTACTCTATTTGAAATAGACGCAACTTATACCGACACGGTCTCATGGGTGGTGGAGTGCCCCATTTCGGAAGTAAAAATATTTAAAGGAACGCTAAAATCAATTGAACACCTTTTACTAAGTGTAGAAATTGGTGAGACATCATACCAAATTATTAGGAGCCTTTGAAAAACACAGAGATACTTCGACTACATTCGTCGCTTCGCTTCTCATTCCGCTCAGTATGACGTCTAACGTCACATTGAGCGTGAACGAAACGTAGTGGAGTGAAGTCGAAATGTTTCGATTAAAGGTTTTCAAAGCCTCCTATTAATAAACCCATCGGGTGAAAGTTTCAACGCCATCTACGAAATGTTATCTTAATTCCTGTTATAATCTTAACTGACGATCTTTAACTGATGAAAATTTATACCAAGAAAGGTGATTACGGTGAAACGGCGCTTTACGGCGGTGCAAAAACCCGAAAAGATAATATCCGCATTCATGCTTACGGTACTGTTGATGAACTTAATTCCACCATCGGGATGGTACTATCATTTGATATAAGCGAAGCCGGAAAAGAGATGCTTCGTCAAGTTCAGGACGATCTATTTGTGATCGGCGCCTCTCTTGCCACTCCAGATTCCAGCAAATCGAGAATTTCACCGGTGAGCAAAGATCATGTAACTCAGCTCGAAGAGTGGATTGATAAATTGGAAGAAGATCTGCCCCCGCTGAAGTCGTTTATTCTACCGGGCGGAACCGGAGCCGGATCAACCCTACATTTTGCCCGAACGGTATGCCGACGTGCCGAACGCGAAACAGTTGAACTCTCCCAAAAAGATGATATAGATAAGGAGAACTTGATCTACCTTAATCGTTTGTCCGATTTTCTGTTTGTGCTTGCACGGCACGAAAACCAGGCTAAAGATGTAGAAGAGACGCCCTGGCTGCCCAAAAAATAATCGTTTAATCAGAGAAACCTCTAACTCACATGTCTACGAAAACAATTACGCTTCTGCCCGACTGGAAACGCTGGTTCTGGGGATATTTTTTCGGAGTGCTGTTAATACCACTGTTCGGTATCGGGCTTTTTGTGCTTTGGAATATCCACTCTAAACGGAAAGCCATCTCCTACGAAGTCACCGATCGCCAGATTAAAGCTATGGGCAAGGAATTCAGCCAAACGGTAGACCTGGCCAACATTACCCAGATTGATGTAGAACAGAATTGGCTTGAGCAAAAAATGGGAATTGGCGATCTGCGAATAAACACTGAATCGAGAGAGATTCAGATATTAGGTCAAAACGATCCGAAAGAGCTGTCCGAAATGATAGGACACGCCGTAAAAGCCGAGCGAAAGCGAGTTGAGGAACTCAATAAGATAGAAACCAAAGCAGAAGAAGCACCAAACCCGGGCACCATGGATAGAATGGACTACCTAACCGGACTGTGGCAGCAGGGATTGATTACCAATGAAGAATTCGAAAAAGAGAAAAAACATTTCGGAAAATAAGTATTCAGCAGTACACCAAAAGAATCAAAACGAATCGTGAATTACCTCACGTTCGGTCACTCCCGGCTCTAGTAGGCGTATCGTTTTACGATCGGCATTCAGCTCCCCTTTTACGCCCTGTGGTATCGTAAAATTATCTTCATCATGACCAATATCAGCATTATAAACGGCCGGAATTCCCAACGGTTCGATATGCTGTTTTAAAACTTCTTCCAGCGTAAATGTTGGAGCCGTTCCATCTCCGCAATTTGTGCACTGCCCGAAAATAAAGCCGTTGATGTCATCAAGCAGGCCCGCAGATTTCAGGTGGGTGAGCATCCGGTCAATTTTGTAGCTTGGCTCACCTATATCTTCCAGGAAAAGTATTGCGCCGGAGGTATCGGGCTGATAGGACGTCCCCAGTGTTGTCGTTAAAATCGTCAGGTTTCCTCCCATAAACGGTCCCTCCGCCCTGCCTTGGCGAATCAGCTTCAATTCACTGTTCGATTCCATCCGCGCAGAGTCACCATCAATCAACACTTTTTTGAAATGGTCTATGGTAAGGTCACTCCAGTCGGAGTTTCCCGTCGGCCCGTGATAGGTGACCAAATTGGCATACTTCATCAGGGCGAAATGGAGCGTAGTATTATCACTAAACCCGCAGTATATCTTCGGGTTGTTTTTAATCATCTCAAAATCGAGATAGGGGAGAATTCGGGCACATCCCCAGCCGCCACGAACTGCTACGATCCCGTCAATATCAGGGTCACCGAACATATTATTTAAATCTTTCGCCCGATCTTTATCACGCCCGGCAAAATAGCCGTGACGATCACGCACATGCTCGCCATATTTTATATTGAGCCCGNAATCTTTCAGAACACGCTCCATGCGGTCATAATCGGCTTCATCAAAGACAATNCCGGCNGGAGCAACCAGTCCAACCGTATCCCCTTCGGAAAGCTGTATCGGTTTGGTGAGTCCCTTCCGAGTTGTTCGATTTGCAAATGCCGGCAGCAGGGTTGGAGCTAGTGCTAAAGTCCCGGCTTGTTTCAAAAAATCGGTTCGTTTCATTCCGAAATGGTTTCGTTAAGAGATCGTTTCCGTATAGTTTTAGTAAAGGTTGTGTTCTGAAATATAGTCAGATACGGCTTTAGGAACAGGAATCTCTCCTGCTGCATGATGCTGACCACTTCGGATCTCCGTTGAGGATAAATCTACAGGGGTGTGATCCACAAAAATTGCTTTTTCAGTAATTTTGGAAGGTAGCTTTTTATGGTTATATCCCGGCCGTTCGGCAACCAATAGGGTGACTTCATCAAGTATCTGTTCGTACTTATGCCAACTCTCAAAACTTGAAATGCTATCCTCGCCGAGACAAAGAAAGAAGGTGTCAACGGGATACTTTTCCTTTAACGATTCCAGAGTCTGCAGTGTAAAAGATGGAGAGGATAGCTCGGTTTCGTAATCACTAACAACAGTGTTCTTTATTCCGGCGAACGCCAGTTCAAGCATCTTGAGACGATGTTCGTATGATGCTTGATCGCCTGATTTTTTGTGGGGAGGCTCAGGGCTGAGCATTACCCACAAAGTATCAATCACATTGCTGCGTAAAAACGATTTAGCGACAGCAATATGGCCGTTGTGAACTGGGTCAAAAGATCCGCCAAATACACCGATTCGCCGGCTCACAATCAGCTGCCTGACTGTGCTGAAGCTCTCGCTTCGCGCTCTTCAATACGGTCTATTTCTCGCTGAGCGCGATCGTATAGCTCTTCTGCCCGACTTCTATTTTCACCACGTGGAAATAGCTGCATGTAGGTATCGTAACTACTGATTGCCTCTTCGTACCGCTCTTTTTGTCGTGCCTGCACACTGTTATCCGCATACAAGATATACGCGTAAATTTGATCTACAAGCGCCTTTTCTGCCCAGCTGGTTTCAGGATACTCATCTATAATAATATCATGGTAAACTGTGGCCGCCAGATACCGGTTTGTACGCATGTAAAATTCGGCTGCAGAATACTGTTTACGCGCCAGTTTTTCTCTAAGTTCATCAATATATTCAACGGCTTCTTCAGCACGCTCGCTATCTGCATAACGAGAGTTAAAGAGCCTGAAATTTTCCACGGCCTGCCGGGTATATGTTTGATCCAGCTTGTAGCGCGGACTCATATTGTAGTAGCTCAATCCAATTTTAAAATCAACGTTTTCTCTCCGTTCCGAACGCGGATAGAGATTGGCATACCGCTCATATTCTGATGCAGCCAACAGATATCGGCGATTATTGTAATAACTTTCAGCGAGCAAATATTGAGCTTCCTGGCCCAAATCTGTACCGCGTCCAATTGATATTACAGTTTCGAACGATCGAGCTGCTTCCGACCAGTTTTCCTGATCGTATTGAGACTTAGCTTTATCAAATGCAACTTCGAGAGAATCACCGGGGCGAATTAGGTCTTGGCTTCGGCATGAAACAAGGGTTAGTGCCGCAATCATCAGAATTAAAAGTGTGCGCATTCGCTTAATATTCACGTGTTTTTAAAGTTTGAATGAGTTTATGAAGATCTTGTTTATATGTGGATTCGCCAAATCTTTCCAAGATTGATTCTGCACGACTGTAATATCCATCCACTTTATTCTTTGTTGCCTCAATAATCCCCAGTTCCTTGTAGAGATCAATCACCTTTTCAACTTTCGGCTGATCGATCGGTTTGTTATTCAGGCATTCTTGTAACCACTTACGTTCCTCTTTATTGCAGGCATCAAGAGATAAAACCATCAAATAGGTTTTTTTACACTCTACAATATCTCCTGCTACAGTTTTCCCAAATTTATCGGGATCGGCAACCACATCCAGCAGGTCATCCTGAATTTGAAACGCATATCCCAGCGTATTCCCCAGATCGGCAAGATTCCCTAAAACTTCGTCATCAGCGCCGGCAACTACGCCTCCCATCTGCAGCGATGCACTCAACAGTGCGCCCGTTTTTCCTGCAATCATCTCAAGGTACTCTTCGGGTGATACATCCACCCGATTTTCAAAATCCATATCCAGCGCCTGGCCTTCGCACACAGCGTTAATTCCATCCAGAAAAATGGCCGACATCTTCTTGTGATCTACTTCATCTTCCAAATTTTGCAGCTGCATCATCGCTCGGGTAAACAGCGCATCTCCTGCCAAAATAGCCGTAGAAGAATCCCATTTTACATGCACAGCCGGTTTCCCGCGTCGGTTTTCGGCCTGATCCATAATATCATCATGCATCAGCGTAAAATTATGGAGAAGCTCTACCGCCAGCGCTGCCGGCATCGTTTGTTCAACACTTCGTCCACACATACCTCCGGCCAGCAGCGTTAAAACCGGACGAATCCGTTTCCCGCCATTTGCCAGGATATATCGTTGGGGGTCATAAAGGTAAGCCGGTCGATCAGGCAGCTGTAAGGATTGTATCTCCTCCTCTACCGCCTGAACATATTCTTTCAAAAATTCCAATGAAATCTGCTTTGTGATTCTAAAAGCGTTAAATATACAAAATCATCGTGCCGTTCGTCTACTTTTTTGTAAGATGATTTTCCGTGCATTGTGTAATACTCTTAACGCCAATCAAAGCGCATATCGTTTTGGCCTGATGCCGCCACAGCTCGTACTCTTTTTGTAGCGCGGAAATTCCTCCTCTGTCAAGCTGTTCAATCACCGGGCGAGCCATCGCCGTAAAGTCAGCGCCCAGAGCCATACATTTTACCATATCAAATGCGCCCGCAATTCCACCCGAGGCGATACATTCAAACCGAAATTCATCTTTCAGCGGAACTACCTGCTCAATACAATCAGCCGTGGGAATACCCCAGTTTTCAAATCCTTCCATCCTGTTTCGTTTCTCCGTCCGCAGATTCTCCACTTTCGCCCAGCTTGTACCGCCCGATCCCGAAACATCAATCACCTGCACACCGGCCGCCAGAAGTCGTCGGGCAACCTCTCCCGAAATTCCCGCTCCGGTCTCTTTTACAATCACCGGCAGATCGGTATCCACAACCAGCTTTCGAATTCCATCCTCAACACCGGCAAAATTTCGATCTCCCTCGGGCTGAACCAACTCCTGCAGCGGATTCAGATGCACAATAATGGCATCCGCTTTGATCGAATTTACCATCAAGTCTATATTTTCTTCATCAAGCCCGTCAATAAGCTGTGCGCCGCCAACATTTGCCGCAATAAATGCCGTCGGAGCTTTTTTACGTACAATCGAAAAAGACTCCTTCTCTTCGGGATGATCAAACAATGCACGCTGGCTTCCAACACCAAACGGCAGGTTATTCTCCTCACAAAATTCTGCTATCATACTGTTAATACTCCCCGCCTCCGAGTATCCACCGGTCATGGATGAAATAAATAGGGGGAATGAAAAGGTTCGCCCCAGCAAGGTAGCCTCCAATGAAATCTCATCCATATTTACTTCCGGCAGAGCGTTATGGACAAACGAATATCGGTCCAGACCAGTCCCCTCCCGGTAGTTCACATCCTCGTTTAAACAGAGATCAACATGATCTTTTTTGCGGCTTTTGATAGACATAAAAGACTATTCGATGAAATTAAATTCTGTTCTCATTCATGGGAATGATAACAAAGATTTTAATTCTATAATCGTTCTTTCTATTTAATTGAGATTAAATAAGCCCCAATATTCACCACACGTCCCTACGGGACGTAACCCTACATCTATTCATATCTCTTTTCCACCGACCAAACATCCCGATGGGATGTATTTTATTCGCTTCATCCCTGTTTTTTTATGATCACGATATCAATCATACTTCACAATGGGAAGGAATTTCCCCATCTCACTTCTGTGTTGTTTGATGATCACGTTATCGTTCATACATCCAGATCGGATATTTATATAGTCAGCTTTTCCCAAGTTCTTTGCCTGGGCTCGAATAAAATCTTTCATCTCACACGCGATAAATCCAGTAAAAGCCGTCCCGACGGGACGGTTGATCGGTAACAATAAGTGCACAAGCACAACTTCCAACGTTCCGACGGAACGTTTGGTGAATTCAATCACTCAACCTATTTATCAACTCCAAGGCCTCTGTAAACACAGCAAAAGTGTAAGGATTCATGTGTTTTAGGTTCATACATATAGATATAACACATTAACTA
>SL_4KL_010_BRINEDRAFT_10000609_pt1 | contig 18625 bp, 15 predicted proteins | sample SodLak_010_BRINE_2_FD_10664 | JGI IMG/M metagenome (IMG submission 10664)
TGGCCTCACAGAGGAGTCAACACAGAGTGCACCAGTGCTGTACGTACCATCGTTTATTCCTGGTGGCGTTGTGTGGGCGGCGCTAGCAGCGGGGTTCAATGTGGAGTACTATCCACTCAATCAAGATCTTAGACTCCCCTCGGAAAAACTTACTGAGCAGTTCGCCGAATCACCACCGGATGTGATAGTAGTCGTCCACTACTTTGGTTTTAGCGACCCGAACGTCGATCACCTATTCGAACTCGCTGAATCCCATGATGCAATCGTAATCGAAGACTGTGCTCGTGGATTGTTTGGGCGCGATCGGGATGGACAATTGCTCGGGTCGCGAGGCGATCTCGCGATTTTTTCACTCCACAAAACATTGCGTGTTCCAAGTGGGGGATTGGTAGTAAGTCAAACGTATGATGTTTCACAACCAACTGCGGAGCCAAGCGAGCTAGGTGGGGTCCTTCGAGCAGCTGCACGAGGTGTTATCTCAAAAACAGGAGTTATCCCATCATTCCCTCATCCACCAACAGAGCTGCTTACTCGAGATGTGGATGCAGTCGCACCGGCAGATCAAATGCAGAACGCAGGCCCGGGTGTGATCTCAAAGCTCGGACTTGCACAAACCGACCCAAAGGAAACAGTTGCAGCGCGATGTCGCCGGTATGACCGCCTTCGGGCGCTGCTGGCGGAGAATGGATATCCAATACTATTGACTCCAAAACTGTACGATGGCTGCGCTCCGTATGGTGTTGCGGTGCAATTTAATACCGTCACCGATCGGAATAACGCATACGTCGCGGTTCGAAAAACGGGATTACCAGCAGATGTATTCAGTTGGCCGATAGTCTACGCTGCTGAACGTGCATTTTCGATCAGAGGGACAAGGGAGCTCCGAAACCGGGTGCTCGTACTGCCGACCCATCAAGATATTCCATTTGGATCGATCGAAACGGTTGCAAAGGCGGTCAGGGAGAGCGTTGATGTACCTACAAGTAGCCAAATCAGCGGTTAATCTGAAAGCTCATCGTGGATCGAAGCTAAGTCTGGGTGTGAGTTGGCGATCGATGGCATACTCCCGTGCATATGAATGTGTACCGCAATCTGGTCTCGGAACGATTGCCATCCTTCATGACGGAGCAATACAACCACCGGAATCTCATCAACGTCAAGTATTTTTGCGATCGCCAGTCGGTTTCGACCATCGGAGAATAGAAGCGATCCATCACGGCCGATATCGATCGCGATCTCATCGTAGAGAAAGCGTTCAAATTCAGTTGTCCGATTTGTTGCAGCGGTGTCAACTGATTCATCAGCCATGAGCTGTGCTTGCGTTTTGAAGCCATGTGCCTCAATGTTTGCGTACAATGCGTCAAGCTGTTCACATCGGTCGTGGAGCGCAGATTGTGAGTCACATCCCCAAGGAGTGTTTCCACGAGCGATCGATGATGCAACCCGGTCAAAGAACTCGGTGTCTTCCCACGGTACTCCATCTTCGAAGTGTCGCTCGAATGATTGGTAGATATCTGTTTCTGTAAACCTAATATCTGGTTCATCCCAGTCTCCATCAAGTACAACACCCAAGCGTTCGTATCGGGGCCACTCGATGGCTGTTGCGACATCGTTGATTTCCTCAGGGTCAACCCAGTAGATCGCAAACGGATCGATCGGCGCGGCTCGAAAGCAGTTCCGAGAGGCTGTCCGAAGGTGGATGTGTGTTCGCAAATATTCGCTCCGAACGTTTCGGAACAAAGATTCGACTATCGGGAACGTAGAGATCGTTCGGCGACCAATCGCACGCGCTTGTGAATCAAGCAACTTCAACATCAGCAGTTAGCAGTCCTGTTATGAACGGTGGGTTATTTCATGCCGAGTATCTCTCGTGCCTCGTCAGGCGTCGCCAGCTCTCGGTCAAGATTTGATGCAATATTTGCAGCTCGTTCGACGAGTTGAGCATTACTTTTGACAGGTTCACCACGTCTAAAGTAAAGATTATCTTCCATTCCAACACGAACGTGACCACCAAGGATCATACCCATTGTGGTTAGTGGGAGCTGGTGTGGACCGGTTGCGAGGAGATTAAATTTCGAATTGTCAGGAAGGTTTTGAACGAGATTAAGCACATTCTTCGGTGATGGTATCGAAAAGGTCCCGCCACCGAAGATGATATTGATATAATATGGTTCATCGAGCAAGCCAGTCTCAATAAGCCGATATACCTCGTTCAGGTGGCCGTTATTGAATACTTCAAGCTCTGGTTTGATCCCTTTTGATTGCATCTCTTCGGCAAGGAGATCAATATTGTGACGATTGTGCTCGGTGATAATATGGCGATCACGATTGAACGGCCCCATATCAAGTGATGCCATTTCAGGGAGTGGATCGGTCCGTATCCCTTTTATTCTCTCTTCAAGGACAGCCTGCCCACCAGTGGTGTTTTGGATAATAATGTCGTCACACCGCTCTCTGATCGCATCGTTCACCTCTTGCAGGCGGGCCGAGTTGTTCTCTCCAGTCTCACTTCGACCGTGGACATGGACGATTGCAGCACCGAGCTTTTCACACTCTCGGACCTGCTCTGCGATCTCTTCGGGCTGTTCAGGGAGGTTTGGGTTAGCATCTTTTCCATGGACTCCGCCAGTTGTCGCGACGGTGAGCATGAGCTTATCGCGGTTGAGATAATCTGTATATGCCATAGTATTTGCTCTCATTAGAATGTACTAGGTGGGGGGCTTTCAGTATGAACAAGCATCGATGGATTCGCAAATGGTAGCACGGCTATTATACTATTCATCGATCGGTGAAACCATTCTATCAATCGGTGTTTCAAGCTCTGTATTTCGTTCATACTCCTGATATATACTACAGTGGGTGGTATGGTGGAAATCGAACCGGTCATTACAAAGGTCAGCTTGCATTGGCGAGACAAAACTCTCAGTTGCGCCACAAAACGGGCGTTCGTGATCAAAGGACTTGTTATCGCCTTCTCGGAGATACGCTAAGTACGGGCACGTCATCTTCGAGAGAACAGTAGAGCAATGGTCTTTGTTATACTAGTATTACGGCTGCGACGGTACCAAAATGGGCCCTCACGGTAGTTATTGTCGAGAACACAGTGAAAACATGCTGAGAATAGGCTGATATAGTATGGGTAGAATATCAATGCTACTAGTTAGTAAGTAGAGGCTTCGAGAAAAAAGAGTGGTAAACGATACTGGATATTTATATGTCTCCTCATGGTAGGGTTGGTCACGCCACGAGATGCCAATGCAAGTCAGAAACTATCACATTCTAGATGCGTGTACGCAGCTATTACGGGTCGCATGGCGTTGGCTACCTTCGGCACACAGCATGAGTACGGACGCTCATGATCGCCGGACGATAGCCGATCTAATACTATCCTACACGCATGTGTTGGAATTTTGGAAATCAAATGATCAGAAGACCGGCATAGTCACTGATTGCAAAAAAGCCAACATTTATTACTTCGTGATATTCATTACACATTATGTCGACCGACAACAACGTACATGGAAACGTCACCTTCACAGCTGTGGGCAGGTTGTGTCGAGATGTTCGTTGTTGGAATCGGCACCCGCTGGCGTATATCCGAACTTAATAACATAGGTAACTGGATTATGACGACACAAATATCACCAACCAAATCGAAAGAGAGCGCCGATTCGCCCAGCAACCCAACTGCAGAACCACAACCAGAGCCAGAACAAGTTGCTACAACACTGTCGCTTGACCTCGTTTTTGAGGTTCTCAAGAACGAGCGGCGGCGACACGTACTTCGGTATTTACAGGAAAACCCCGGACAAACAACACTGAGCGACCTTGCGGAGCACATTGCGGCGATTGAAAACGATAAGCCAATTACTGCGTTGACATCACAGGAGCGCAAACGCGTGTATGTCGGTCTCTACCAGTGTCATCTCCCAAAGATGAATGACACGGATGTGATTGATTTTGATGATAACAGAGGGACAGTAAATGTCGGACCGAATGCAGAACAGCTGTATAAGTTCCTCGACGTTGAATCAACTGAACAGTCTCGGTGGCCGTACTACTATCTTGGTGCGTCGATCATTGGAGGAGGACTCTTTGCGGTCTCGATTGTAACCGCTGCAGTACAGTTGACAATTGCGTTCACTGCGACAATTATCGCAGTAAGTACGCTAGCAGTTGTACAGACTGTTGCAGATACGTAGGCACTGGATACGTTCATTCACTGCTGTACTCATTATTTATATAACTGGATACTGCTAAGTAGGCTGAGCAATTCATGTTGAGCGACAAGCAAATCGAAGAATAACAAAGCCTGTTACAGTCGCTTAGATAACCCTGTCGCACACTCACGCCACAATAGGCAAAGCTGCGACGGTGATGTTCCAATGAGACGACATGTGAAATGCAGCACAACAACAGTATCAATCGTATCTATTATTTCGCTCACAGGGAGTAGCACACGCCTCCCAAAGGTAACAGGAGGATCCTAGGATGTGTGGAATTACAGGGTGTATTTCGAATGCAGATATCACATCTACGTTGATGGACAGTCTCAGTAAACTCGAATATCGGGGATATGACTCTGCAGGTATTGCAGTTGCGACTGGAAACGGATTGACAGTCGCAAAGCAAGCAGGAGAAACCGATGGGCTTCGCCAATCGATTACTGCAAACGAACCGGTTGGGATGTTGGGTATTGGTCATACTCGATGGAGTACGCATGGTGCGCCAACGGATGAGAACGCTCACCCGCACACAGACTGTACCGGAACTGTTGCCGTCGTACATAATGGTATTATTGAAAACTACGACGGAATAAAGTCCGAGCTCCAAAACAATGGGCATGAATTCACGAGCGAGACCGATACAGAGGTAGTGCCCCATCTCGTTGAACAACATCTCAAGGATGGCGTTGATCCACTCACAGCACTACAGAAGGTAACTGAACGAATCGACGGCAAGTACGCGCTTGCAATGGTAACGACACATCGCGACGCGATCTATGTTGCTCGGAACGGCTCTCCACTCGTTATTGGGGTTGACGATTCTGCAAGATACGTTGCAAGCGATGTACCCGCGTTCCTCGAACACACAAAAGAGGTCATTCATCTCGAAGACGGAGATGTTGCTGTGCTTGAACCGGAAACACACACAGTGTTCCGAGACGGAAAGAGTGTGAGTCTCGAACCAACTACAATTACATGGTCAACAGAGGCTGCAGAAAAACAGGGTTATGACCATTATATGCTGAAAGAGATACACGAGCAGCCTGACGCGCTTGCGAGTGCTATTAAACCACGGCTAACGAGTGAGAATGCGGTGGTATTCGAAGAACTCGACCAGTCATTCTTTGCAAACATTGATCGGATTGAATTTGTTGCGTGTGGGACATCATATCATGCAGCACTGTATGGGTGTCAGCTTCTCAACGCACGAGGAATTCCAGCACACGTGCACAGAGCAGGCGAGTTCTCGTCGTATCCTGCTGCGATCGATGAGCGAACGCTTGTCGTTGCAATAACACAAAGCGGTGAGACTGCGGATACAATCGAATCAATCCACCGTGTAAACGAGACCGATGCACGATCGTTGGCAGTGACAAATGTTGTCGGATCGTCAATTGAACGTATTGCCGACAAGACGGTGTATATTCACGCAGGACCGGAGATTGGCGTTGCAGCAACCAAGACATTTTCGTCACAGGTTGCGACACTATCACTACTTGCAGCATATCTAACACCAACGCTTGGCTCAAAAACAGCGTCAAATTCGGCACTGCTCAGTTCGATCGCGGAGCTCCCAACAGCAGTCGATACGGTGTTATCAACAGCCGACAGCGAGTATGTCGCACAGACGCTGGTGAATCGCCCGAACCGATTCTTCATCGGCCGGGGTGTCGGATATCCAGTAGCACTTGAAGGGGCGTTAAAATTTAAGGAAATAACGTATGAGCATGCTGAAGGATTTGCTGCTGGACAACTAAAACATGGCCCGCTTGCGTTAATTACCCCGGAAAGTGCAGTGTTAGTCGTATTTACTGGAGACCATGATGAAAAGACAGTGAGTAATGCACATGAGGTTCGATCTCGTGGAGCGACGGTGATTGGTATTGGACCAGACCAAGCGGACGGCCCACGCCGAGTGTGTGATGAATACATTGGCGTTCCATCGCTCACTCCTGAACTCTCTGGAGTTCTCACCAACGTACAACTTCAACTAATCGCATATCATTGTGCGTCTGCACTTGGACGCTCAATCGATCGACCACGAAATCTTGCAAAAAGTGTTACAGTAGAGTAACTCCTTTTACGATTAAAGTTGTGGGCGTCCCTCACTGAGGAATAGCCCCACGTTGGTTGGAGCGCTCGTAAAGACCATCTCACCGCTTGTTTCGTTGATTCGGCATGGGCGGATGCATCCAGGGTCATCAGAACGTGTCGAGTTCTGGTTGGCTAACGAGACGTGTTGTGTCTCGTGGACGACTGAACTCGTGGGCTTACGCCCCGTACGTCCGTGATCCGTTATTTCTCTAACAAATCACTAAAAATAACCGCAGCATAAGTGGCGTATACTGCTCTCGTAGCGCTTTTTATCGGAGAAATTGGTCAATGACCGGTAGTATTAATTAGTATCAAATTAACAAGGATATGTTGCCCAAAGCAGGTGTATTGTCAGCTTGCGAAATGACAACACTCAGACGATACAACAAGCAAAGAGGGAAACAGTGACGAACAGTAAAGTACGAGATGGACGGGTAGCTGCACAGATACAACGAACACATGTTGGAGGATATCAGACATCCTGTGGCACAGAAAAACCGAGTACAGCAGTGGTGCTTGCAGTGGCTAAGATAATAGGGACGGATCCACTCGCATTGCCACAGCTTGCAGGAACGATCGACCCCGATGCACTTGATTCCATTATTACGAACGGTGATGGAGATGCACAAGTCACATTTGGGTATGCATCATGTGATATCACAGTGACAAATGACAAGGAGATCAGGATAATTACAAATAGTGAGTAGCGGACTACATTTACAGTAGCGAGTTCATACCGGAACATCAACGACACGTACCGCGCTCGTTTGTCTGTTCTAGGTCCCTATTTTTAGTACAGGTCGCGTTAGCACTGGAGACAGCAGTATGTTGTAAATACTAAACCGGCCAGTACGAGCGAGTACAGTATGTTCGGGACGAATGGCGTCCGAGGGCCAGTCGGAGAAACAATTACTGCACAGACAGCACTACGCCTTGGTCGAGCAGTTGGGACAGATTCCAACAAAGTAGTCGTAGGGCGAGATACTCGAAGAACAGGGATACTACTGGAGCATGGATTAGCTGCAGGACTTCTCGAACGAGGTGTTGACGTTATTTATCTTGGTATTGAATCCTCGCCAACACTTGCACGGGCTGTTGAGTGGACTGATGCCGATGTCGGGGTAATGATAACAGGGTCACACAATCCCCAAGAGGAGAACGGGTTGAAGTTTTTTACAGCAACAGGGCGTCCTTTTGATAGGACAGAGCATCGCTCAATCCTTCGCCGAGCTAATGGACAAAGTGTACCACTTGATCGGCCGATCACACCAGGAACCGAGAACATGATTACCACGTTTGGCGATCGGCATGTCAATTATCTCCAATCACAGTTTCCACACTTCGATCTCTCTGTTGTCGTCGACCTCGGGAACGGGGCAGGGCGTGTAACAGCAGACGTCCTGTCGTCACTTGGTTGTCGTGTTACAACGATTCATGGGCAGCCGGACGGAACGTTCCCAGGACGTGAAATTGAGCCCACTGAAGCGAATTGCAAGATGCTTAGAGAAGTCGTTCCTTCAATTGGGGCAGATATCGGTATCGCACATGATGCTGATGCGGATCGACTCGCAGTAGTAGATGAAACAGGAGCATACGTCTCTGGTGACACACTGCTTGCGTTGTTGTGCGATCGAGCAGCTGCGTCCGGACACGATCTTGTCGTTCCAGTGAATGCAAGTACACAGGTTGAGACAATCGCCAACAAATATGGTCAAGAAGTTATTCGCACACCAGTTGGGGATTCATTTGTTGCAAGTGCACTCACGGAGACCGAAACACCTGCCTTTGGTGGAGAAAGCTCTGGAACAATGATGTGGTCAACTGAGATCAACTGCTCTGATGCACATTTTGCAGCCTGTAATATTGTCTCACTAGTAGCTTCAGAAGGGCGATTATCGACGCTCACTGAGCCATTCAACACCCATGTGCTGAAACGATATAAGTATCCAACACAAGATGCAGAGTTGGCCCTCGATCGTGTGCGGAACAGAATTATAGATACGTACGAAACGATCGAGATGATCGATGGGATCAAGATCTGGACAAAAAACGGTACCGGATGGGCACTTATTCGCCCAAGCCGAACCGAGCCCGTTGTTCGTCTCACCGTGGAATCAAAATCAGCAGCGATGACCCAATCACTGAGTGACAAATTTGATACGGTTGTGACGGAGTCAGTAGAAGGAATCCGATCAATACCCTCGTGAACAGGCGTCGCAGCTAAACTTCAAAGTATAGTCTGGGGTTGTAGACACTCACAGAGAATCTACGGTATAATAAATTGGAAATTGATGGGGGTGTGTCGATCAGTGCGTTTCTTCGATCGGCTGTGAAACGTACGTATCTTCCCATCGACGACGTTTTGAGATCAGCTCTCGTCCCTCTGGTGCGATCTCGTAGTAGTTGGTTCGCTGATCATGGCGGCCCTTCTCGACGAGTCCGTACTCAACAAGTGTATCTAAATTCGGATACAGCCGTCCGTGATTAACATTATCAACGTGCTTTTCAATCTCTCTGCGTACCATTTGACCGGATGGCCGACCAAGGCCGGCGATTACGTACAATAGGTCACGCTGGAATCCAGTCAGTTCAAACATACGAGTCATCCAACCTAACGGCTGGCGTGAACCATTATTGTTAGCCACTATTGAACAAATTTCAGGAGACATTACTCATCGGAACGAGAGATTACCATCTTCAGACACTAACCAGAGGGTATTTTCACGTGTGTGAGAAAATATCGGCCACCAATGACACTCGGAAAAATCTCGGATCAATTCTTTCACACCCATATTGCGCCGCAATTAGGTGCTGAGCGATCGGACGTCGCGCTCGGCCCAACACACGGCGTTGATTTCGGCGTCTTTGATGTCAATGGCGCTGCAGTAGTTACTGCAACAGATCCAATTTCGTTGCTTCCGGAGCTTGGTTTCGATCGAGCAGGGCGATTTGCCGTACATATTGTGCTCTCTGATGTTGCAGTGTCAGGATTACCGCCGTCGCATCTCTCGATCGCATTTGCGTTACCAACCAAGATTACAGATGCCGAGTTTGCAACATTCTGGAGCGCAATCCATGCAGAGTGTGAGCGGCTTGATATTGCAGTTGTCACTGGTCACACTGCGAGATACCCTGGTGCAACGTATCCATGGATTGGGTCGGCAACTGCAATGGCAGTTGGTGCACATGCGGATATTATTCGGCCAGACGGTGCAAAACCAGGAAATGAGATCGTCCTTACAAAAGGCCCTGCAGTCGAAGCAACTGGGCTGTTTGCGTCGCTGTATCCATCAAAAATACCACTGTCAGCGGAGATGATTAACGCTGCGTCAACACTGCTCGAGCGGACCCAAACCGTCTCTGATACAGCAGTAGCGAGGGATGCCGGCAACGTAACTGCGATGCACGATGCAACAGAAGGAGGGGTTATCGGAGCGTTTCACGAAATGGCATCCAGTGCAGGCGTCCAGTTTCGGGTCGATCGTGAGGCGATCCCAATGCAGCCTGCAGTCAAACAGGTCTGTACGGCACTGAATATGGATCCGTGGACTGCAACTAGTTCAGGGACGCTGCTGATAACAACTGAAGCAGGTGATGGGGAGAAGGTAGCAGCGAAATTATCCGAGGCAGGAACTGATGCAGCGGTAGTTGGTACTGTCGCGTCTGGTACTGGGGTACTCATTGATGGAAAAGCCAGTGATCGTCCCACAGAAGATGCATCTTGGAGTGTGTATGCCACACTTTCTGACAACAAATAGGGGTTAAGGAAGCATTACAGCGGTTCATCATCAGCCGGTCCACAACCTAGCGATCGATGTGGGCAGTACCGACAGTGTGTGCCAGGTGTCGTCGAATAGTATGTCGAATTGGTCGCTTTCGAGAGCTGCTCCATCAGCGATGGGATTTGTGCTAAGAGCGACTGGCGGTCGAACACAGTACATGTTGGACCGGACGCTCCAAGTGAGAGATAGCCAGCGCCAGCAACCTGCTCTGAGAACCTGGCATCGGCGGCTAACAGATACAGTACGAGCTGGTAGCTCGTTTCAAGTGATCGATCACCGTCTGTCGATTTGTAATCAAGTACAACCAATTCATCATCGATATTTTTGTAAACTGCATCAATGTATCCAGTAACCGCATCCGCCCCTGATCTCTCTGCAAGATGGTCAAGAGAGAATGGAACCTCAACGGCTTTTAGCTCCCACTCCGTGACTTCACTCTGGAAATATCGCTCGATACACTGCTTGGCGTGTGGAACGGCCGATTGAAGCCCATGTTCTCGTGCGAGCCGATCACAAGCATCGTTCCATTGGGGTTGTGTCGTGAGCGAACGCCAGTAGGCATCCTCTGCGACGTGGTGAAAGAGGGTTCCGACCTCCTGCCACGGCACCGAATCGTCTGTTTCTGAATCAGTGGCAACAGGATCCGAAATTCCATACACAACATGGTCGAGATAATGCTTTCGTGAACAGTCACCGAACGTTTCAAGAGCTGTATGGCTGTGGATTCGAGGAAGCGAATCGCTTCGTGTTACTTGTGATGGGACAGCATTGTACCGGGTTTCCGTCTGTGAGTCGTGTATTGAGATCGTTCCATCTTTGATCGATCGGGTGAGCGATCGGATCTCGCTGATTGCTCGATCAGCGGAGACGGTTGACCCATCATACCATGTTATTTGTTCAGGCGTCTGCTTTCGAGCTACTTCGACAGCAGTAGTGATATCGGTGACTGCACCTTTGTGATCCTCTTGCTCCGTTTTCGCTGTGTCAATATGGTGATCGGTGTCAGCTTCCGCCCCAACTGCTTCGGTTTGAGTGAGGGACTCGATCGCGTCAGAGACAGCAGCCCACGTATCAACGCTCGCCCCACCATGCGACCACCCAATGCCGGTAGGGAGCAACGGATCAAGCGCTGATGCGTGCACAGTTGCGTGCGTCTCACTGTTTCCAAAGAGCACAAGCCGATCGCGGGCACGAGTGATCGCAACGTGAAGCACTCGCCACTGTTCTGCCGCGGCGGTATCAGAAAGTGATTCGATAAGTGGTGATGCAAGCGATCCCGTACAAAACTGTTCAAGCACAGACCAATCTGACGTATCACGCCAGAGATTGAAGCTGGGTGGCGGTGCCCATGAGGGGCCTAAAAATGGGAGCAGCACGACTGGGAAATCAAGCCCCTTCGCCTGGTGAACAGTCATAACATCCACCGCATTTTCGCTTTTTTCACCAGCATTCGAATCCAGCGTTCGAGCGGACTCCAGTGCAGCAGGATCATCCAAATATCGAATGAATCCAGCAGTGAGACGACCATCGGTTGCAGTCTCGGAAAACGCATCGATCCGAGATTCGAGCGCAGGAATCAGCGCTCTGTCACGATCGGTGAACGTCCATTTGATTTTCGTCTGCGTACAGAGTGTTCCATATAATGCCGAAAGAGAGCTACTCCGCCGTAGCTCAGTAAGTTCCGTGATATCGTTGAGTGCACGCGTCGCTCGATCGGGATGTGCGAGCGAATCAACCGCTTCTCGAAGGCCAGCAATAACAGTCTCTCCCTGTCGGGCTAGAATTCGAATATCTGAATCAGGAATCCGGTAGACAAGTTTGAGCACACGAATGAGAGACCGATCGTCAGTAGGGTCAACAAGCACACGAAGGTAGGCAAGCAATGTTGTGATTCCAACAGGCATTGAATCGTGTGTCCCACCGGAGCGAGTATATGGAATACTATCGTCAGCGAGCGCGGCGCAGATGAGATCAGCCTCGTAATTCTGCCGAACTAAGATTGCAATGTCACCAAGGTTATGCGTCTCAATATCCTCAAAACCCCCAGTGAGCAGGTTGGAGACGGTGCTGCTTACTTGCGATGCTTGGATAGGTTTCTCACGGTCTGCACTGACAGTCAGGACGCTGTTTGGAGCCGTACCACGTGTGGACTGCAACGTTTTCGTACTTCCAGGAAGTGCATTTGAGAGGTCGAGGATCGGCTGGTATGATCGGAAGTTTAAATCCAGTTCCATCGGCTCAATCGTTGGAAAGACAGACGCAATATCAGTGATGTTTGTTGGATCTGCACCACGCCATTCGTATATTGCTTGGTCAGCATCACCGATCACAAAGACGGATTGGTCGGCCGAAAGCGCCGCAACGAGTGACAGTTGCGCACTATCGGTATCCTGGAACTCGTCGCAGAAGATATGTGTGTACCGGTCGCAGATATCCGTTCCAAGATCGCTCTCCAATAACTCGGTTGTACGGCGAATTAAGCCAGCGTAGTCGATCGCATCACGCTCCGTGAGCACCTGCTCATACTGGCGGTAGCCCGCACAGAATGTATGTGCTCTTGCAAACAGCTCCAACAACGAATCCAGTCGGCTGATCGGTGTTTGTTTGGTGTCTTTGAGTGAAGCCCCATGAACGCCGCTCCACGTTCCAAACAGCCCAGATGGAACCCGTGACCAATCATCGTTCTTATCAGGAAGTACAGTGATGAGCGTCTCGACGATCGACAAACAGTGTGAGAGATACGTCTGAACGTGTTCACCAAACGGGTCGCTGGTGTCAATCAACGATCGTTGGTAGGACAGCACATTTTTGAATCTTTCCAGCCGTTTCACAAGTCTTGGGTGGCCGTTTTTTGATCGGAATGCGAGGCTTCCCTCGCTGTCGGCACCAAACTGTTGATCCGCTGTTTGTTTGAGTTCTCGAACGATTGTTGCAAGTTGAGACACCAACGCAGGATCCGGAAGCGTCTCTTCGATCGTATCCGGTCCAATGCCTGCGTTTCTGAATGTCTCAATGAACTTTGTTAGGTCAGCCGCGGTTGCCCGCTCGGGAGTTGTATGAGTGAATGTGAGCGAATCATGAATTGAGCCGATTATCGCTCGCTGTCTATCATCGGTTAACAGTTCGAAGTCAGGGGACATACCAACGGCATACGCGTACTCTCTAAGAATACCGTAACAGAACGAGTGATAGGTGTACGCATCAATATCGAAGGCGTCTGTTCCAGAGAGCGAATCGGTGAGCCGATCAATCGCACCATGTGCCGCCTTATTTGCGAACGTTAACACAAGAATCTCGTCGGGAGTAACGGTCTCAGCCTCCAAAAGCGCCTCAATCCGAGCGACCATCGTCGTTGTCTTGCCCGTTCCAGCACCCGCGTCAACGACAATTCGATCGGCCGTTGTAGTTGCTACTGCAGGCTGATTCCCTTTGAGGATAAACTCTTCATCGAGGTCGGAATTGGTCGTCTCTTCAGAGCGTTCTGTAGTCATCGAAACATCACCTCATTGTTGATCCACTCCGAACAAAATTCGGCATATGGACAGCTCTCACACTCCGAGTCGAGGATTTGATCAATCCGATCCTGTGGATTGAACGCACGATTTGTGATCCACGTTAACGTGTTATCAAGCACTGAAAGCGCTTTTCGGTGCTCGGATTGGTAGTGTTCATCAAGCCGCCGTACTGCTGCGGAGACAACCGGAACTGATGAGTTGGAATCACCGCCAGCAGTCGTTTCCTCTGTGAGGCCAACAAAGGCAAATCCGGGCGTCTCCGAGAATGCAAACCGATCGTTGTGAATGAGGGCTTCGATCGTCGCAGTGGCAGTTATCACGCTCCCTGCAGCCCATGGAATGTAGCTGCGACCGCTTGTATGGCGATCGATCGTCGTATAGGAGTTTGCAAACGCAACCGAATCAAGCGACCAACGATACCGAATTGCGACTGGCTTGTCACCGATCCGAACAAGAGCGTCGATTGGACAGGACAGTGTAACACCCGAGAGCCCATATCGAAGCGTGAGATCAGTATCAATAATCGAATCGCCGTGGGCGGTTCCAAACTGTTGAAGATATGATTCAATCGCGCGAACTCTCATCTCCTGTAGATACTGCTGCTTTCGGCTCCTTTTTGTGGTGCGTGAATCCGTTGTGCGAAGGTGTGATCGTGCTGCGGCGATCATCTCTTCAGTGTCGTCACCTGCGGTAAGTCCACGAATGATCGCTTCACGGGCAAGCGATACTGCCAGTTCATCTCGTTGTTGGGCAGAATCAGGCTGGATCGACAACTCGTGTTCGTACTCATATCTTCGCGGGCAGGAAAGATATGTTGCGATATGGTCAATTGGGATCACTTGTGCTTCACTCATCTGTTCCGATCTCCCCATTTGCATACGAAATCTGTGTGTGAACTGCATCGACAAACCGTGGGTCGACATCCTCATCACGAAGGACGGTTGTAACTGCTTCGAGCGTTGAGCGGATCGATCGCATATCCGCAGATTCACCCAAGCTTGCTGCACGCTCAATCTCGGCAAACGATCGCCATGGCTCTTTGAGAATGTCGCGTGCAACGCCAGTCTCAGTATGGAGTGCAGTTGATTCATCGCCACGTTCAGGGTCGGAGTATCCCTGTTCAATCGTGACCGCAGGATGCTCTTCGAGGGCAGCCAAAAATCGCGATGGATGTCTATGCTGGCCGAACGATCGGTTCCCGGTTTCAGCCGTACAAAAGTACACCCGTGTTGTTGCAACACGGGAGCCAACTGCAAGTTGCCTTCTTGCAAGCGCAGTGTAGTAACGATCGTATGGATCAGAAATGGCATCCGAAACCGAAGAGAATGATTCAGTGACCGTGTCGGCCGTTGGTGTTGTGACACCCGGATAACCGCTCGATCGTTTGACCCAATCTGTGGGGAACAGTCGGGTGAGGTTCTGCGTTGCAGGGGGATACACACCTTCAACAACATCGACTAAGAAGACGATTGGCCGGGTATCGTACTTTGCAACACGAATCGCATCGACAAGAACACCGTTTTCTTCGACTGACAGATCGGTTGTGTACTGATCAGGTGCAACGTACTCTATGGCCCGCGACAGTGTCGATCGGAACGAATCGTATCCACCCGGAAGAAAATCAGCAGTGTCGAAGAACGTTGCAATTTTGCGGACTTCTCGAATATTACGATAGGATGTATATGCCTCAATTTCAGGCGCTCTTGCGACTCTNTCTTTGAGGTTTGTATCCACGATCCAGCGATCAATCGTCCCGCTCATTGTCGGTTCATTAGCAATACGATCGAGATCCGATTGAGAAACACCACCAACTCGAGCATCTAAGATATCCCATGCGGTTTCTGCATCGGTTGCCAATACATCAATAAGAGCAACTAATTCACGGACAGCTGGATCGTCATTAAGTCCTGTCACCGTTGCAGATGCGGTTGGAATGCCTGCTCTCCGAAGGAGCGAACGGGATTCGTGGATTGGTTGGTTGCTATCTCTGCACAGTACAGCAAAGTCATCGTATGCGAGCCCATACTCGTCTCTGAGAATTTCGATCTCGTTTGCGATTGCCTCAAGCTGTTCCGTATAGGTAGCTGCCGAGAGCGTGTATGCTGTTACAGTTGGATTGGTAGTTGCAGCCGGTTGCTCACGGCGATACCCGTTTGGAAAATGGCCTATCGCGAGGAACTGGCTCACTAGTTCCGGGTCTGTAACACCGAACTCCGATCGGTCAAGCGCAGGATTCTCAAAACAGTCTAACCCCGCGGCCTCGCCGAGCGCAACAACCGACCCAGCCTCGTTCCAAATTCGTTGGATGCTTGCATCACGCTCTCCAATACAGTAGAGTTCCGCATCAACAGTTAGTGCTGAAAGATACGCGCGTTCGAGTTCACCAAACTCCTCAAAATCGACAACCAAGACGGCATCAAACAGTTCAGAGACAAACGATCGGACGGACGGCTCCGAAAGTGCTTGTGTGCCGCTCTCGATGAGAGCCGCTTGGTCAACTGTAGAACGATCTTTCAGTGCAGTTCGAAACTGTGACGCAACCGCTCGTAGTTCCTGCAGCATCGCGTCAAGTGCTGGGTCATCACTGCTACTATCACCAAACCCACCCCAACTGGAGATCAAGAGAACACGGCCAACATCACGGTGAAACGATTCGGTCTCTGCTGCCTGTTGGAGATACGGATGCGACCAATTCCAGCCATCAATGACTGTGCGGAGGAGTTCAAATCGCTCATAATCTGAAAGTACCCGGGTATCAGGTGCAGCGTACGCATGTATTGCGGCAGCATGATCGAGAACCGACTCGACGTTTGGGCGGGTTTCGAGTGTCAACGCGTGCGCGAGTTCATTCTCAAACTGTCGTGTTCCGCTTGGAAACCGTTTTAGTACCAAAATATCTGTAGATGAATAGCCCTCTGACCGAAGGGAGTCATACGCACTCGCCACTCGTTCAGCAAGTGGGACTGCGGAGAACGGATCAATTCGGAGCTTCCCTGAGAGTGTTGGCATATGATCCCGAGTCACAGCAATGATTGGTCCCACCGGTATTTAAAATTGGTAATGAGTATAGAATATCACTGCGTGCAGTACGACAGGAAGCGATCGAACGCACCAGTTTCCGGATGGAGATGCGCGTACGTGCCGACCGAGTTGTATTCAAGAAGGCCATCATGCGTCCCATCAATTCCGGTGCCGCGGTCCATGGTAAATCCAAAGGTTGCATCGGATGCAGTGTCTGCGCTTGAGTAGTGAAACTCGTGACCGCGGTAGGTCGTTCCTGTCGTTGCAGTTGGCCCATCCACAGCAGCAGTAACCTCGATATGGTCAAGCGCCTGATACCGATCGTGCATTGTGACGGTTGCCGGGAGTACACCGGCCATCGAATATGTTTCATTGTCAGCAGTCGTGAGGCTCTCAGCGAGTGCCATCAAGCCGCCACATTCCCCATACACAGGGATACCATCGGCTGCTCGATCGGAAATCTCAGCGAGTGTATCGCTCGCTTGTAACTCAGCGCCGAACCGCTCAGGGTAGCCGCCTGGGAGATAGATACCATCACAATCCGGAAGCGGATCGCTTGCAATAGGTGAAATAGGTATAATTTCTGCCTGATCTTTGATTTTCTCGATCGTCGCTGGGTAGCGAAAGCAGAACGCCTGATCCGACGCAACAGCGATGCGGGTGTTGGTTCGCTGTGTACGTTCTTTCGAAGATTTTGAAATAGGTGTGATAGGTGCAGTAGCTGCAATTTCTGCAATTGAATCAATATCAATCGTTTCTGCAGCGTTGTCAATCGCATCGGTTGGAACCGGATTCTCCGACCCGAGATGGAGGCCAAGGTGTCGATCAGGAATTTCGAGGGCCGTATCTGGACCGATTCGTCCAATATAAGCGATATCGTCCGGAAGTGCGTCCCGGATACCCGCTTCGTGTCTGCCCCCGTGTGCTCGTTGGGCGATGATCCCAGCAACGGTGATATCCCGGTTCGCATGCTCGGCATAGCGTTGGAACCCAAGCGCGGTTGCAGCAACACTCTCCATACCGGCGCTTGCATCAATAACGAGAATAACTGGGAGATTCAGTTGGTCTGCAATGAGTGCTGTGCTTGCTTTTGTTCCGTCATAAAGACCCATCATCCCTTCAATCACACAGATATCGCCCGTTCCTCGATGATAGTTGTGGAGCATTCCATCCCGATCTTGAAGCCACGGATCAAGCGTTCTGGATGGTTTGCCGGCAATCGCCTCATGATGGCTTGGGTCAATGAAATCAGGCCCACCTTTTGCTGGCTGTACAGCATACCCTGCAGTTTGTAGCCCACGCAGGACAGCGAGTGTCGCGACGGTCTTTCCAACACTCGAGCTTGTTCCTGCGATTACAACACCCTTCATACCACGTAGACGCGGTGATGCTATTTAAATCGCAGAAAGTCAACGATCGCCGCAGCAGTAAACGCAAGGATTGCAGTTGCCGGTGCGAGCGCGATTATTTCACTGGATGCAAAGACAGATGCATATAGGATGGAGTCACTACCATCCATCTGGACAAATTGAAACAGATAGAGCTGTCTTCCAATGATGACCGGAATGAAAAAGAGAAACCCAATCATCGAGCCAACTAACCCATTGATTGCAGTTTGTGCGTACCGATCGGTTCGAAGACCGACAATGGCCCCTGCCATTGCTGCAGCAAAAAGGATGGTAATCCAATCAGCAGTGTACAAAAAGAGCGGAACACCAACTATGAGCAGGGCAATTGAACCCTCCAGTGCAGGTCGGAGTTCAAAATCCAACGAGGGCTGTATTGGATCTTTCATACCAAACGCTCAGAACCGACGATAAAATAGATTGGCATGTTGATGGATGACCGACCGGATATCAACCACATATTACAGTTACTTCGGTCCAGAGAGGTCACCGATCGGTGTCGCGTTGTCCCACGTTGTCCGGAACCCTTCTGCAACACGGCCAGCAAAGCTTCTATCGCGGAGGTTCAACATGCCAAACAG
>SL_4KL_010_BRINEDRAFT_10000611_pt1 | contig 18621 bp, 19 predicted proteins | sample SodLak_010_BRINE_2_FD_10664 | JGI IMG/M metagenome (IMG submission 10664)
CGCGGCGACCGGCTGCCAGCCAACCGTACTGGCAACTACTCGCATCGACGACGACCGCATCACCAGTCGCGCGACGGTATCAGTCGACGACCGACCGCTCACGCCTGCGATCAACGCCCGACTTACCGACGACGAACCCACACTCATCGTGATGGCTGATCTTCCCTTACTCGAACCGCAGGATATCCGCCAGCTCACCGACAGCGACGCCGACGTAACCATCGCGCCGGGGCTGGGCGGCGGCACCAACGCACTCGCCGTCCGCGAGCCAGCGTTTCGGGTTGATTACCACGGCGCGTCGTATCTCGACCACTGCCGAATAGCTGACGAGGTGGATGCGAGCGTCGAGACGATCGATTCTCGACGCTTGGCGACTGATATCGACGAACCCACCGATCTCGCAGAACTTCTCATTCACGGCGATGGCGCGGCTGCGGAGTGGCTCACCGACGCTGGCTTCGAACTCGATACAACCAGTGGACGAGTCGGTGTCTCCCGAAAGTAGTCACTGCCTACTTATAACCTAACTCGGGAGCCGAGCCGTTTTTGGGGATTGGTCTCCGAGTTCTCACTATGTTTCCCGCGGCTGACGCCTACGATATCGACATCTCTCTTGACGAGCGGGCGGTCGATGCGCTGTTGTCGGTCACACCTGCAGATGTCGAGCCAGCCGCCGAACTCACCTTCTCGCGGAACGTCTTTCTCCCGCTGACGACGGCCTGCCGGTACACCTGTAGCTACTGTACGTACTACGACGTACCTGGCGAGGCAACACTGATGAGTCCCGACCAGATCCGGAGTGTGTTGGAGACTGGTATCGAGGCGGGCTGTACGGAGGCGCTGTTTACGTTCGGCGATAAACCCGACGACCGCTATACGGCGATTCACGACCAGCTCGACGAGTGGGGCTACGACTCGATAGTCGAGTATCTGTACGCCGCCTGCGAGATGGCGCTCGACGCGGGACTACTTCCACACTCGAACCCTGGTGATCTCACGCAAGCGGAGTTCCGTCGGCTCCGCGAGGTCAACTGTTCGATGGGTGTGATGCTCGAAACCACCGCCGACGTCGACGCCCACGCGGGCTCGCGGCGCAAAACGCCCGGCCAGCGACTCAACACGATCCGCGCGGCGGGCCGCGAGGGCGTTGCCTTTACCACTGGTCTGTTGGTGGGAATCGGTGAAACGTGGCGGGATCGCGCCGAGAGCCTGCTTGCGATTGCCGAACTCCACGACCGGTACGACCACATTCAGGAGGTCATCATCCAGAACGTCGTCCCGAACGACCGCTCGTCGTTCGATCAACCCTCTGTCGAGACGATGCGCCGCGTTGTGGCGATGGCCCGCGTTGCACTCCCCGAGACGGTCTCGGTGCAGGTGCCGCCGAATCTCTCGCCNACCCNCGAACTGCTTGCNTGTGGCGTCGACGACNTAGGTGGCGTCTCGCCCGTCACGGACGACTACATCAACCCCGAGTACGCATGGCCCGCACTCGACGAACTACAGTCGATTGCCGAGGAGGCGAACGTCCCGCTGTTCGAACGACTCCCGGTCTACGACCGGTATCTCCCGGATTCGGTTCGTCGAGAAGGAATCGAGCCAGCCGCAGCGCCACCAGCCAGCGAAGGATGGCTCTCCGAGCAGATTCAGTCTGCACTGTGTGCGGATACAGCGGCCAGCAACCGATACCGGGCAGTTGCCACCCGTGAACAGTCTGTGTCGGCGCAGTAGCCGCTGGCTACCAGTTTGGTAGTCGGCGTATAGTTATCAGTCGTCAGCCGCCAACGGTTCGGTTGGCTCGGCCGGCGATAGCATGGGGGTCCCATCAGCCCGCGGGCCGATTGTTGGCCCGTATGGGCCGCCGTCGAGATCGATTGGCACTCTGGTCTGATAATCGGTCGAGCGCTCGACTGGTTGGCGACCGATTGCCGTAATCATCTCGACGTAGTCGGCGACGCTGCGGAACTCGCCGTAGCTACCGCCGGCGCGTTTGGTGATCTCCTCTGAGAGGATGGTTCCCATGAAATCGTTGGCCCCACAGTTGAGCAGTTTGAGACCTTTGGCGTTGCCGTATTTGACCCACGAACTCTGGATGTTGTCGATGTTGTCTAAAAAGAGTCGCGAGACCGCAACCATCAGTTCGTCTTCTGCATCGCTTGCACCACCCTCGACTACGCCGTGCTTGTAGAGGGGTGTGTTCTGGTGGACAAATGAAAGCGGGACGAACTCCGTAATGTCGCCGGTTCGCTCTTGGAGTTCGCGGACTTTTTTGAGGTGGATCGCGCGGTGCATTTCGTTCTCGACGTGGCCGTACATAATCGTCGCCGTCGTCCCCAACCCGGCGGCCATCGCCCCTTCCATCGCTTCGAGCCAGTCGTCGGTGGTGATCTTGCCCGGACAGACGACCTCTCGGACCTCGTCGACCAGAATCTCGGCGGCGGTACCGGGTGCGGTATCGAGTCCCGCCTTGCGGAGCCGCTTATATACATCCTCGTAGGACCACTCGGTGCCCCGACGGGCGTGGTAGGCCTCTTCGGGCGTTATCGAGTGGAGATGGACGCCGTCGATCGACATCGCCTGCATTTGTTCGATGTAGGTGCCTGGGTCAGTGGTGTACTGTTCGGGTGGTTTGTAGTTGACCTCGCTGGCTGGGTCGTCGTAGCTCGCCAAGATTTCGTGGTGCTCGTCGTCGAGGGCGAACGCGGGATGGAGCCCCGAGACCGAACAGACCTCCGAGATCCCCATCTCGAGGGTGTCCTCGACGATCCGCCGAGAGTCAGCGGGCGTTTTTGTGAAGCCGGCGTGCTTGAGGTCGCTTTCGGCCTCGAAGGCGTGGGCCGAATCCTTGAAATTACAGAACAGACAGCCCACGTTGCAAGCCGTGGTGACGTTGTTGTTGAGGTTGGCGACAAAGGTCACCTCGTCGCCGACTAGCTCTGCCCGCCGTCGGTCAGCGATCTCAAGGACCAGTTCTTTGCGCCGGAGGTCGATGCCAGCGGTATCGGTGCCCGTTGTCAGCAACTCGACTGCATCGTCAACAGTGAGTCGGTCGCCGTCTCGGGCCTTTGCCAGTGCATTCTCAAAGGATTGATCCGTCTCAGCGACGTGGTCGAACTCTACATCTGTGGCTGAGAGATCACCGGCCGACCGACGCGTCATTACCGATGGAAAGAGAGTGCCGAGTAAAAAGGGGTCGGTCGCGGTGGCAGACGGGGGTATCGAGACCGGAAACTGAAACATTGATACGGCCAGCAGCCGCCGATACGACCATGACGAGCGTAAAGGAATTTCGCCACGACCACGAGCCGACGGCGACGGAACTCGGTGCCGGACGGTTCGTTTTTACTGATGCCTACTCCGTTTTCGACTGGGGTCAGATGCCCGATGTCATCCCACAGAAAGGCTCAAGCCTCTGTACAATGGGTGCGTTCAACTTCGAGCTTCTGGAGGCTCACGGCGTCCCATCACACTACCGCGGCGTTGTCGATCCCGAAAGCGACGAGGTCGTCGAGTTGGCTGACTGTGAGACCGCGCCATCTGAGATGGCAATCGAACTCACACAAGTGCCGGAGCTCCCATACGACAGCGATACGGGCTACGACTACGACGCCTACCACGAAGCAGCAGGCGAGAACTTTCTTATCCCCTTGGAGGTCGTCTTCCGAAACACGGTCCCAGTGGGATCGAGCCTCCGCACACGCGGCGAGCCAGCTGACTACGGCCTCGATGTCGAGTCGTGGCCCGACGAGGCCGTCGAGCTTCCCGAACCAGTCGTCGAGTTCTCGACGAAGTACGAAGAACAGGACCGGTATCTCACCCGCGAAGAGGCCGGCGAGATCGCTGGCGTCGCTTCGATTGAAGCCCTCGAATCGGTCGCACTGATGGTCAACGAACTCATTACTGAACACGCTGACTCTGTCGGATTCAGCCATGAAGACGGCAAAATCGAGTGTCTGTATCAGGATGAGGCGGTCCAAGTCGCCGACGTTGTTGGCACGTTCGACGAAAACCGGTTTGCTGTCGATGGCCGTCAGCTCTCGAAAGAGGTCATCCGACAGTACTACAAGCGCGAACAGCCAGAGTGGGTCAGCGCGGTCAGTGATGCCAAACGTGAGGTCGAAACCGCCGATGTCGCCGACTGGCGACCGCTCTGTGCAATCGATCCAATTGAACTTCCGAACGAAGTCATTGAAGCGGTCTCCGATATGTACGCTGCGGGGGCCAACGCCTACACCGAGGGTGAGTGGTTCGAGGCCCCAGCGCTCGACGACGCTGTCGAACGACTCGACGAGTTGTAAGGTAGTCGCTAGCTACTGTCTACCGACCCACCGAGTTATCAGTTAGTCGTTTGCTACTGTCGCCGCGTCTCGCTTTTCAATGGCGTCGTCGACTGGTTCGGTTGGGTTATCGTTTTGTGCTGCGGCTGAAAGCCCGAGTTGGTAGTCTGACGGATCGGCTCCGTCTCGGAGGCTGGTCCGACCGCGATGAACGGAGACTGCATCGGCGAGATGAAGATCGACCGCTTCGAGAAGCGCGTCGGCCTCAAGCGGCTGGCCGCGGGCTTTGATCTCGTCGATAAGTGCATCGTCCGGCACATCGAACGCACGCTGGGTAATAATCGGCCCCTGGTCGAGATCCGTCGTCACGTAGTGGGCAGTGACGCCAGCGATTCTGACACCCTCCTCTTTGGCCTGCCGGTAGGCCGCTGCGCCGGGGAACGCGGGGAGTAAGGAGGGATGGATGTTGATGATTCGATCCTCGTACCGGAAGACGATTTTCGGGCCGAGAATCCGCATATAGCGGGCCAAGACGATCAGATCCACATCGTGTTCGGCCAAGATGTCGAGCATTCGGTCTTCGTCGGGCGAGCCTTTGCCGTCGCCGACATCGTAGAAGGGGATGTCGTGGGCTTCGGCCACCTCGCGGAGCGTGCCACGGTTGCTGATGACGGCGCTGATTTCAGCATCAAGCTCGCGTGATTCTTTGGCATCGAGAAGGGCTTCGAGACAGTGTGATTCCTTGGTGACAAACACGGCAATACGTCGGGTTTGTCGATCACTGGGAAACCGGACTTGGATCTCGACGCCGAGTTCACGACCTAACGCCGAAAGCGCCTCGCGCAGTTCGTCACGCTCGGTAGTCATCTCGTCGGTGTCGACACGCATCGACATTCTGAACAGTCCGTCGCGAACTGCTTGGTCGAGATCTTCGATGTTGATACCGCGCTCGAACAGTAGGGTTGTGACGCGGGCGATGAGTCCGGTTTTATCCCCGCCAATAACGGTGATCTCGGTGAGTTCGGTTGTCATCGCGACACCTCCAAGCTACAGTCGAGTGCGGTCATTACCGATTGAAAGGCAAGCCGCAAGCAAAAACGTGTCCATCTGACAAATGGCCGCCGACCCCAAACCGGCGGGCGTGGGTTTCAAAAGAGCTTTTGACCACGCTCGCCGACTCTCAGTCATGCGTACCTACACCGCGACCGTAACTGTTCGGCTGAAAAGCGGCGTGCTTGATCCGGAAGCCGAGACCACCAAAGGGGCTCTCCAGCGGCTCGGTTTCGAGCTGTCGGCACTCCGGGCAGCCGACCAGTACGAACTCGATCTCGAAGCCGACAACGAGGCTGCGGCCCGCGAGCGGGTCGAGGAGATGGCCGAACGCCTGCTGGCGAATCCGACCATTCACGACTACGAGATCGCAGTCGCGGAGGCAGAGACCGCGACATGACCGTTGCCGTCATTCAGTTCGGCGGCTCGAACTGCGACCGGGATGCGGTTCGCGCGCTGAACTATCTCGACATCGACGCCGAGCGCGTCTGGCACGAGGACGAGCTGCCTGCCGATACCACCGGCATTATGCTACCGGGTGGGTTTTCGTACGGCGATTACCTGCGAGCAGGGGCAATGGCTGCTCGCTCGCCGATTATGGACGACGTTCGTGCCGCTGCCGAAGCCGGAACGCCCGTACTCGGGGTCTGTAACGGCGCGCAGGTCGGCTCGGAGTCGGGGCTAACCGGCGGGGCGTTTACGACCAACAAAAGCGCGCGTTTCCAGTGCGAGCACGTCTATCTGCGCGTCGAGAACGCCGAAACTCCTTGGACAGACGCTTTCGAGCAGGGTGATGTAATCGAGATCCCGATTGCACACGGTGAGGGTCGCTTCGAGATCACCGACGAGCGGTACACCGAACTGGAAGCCAACGATCAGATTCTCTTTCGGTACTGCGATGCCGAGGGAAACCTGACTGAGGAGGCGAACCCAAACGGCTCGACGGGCAACGTCGCGGGCATTCTCGGCGAGCGCGACTCAGTCGCTGTGCTGATGCCTCACCCCGAGCGCTCGACGCTACCGGATATCGGTGGGACGGATGGCCAAGGCATTCTCACCGGCTTTCGGGGCTGATCACGCAGACTGCGTCGCGGTTGTTTGAACGCTTGAGGTCAGCTAACAGTAGCTCCTTTCTACCGCGCTAACGGCATCGCGTAGCTTGTTTCTTCCTCGATAACCAGTTCCCACGTTCGTTCACACTCACAACTCACCTGGCTGAATACACGCTCGTCTTGTCGCAGATCGAAATCCTTGATCGCTTTTTGGACTCGGTCGTCGCACTCGCCACAGTTGTGCGCACCGCGATCCGAGCCGTGGCCAACCGGATCGGAGATCACGATAGCCTCGACATCTGCGGTCTGTTCAAGCACGTCAGCAACCGACCAGAGCCACGGCGGTCGGTAGCCACCCTCGCGGAACAGCTCGTTGACCATCGTAAACTGTTGGACGTTACAGGGGTTCATCGAGACCGTATGACAGCCCTCGACTGCCGCACACTTGCGGATCGACTCGATCATATCGTCGCGGGCTTCGCGCTCCGAGAGGAACGGCGGCTTCATGAGTAGGTAGGCTTTAACGCCGGCTCCTGCTGCGTTGGCCGTTGCACAGGCAGCCTCGAAATCTGAAAAGTCGAAGTATTTGTTCACACAGTCATGCCGAATTCTGTCTGTCGCTGTCTCAAGCCCAATGGCAACGTCGACGGCGAGGCCGTGCTCGGTGAAATCGGTGAGCTTCTCACTCGAAACGAAATCAGGCAGCGATTCGAGGACGATCCGTTTGCGGTCGCCGAACGTTTCGGCGATGGCTCGGCGAGTTTCGGCTGGCACTTCGCGTTCGTCGAGAAACGACCCAGAGGTGTAGATTTTGATGAGATCTGCCGGCTCGTCAGTGTTGTCGGCCTCGTGGTCGAGACAGATCTGGATCTGATCCATCAGTGCCTCGTGTTCGACGGTGCCGCCCTCCACGCTTTCGGCGACGTAGCCACACATCGTACAGCCGCCGGCGCGAGCCCACCGACAGCCGCCGGTGTTGAGAATGATCGTCAGTGACTCATACACCCCATCTGGGGTGTTGTCCTCATCAATCCAGACGCGCGTGGGCTCGTGTGGATCGTACTGTTTTTCTTTGAGGCCGCGGATCTCACGCATCACCGCATTGTGTGCGTCCATCCCGCGCCCGTCTTCGTAGACTTCGGGGCTCGGCTTGCTCATTGGTGTTGCTACTGGCCAGTGAGGTAAAACCGCATCGCACTGTCAGCCTCGCTTGTGACGGGCTGAAGTGTGGTGTGGAGGGCAGAAGCGACAGCGGGGACCAACAGGGTCAGGGTGATCATCACCATTGCAAACCGTGGGCGTAACACGGTCCTAACAGGAGCTTGGTGATGATCGGTGTGTGGGTTGTGGTGGGATTGCGTGTGTCGACTGAACGTCGGGAACCGCTGTGACAGTGACCTGTCGGATGGCGGCCCGCCGTTTTTGACACATCTATCTACAAATCACCCATGACATTAATGATTGTACCTATGGTGTTAGGTACTGTTTTCAGCACTACCTACACACATAGAAATAGGTCGGGTGTGCCGGATATCGGACCGCTTGAGTAGTCTGTTGGCCTGTGTACACCGACCTCGACGGTCACCCCTGCCCACAGTGGGCCTCACTGTCAGCCGTCGGCTGCTGGTTTGTAGACGGTCTGGTCCTGTTCGAACAGTGCGTCGAGGAGTTTCCGCTCGCCGGCTCGGAGATGCTGGAGGAACGTCGGCCCACTGACGCCGAGCCTGTCAGCGATAGCTTCGCCGGTGTTGTCGCGCGGCCACGCGAAAAAGCCGGCGTGGTAGGCCGCCTGCAGCGTTTCGTGCTGTCGATCAGTGAGTGTGGTTTCGAGCTGTTGGCGAAAGCCTTGGGGCGTGTCAGCTGTCGAATCCAACTGCCGTTTCGCTCGCAGCTCAGCCCACGAGAAGGCGGCATCGAACTGCTCGGCCAACGTTCGGAGATCCGTTGCTTTGGGAACGGTCATCGAGATCGTTCCTCGACCCTCAGTCGCAGTGAACGCCGAAAGCGAGACACCCTGTTCGGCAATACAGTCGATGACTGGGCTCCCGTCGGTCGTCAGCGTCGCAACGAAACAGTTGTCTCGCTCGACCAGTATCGTCGGCTCGTCGATGTGGACACGCTCGGCGTACGTCCTGAAAGCTTCTGGATCGGCGTTCTCGACGAGAATGAACTGCCGGAGCCGTCCGTCCGACCGGGTGCTCAGGCTCTCGATGCTGACGGTACACGCTGCGACCGCCGACAGTTCTACCAACGGATCGGTCGGACAGCCGATCTCAAAGACGATCTCCGTCGTTGCATCCCCGACCAGCGCGCGCCGCTGTTCGGCGGCACGGAGCGCATAGCCGATGGTTTCGCCGAGTTCGGCCAACACGTCCCGCTCACGGTGGCCAATCGAGGTGTGTTCGGCGGCATACACGACCAACACATCGTACAGCACGTTGTTATGCACAATCGGGACGAGACCCGCGGTTCCGGTTTCGGCGTCAGCTCCCGAGTTGGTTACATACCGGAGACTCGTCTCTGCGAGCTCGGGCAACTCAGGCGTCTCGACGGCCACCTGACGGTGCTCGATCACTGTCTCTAAGGTTTCGGCACTGAACCGGTCGTCCAGCGAGACCGTCGAGTCGACGGTGACGTTCGCGCCCAGTCCGGCTTTGGCTCGTGGTGTTACCCGTTTGGTTTCGAGATCGTACTCGCCAATCCATGCGTAGTCGTACCGATCCGTGCCGACAAGTCGCTCACAGACGAGACGTTCGATTTCGCGCTGAGAGCTCACGCTGGTGATTGCACGGTTGACCGACCGAATCACCTCGTTGGTCTGTCGCAGCGAGGTGAGTTCGTTCCGCTGGCGTTCGAGTTCGCGTTTGCGCTCGTCGAGCAGCGCGGCCTGTTCGAGCCGGGTGAGCGCACTTTCGGTGTTGCGGGCCAGAATCAAGATCGCATCTTGGAGATACTCCACGGCGGTATCGGCGGCAGCAGTCCGACCGACGAGCACGCTGTCGTCGCCGAGCGAAACCCAACAGCTTGCAGTATCCAGTGTCTCGATGACGCCAGCATCGACGACAACTGGCTTGGTCGCCTCACGCGCCTCATCGAGTGTCTCGACGCTCGACAGTGTCGTCCGAACCGGCTCCGAAAGGCCGCTGTGAGCAACAACTGACCAGCCGTTCTGTGCGTGCTCGATAACGGCGGCATCCTCGAATCCGAGCGTCTCGCAGGTGAGATCGATGGCCGCCTCGTAGACGGCGGTCGGCGAGGTCGCTCGAATAAACCGATTGGCGTCGGCGGCCAGCGCACGGTTCGTCTGTTCGCGCCGCATCTGCTCGACGGCGTTCCGCACCCGGTTGGCCAACAGATCCGGCTGCTCGATGGCGGTCGATTTCTCCATGTATTCGGTTGCGCCCTTCTGGAGGGCTTCCGAGGCGATCTCGCCGCCGCCGTGGCCGGTCAGCAGTAATATCGGGAGATCCGGTCGCTGTTCAGAGACTGCCTCAAGTAGCTCGATGCCGTCCATCGTCGGCATCCGGTAGTCCGTGATCAGACAGTCGAGCTCGTCGTGGAGCTCCTCTACGACCCGCCGCGGATGGGGCTCGGTCTCGAACCGTAGCTCTGAGACCGCCTCACACCGGTTGGGGATCACATCGAGCGATTGGGGATCGTCGTCGACGTAGAGCACCCGGATCGACCGAGACATTACGCACTGTTTACCGCCAACACTACTGAACGTTCTGTTTTATTTATGACGAAAGGAAGTAGATAGTAGGAACCGCCTACTCAATAAAGCGGTCACTAACGTCGTCATCAGGGATCATACACTGGTCTTTCTGTCCGAACCAGTCATATCGGTTGGCCGCAACGAAATCGTAGATGCGGTCGCGCACACCACGCGGCACGACTCGACCCAGCGACAGGAGCCGGTAGATTCCGCCAAGCTGTTCGGCGACCCGGATCGCTGCATCGGATTTGGTGTAGGCGTTTCCGTCGTCGACCAACACAACCGTTTCGAGATCATCGGGCGACAGTCCCGCGGCTTCTCGAACCCGCTGGCCGAGGTCGGACTGCAGCGGTGCGAACCGGAGTTTCCCGGCTGGATCACGCGGGATAATAAACTGAATCGAGCTGTTACAGAGGTTACAGACGCCATCGAACAGCAGAATTGGATGTTCGTCGCTGTCAGCAATCGGCTGGTCAGTCGTCATGCGAAACACCTAGCATACGTTCTCAGTTACTCGACGGTTGCCGGCGAACGCATATCAACCCTCTGGCAGCCACTTTGCTTTTCTCGACACTTATTAGCGGTCGAACGGTGGCTGTTCGGCGTCGGCTGCTCCCGGTTGTCGAGGGGTTGCCCGTGTCTCAGTCTCCGGATCCGACGAGTCTGGACTGCTCGCTGTCGAGGCTACCGCAGCTTCGGCGCGCTCGATAGCGTGGATACGACTGGCTGTGAGTCCGGCGAGTCCAGCCAGCCCAATCGGCACGCCTTGGCCGACCGTGTAGACGGCCAACGGACCCACGAAGCCAACCAGCGACGTACTGATCGTGTTGTGGCCGGGCTGGGCGGCGATCGTAACCGCGGTTCCAACGGCGAAGCCGGCGACCGCAGCCACAACCGCCGTGCCGACCGCCGTCGAGAGCTGCCAGCGGTGAGCCGACTCGCGGTCGGCCCACACCCCAAGAGCGAACACCCCGAACGCGCCGACTGCGAGCGCGGTGAGATTGATCGCAGCAGTATAGTAGCTCAGTTGGTGGGCACCAACCCACTCGTATCGAGGAAGCCACCGCTGGGTTTGTCGGAGCGCGCCAACAACGACAGCGGCGGCACCAATCGGATAACCAAACGTCGCTCGGAGGGACACGACTGTCTGTTTGTCGTAGCCCCTCTAAAGACCATTTCAGGAATCTGTGTCTGTCGCATGACGCGACTAATCAGCTCACCGCTCTCTGACGTGTCGAACCGTGCTGGCAACCCCACGTGTCGATTGGGTCATTTCGGGACCACTCATCTCGGCGCGGCCAATCGCGAACGCCTTCGGACCGCGGATGACGACCTCGTCGCCCGGTCGGATCTCCTCGCTGGCCTCGACGACACCGGGTGCGAGCACACTGCCATGGGGAACGAAGCCGTCGATCTCGACGAGTTTGGTCGGTGCGTCGCTGTCGAGCCAGCGGTCGGCTCCGTTGAGCGTCATCGCTAACATCCCGTACTGCGGCACCATCGTCGCTAACTGCTCGCCGTCGCTGTCGCGGACTTGGAGTTTGGGATACCGACCTGTCGTCCGAATCTCGATATCGCCGAACAGTTGGTCGCCGGCGTCAGGGCCAAACTGGTAGTCCGCAATCGCTTTGACCGTGTTGTGTTCGCGCTCGCGTTTGGCGTATTTGAGTTCGCCGTCGAGTGCGGCGGCGAGGTTGCCGAGCGAGTCGGTCGAGGTGGGATGGCCCTCGACGGTGTACTCGACGTCGAGGTCGGCGTCGGCCTCGACGCGCTCGACGATCTCTCGGTAGCCATGCTCGGGAACATGGGCGATCACCCGCGGATAGTCGTTGCGCTGGAGGTAGCGTTCGAGCACAGCAGCAACGAACTGCTTTTCGTCCTCGGACCACCGGCCCGTAACCACCGAGTCGTAGTGTTGGGCCGGGTAGGTGAGTTCGAGTTCTTGTGGGACGACGCCGATGGGCGAGGTCATCGAGACGGTGTGGCCTCTGAAGGCGATCATATCATGGAACTGGCCATGGCTCTGAGAATCGCTGTAGGGTTTGCGCGCCGAACAGGGAACCAAGACAAGCGGATTGTCGAAGCGGTTGCGGTACCGGGTGGTCACGCGGTCGGCAAACCGCTGGATCTCGACGCGCCGGATCGAATCGCTTGTCGCCGCCGACAGCTCGGTGTTTCGAATAACGGGCGTCCGGGCTTCGAGATAGCCGTACTGGACATCGAACTCCCGAAAGCCAGCGGTCAGCCAGTTGTCGTGGCGGGCTTGGCCCTCAATGTAATCGCGCAGCCGGCCGGATCGAATCCGTTCTCGAACGCGGCGGAGTTCCGCGCGAAGGGCGTTGACGTTGTGGTCGATGCACTCGGCTTGGCCGAACTCCTCGCGGGGCACTTGGCAGGCCGGGCAGGCACACGGTAGTTCGTCGAGATCCTCCAAGAAGGCCTCGCCATCGCTGGTCAGATACTTTCCTTGGCTACCCTTTATTTTCGCCAGTTTGGCGTCGACGCCATCGACGCCAGCGTACGCCAACGTGGCGATGTTGAGCGGGGTGGCAACACCTGAAAGCACGAGGGCGGTGTCGGCTGGTAGGGCCTGTTTAACCCGTGTTATGGCGTTCATAAAGCCCTCGCCGTGGCCGACAAAGCCCGCGGCGTCGCTCAGAATATAGGCGTCGACACCCAACTCGCGGGGTGATGCCGAAGAGATGACTGCGGCGGCTGGAAACTCGACAGAGACTGGCTCAGTTGCGAACGCCTCGCGGACCTCCTCGCGGGTGCCGGCGGGCAGCGAGCGGTGTGGGAGCACCGTCAACTGGTCGTCGCTTCCTTCGGGAAGGGCTTTGTCGCTCGTCCACTGCGAACCACTGTCAACGAGCACGTCGTCGAGTAGTGCGGGCGTCTGAACCGGTGACGAAAGACGCAACTCACCGAGACGGGCTGGGCCGTCGCGGTCGAGCACTTCAAAATATGCAGTCATACCAACTCTGGGCAGTCGAGGGTGAACTATCTTGCTTTTCGTCGACTCCTCGACGCTTGCCGGCCAGCTTCGTGATTCGACTCCGTGAGCTCACACCCAGCGGTGAGATATGAGTCGGGATTCGGCTTTTCGGAGGTGTTCGGCGGCTGTACCGGGCGCACAGCCGACTTCGTCAGCCACTGCTCGGACGCCCGCCGTGCGCGGCACATCGTAGTAGCCAAGCCGTCGGGCGGCTCGCAGCACCTCGCGCTGGCGGTCGGTCAACACCGCTGTGGCGGCACTGCCGCCCGTATACTCGCCGACCTGCTCGACAGTCGGTTCGATTTCGTCAGGAACGGACTCGATAGCAGTCTGGAGGGCTGCCGNCTCGCCGACAACCGTAAACCGCAGCACGTAATCCATCCCGTACTCGACCGGCGGCACGACCAGTAGCGTCCCGTCGGTATAGCTGTCGAGTAGCGTTTTCCACGGTGGCGGCGCACGATCACGGACGTAGACGTAGAACGAACGATCACTGGTCGGCTCGACCTCGAACTGCTCGATGCTTTCGAGCGTCGACAACTTGGCCCGGTAGGCGTCGGCATCGCCGACAAGCTGGAAGACGAACACTGTCGCCTCGTCGGTATGGTTCCAGTGGACGAGCCGATACTGCTCGAACGCGTCGTGACCGACGACAAATCGGTGGAGCGGGTGAGCCGTCTCTTGATCGAACTGGACTGCCAGCCGAACGGATTTCATTGGATTACTGTTCGCACTATATATAAATAACCTAGCGTGTGATGCAGTAGTGGCTCCTGTCCGGCTCACCCTCTCTCGACTATGAACGCGGAGGTCTCGATCATCGGCGGTGGGATCTGTGGACTGGCGACTGCGCTCGCACTCCAGCAGCGCGGTATCCAGCCGACAGTGTATGAGTCGACACCACGGTATCGGCCGGTTGGAGCCGGTATTCTGCTACAAACGAACGCAATAAGTGTTCTCGACGAGCTTGGGCTTGCCGAGGCGGTCAGGACGCAGGGGGCTGAACTCACCGAGGTTCCGTTCCGCAGCCCTGATGGCCGTCGGCTCGCGGCGTTCGATCTGTCTTTTGAACGCGAGCAGTTCGGCCACGGCTTCGTTGCGATCCACCGTGCGGAACTTCAGGAAATACTGCTTTCGGCACTCGATTCGGACCCTGAGATGGGCATGGAGTGTGCGGCAGTCTCAACTCCCGAAAACCCGACAGTCCGATTCACCGACGGGACGACAATCGCCCCCGACGCCGTGATCGGTGCCGACGGTATCGGTTCGGCTGTTCGGTCGACAGTCTCACCGGGCGCGAAGCCCGAATCTGCGGGCTGTGTTGCCTACCGTGGCGTGACTGTAGCCGACGATTCTACCGAGGCCGAACCCGGATTCGAGGTGTGGGGCGAGGGAAGTTTCGTCGGCTGCTCGCCGCTCGGTGACGGTCGGATCTACTGGTATGCGACGGCTACCGACCCACTCGCACCGAATGGGTCAGCCGTCGAGCGAAAAGCGGCTCTTTCGGCGCGGTTTGAGTCATATCCGGCACCGATTCCGTCGCTGATCGACTCAACACCAACCGGCGAGGTGATCGTTACGCCGCTTGCGGATCTTCCAGCACTCGACAACTGGTCGAAGGGGGCAGTCACTCTTGCTGGCGATGCGGCCCACCCAATGGTCCCGTTTGCTGGTCAGGGTGCGGCACAGGCACTCGAAGACGCTGCAGTGATCGCGGCGGCCCTCGACCACTACGACTGTCTCGATACCGCGTTTGTTGGCTACGAACAGTGTCGAAAACCACGCGCTGAGCAGGTCGTTTCGGCCTCGCGCCGACTCGGTCGGCTCGCAACGATTGACTCACACCTCGGTTGTCGGCTCCGGAACCTGACCGTTCGATTGGTCCCGACGCGACTCACCCGCCGACTGCGGGCCACTCAGGCCGTTCCGAGCCAGTTACCGACCCATTAACTATCAGCATTGAACGTTTCGGCGATTTCTCTCAGCGATTTAACCGTCACTCGCTCGGGAATCAGTTCGCGTGCATCCGGGTGCCATTCACCAATGGCCAGCGTGAACCCGGTTTCGGGGTTGGCCTCGACGAGTCGAGACACACCCTCGGCGGCTGCAATCTGGCCCTGGCGATCCGGTCGCTCTGGGACGCCCGCGGTGAACGGATACGTCTCCGAGAGCGCGCGCGGAAACGGCCCAAACGGAGCGAGTACGCGCCAAGCGGCGTCGTACTCATCGGTGTCGGGTGCGCCTGCCTCGGTAAGCAGCAGCCGGTCGGGCGTCGACAGTCGGTCGAGGCGAGCGTGGTGCCGCAGCACTTCCGGTCGGCGCGCGCTCTCTGGCGAGGTATAAAAGAAGCTTCCCTTCGAGACCGGATCTTCGGCTTCGAGCTGGTCGGCGTGGTCAAGCAGCGCGCGGTAGCCGTCGTACATGGCGGGATGGCCGCGCGCGCGGCGGTCGACGAGTTCGAGAAGATTGCCGCTCCGAATCGCCTGCTTGATTCGGCGGAGCTCTTCGAAGGTGACGTGGAGGTTGTGTTCGGCCAACAGTCGCTCGCGGGTCTCGTCGTCCTCCTCGCGGAGTTCGTCGGGCGTATGCTCGGTACAGACTGGACACGAACACGGAAAGTAATCGAGCTCGTCGAGCTGCTCAGTCCCCGAAACGGTAAGATACCGACCCGCACGAGCGTACAGCGCGTAGGCCGCCGAATCAAACAGATCACAGCCAAGCGCGACCGCAAGCGCGAGCATCATCGGATGGCCCGCCCCAAAGAGGTGGACCGGACAGTCGGCATCCAGTCCGCGTTTGGCTGCTGCGACCGCCTCGACGAGCTCTGCGTAGCGGTAGTTGTTCATTAACGGGACCACAGCACCGATGGGGAACAGATCGAGGTCGGTCCCGGCGGCGTGTCGACCGGCTTGCTCGCGGAGAGCTGGATACGTCGAGCCCTGGATCGGCGCGTTGAGCAGCATCTCGCCCACATCAATGGCTTCGGCGTCGGCCAACGCTTGTTCAGTCACACTGAGATCGGATTCGGCCTGCTGGCGACTGACGTTTGGCGGGGTGGGAATGTCGACCGGCGTACCGATATCCGAACCAATATCGTACTGAAACTGGACGATTTCCTCGGTCGTCACCTCGATCTCGCCGTACTCCGAGAGCTGAAACGACCCCGAGTCGGTCATAATCGCGCCGTCGAATTCGAGCAGTTCGTGGAGTCCTTCGTCGAGTGCCCGCTTACGGAGGCGGTCGGTCTGGCGGATGATATAGGAGTTGGTGATGAGTATCTCGACGCCGAACGTCGACGAAAGCCGCGAGGGCTCGATCGTCAGCATATTTGGGTTGATGACGGGCATCAACGCTGGGGTTTCGACTGTCCGGCCTGCCCGTGGAACCTCCAACCTGCCGATCCGCCCAGCAGCATCGGCGTCCCGAATCTCGAACTGGTCGCGCATATCCGAAGAAATCCGGCGTGGTCGGTAAGGATTGCGTTCGGTGCGTGCCAACCTATCGCTGCGTCAGCTCGTAGTGGGTGACAGTCAGTGCAGACCGTCCGTCGTCCAACTCGTCGTCCACCACGGCTGTAAGATACTCGTCGTAGTTGGTGACATCGACGCGAATCGATTCGTTGTCGTCGAGTTCCTGCTGGCCGGCTGGCTCGCAGTTATGAGCCACAAAATGGTGATGCACGGAGTTGCCAATGCCGTTTGAGGGCTCAACGGTCAGCAGGTGTTCGAGACTGCCGGCCTCGTAGCCGGTCTCTTCACGAAGTTCTCGACGAGCAGCATCGAAAATATCCTCGTCGCCCTCGATTGATCCTGCCGGTAGCCCGCGATTAACTTTGCCGACGGCCTGTCGCCACTCTTCGATAACAACAACGTCGCCGTCGGGTGTTAGGGGAAGAATAACAACCGCCGGCGATTCGTCGATATAGTGGTAGTCGGTGACTGTGCCGTCAGGAAGCTCGACGGCATCCCGCCGGATGTCGAACGCCGGCGAGCTGTAGTCGATCTCTGTGGCCTTCGTGTTCCACCGTAGCTCGTCGTCTGTCATAGCTGACAGTCTAGTCTCGACAGCTAAATAGCACCCGTCTCACCGACTCAGGCGTTCGACTCGACGGCGAAATACCGATCCACGTGGCTCCGACAGCCGGGATTGAACGCCGCCCCACAGTGCGGACACTCGTGGCCGCAGTCGAGATACGTCCGGATGGTGAGTTCAGTCCCACAGACGCCACACAGCACGGCAGGTTCGTCGAACGCCTCAGGTGGCCACCGTTCGACCTCGTGGTCGGCACAAGCGTCGTGACACCGAAAACAGGGGTAGTACGTCTCACAACAGGCGAATTTGATGGCGACTATGTCCCGGTCGGTGTGGTAGTGAGCACACTGTGTCTGATCGTCGAGCCCGATGCCTCGAAGGAGGTGATCGCCGGGATGCAGTTGCTGCTGATCGCAGTTCTCGGCCATTACTCAGTGTTCGGCTCGGCTGACTCGTCGGTCAGCTCGGCGTCGGTCGTCAGTTCGGCCTCACGTGGGGCGACCGAGAGCGTTGCTGCGGTTTCGATTCGGGCAAGGCCGTCGAGGTCGCACAACTCCTCGACGGCAGATTCGGGAAGCTCGACGAGATAGCAGTCGAACTGGAGTTCGGCCTCGACAGTTCCTGTGCACTGTTCGACGGCTGTTGTGAGTTCCTCGCGCGTGATGTCGCCCTGTTCGACGACTAACTCGACGCGCTCGCCGTCGGCTGGCTCGTCTCGAATCCGGCGGACGGGATGCGACAGGTAGGGAGACACACGGCAACGATCACAATCAGTAGACAAAAAGCTGTAGCTCCGGCGTGATCAAGACAGTTAGGAGCCTGCAGCCGGATACCCCAGATATGACAGTCATTGCACTGCTGAGTGTTGCGCCCGTCATCGAGGACAGTATGGCCAGCGAGGTCGCCAACGCGGTCGACGCGCTTGAGGCCCACAACGTCAGCTACGAGACCAACCCGATGGGCACCGTCATCGAAGCTGAGGATATCGACACGCTGCTGGCGGCGGTCGCCGATGCGCACAAAGCTGTCGACGCGGATCGGGTGAGCACAGTCCTCAAAGTCGATGACAAACGAACCAGCGACCAACGGGCCGCCGACAAAGTCGACGCTGTCGAGGACGCCCTAGGTCGCCCCGCAAAAGACGACCCCAACTACGAATCCCTTTAAGAGAAGACAGCCAACCCAGAGCCATGGAAAGCATCAATCGTTCGGCTGTCGAACTCGTCGACGAGGCACTCGATTTCGCCGCCGAGCTCGACATCGCCGCCACGGAACTCGACTGTGGGGCGACCGTCCTCGATTTCGGCGTCGAAGCCGACGGCGGCATCGAAGCCGGCCTCATGCTGGCAGACATTCAGACCGCCGGGCTGGCAACGATCTACACCCAGATGGGCCGAATCGGCGGCGCGCCGATTCCCTACGTCGAGTTGACAACTGACCACCCCGGCGTCGCGCTGCTCTGCTCGCAGAAGGCCGGCTGGGAACTCGACATCGGCGAGT
>SL_4KL_010_BRINEDRAFT_10000616_pt1 | contig 18534 bp, 17 predicted proteins | sample SodLak_010_BRINE_2_FD_10664 | JGI IMG/M metagenome (IMG submission 10664)
TTCGGAACAGTAGACACAGAAGTAGAATTCACGGTTGAAGAAGAAGAAGATATAACCTATTTCCAGTGGTTAGGTGAAGCACAAGAAGGATCACTAGTACACGCAGTAGACTCTGAAGTATCTGCAGAAGACATTGAAGACGCAATCGAAGTAACAGAGGAACAAGATGTAAGTGATCTAGGTCTACCGGAAGGTGGAGAACAAGATACAACCAATACCTACGAAGGATTTGAAGATCCTGACTCGCTCGATGCTCCAAGTGAATTCGACGGAGATGGAGGTCTTGAGGAAACTGTTAATCTTGAAACAGAAGACAATGAATATAGCAACTTCCTATACGCGACATCAGATGTAGATAACCCGATTTTCACAGCAGAAACAGAAGAAGTAGATGAGAGAGATTATGAACTTCTCGTAGGAGAAGACGGACTTGACGAAGGAGATCTTGAGAAAGATTTCTACGTGCAGATCAACGAAGATGAAGGAGGAGATTAGTGAAGTCTGAATAAGATTTCCTTCTTTTTTCATTTCTTTTTTTTCTTTTCTAAGTAAGATTTTTGTTTCAGTTCAGGTAATTGGTATAACAGTGTTATATTTTTGGTTTGAAAAAATATTCTGAGTATGGGGCAGAGGGTTGTTTGTTATTGGTTTTTCCATTTTATTGAGCAGCCCTGGCTAGGCTTCTGTTCTTTTGGAGATTCCTTGCGTTTCAGCATTTTTTGTATGATTTGTTTCATTTCTCTTTCTGTTGCTTCTTCTTTGGGTGTGGTTTTGTTGTTTAGTCGTCCGTGGTAGTGTAGTCGGTGTCTCCAGTCCAAAAGGAATGGGTCTGGTGTGCATTTTGCCCCGTATTTTTGTGTTGTTTTTTGGTCGGGGTCGGCTAGGTAGTAGAAGTTGTTGGATTCTAGTTTGTTTTCTTTTACAAAAGTTTTCATTTTGGTTTTGGTGTCTTCTGGGTGTGTTTCGGTGTTGGGGTTGATTCCTACGAATGCGATGCTGGGGAATTCTTCTGTGAGTTTTTTGATTTCTTCTGTTTGTGTTTGTACGTAGGGGCAGTGGTTGCACATGAAGATTATTAGTACTCCGTCAAAGTTGTCTAAATCAGTTAAACTTACTTTTTGACCTTTAGGATTCTCTAGTTTGAATTCTGGTGCTTTTTCACCTGTTTTAAGGTTTGAAGAAGACTTTTTTAATACCATAATAGTTTTTACCATTTCTAGTGTTTAATATTTTTTGTAAGAAACGTTTTTCCATTCTGGATTTTCTTTGCTGAAAAAGTGTTTTTTCTAAGATGTTTCTCTTGGTTGAGAAGAAAAGGACCGAGTTTTTCTTTAAGTAATGGTTCTTTCTATTCTGTATTCTTTTTCTGTCATGAATTTTTCTGTGTAGTCAACTGTTTCGCAGATTCTTTGGAGTTCTAGTTCTTTTGACATTACGGGTAGTTTGAAGTCTAGTTTTTCTGTACTGTCAACAGCTTTTTTCAGTTCTCCGAATCCTTCCATTAATTTCGGGTTTTGCCGGTATTCAGGACTCATTCCTTCGAGGTCTGCCATTATTTTTCCGAGGAATTCTTTGTTTACGTTCATCTTATTCCTTTTTTGGAACATGGCTGCTTTTTCATAGAGCTGTTTATTTTCTTCGGGTACTTCTCCGTATTCCTGTTCAAATCTTTTCCAGTCTATTCTTGAGCTCTTTGTGTGTATGGTTTGTTTTCTCGGTTTCTCTGGCTGTGTCTCTTTGTTTTCTTTTCTTTCCCGGATTTCTTCTTCGTATTTGTCGAGTATTCTTTCTGCTATAGTGAATCGGAGTTGTGGGGATGGTTCAGGTATTTTGACTTCACAACCTCTGTAAGTTTTAGGGTTCGCCATGTGATGGTGCTTTACAGGTAGTTCCAGCATTTCTTCTGTTCTTTTGTAGCTTGGCAGATCTACTTCAAAGTGTTCTTGTATCTGCCCCATTCTTTCCATGTTTGTTTTTGCCATTAGTGCAATTCCTTCTGCGTTGTTTTGAATTCCGCTACCTATTGCGTATGTGCTTACTGCTCCTTTGATCTGTCCGAGCATTAAGGTTTTTTCGTGGAGTTTTTCGTACCATTGGCTGAACTCTTCATCGAGAACAGGGTCTTCGCTTAGACTGGTTCTCTGGTATATTACCATGGCTCTATCTATTTTATCGAATAATTTTTCTGAGCCGATTTGGCAGACGTCTCCTGTTTCTTCGTATCTTTTGTATTCTTCTTCCCATGAAGCGGTTTTCCCGTCTAATATCTCGTTTATAGGTTTTGCTTCGTCCCAGTTGAGGGGGAGGTCGTTTGCGTATGTTTCACCCCATAGTTCTATGGCGTGTAAGGGGTCAAAGAACTTGTTTTCTGTCTCTAGAATGTATTCTAAGGGTTTTTCCAGATTTTTTAGTTCTTTGGAGTGAGGATTACCTAGTTCTGCACGTTCTCTTTTCAGTTCTTCTTTTCTTTCCCTGATTTCGTTGAATGTTAGGTAGTCCTCCATAAACATTCTTTAACTAAAGTTGTTATTCTTAAATAGTTAATTTCTCTAGTCAAAATAATCCATGATATTCTCCCTGTCAAAAATATTCTCCTGCCCAACCTGTTTCTTAAGCTTCCGCGCAGTCTTATCTCCCCTATCAACTTTTTCATCTTCTCAAAACCAGTCTCCCTGATGGTCTCACGGTCTCTTATACCGTGGTCATACAGTTTTCTAGCACGAACTCTACCTATCTGATCGTATTTTACCAGGGTTAACAACTCTTCCGATATACCATGCTTCAACCTTATACGCAGCTTCTCCAAATCTTTCCCTAAATCTATCTCCTTCATCCTTGCCAGTTCTTGTGCACCATAAATCAACCAGTCAGCGTTACTAGTCTTAGCCCTGATACCTCCAGGAGCCACATTATACTTATTCATTATTTTCTCCTCGTCCAGCTCAGATATCCAGGCTTGCAACATCATGCTATTCTTCATACACTCGAGAAAATGCTCATAATCTGCACTCCACTCTGCAGGAAGACCTTCTAACAAATATTTCTCTGCATCAAACATCGCCTTCTCAATATCTGAAGCCTCCTTATCTCTTACCCGGGGTCTCGGCTGCATCTCGGTAGTCCGAGAAAGCATGAACAAATAAGAGATCGATTTAACCTCTTCCCTGTTCTCAGCCTTCTCCATAGAATTAATCATTAAATGCGCTGAATCAGGGTCAATATATAGTTCGGAAACTCTTTCACCGATCTTAGTCGCCGATAGTTCTTCTTCCTCTAAAAAGCCGTATTCTCTAAGCTGTCTAACAACTTTCTCAATAGTTGATTCAACCTCTCTGATATCCCCGTACTGGTAGGCATAGAAAGTTTTACTGTAAAACTCTAAAAGACCATCCATGGATGTACAAAACTTTGAAGCCACAAGAGACAACGTATGCATCCTTAAAATAGGTTCTGCGGATAACTTAGACTGTATATTTTCAGCTTCACCCAAAATATACCTTTCCAGTATTTCATCCGTCATACCGGGATTCTTAGCTACAGAAATCGCTTCACCATGATCATCATACTTTGGACGACCTGCACGCCCAACCATTTGTTCATACTCCAGTACTGGTATGTATTCCATTCCGCGTCCTGTATAACGTTTTAAATCTCTCATTATAACCCTATACGCTGGGAGGTTAATTCCCGCAGCTAAAGTAGGGGTGGCGGAAACCGAACGCAGCAATCCTTTACGAAAAGCCTCTTCAACTAGTTCTCTCTGGTTTGTGGTGTTATGGGCTATTAAGCCGTTAGCTGTGAAGTTTTCTGTTGAGGTGCTTAGGTCATACAGTTTTTCTGGCTCTATTTCAGTTATTTGTTCTATTTTATCCCAGTATATATCTGATTCGGCGATTTGAATCAAATCATTTTCGTTTAGTCTTTCAGCCAGTTTTTGGAATGTTTTTCTTTTCATTGGGTTTTTCTGGTTTTCGAAGCGCGATACCGTGGTTGCTGGTACATCGGGTTCTAAATCTGACAGGCTTAGTCCTTTATTCTCTCTTATTTTTCTGATCCGTGGTCCTAAAGCCTCAGGTATAACATCATTTTGATTTCTTCCACTGCTTGGATTTACATTAATGATTTTTTCCAATTTTAGTGATTTTTTAGGGTGTGTGAATCCTATTTTATCCTTAAATTCTCTGATCTGTTCTGTGCCGTATATACTGATTCTATGGATGTCTCCGTTAGTATTTATTTTGCGGTCCTCTATTTTTGTGGTTCTTCCATCTGTATTTCTTTTATCTTTATGAGATATTATTCCAAGCCTCAGTAATGATGTTTGTATTTCTGTAATGAATTCTTCGCTGATTGAGTAAAGTTCTATACAAGGAGATCCTTCTGAGTTTTTTCTGTAGTTTACTGAACCGTCGGTATCATAGACGCCTCTCAGATAGGACGAAAATTGTTTAATAGGGAAGCCTATTTCTGGCATTCTTAGATTATACGCTTTGTTCTCGTTAGGTATCCCAAAGTGATCTACCATCAAGTCTTTTACTGCCTTTGAATTAAGTGAGACTGTCTCTAATCCGTCCTCTCTATCTCTTATAGTAGGTTCTCGCTCAAATTTTTCTCTACATATGCGTTTAAATCTATCTAGGATTTTTTCGCAGCTCCCGCTCAAACTTACAGATCCATCTAGGTGTCCGTCACCTGCCACCGCTCCTATCATCCAAGCGATATCCTTATCCATTTCTTCCGGTATTCTAACAGGTTTTTGACCTGCTTTAGACATTACATACTCTAGGTGTTCGGAACTTTTAATCCCATTTTTTTCGCAAAGTTCTCTAAATCCTCCCAGACTTATATTACGGTCTTCAGAATATCTATCTCTAAAATTATGGCTTAGACTCTCTGTATCTACATTCTTTTCTAACTCATTGACTGTATCATAGATTCTGTAGGTTCTTACTTCGTCTCGTAACAGCTCTCTCAAGTTTGGTGTTTCTACATCTATGTTTATTTCTCTAGGTGTGGCTATCCTATCTCCTTTAGTCAGGTTCTTAGCTTTACGCCATCGAATTCCTTTTTCTTCCATTAAGGGAAACTGATGGTTCTTACTCACTTTTATGCTTTTACCAAGCCTTGTTTCAATTTTGAGAAGAGGCTTTTCCCCCATTTCAAACTTTTCTTCGATGCTGTTCTCTGCAACTCTGTAATTCTCGAGTCCTAATGCGCTATTTTTTCTATTTTCGAATAAGTTGTCCATTCTGGAAAAAGTTCCATCTGAATGCATTACTAACGAATCTCCTGAAACACAAAGACCTGCGTGGTGAAATGCATCTCCTTTCCGAACGTTTTGCGCTAAGCGCTTGCATTGTGGTGTAGGGTTTCCTAGTTCGTTTTCTATTTGGTCTGCGTATTCTTTTAGTTTTTGTTTTTCGTCTCTTGAGAGGTCGTTTTCTGTTACTTCTCCGCATCTGTCTGAGCTTTTTTCTGCTCCTTTTCTTGAGTTGCAGAATATTATGCATTGTTTGTCTTTTTCCAGAGTGTCTCCTAAAACATTTAAGCTTGGACGCCCATTCTTATCTTCGATAAATTCTTTTCTAGTCTCTTTGTTTTTTTCTTTTCCTGTTTTTTTGTGTTTAATCTGTGCACCGGTTTTGAAACTGGTCGGATCTGGTTTTTGTTTCTCCTGTTGTTGTGGTTTGTAGTTTTCAGGATAGAATTCAATTTCATTTCCATGTATTATTCCTTGCTCTAGTGTTACAGGTCTGTAGTTTGATTCAACTAGTTCAGCGTCTATCCATTCTGCTAACTGGTTTGAATTGCTTATTGTGGCACTTAAACCTATGAACTGAAATTCCAGGATATCTCTTAGACGTGTTAATGTTATTTCAAGTGTCGGTCCTCTGTTAGGTGATGTGAGCAGGTGTATTTCGTCGGTAACTACTAGATTGATTTCATGTATCCATGAGGGGTTGTGGCGAAGCATAGAGTCCAGTTTCTCGGATGTGACTATTATTATGTCGCCGTTTTCCAGGTATTCTCCGGATTCATCCCTGTCGCCTATAGACATCATTACGTTAAGGTCTTGGTATCGTTCTTTGAAGTCTTGGTATTTTTCGCTGGCTAAGGCTTTTAGAGGTACGATGTAGATAGCTTTACCTTTGTTGTTTTTAACCTGGTTTACTATTGCAAGTTCAGCGATAAATGTTTTACCTGAAGCTGTCGGAGAAGCTATTATAAGATCTTTCTGATCCATTAATCCGGCTTCAACCGCTTTTTTTTGCGGAGGATTCAGTTCTTTGATGCCAGAATCTATGTAGTCTTTTTTTACTTTTTTTGGAAGATCCAGGTTTTCAACCTTCATAAACAAACATTTTCCCTAACAGATGTTTTAACTGTTTAGCAGAAGATGATGGGGGGCAGATTTTTTTAGGTGTCCGGATTTTTTTGGTAGGTGGTGAACGAAAAGTTCTCTCTGTCATCTCTTTCGGTTTCAGTCCAGTTTTCTTTATCCCATTCTGGGAAGTATGTGTCGCCTTCGTATTTTTTGTGTATATGGGTGAGAACCATTTTGTCTGCTTTCTCTAGAGTCTGTTTATAGATGCTGCTTCCTCCGATTATGAAGGCTTTATCTCCACGGGTTTTCTCCCAGGCTTCCTCTAAACTGTTAGCTATATCTATGTCTTCTCTTTCTAATTCTTTTGATCTTGTCAGTATAATGTTTTGACGGTTTGGCAGAGGTTTATAGGGTTCTGGAAGTGATTCGAATGTTTTTCTCCCCATTACGACGGTGTGTCCTGTTGTCAGTTCTTTGAAGTGTTTGAGGTCTTCTGGGATATGCCAAGGCAGTTTCCCGTCTTTACCTATGACGTTGTTCTCTGAAACTGCGGCGACAATGATTTTCTCCATAGTTTTTATATCACGCACTTGTAAACTTCTTCATTTTTGTTGTATTTGATAAATGGTAGTTCTTGGAAGTAGTATTCTACTTTGTTTATTCTCTCGTGTTTAGCTACTTTCCTAGTCAAATTGTTGAATTCTCCTACCATTTTTTTNACTTCTTTCCTATTCAGTGTNTCTCTTTGTAGGATAGACTGTACAAGTTCGTCAACAGCAATCCTATCATTAATCTCTAGGTCATCTAATGCTTCAAATCTTTGGTAACTTCGGAAGCTGTAGGTGTTAGGTTCGCTCCCGACCTTGCACAACCTGGTTTCTTCAGTGATCTTGTCGAGTTCTGAACCTATTCTTCTATACCCGACACTTGTTTTAAGATTGTCTCTAACCTCTTTAGATCTGAATGTTTTCAGGTTTTCTTCAAGTATAACTTTGTAAATTTCTTTTTTCAGGGATACTTTTTGTTTTTCCATTACTCTGCTACCGCGAATTTTAGTCCGGGATGAGGATTGTAGTTTTTCAGTTTGAAGTCTTCAAATTCCAGGTTTTCTAGTTTTTTATCCTCTATTTCCATTTCTGGTTTTTCTCTAGGTTCTCTGGACAGCTGTTCTAAAAGTCCGGGTATGTGGTCGTACGGTTCTTCTTGTTCTGGAGCGTTTTCTTCTATCCATTCTTTGATTTCTAGGTATTCTTCTTTGTTTTCTGTTTTCTTCATTTTTTCTTGAAGTGTTTCAAGGTTTTTTCCGTACCATTTTCCTCTTTCTTCTCCGCCGCAGTATATGTGTGCGTCTACGAGTGTGTGACCGAATTCTCCGACTTCTAGACCGGTTTCTTTCGCTATTATTTTTGTTATTAGTGCGTAAGCTGCAATGTTGAATGGTACGCCTAGTGCTGTGTCGGCACTTCTTTGTGTGAGGTGTGTGTTTAGTTTGCCGTTTTGTACGTTGAATACAAAGCTGTAGTGGCATGGAGGTAGCTTGGATACTGTGGCGTTGGCAGGGTGCCATGCGTTCACCACTATTCTTCTGGATTTAGGGTTTTCGTTTAACTGGTCTATAACGTACTGGATTTGGTCGAAGGTTAGTCTGCCGTTTTCTTCTTTGTTCACCCAGTCGTGTTCTTTTCCAGGCCATGCTTCTCCTTCGAGTCGGTCTTCTTCTCCAGGTATAGGGTATCTTCTCCAGAATCTTCCGTAAGCTGTCTCTAGCAATCCTTCTTCGTCAGCCCATGCGTCCCAGATTTTTGTTTCTTCACGCAGGTTCTTGATGTGTTCTTCTCCTGAGAAGTACCATAATAGTTCATGGATCAATGAACTCCAACGGTATCCTGAAAGGTCTTTTGTTGTTAGTAAGGGGAATCCTTCGGATAAATCTATTTTGTAGAACTGTCCGAATGTTGATATAGTGTCTACGGAAGTCCTGTTCGGTTTGTATTCTCCTTGTTTAAGGATATTCTCAACTAATTCTAAGTACTGATCCATAAGAAAATTATTGAATCCGGTATTCAAAATGTTTTCCTAGCAGTGGTAATACACATAAAAGGTTTACTACACCAGATAAGTTAAAGACGTAGATAAATGAAAAGAGATCTAAAAAAAGCCGAAGATATGCCTCAGAGCACAGAAAAAGAAGAATGCAGCGACTTNTCAGTTATAGGTAAAGATTTAGAACATGAGATAGAGAATAAAATGAGTACGTTAAAAACGTACAGAATGTATTCTGGAGAAGAAGGAATGCATTTCACAGGGATTAAAGGAAATGAGGAAGAACTTGATAATTTTCTTAGAGACGCAGAGCATATGGTGGAAAAAGCAAAAAGCCATAACTGTATAGAAGAATATGAAGTAGAACAACTTGTCGAAGACTATAAAGGAAGGTTTGAAGGTAAGACAGAACAATTAGTTGATTTCGTAGTATCTGTATGCAGAGACGTGTATGAATACCAAAGAAGAGTGGAGGAAGAGCCTGCCAGAGATACTATAAAGTTATCGGAGCTTCTAGAGCCTGCGGAAAAGACAAGCCTAAGACTTTCAGAACTAGATTCCGACATCGAACCTGTAGCCGAATACAATGGTCTCGAAGAATCCGAGATCCAGGGAGATCATGGTTTAAGAATTATGGTATCTACTATAGCTAAAAACTGGGAGGATCATGCATACAATCCTACAGGTGTAAAAGCAGAGAAACTCGGTTTTCATGTAGAAGAAAAACCTGAATCATATATTATCAATCTTTTTGATGATGGTGAAGGCTTTTTCAACCTAGCGGGTAATGAGGAAGGCAGGGAAAAACTTTTCAATAGTATAGTGAGAGCTGAAAATAATTGTCNTGGTATATCAATGCTTGATAGAGTTTCAGACACATATAATATTTCCTTCTCCTACTCTGAAGACGCGCTTGAAGATATAGATTCTTCAACAGGTTTTGGGGTACAAATAGAGGCTTACAAACCTTAGTAACTGATTCCAGATTCTTTGTATAATGGATTGTTATTTAAAATCTGTTTAACCTTTTTTCTAGCCGTTTCTTTAACCTTTTTGTTATCAGGTTTCTGCAAAACATCTGCTATAATCTCTCCTATTTCTTTAAACTCTTCTTCTTCCAAACCTCTTGTTGTTAAGGCAGGTGTACCTATTCTTATACCAGAAGTTACAAAAGGAGTTTCGGGGTCAAATGGAACCATGTTCTTATTTACTACTATGTTGGCTTCTTCCAAGCTCTTCTCAGCCTTTTTACCTGTAATATCTTTTTCTCTTAGATCTACAAGGACTAGGTGGTTGTCGGTACCATCTGAAACCAGATCTACACCATTCTCGATTAAAGTATTTGCTAAAGCCGAACTATTTCTCTTGATTTGTCTGCTGTAATCTTTAAATTCTTGACTTGATGCTTCTTTGAAACATACTGCTTTCCCGGCGATTTGATGCATCAAGGGTCCGCCTTGACTGTAGGGAAAGACTGCTTTGTCCACTTTTTCCGCGTATTCTTCCTTACATAGAATCATTCCTCCTCTTGCACCTCTGATCGACTTATGTGTGGTTGTTGTAACAATATCACATTCGGGGAATGGGTTAGGATGCTCGCCTGCGGCTACAAGACCGGATATATGAGCTATGTCGCACATAAGTATTGCATCTGCTTTGTCGGCAGCTTCTCTGAAAGCTTTGAAATCTATTTCACGGGGATAGGCGGAATAACCACAGACTATCAAATCAGGTTCGTGTTTTTCAGCAGCATTTACTATTTCTTCTTTCTCAAATCTTTCTGATTCTTTGTTTACTGAGTATGTTTCGAAGTTGAATAGGTCTCCGGAGAAGTTTACTCCGTGACCGTGGGTTAAGTGACCTCCTTGCGAAAGTACGGGACCTAATATCTTGTCTCCAGCATTTAAAACTGAGAAGTAAGCTGCAAAGTTTGCTGTAGAGCCTGAATGAGGCTGAACGTTTGCGTGATCTGCATTGAAAAGTTTACATGCTCTTTCACGTGCTAAATTCTCTATCTTGTCATGGTGCTCGCATCCTGCATAGTATCTTTTTCCGGGATAACCTTCTGCATATTTGTTGGTCAGGATGCTTCCTTGTGCTTGCAAAATTTGTTTGGGCACAAAGTTTTCGGAAGCTATCATTTCTAAGGATTCTGATTCTTGACGTTTCATCTCCTTTTCTAATGCTTCATGTACTTCGGGGTCTGCTTCAGAAAGGTCGCGGTGCTGCATAAAACACTTGTTGGGTTACAAGGGTTTTGACTCTTTCGAAAAATGTTGCTATCTTTCTAGATAGTATCTCACTACTATTTGCAGTACTTGTACGAATACACCCATGAAAGCTACGTATATTCCTAGACCGTTCATTAGTGGTGTTGTGTTTTGTTCTCTAAGATTGTAGATTTCATAGATAAGGTATGTCATGAATCCTGCTAGTGCCAGTAAGAATGCTATCGGTCCGAAGAAAGGTATAAATGTCCCGAATAATGCCATTCCTGCAACGCCTAAGAATAGGTACGTTGAGTACATACCGAATGATGAGAAGTCCTTTTCTGTGAAGTATACAAGTGCTGATGAACCAACCGCTATCATAAGGGTGGAAACCATTGTTGCTGCTAAAACCACAGGATATAGTTCTGGAGCCACCCAGCTAAGTACTCCTCCTCCGAAGATACCGTAGGCTAGCTGTAGAATAACTGTGCCTATAAAGGCGGTTGTTTTGTTATTTTTCTTAATACCGCTTCTAGCTATCCAAACTCCTCCTGTAAGCAGAGCACCGAAGAACAATACTCCTAAGATCAGGTATGTGAAGACGTAATCCATTATACCTGCTAAAGGCGTGAAACTGATTAAAGCCATTAGGGCAATATTCAGTAATATAAAACCTGATGCGATGCCGATGGTTTTTTGCTCGTGATTCATATTCCATTATTAAGTTCTAAGGCTTTTAAAGAAGTTTCTTCATTTCTCTAGAGTAAAACCAGTGGTAAGCAATAACTGCACCAAGAATGTTTGAAATAGCAAAAGCCCACCAAACTCCAGTTTCACCTATGAAGTCGATTGAAAAGTATGCGAAAGGCACTCTCACAAACCACAAAGCTATTAATGCTATCACTGCGGCTGCCGAAGTCTTACCCAGACCTCTCAATCCTCCGTTGTAAGCACTTTTACTCCCTATAAATCCAAAAGTAGCGCCAAGAATCAGTAAAAAGTCTGAACCGATCCTGATCACGTCAGGATTATCTGTGAACAAACCTAATATAGGGTTGGCGAAAATCATGCAGAAAGCTCCGAAGACTGCTAGGACTATAAAACTGTATCTCGCAGCAAGTTTATTGGTCTTTACAACCCTATCCATTTTTTCAGCACCATAATTTTGAGCAGTCATTGTTTCAACGCTTCTAGAGACTGCTATACTAGGTAAATAAACTGCAGAGTAAATTCGAGTGACAATACCATAAGCGGCTACTACGGGTGTTGTAAACATCCCTACTATAAATAGTATGGCATTAACTGAAAGCGCACGAGTCATTATCTCTACACTTGCAGGCAAACCCAGTTTTAAGGTTTTCGTAAACATCTTGATGTCGGGTATCATCAATCTAGGAGAGATCTTTAAACCCTTGAAACCTGAAAACAGGATATACAAACCTATGCAGAAAGCTAGACCTCTACTTATTAAAGTAGCTATTGCAGCTCCCTCTATCCCAAGTTCAGGGAATACACTCCATCCAAAAATTAGTAACGGGTCAAGGATCATGTTTAGCATTACAGATCCTGCCATAATTACCATGGGTGTAAATGTATCTCCGTAACCTCTTAGAAGCGACTTGAAAACTGAGAAACCGAATGTTAGAATCATTCCAAGAGATACTATTTCTAAGTAAGATGTTGCTAAGGGGATAACTTCTTTTTCTGCACCCATGAATGTTATCACCCATTCTGCTGAAATATATCCTATTAAACCTATTAAAATCGAGAAGAAAGAAGTGTACAAAAGTGTTTGAGATGCTGCTCTATTAGCAGACTCTCTATCATCACTTCCTTCGTTTTTAGCCACCATTATACTTCCTGCTATTGATAAACCTATTCCTGCAGATATAAAGAGGAACAATATTGGAAATACAAATCCTACAGCTGCTAACGCATCTGTACTAACTCTTCCAAGCCAAAAAGTATCTACAAGATTGTATGCTGTCTGCAGAAGATTTGTTATCAATACAGGAAAGGTCAGATATAGCAACGGCTTACCTATCTCTCCTCTAGTCAACTCTATTTGAGTGTCCTGGTTAGCTATATCCTTGAGTTTCTCTAACACATCAATTAACTGGAATGGTTAAGTACAAAAACCTATAAAATAAGCTTTAGACTGTGAAAAAACATTCTTATCCAGGAGAGTTCATTGTTATAGAAGGTGCTGATGGCTCCGGCACCACGACACAATCTGAAAAACTGTCAGAAGAACTAGGAGCACACTGGACCCACGAACCTTCAAAAAACAAGATTGGGGAAAAAGTGGATGAAATGATATCTTCGGGAAGCTACTCTCCTGAAGCCATAGCTCTGAGCTTCACTGCAGACAGGATGATCCATCTAGAGAAAGAAATAATTCCCCGACTCAAAAAAGGAGAAACAGTAATATCTGACAGATACTATCACTCCACAATAGTCTACCAAACAGTGATGGGTGCTGACAAAAAATGGGTGAAGAAAATTAATAGAGAGGTTATAGAACCTGACAAAACATTCATATTAGACGTATCCGCGGAAGAAGGAATGAAGAGAGTTGAAAGTAGGGGAGAAAAAGAAAGCCTCTTCGAAGAACTTAGCTTCCAACAGAAAGTGGTTTTAGGCTATAGAAAACTTGAACAGGAATTAGAACAAGATATTCAAATTGTAGATGCGTCTCAAAATATAGAGAAAGTCTTCCAAACCATCAAAAAACAACTAACAGAAACCAGAACGTAACAATTTTTTATATTAACTCTGCCACTTCCTTAAATATAGACTAATGCCGAACGAAAAAAGAATGAAGAAAACTCCAAAGCAGACAAACTCCGGTATTAGGCAGGAAGGCAACTGGAAAGAAATAACAGACTTCGCGGAAAAAATAGAAGAAGCAATACAAGGATCGTCCATAAATACAGGTTCAGTTGAAAAATACAGTGATTGGCGTCCAAGGAGAGAAGAAAACGAACAAAAACTTAAACAGAAAACAATCAAAGAAGCATCCTTAAACAAGAAAAAACCTGAAAAAAGAAGTAAAGGATCCAAAGATGTAGTTGAAGCATCTAAAAAAGCCTTAGAAGCAGGTAAAAAAATAGGTAACAAAGAAAGACCGGATCAAGAAGTAAAAAATGCTTCAAAAAACATATACGATTTCTTAGCCTCAACAACCATAAGCTCAACACGTAAAATAGAAAGAATAATCTACTCAAATATGATGCTAGCCTTAAACCCTTACTACTTCGATACAGAAGATTTCTCCGTTGACATAAGATGTAAGAGAAATGAAGAATATGTTATGGACGTTAACTTTCCGGACAAAACTTCGAGAAAAGCTGTGAAAAAAAGATTCAGACAGGATAACTAATGTACGAAATACTGGTCCTGTTTACAATGGTTGCAGGAGTTTTTATGGGTGTTTCAATCGGTGCATCAAGCGTTGCCGCCACATTCGGACCTGTAAGCTCTTCAGGAGCAATGAATGTGTTAAGAGCAGGTTTGGTAGCAGGTGTATTTGCATTTATAGGTTCTATTCTTCAAGGTCAAAATGTTGCGGATACAGTGGGTTCAGGTCTCCTTATAGGTGAGATAGGTATAGCCCAAGCCGCATCAATACTTCTTGTAGCAGGTCTATTAGTTATAATAAGCGTTTTAACCGACTATCCTATGCCTACAGCTTTTACTACTGTAGGGGCTGTTTCAGGAAGCGCCTATGGTTTTGGAAATTCTGTCAATTGGGAGGTTTTATCTGAGGTTGTGGCTTACTGGCTGGCGGTACCTATCGCATCTTTTATTTTGGCATATTCTATAGCAGTCATGCTTCAAAAATACATTTCTAAAGACTCTAAAAAATCTATAAGATATCTTTTAATTATAACAGCATCGTATATGGCATATACAACTGGTGCGGGATCTGTAGGTCTTGTTTCAGGACCTATGGGTTCACTTGGCTACTCTGAGACAATTCTTTTATGGTTTGGAGCTATTACAATACTTTTAGGTACGTGGATGTATTCTCCTCGTATAATAAAAGCAGTATCGTATGATTACTCGAATATAGGTCCTAGAAGATCTATTGCGGCTTTAGGTGCAGGTTCTATAACGGCTCAAGTAGGTGTTATTTTAGGAGCNCCNATCTCTGCAAACTTGGCGATAATATCTGCAGTTATAGGAGGTGGTATGGTTGAAGGAAAGTCAAACAATGATTCTTCAAAGATAGTTTTTACATTAATTGCGTGGGTGTCTGCGTTCTTTTTGGCAGCTTTGATGACTGCATCAATAGGGGTATTGGTATTTTAAATCCAGTCTTCGCCGTCCCATATTTCTGCATTAGATCTGAAGTCTTCTAGATAATCTTCTCGTGTTTCTAGTTCATCTAAACGATCTGAAGCAATTCTGTAACGGACGAAAGATCCTTCATCACCGTTGAATCTTGTTTCGTATTCTGTTACTCTGTTTTCGTGGACGTTTCTTTCTCGAGCATCGTAAGGAAGAAGTCTGTCGAATACTTCTGCGCTGATGTCGTATGAGGGTTCGTTGAGTTTCACTCCTAATAGTACTTCTCTTTCATTTTCTGCAAAGCCTGGTATGTCGGAGGCGTTCCCTCTCATGTCGACGTCTGATCTTATTCTGTGTTCTCTTGCGTCTCCTATACCTACTTCTCTAGTTACCTCTGCTGTGATTGTTAGGCTGTCTGCTGTTATCCTTCCGTCAGCTTCTTGATAGGTCAGAAGGGTTTCGTTGTCTATTAATTCTTGTTGTGCTTCTTCTGCGGCATCCATTATTTCTGGGTCTGGTTCTACGGTGTTGTTTTCTTCCTCTTCTTCTTCGCTGTCAAGTGGTGTTTGGTCTGCGCAACCTGATAGAGCGGCTATACCTGTTAGGGCTAGGAAATCTCTTCGTAGATACTTTTCTTTGTTATCCATTTTTGCATTTTGCCTCCGTTTTGACAAGTTGTTTTCTCTCTTCTTAGTATACTAAGATTGTTACGGGTGAGCAATTGTTTTGGAGAAGAAGGATGAGGGTGATTTTTGGGAAACCACACAATAATTTATAACTCTTACGTAACAAATACTACTTATGAATGACAACAACGGTCTTGAGTTTGTAGACCAAAAACTAGAAAACCCGGAATCCCGAACCCAACAAAAACCATCTAGAGATCACTGGGCTCCACCAAAAGAACTAGGAGCACACGAAATAACCGCAAGAATGAACCATGTAGTCGGATGGACACAAGCTGAAAACCCAGAAGAACCACTATACGAAGACTTAATGCAAACAGACTCAATACTCTCCAGCGAAGCACAAAGACTATTCCAGAAATCGCTTCACCTACCTGATATACCACAAGATGTACAAAACCTAGCATACGAAGCCCGCCAAATATATCCGGCAGTACAAGACTACCAACAAACAATAGAAGAAGGTATCCAAGGACAAACAGAAGCAGAAGAAATACTAGAAGCTGTAGGATACCAATCAGAAATCTTCCAACCTGAAATGGTAGACATAGAATTCGGTCAAGTACAAGGAACAATTCCTGGAGGACACGAGATGGCATTCATACCACACACAATGTTCAAGAACGTGAGAGAGATAGCAGAAGAACACGACATAGAAAAGAATATCAGGTTCGACGTATACCAACAAGGAAACAAAACTGTAATGGAGATGCACGATGACGCTGGCAAATATCCAGAAAGCGTAGACCTACAGGAAGGCTTCGATATGGCAGAATATGACGGAAGCGGAATGGGACTCGGCATGACAACAGAACTAACACAAGCAGCCGACGGAGAAATCTACACAGAACCATCAGAACTCTCTGAATATGATAAGAAGACAGTAATAGAAATACCGAAAAGCCCTGCCGATACAATCACCAGCGAATACAAGATAGAAGAAACAATAACCTCTGACTAAAAGACCTCCTCTATTCTTTTTTCTATTACATCTCTTCTACTTCTTCTATCACTTTTTGCATCTCATCAGACAACTCTTCCTTAGAAACTAAAACCGGTTCACCTTCCCAGTTGCCATCAGCACTCTCAAAACCATCATTCAAACTAGCTGAGTAGAAAAAGTGTACTGCAGTTATGCCATCAAACAAAGTCTTAATACATATCATCTCTCCTATCTCTGCTTCTAACCCTGTCTCTTCCCTAAATTCTCGAGCTGCAGCTTCCGAAGGATGCTCTCCACCATTCATCAGCCCTCCAGGAAAACGGTAAGAACGACCAGTATCCAAGACCAAATACTTACCCTCGTGTCTACATACAACATTTGCTCCAACAGGAGGCCACAAAACCTTCGAAATTAACGGAGAAACCATTCTTTCAAACTTCGTAGCAATCAACCTCAACAGTCTCATAATCTAAACCTTGTTTATCTCAAATATACTTAAACATTGCCAGGGCCGTGATTTGAACACGGGTCTACACGCCCCCAGCGTGCAATGATAGTCCACTACACCACCCCGGCTAAATAAACCTTAGAATATCAAGAACTAAAAAGCCCTACTCATATTATAAAATTCGTTTCACAGATCTTGCCTCATAAAAACTGCGTAAGAAAGCGTGAAAACTAGAATTGTCTGGCTCAGTAAAAATATAAGATAGTCTATTGATTGCTTGAGACTCTCTCCTAGAGTTGGAGGAAATTCAGTTTCGTAATCTATACCCATAATTATTCCAACAAAGTTTTGGTAGCTAGTTGATGGAGAGACCCGAGATACTTGTTCTGTGAATCTTTGGCGTTGCGCTCTGACTTCCGCTCTTCTATCATGATTATCGTCGCTACCCCTATAAGTTGCTGGTTCTGACTCTATAATTTCTCCTTGTTCGTGCTGTACTTCCATCTCTACTGGCTGCGGTCGTTCATATTCGTTGTCTTGTTCGTCATATGTGTAGACATGATCTGCTGCTATTGCCGCTATTACTGGCGTAGATATAGATATCAGAAGTATCATCATTCCTGCTAAAAGCGATCTTCTACTTGTTCTGAATATTGTTGATAGCAGTATTCCTAGTCCGTAGAAGAATGCCATATAAACTGTGCTTCCTATCCACATGTATCCTAATCTAGCAGCTTCTTGTAGCGCGGGTAGTTGTCCTGTCCGGAATATTGCATATCCCGAAGCCGCTACAAACGCAGTAAGTAAGGCTAGTGCAACTGTAAACAGTCCGGCAATAAATTTGCCATTTATAACTTCGTCTCTATAAATTGGGTAGGAAAGTAAGAGTTCTATCGTCCCTTCTTCGCGTTCTTTTGATATTGAGTCATAACTTAACAGTATTGCTAGTATGCCGGCGGCTAGAGGCAAGTTGAAGCTAGCCATGAATTCAAATACTTCTATAAGTGATGGTTCTTCCGGTACAGCTCCTTGGAAGTTGGCTTCACCTGATTCATATCTGTCTAGCTGGTCTTCGAATTCGCCTACACCGAGATGTACTGATCCGACCGACATTAGTAGAAATAGTCCAAATATCAAGAAGAACTTCTTGCTGGAGAATGTATCTTCCAACTGTTTTCTTCCTATGTCCCATTTGGAACCCATCATCGCTCACCTGTCAAGCGAAGATAGGCTGATTCTAAGGTTTCCTCGTCCAATTCAATCTTCCTAATATCGATTTCTCTACGATACATTTCACTGAAAATTTGGTCTCTGATATCTTTTCTTGATTTAACAGTTAATAGGTTGTTTTCTTTTTCGTATTCCAAATTTTTTTGTTTCAGTATATCTTCTAGCTTACTAGGCTGCTTTGTTTTTATTTTTAGTTTTTGTTTTGTTTCGTTGAGTTTGCTTAGTTTTTCTTTGGTCCCTGATGCTACGACTTTTCCATCTTTAAGTATTGCAAACCTGTCGCATAGAGAGTCTATTTCAGAAGTAATATGTGATGAGATTATGATGGTTTTGTTTTTCTCTCTGTTTATTTTCTT
>SL_4KL_010_BRINEDRAFT_10000617_pt1 | contig 18522 bp, 15 predicted proteins | sample SodLak_010_BRINE_2_FD_10664 | JGI IMG/M metagenome (IMG submission 10664)
AGTAAATTCGCCCAGCCGCCAGCGCCCCGCGTGCAGCCCTGCCACATTCACCTTGGCCAATCGGAAGGGCGCAGGGAGAAAACCGGGTGCTGCTGCGGACTCATTAGTCGCACTAAGTCGACCCAAATGACTCAGCTCTCCCACGGGCAGTTGTCCTGTCACAACCGTGCCGGGTGACTCAGGCACCGATAATGATTGCACGTTAGACGGTGGACCAAATCGTACCGCCGCATACCGCTGCCCTTGCTGACCACGCTCAACTAACGCCGCCAACTGCTCACCATGCTGTAAAGCAATAGATTGCTCACCGGAGCGATACAGCTGCAATAAATAGCGCGTTGGTGCAGCATCCGTGGCCTGTTTGGAAAAGCCAAACGGCAAATCAAGAGCAATCCCCTCCATGGTTGAATCAATTTGTAGCCGCAACACCTCAGGGCTTTGCGCTGCGGCGGTAGCAAACCCCGGAAGTGTCCACACCGCTTGCCATGGTGCGATGCCTTTAGAAAATGCGGCCAACCGCTCAATGCCGGGTAGCTGGTCCAGACCTAGCTCTCCCTCGGCCTGTATCTGAATCAATGACTCTGCCCCTTGCCCCTGTGTTTTCGCGGTACTGGTTATCTGCGCACCGTTTAACTGGCCAGTAAGCGCATCCCAAGCCAGCCCGTCTTGATCAAACCGCAGCACCCCGGCAATGTCTTGAACCTCTAACGCAGGCTGCTCAAGCGCTAAACCGGCACTGCTCAGTCGAAGCGCGCCGTTAATTTCCGGCGGCTGGCGCTGAAAAGGGAAAAACAATGCTAAATCCAGCGCGGGCTGCCCCGAGAGTGTCACCTGATCCAACCATTTCGCATTGGGCAATAAGGGCGAAACCCTAACAACGTCTAACATCGACTCCGCGCTGCCATTTAATGTGAGCTCAATCGATAACCGCGGCTGCCAAAGGTCTGGCACCGTAGCGATGGCCGCTTGCAAATCCACCTCACCAATTTGCCCATCACTGGCTGTAATTGCCAACTGCCGACCTGAAAAAGTCAGCGCTGCATTACTGCCAACAAATTCAGGCCACGCCGGGTTGAAACGAAAAACCATCGCCTCCGCCTGAAGTGTCAAATTAAACTCACCCTCATCTTGATCAAATGGAAAATCCCCCAGCTCTCCCGCAAGCCGAAGTGACCCACTGCTGAGCGTCCCGTCAACTAAAGCCTGATTAAGCCAGCTCGTCAGTCGCTCATCCATGAGGTGGCTAGGCAAATACTCACGAATCGTTGCCATTGCAACGTCCGACACATTCGCTGAGAGATCAACCCGGGATGCAGCGATATTCGAGGCAAGCTCAAGCCTGCCATTCACACTTGCCTGCGCGTCTGCAAGGCGCGCTTCAGTGATATCAAGTTGTGCATTGACGCGCCACGAATCGGCGTCTGCATAAGCCCATTCAACGTTTTTAAGCTCACCGCTGAGGAACACCGGCTCGTCAACCTGCTCGCTAACCGCTTGACTCAGCAGCCCCGCCGCACCCTGTTCTATGCGCCCCAGCAAAGGTGCGCCTGGCTCTAACTGGCCCAAAACAATGGAGCCTACCCCGTGTGTTGTTCCATCCAGACCCTGCACGCGCTCAGGCCAAATCGCGGCTTGCCATCCGGTTTGCTGCCGCACCCAGCGCAGTGTTGCGGCTGCAGACTCCACACCCCCTGCCAACAGCCCAAGCTGTTCGGCCGCAATTTGCGCCGTGACCGTTCTCACGCCACCACGATCGAGTGTCAACCAGGCCTGACCATCAACGCGCGCTTGCGCAAGTTCTACTTGTTCAAACCGCACCAGCGCCCGACCAATAACTTCGGAATCCGATGACTCGTCGATATTCATCGACAAAACCGCCTGAACTCGCTGCGCACCGTTACGTCCATCTAGCGCAAACCGCCATTCACCATCGCGTTGCTGCCGCCAGCGCAGCGCAACGTCATCAAAGTCCTTCTCTATGCCAAGCGCCTCGTCTTGCAGCGTAATCTGACTGTCTGTGAGCAAAAGCCGATCCACCGGTAATCCCTGAAGCCTGGCCTCGACCGCACGCTGGGGCAACCCAACAATCGACCAGCGCCCCGCCATGTCACGCTGCACCTGCACGGCTAAGCCCTGCACTGTCAACGCATGAAAGCGAAGCTCACCGGCAAGCAGCGAGTTCCATGGAGCAAGGCTTACCGTGATACGCGCAATTTCAAGCCGCGGCGAGACGGCGGCAGCTTGCACACCAGTTAAAGTCAGCGCAGGGCGCAGGCCACTGAGGCTCGCGTCTAACTGTTCAATCTCAAGGGGCACCCCAATTCGTTTACTCAATAGCGCCTCGATGTCATCACCAAACCCAGGCAAAGCCACAAGGAATACGCGAAGTGCGCTCAGCACAACGGCCGCCCCGATCAGTGCACTGACCAAGAGCCATAAAACTGCTGCCCGCGCACGCTCCGCGCTACATAAGAACGACATCGAACTGCTCCGGGGTATAGAGCGGCTCCGCCTGAAATTTCACGGGGCGTCCTATAAACTGCTCCAGCTCAGCAAAGCTGTCGCTTTCCTCATCCATCGCCAGATCAACCACTTCCTGTGCCGCGAGCACGAGCAATCGTTCCACGTCAAATTGCCGGACCTCGCGCAAAATCTCACGCGCGATCTCATAGACGATTGTTTCGGGACTTTTCAAATAGCCGCGCCCCCCACAGATAGTGCAGGGATCACACAACAGGTGCTGAAGCGATTCGCGTGTTCGCTTCCGAGTAATTTCCACTAAGCCGAGCGCAGACACCCCGCTAATCCCGGTGCGGGCATGGTCGCGTTGCAGCCCTTTTTCGAGCGCGCGCAGCACCTGACGCTGATGATCGGCCTCTTCCATATCAATGAAATCGATAATGATTATCCCGCCTAGATTGCGCAGGCGTAATTGCCGCGTAATTGCCTGAGCCGCTTCTAGGTTGGTTTTAAAGATCGTCTCTTCAAGGTTGCGATGCCCCACATAACCACCCGTATTGACATCTACCGTGGTCATCGCCTCGGTTTGATCAATCACCAGATGCCCCCCTGATTTCAGCGCAACCCGGCGCTGCAACGCACGCTGAATCTCATCTTCAACCCCGTAAAGATCAAACAACGGCCGCTCACCGGGATAATAAACAAGGGATGCTTTGGTTTCCGGTAAAAATGCCTGGCAGAATGCATCTGCTCGCGCATAGTTTTCCATTGAGTCAATACGCACATGTTCAATCTGTTCTGCCGGCAAATCACGCAAAATGCGCAACAGCAGTGGCAGATCCTCATGAACCATTGTCCCAGGCTGTGCAGCCCCTGCGCGCTGATTAATTGCCTCCCAGATCCGCTGCAAAAAAGACCAGTCTCTTTTGAGGTCTGCTTCTGCGACCCCCTCGGCAGCGGTCCGAACAATCACACCATGACTGCCCTGCTGCACCAATTGCTGCTCAGCAAACTCGCGCAAACGATCCCGCTCGAGCGAATCCTCTAGGCGCCCTGAAATACCCACCACAGGATTATTGGCGAGCAACACCAAATGCCGGCTCGGGATGCTTAATTGCGTGGTTAAACGCGCGCCTTTGCTGCCGATCGGGTCTTTAATGACCTGCACAAGAATGCGCTGCTGCTCTTTAACGAGTTGCTGAATCGGCACTGGCCGAAGCGGCGCGCTATCAAACACGCCCTCGGCCGCTGTAATATCAGAAGCATGGAGAAATGCAGTCCGTGCAAGCCCGATATCCACAAAGGCTGCCTGCATACCCGGCAGCACCCTCGAGACTTCTCCTAAATACACGTTACCAACGAGCCCGCGCCGCCGTGCTCGCTCAATAAAAACCTCCTGCAAGCTACCGTTATCAACCAGCGCAACACGCGTTTCACGCGGGGTCACGTTAATGAGCAGCTCTTGGCTCACGACCCAGTTGGCCAATGAGATTGATAGTCAATTCCAAACTCGGCGAGCAAGTCATGCGTTTCAAACAGCGGCAGGCCCATTACCCCGGTATAACTACCCTCGAGCTGCTCGACGAACACACCACCAAGGCCTTGAACGGCGTAGCCACCCGCCTTACCCAGCGGCTCACCAGTGCCCCAATAGCGAGCGGCTTCTGCAGCGGTAATCGGGCGAAACTGTACATGACTGATGGATAAACGCGTCGATTCTTTTTCTGCATCCACCAGCGCAACGCCGGTCAACACCCGGTGGCTGCGCCCTGATAACTTCATCAGCATGCTCAGGGCTTCGGTTTGGTCTTTTGGCTTACCCATGAGCTCATCATCCACAACCACCACGGTATCTGCACCTAACACGGGGGCTTGCGCGCCTGCAGGGCGAGCGGCGCATCCGGCGCGCGCCTTCTCTAATGCAAGACGAATGGCAAACACTTCCGGCGCTTCGTCCTCGTTGGGCTGCTCGTCGATGGCCTGCGTGATCACCTCAAAGCGCACGCCGATTCGCTCTAACAGGGTTTTGCGTCGCGGTGAGGCGGAAGCGAGAAAAATATCGATATTCATAAATACGGACTCCTGACGTCAATCCCGATGATAGGGGTGACCGTCTAGTAAGGTAAAGGCGCGATAAAGCTGCTCAGCGAGAACAACGCGTACCAAAAGATGCGGTAATGTCAGCGCAGAAAGTGACCAACAATGCGCCGCTTGACGACGGCAGCGCTCCGCCAACCCGTCCGCGCCGCCGATTAAAAAGGCAGTATCGCCGCCCGCCTGCATAAATTGCTCAAGGCGGTGCGCCAAATCGCGAGTGCTCCAAGCACTACCACGCTCATCAAGGGCAACCACCCGCGCTGCGCCCGCTGCCGTGAGCAGCGCTTCGGCTTCCTGTTCGCGGGCACGCTCAACATCACCACTTTTACGTGCTGCACCGGGTGCGACTTCAATCAGCTCGATACCCAAATGGCGCGGCATGCGAGTAGCAAACTCGTTAAATCCGGCCTCCACCCACTTGGGCGGACGCCGCCCCACCGTGATCACTTTGAGACGCATTGAACTGCCTCACTCCACGTCCACGCCCCAGATGCGCTCCAAACGATAAAAGTCACGGACATCCTCCAGCATGATATGCACAACCACGTCTCCGAGATCGACTAAGACCCACTCGCTAGTCTCCAACCCTTCCACACCCAGAGGCTTCATCTGCGCCTCGGTGCTTGCATCAATGACTGCATTGGCTATTGAGCGCACATGCCGCCGGGAATTACCCGTTGCAAACGCCATGGTATCTGTGATCGCCGTTTGCTCTCGAACATCGATCAACTGCACGGCCTCTGCCTTCATATCCGCCAGTGCTTCTTCTACAACGGCTTGAATTGATTTCATCGACTCACCTGTGGGTAACCGTATTCACCGCTCCCTGCCAACTCATCCCAAACAGCATCGGGTAACAAACCTCTAGCTGAACGGCCCTGAGCAAATAATTGGCGAATACGTGTTGCTGAAATTTCCAGCCGTGCCACCGGCTGCTGATAAATCCATCCTGCCGGTCTTGTTCTCAACGCAGCAGCAGAGGGTGCCGCCCTTGCAGCGACCCACTGCGTTAACGCTTCAGGCATTCCACCGCCATGCCCAGCCCGTGTTAGTACAATCAAATGCGCATAATCGGTGAGCGCGGTCCACTCATGCCAGCTCATTAAATGACAAAACGCATCACTGCCCAGCGCAAAGCAAATCGGCTGCCTAGCGCCAAGCTCGCTGCGAATCTCGCGCAACGTCTCGATGGTGTATGACGGCCCGTCTCGACTCAGCTCCCGGCCATCAACTAACAAGCCCGGCACCTCATCAACCGCTAACTCCAGCAGCTGGAGACGACGCGCAGCCGCTAGACGCGGCTGGGGGCGGTGTGGCGGCAAACGGCCAGGAACCAATCGAACCTCACTCAAAGATAGCGCCTGAAGCAATTCGATAGCTGGGCGAAGATGACCAAAATGCACCGGATCAAAGGTGCCACCGAGCAAACCAATCATTGGCGAATATGCCCATCACCCAGAACGATATATTTACGAGTAGTCAGCCCTTCCAAACCCACAGGACCACGAGCATGTAATTTATCGGTACTAATACCAATTTCAGCACCTAAGCCGTACTCGGCACCATCGGCGAATCGCGTTGAGGCATTCACCATCACCGAGCTTGAATCTACCGCGCGCAGGAACCGCTGCGCCCGCGCATAATCAGTGGTCACGATCGCATCGGTATGTCCCGACCCATGTTGCTCGATATGTGCCATCGCAGCGTCTAGGCCATCAACAACGCGAACCGAAAGAATGGGTGCCAGATATTCCGTATCCCAGTCTTCTGCGCTGGCCTGCCCCACCGATGGGCTAATTGCCTGCGTTTGCTCGCATCCCCTCAACTCCACGCCGGCGGCCGTCATTTGGGTCACGATACGCGGCAGGAATGCGCTGGCAACAGCCGCATCAACCAATAGAGTCTCAAGCGTATTACAGGTGCCGTAGCGCTGCGTTTTTGCATTCATGACGATTCGCTCAGCCATGTTCAAATCTGCGCCAGCATCCACATAACAGTGGCACACCCCATCGAGATGTTTAATCACCGGTACCGTGGCTTGCTCGCTAATACGCTTAATTAAACCCTTACCCCCGCGTGGGACGAGCACATCAACATAGTCTGATGCAGTAATCAACGCACCAACAGCCTCACGATCGGCCGTTTGAACCACCTGCACGGCTGCGGTTGGCAAGCCGGCACTTGCCAGCGCTTTGTTAATGCACTGAGCGATCGCCTGATTCGACTGCAAAGACTCTGAGCCACCACGCAAAATGCAGGCATTGCCTGCTTTAAGACAGAGCCCAGCAGCATCTGCCGTTACGTTGGGACGAGACTCATAAATAATTGCGACCACGCCCAGGGGGACACGCATTTGCCCAACTCGTATGCCCGAAGGCATGGGCTTTAGCGCAGTAATTTCGCCAATGGGATCAGCCAGCCCCGCGATCTGTTCTAAGCCGGCTGCCATGGCTTCGATGCGCTCTGCATTCAGCGTGAGCCGGTCGAGTAATGCCGCATCAAGCCCCGCCTGCTCTCCGGCATCCAGATCTTTTTGATTCGCTTTCAGCAGCGTGGGCGCGCTGTCTCGTATAGCCGCTGCCATCGCGCGCAGTGCTGCATCACGCTGCTGCCCGTCAGTTGTTGCCAACATCCGACTTGCCTTGCGCGCATTCATTCCCAGCGTTTCGATCTCGCCTTGGATATCACTCATGCCTGAACCCTGTTACTGGTTGCGGCGCCAGCCAAAAGGGCTGCGTCCGTGCTTAATTCTAACAGTTCATCCCAGGCACGACCGGCCTGAGCGCCTTTGATCACCCGATCTACAGCGGCTGCCCGACTCAACAACCCCTGCCAGCATCCGGCCGGGCTACCTTTGGCGAGTGCCTGCATGCGTCCTTCCCGATTTCTCCAGACCCGATGCCGCCGCAATACCGCAGCAGCATTGTTGTGCTGTGCAAACGCGGCTTGTAAATCCGCCAGAATTCTTAACTCACGGGCAATGCTCCAGAGGACAAGGACCGTCTCATCGCCCTCAGCCTGCAGTCGGGTCACAATCCGCTCTGCTCTGCGAGCATCCCCCTCAATAATGGCTTCAGGCAAGTCGAAAATGGCGTAACGGGCACTATCGGCAACCGCCTCACGCACCGCCTCCAAGCCCTGCGTCTGTTGTACGCCTTGATCACTGGCGAGCAAGAGCAGTTTTTCAATTTCCTGGGCTAACGCAAGCAGGTTGCCCTCATTACGCTCAACTAACAATCGCGCTGCCGGCGCATCAAGTTTTAAGCCCCGCTCGCGCGCCCGATTAGCTGCCCAACGATCCAGCTGATCACGCCTTAATTTGAGCGCATGAACCATGGCCCCGTGTTCACTCAACGCTTTCACCCAGGCTGCGCGGAGCTGCGCAGGCTCCAACCGACCGCAGATCACCAGGAATAACGTCTCCTCGGTTGGCCGCTCAGCCAGGGCTTTTAGCACCCCGGCACCCTCCTTGCCCGGCCGGCCGGTTGGTAGACGCAGTTCTAAGAGCTTGCGGTCACTAAACAGCGAAAGGTTATCGGCCGCCTGAGTCAACCGCTGCCAATCAAAGCCCGCCTCAACATGCAGGACCTCACGAGTGGTAAACCCAGCGTTGCGCGCGTGGGCGCGAATCAAATCAAGGGACTCCTCGATCAGCAGGGGCTCCTCACCAGCAATCAAGTAGGCGGAGGCCAGCCCTCGCTCAAGCGCGCGCGGCAGTTGTTCAGGACGAAGCTCAGCCATACGGCGCGCTTAGAGCGCGCGACCCACTCTTGAGAGCATCAAACGGATTGACATGGCACGCAAGTCGTCCTCAATCCGCTCCTCCTCGGCTTGTACCGCAAGAAGATCATTGGGGTCGACCGGGTAAGACTCTGAATTACGAATGGTTTGCGAGGCACCGGAGAATGTCCTCCCCTCTCCCATGCCACCCGCCTCAACACGAAAAGTCAGCCGATAGGTCAACTCATATTCGGTCGCAAACCCTTCTGAGTCAGTGGCCACCGTCTCCCGCGTTGCTCTGGCCCGCTCGATCACAATCACGGCCTCAGCTAGGTCACGGTCGGTTACCACCTCAGAGCCGAGATTGCGCAATTCGCTCGACACTTCACCGTAGAAGCGATTATCCGCATCGCCCGCCAACGCAATAGCAACATCTTGAAACCCTCCACCAATGGCGCCTCGAAGTTGCCAGCCGCAGCCTGCCAACACAATCGCCATTAGCCCAACAAGCCAGGGGGTTAAAAAATGCCGGGGTAATTTATTCATGACTTTGCCACCACATTAACGAGTTTGCCCGGCACCACGATGACACGTTGCACCGTCAGCCCTTCTAAAAACCGCTGCACATTATTTTCCGCCAGCGCTGCTTCACGAATGACGGCTTCGTCAGCATCAGCAGGCATCCGCATCCGACCTCGCAGCTTGCCATTGACCTGCAGCACCAAATCAACCTCATCCTGCTCAAGCGCCCGCTCATCAACACTCGGCCATGGCTGATCAACCGCCGCATCCGAGTGCCCCAGTGCCTCCCAGAGATAATGAGATAGATGTGGGGTCATGGGCTGCAACATGAGCACCACGGCTTCTAGGGCCTCCTGGCGCAGGCCGCGCGCAGCCTCGCCCTCTACGTCATAACGACTCAGCGCATTGCATAGCTCCATGATGGCTGCAATGGCCGTATTAAAAGTGTAGCGCCGCCCGACATCGTCGGTCACCTTACTGATGGTGGCATGCAGCTTGCGCCGCAGCTCACGGCCCTGATCATCTAAATCAGCAGACTGCGCAACGGGTACCGGCCCAGATTCCACATGCTCCAACACCTGCGCATATAGCCGGCGTAGGAAGCGCGCCGCACCCTCAACGCCGCTATCCTGCCACTCAAGCGCTTGATCCGGTGGTGCGGCAAACATCGTAAAAAGTCGCACCGTATCGGCACCAAAGCGATCGACCAGCGCTTCTGGGTCTTCGCCGTTATTTTTTGACTTCGACATTGTGGTCCAGCCGGTGGCCACCACCGCTGAGCCGTCACTCATTCGTTTGGCGCCGGTCGCACGGCCTTTGGCGTCTCGCTCAACAACCACCTCAGCAGGCGCAATCCACTCCCGACCCTGCTCAGCACTATCCTGATAATAGGCCTCAGCAAGCACCATGCCCTGACACAGTAGATTGCTCGCCGGTTCGCTGCTGGAGACATAACCTAGGTCGCGCATTAACTTATGCCAAAACCGAAAATACAACAGATGCATTACGGCATGCTCAATACCACCGATGTACTGATCCACAGGCAACCAATAATCCGCACGCTCATCGAGCATCGAATCCGCATCTGGGCAACAATACCGCGCGTAATACCAAGAAGACTCCACAAAGGTATCGAACGTATCGGTCTCCCGCTCAGCCTCGCCACCGCATTCCGGACAGCGCGTTTTGCGCCATTCTGCATCGGTTTTAAGCGGCGACTGGATACCCGTAAACTCAACAGCCTCAGGCAAGGTCACGGGCAGATCTTCTTCAGGGACCGGCACAGCACCGCAATGCGCGCAGTGAATCATCGGGATTGGGCACCCCCAATACCGCTGCCGGGATACACCCCAATCACGCAGGCGATAATTGATCCGCCGCTCACCCATCCCCTGAGCCTGGAGATGCTCACTGATTCGGCTAAAGGCCGTGGCGAAATCAAGCCCAGTAAATGACCCGGAATTAACGGTCACGAGCCCGTCTTTTGCCACCCAGGGCGTGGCTTGCACGTCAATCTCCGTACCGTCCGCCGGCGCAACCGATTGCCGAATCGGCAGCCCGTAGCGGGTGGCAAACTCATGATCGCGCACATCATGCGCGGGCACCGCCATAACTGCTCCGGTGCCATAACCCATCAGCACAAAATTCGCAGCCCATACCGGGATGCGCTCACCCGACAAGGGGTTAATGGCATCTATCCCCAGCGGCATGCCCTTTTTCTCAAGCTTCTCAAGCGCTTCTTCGGTAACCGCACCCTGGCGAATCTCCGCTAAGAATTTTGCCAGCTCAGGGTTTTTCTCCGCCGCCGCAATGGCCACCGGATGATCCGCCGCAACGGCCATATAGGTGGCGCCGTACAACGTATCAGGTCGCGTCGTATACACCCGCAGGTGAGCCCCGTCTGTATCTGCCAGCGCAAAATCTAGCTCAACGCCCTCAGAGCGCCCGATCCAATTACGCTGCATAGTCTTTACTGCATCAGGCCAACCGGACAGCTGATCTAACTCGTCCAGCAATTCATCAGCGTAATCGGTAATCCGCACAAACCACTGCGGAATTTCCCGCCGCTCCACCGGCGCTCCTGAGCGCCAGCCCCGACCATCGACAACCTGCTCATTGGCCAGCACTGTTTGGTCGACCGGGTCCCAGTTCACAATAGACTGCGCCCGATACACCAGGCCTTGGCGAAACAGCCGGGTAAACATCAGCTGCTCCCAGCGATAATAATCAGGAGAACAGGTCGTTACCTCACGCTGCCAGTCATAGCCATAGCCCATCCGCTGTAACTGCCGACGCATGTGTGCGATGTTTTCATAGGTCCAACCCGCGGGCGCCACGCCTCGCTTGATTGCCGCATTTTCCGCCGGCAAGCCGAAGGCATCCCAACCCATGGGCTGCAAAACATTTTTGCCCTGCATCCGCTGAAACCGACTGATCACATCCCCGATCGTATAATTGCGCACATGCCCCATATGCAGCCGACCGCTCGGATAGGGCAGCATGGAGAGGCAGTAATATTTTGGCCGATCAGGATCTTCAGTCACACGAAACGTTTGCGCGCGATTCCAATACCCCTGCGCGATCGTTTCTATACGGGCCGGATCAAATTGCTTTTCCATGAACGCTTTCTAGTTAAGACGAATGATTTTCCTGCCGTGAAGCGCGCTCAAAACGCGTTCCATGGCACCGTGGGCAGGGCGGAATATGCCCCGCACGGGCGAAATGAAGTACCTCGCCGCACTCACGGCAGACGAGCGCTCCAGGCCCGGTAATCTCCCCGGTATGATACCGGGAAGCGGCCTTTAACTCACGCTGAAGGTCTAACCATTGCAGCCGCGTTTGATCGGCAACTGAAGAAAAGCGATCCCAAATCCAGTTCTCAACCAACTGCAAGTCCATATGCAGCCAATCGGCGTAGGTGCCGCGCTCCCGCGCCACATACTCTGCGGCATCTTCAAGGTCCCGCTGCAGCGCCTCTGCTACTCGGTCTGCTTGCTCGCGGGTTAACTCCCCCACTTCAATTGCCTGTTCACGCGCAATTTTCAAGGCATCCTGCAAACCCTGCTCAAAGGCCTCACCCGTTGTCTCAATGCGCTCACGCAACCGCTCCAACATTTGCTCATAGCCGTGCACTTCTTTTTGCTGATGCTCATCGGAACCCGTCATTGCCGCTCTCCTGTCGAATCATGTTCAAATATCATAAAACAAACGATACCCGCGGCGGCGTGATAGCCCAACCATGACCAGCCCGAGAAAGGCAAAAATCGCGATTGGCCAATCCCGCCAGCGCATATAGGGGGTTACCCCCGTCTGCGGAATCACTTCACCGCGAAGCACCTCTTCAGTAAATAACCCGCTTTGCCCCTGAATGCGCCCTTTCTCATCAATCAATGCACTCAACCCAGTATTGGTGGCACGCAACATCGGTCGTGCGGTTTCCAGAGAGCGCATCCTTGCCATTTGCAGATGCTGCCAGGGCGCGGATGAGTGCCCAAACCATGCATCATTGCTGACATTCAAGAGGATCTCGGCAGCCGGCAGCATATCCAGCAGCTGGGCACCAAAAGTCACCTCATAGCAAATACTAGCCCCGATCCAATGCCCCGCCACCGAGAGTGGCGCGGCAGACACGCCGGCATTAAAATCGCCGAGGGGCGCACCCACAAAATCAAATAAACCGCCGGCAAAATTCCGCATCGGGACATACTCACCAAACGGCACCAAATGGCGCTTGTAATAGAACTGCGGTGTCTCAGAGACCGCCACGATGGCATTGAACAGACCATCGCCTGCCGGATCAGCCGCCGGCGCACCCACTAATAAAGCACTACCTGCCGCATTCGCGTCTGCAGCTAAAGGTACCAGCCATGCATCAGCCAGTTGATGATAAACCGCGGGCACCGCCGTTTCGGGCCACACAATCAGATCCTCGCCAAAAGCCGCCCGCGTATGGCTCATGTAGCGCGATAAAATCTCAGCGCGGTGCTCCGGGTCCCATTTCTGATCTTGGGGAACATTGCCTTGAATCAATGCCACTGTCAGCGGTTCACCACTGGGTTCCGACCAATCCCGATCCAACACAACCGCAGACAGGTAAAACCCTAGCGCAAGGGCAGCCGGCCAAAGGAGTCTCAGCGATAGGGGTTGAATCAACCACCAAGCAACCCCGCCCGCCAGAAGCACGACCGCAAGGCCGGGCCCATAAACGCCAAACACAGGCGCCCACATTGCCAGTGGAGTATCAATCTGGCTGTAACCCACGCTCAGCCAGGTCGCGCCTGTCAAAAACCAGCTACGCAGCCATTCAACAAAAATCCACGCGAGCGGCAAACCAGCCAATAGCATTCGCGATGATGAGCGCAGACCAACACGGTGCCCCAGCCACACAGCCAGCATTGGAATCAGCGCAAATACAGCAATCAAAGCCGTGGTGGCCAGCGCAGCGGCCAGCGGCCCGCCGCCAAAATCCGCAATACTGATGTAAATCCAGTAAACCCCGAAACCGGCATAACCCAGGCCAAACAAATAACCTTGTAGTAGAACACGCCGGGTACCGGGCGCTATCGCAGTCAGCGCAAACAACACCGCCAGCGCAAGCAACGGCGCCCAAGGATGATCAAACGGAGAAAACCCAAGCGCCATTAGAAATCCGGCGACCAGCGCCATCGACGAGGTCAACAGAATTGACATGGCTTAGACCTCTGCTTGTTCACGCACGGCAAGGAGGTGAATACGCCGATTATCGGCGCGCACGACTTCAAAGTGCAGAGGCGCTATCACCAGCTGCTCACCGCGTCGTGGCATGTAACCAAAGCCGTTGGCGACGAGCCCGCCGATGGTATCGAATTCATCATCACTAAACCGGGTGCCAAAATGTTCATTAATCATTTCAATGGGCGTCAGCGCTCTAACAATTGTCCGCCCGTCTCCGCCACTGCTTAAGATCCAGTTATCTTCATCTAGATCGTGCTCATCATCAATCTCACCCACAATCTGCTCGATGACATCCTCCATCGTGACGATGCCTGCCAGCCCACCATACTCATCAACCACAATCGCTAAATGGTTCCGGCTTTCCTGAAACAGCTTAAGTAAGGCGTCAATGCGTTTACTCTCGGGAATAAAAAGCGCCGGACGAAGCAGCTCACGTAACTGAAACTCGCGCTCATGCTGAGGGTCTAGGTAGGGCAACAGATCTTTCGCGATTAGGATACCGCTGACGTCATCACGGTTCTCGCCAGTGACCGGAAAACGCGAATGGCCACTTTCGATAATCGTCGGCAGCAATTCCCAGACTGACTCCGAGCGAGGCAGTAAAGACACCTGCGAGCGAGGAATCATAATATCCCGGGCCTGCAACTCCGCAACGTGCAACACGCCTTCACACATGGCAAGCGCGTCTGCATCCAGAATGCGCCGCTCATGTGCTTCACGCAAAACACGCAGAACACCCTCTCTATCCTTTGGCTCCGCGCTACCGAGTGCCTGCCCTATTTTTTCCAGCCACCCTCGGTGACTGGCGCTGGTACTGCTGGGTTGGTCATCGCTCATAGGGGTTAGCATAGCCCAAGCTGGTCAGGATGGCGCATTCTATCGTTTCCATGCGTTCTGCCTCCTCAGTGTCCTGATGATCATGCCCAAGCAGATGCAGCACACCGTGAATGGTGAGATGTGCCCAATGCGCTTCAGGCGTTTTATTCTGATCTATCGCTTCTGATACCACGATCGGTGCACAAATCACAATATCACCGAGTAAAGACAATTCAATGTCAGCCGGTAAATCAACGGGAAACGACAACACATTGGTGGGGCGCTCTTGGCCTCGGTATTGCTGGTTAAGCGCTTGGCTCTCCGCCTCATCCACAACTCTAACGACTAGCTCATAACTCACTGCTGCCGGCTCGAGCGCTGCGCTTACCCAACGCAAAAAATCCGCATCGGAAGGGGTTGGCAGCGCCGTTGCACGCTGCAGAGTCAGATCAGGCGTCACGCCGGTCATAAGCGCGCACAATTCGCTGTACTAGATCATGCCTCACCACATCATGCGACGTAAAATTAGTAAAGCTCACTCCCTCAATGTCAGCAAGGACTTCCATCGCGTCACGCAAACCCGACGCTTTGCCCACTGGCAAATCAACCTGAGTGACATCGCCGGTCACCACGGCCGTCGACCCAAATCCAAGCCGCGTCAGAAACATTTTCATCTGCTCAACGGTGGTGTTCTGCGCCTCATCCAGAATGATAAACGAACCATTAAGCGTACGACCTCGCATGTAAGCAAGCGGCGCAACTTCAATAACATTTCGCTCAATCAGTTTATTCACCCGCTCAAAACCCACCATTTCAAACAAGGCGTCGTACAGCGGCCGCAAATACGGATCAACTTTTTGCGCAAGATCGCCAGGTAGAAAACCCAACCGCTCGCCCGCCTCAACCGCCGGCCGCACAAGCACCAGGCGCTGCACATAATCTTGCTCTAGTGCCTCAACCGCGCTGGCCACCGCCAAATAGGTTTTGCCCGTACCAGCAGGGCCAATACCAAAACTCAGATCATGCGTTTGGATCCGGCGTAAATAATCGCGTTGATTTGGGCCACGGCCACGAATAAGGCCTTTACGAGTGCGAATACTCACCTCATCTGCCACCATCGGGGCTGACTTACCGCCAGTGCGCTCACTCTCAGCAGCACGCAACTGAAGATGGACATCCTCCGCCCCGATCGTCTCATGCGCAGCATGATCGTAGAGGACTTGCACCACCGCCGCAGCGGTATTCGCGGCAACATCTTCACCTGTCACTTTGAATTGATGCCCGCGGTTTTCGATTTCCACACCCAAGCGGCGCTCTATTTGACGTAAATTTTCATCAAATTGACCGCAAAGATTGGCAAGACGATCGTTATTGCTGGGTTCTAGCGCGAAGGAGCAATCCACTTTCATGAAGCCATCGCCGCTACCAGTTCACCCCGTAATGAATTCGGCATCGCTTCAGTAATGAGTACATCCACAAAATGGCCAATGAGCCGCGGATGCCCGGGGAAATTGACCACTCGGTTATTTTGCGTCCGGCCGCGAATCTCGTGCGCATTCCGCCGTGAAACCCCATCCACGAGCACTGACTCCACCTGCCCGACCATGGCCTGGCTAATAGCCTGCCCATTTTGATCGAGGAGTGCCTGCAACCGCTGCAAGCGCTCTTTTTTCTCTTCTCTCGGCGTTGCATCCGGCAGCTGTGCAGCGGGCGTGCCCGGGCGTTTTGAGTAAATAAAACTAAACGACTGATCAAACCCGACTTCGCGCACCAATTCCATGGTGTCTTCAAAATCGCGCTTCATCTCACCGGGAAAGCCCACAATAAAATCAGAAGACAAGGTGATGTCCGGCCGGGCGGCGCGCAGCTGCCTGACGAGATCCAAGAAGTGCTCGCGCGTATGGTTGCGCTTCATCAGCGTCAGTACATTGTTGGAGCCGGACTGCACCGGCAGGTGCAAATGGTTAACCAGCTCTGGCACTTCCGCGTAGGCATCTACTAGCGCCTGGTTGAAATCAAGCGGATGTGAGGTGGTAAATCGAATCCGATCAATGCCATCAATCGCTGCCACATAATGAATCAGCAGCGCTAAGTCGGCACGCTCGCCCGCNTCGGTCAGCCCATCGTACCCATTCACGTTTTGCCCGAGCAAAGTCACCTCACGCACCCCTTGCTCGGCTAACTCAGCGCACTCAGCCAGCACACTCTCTAAGGGCCGACTAATCTCTTCGCCTCGCGTATACGGCACCACACAAAAGCTGCAGTATTTACTGCATCCTTCCATGATCGACACAAATGCTGTTGGCCCTTCGGCCCTGGGCTCGGGCAGGCAATCAAATTTTTCAATCTCCGGGAAGCTGACATCAACCACAGCGCGTTTCGAACCGCGCGCGCGCTTCACCATGTCCGGCAGTCGATGCAATGTTTGCGGCCCAAACACCATATCAACGAAGGGCGCACGCTCAACGATGGCCGCCCCTTCCTGACTAGCCACACAGCCACCTACGCCAATCAGTAAATCGGGCTTTTGCTCTTTTAACTCCCGCCAGCGGCCAAGCTCTGAGAACACCTTCTCCTGCGCTTTTTCCCGAATCGAACAGGTGTTGAGCAAAATAACATCCGCCGCTTCCGGCGTTGTCACTCGCTCATACCCGCCCTCAGCGCCGAGCACATCAACCATGCGGGCTGAGTCGTACTCATTCATTTGGCAACCGTGCGTGCGAACGTAAACCTTTTTTGTCATAGCGTGGAGAATACTAGGCGATAGGCATTGCGACAATGTGATCTTTAACGTCCATAGACATCCTCAAGCCGAGTGATGTCATCTTCACCGAGGTAACTGCCTGACTGAACCTCCACCAACTCCAGCGGGATCATGCCAGGGTTCTCTAGGCGGTGAACCGTACCCAGCGGGATATAAGTCGACTGATCCTCGCTGAGTAAAAAAGACTCCTCTGCGCGCACGACTTTGGCTGTTCCTCTTACAACCACCCAGTGCTCGGCACGATGATGATGTTGCTGCAGCGACAACCGGCATCCTGGGTTAACAATGATGCGCTTCACCTGAAACCGCCCCGCCACGATCAATGATTCGTAACTGCCCCACGGCCGGTGAACCTGCCGATGTTCGCTCGCCTCATTGCGCCCCGCCTGCTGAAGCCGCCCCACAATTTGCTTAACATCCTGGACCCGGTCGCGCGGCGCCACCAGAACTGAATCGGCCGTTTCAACCACGACATGATCTTTTAATCCAACGGTCGCGACCAAGCGGCTCTCCGCACGCAGGTAGTTATTTGAGCTGTCTTCAACCAATACATCGCCAAACGTCACATTGCCATTGGCATCCGGCTCAGCCGCATCCATCAAAGTGGCCCACGAGCCAAGATCGTTCCAGCCTGCATCAAGCGGGATACTCACTGCGGCATCCGTTTTTTCCATGACCGCAACGTCGATAGACTCAGACGGGCAGTTAGCAAAGCCTTCCCCGCCTAGGCGGATAAAATCCAAATCCCGCTCCGCTTGCACCATGGCCGCCTCACAAGCCCGCAAAATGCTGGGTGCATGGGCCTGAAGCGCCTCTAAATAGCGTGAGGCACGCAGCACAAACATGCCGCTATTCCAGAAAAAACCGCCCTGATCCAAATACTTCTGGGCAGTGGCCTGATCCGGTTTTTCCACAAATTGGCGCACTTGGAAGGCCTGTAGGTGATCAGCAACCGGATCGCCGTTTTCAATATAACCATAACCCGTCTCAGGGCGATCGGGCACGATACCAAAGGTCACTAACCAGCCATCTTCAGCGGCGCGAATGCCCGCTTCTACGGCCTCTCGCAACGCATCAGGCTGGGCAATCAGGTGATCCGCTGGAAAGACGGCCAAGACCGCATCGGGCGCCTCTTGGAGCGCTTGCAAGGCTGCCACCGCAATCGCCGGGGCGGTGTTGCGCCCAACCGGCTCGAGCAAAATCCGGGCTGTACCCAAAGGGCTCTCCCGCAACTGTTCTGCAACTAAAAACCGATGCGCCTCGTTACAGACCACTAATGGCGGTTGCAAATCAGCCACCCCTTCGAGCCGATCCAGTGTTTGTTGTACGAGCGTTCGGCCGCTGGCTGCCACATCGAGAAACTGCTTTGGCCAACACTCACGAGAGAGCGGCCAAAGCCGCGAGCCGATGCCGCCGGATAAAATCACCGG
>SL_4KL_010_BRINEDRAFT_10000618_pt1 | contig 18501 bp, 24 predicted proteins | sample SodLak_010_BRINE_2_FD_10664 | JGI IMG/M metagenome (IMG submission 10664)
CTCGACGGCGCGCTGGGTTGCCCGCGGATCGGCGCTGTCGAGCGGGTCGTAGACGGTCGCCCCGTCGCTGTAGCCCGCCGCGAGAATCGCCCGGTGCGTGTAGCTTTTCGATGGCGGCGCGCGCGTGGTGCCGCCGACAGTCGAAGCCGAAACGTGAACGTCCATACAAAGGCGTGCCGCCGGGGGAGTATCAGAATACCGAAGTCAGCCCCAGTCGAGGCGTGTCGCGCGGTACCTAAAGGTTGAAACGGCCACATACCCACCGCCAATACATGGATCGACAGCAACTTCGCAAGGAAGCCCACGACCTTTCGGTGACGGTCTGGGTCGGCAAAAGCGGGATCGACGCGGTCGCCGACGAACTCGCCGACCAGTTGGACGACCGGAAACTGATCAAAGTCAAGTTTCTTCGCTCGGCTCGCGGCACCGATGACGTCGCCGAATTGGCCGACGAACTGGCCGAGCAGGTGAACGCAGCGGTCGTCGAAACACGCGGCAACACGGCGGTGTTTGTATGAGTCTGCCACCTGTCGCAACCGTCGACGCGCCCGCAACGGGAACTACCCTTGGCGACATTCTCGCCAATGCGGGAGTGCCCGCTGCCGACGCGGTCGGCGCGGCGTTAACGTTCATTGTCGCCTTCTTTCTCATCTACTTCGCCGCCAAACTGGTCGTCCTCCCGCTTTTCGACCGGCTGTTGACCGCCCGCGGGCTCGAAACACACGCCGTTCGCCCACTGAAAAAGATTTTCAACATCGTCATCGTGTTTGTTGCGCTCTCGATCGCTTTTGGGGTGGCCGGCTTCGGCAACTTCCTGACCTCGTTGGCGACGATTGGTGCGGCCGCCACGTTGGCGATCGGCTTTGCCCTCCAAGACGTCATCAAGAACTTCGTGTCGGGCATCTTCATTTTCACCGACAAGCCGTTCAAAATCGGCGACTGGATCGAGTGGGGCGACAACTCGGGCATTGTCGAAGACATCAGTTTCCGCGTGACGCGCGTGCGGACGTTCGACAACGAGTTGCTGACCGTGCCGAACTCCCAGCTGACCGACGGCGTCGTCAAAAACCCGGTCGACGGCGACAAACTTCGGCTCAAATTCACGTTCGGAATCAGCTACGAGGACAACATCGACAACGCGACTGACATCATCATCGAGGAGGCCGAGGCCCATTCGGAGATTCTCGCAGAGCCGGGGCCGTCGGTTCGACTCACCGAACTCGGTGACTCACACGTCGGTTTGCAGGCGCGTGTCTGGATTGCACAGCCCCGGCGTTCGGATTTCGTGCGAACCCGTGCGGAGTACGTCAAACGCGTCAAGCAACGCTTCGACCGCGAGGACATCACCATTCCGTTCCCACAGCGTGATCTGTCGGGCGAGGTCGGAATGGCCGCGCCGCCGGAGTTCGCCAGCACGTCGGACTGACACCTCGTCGGCGTCGACGCCGCAACAGCCCGTTTTATCCGTTCGTGATTCGAAAACTCAGTCGTCGTCGACGACGGCCGCCGAATCGGCCGGCGGTTCGAGCGTGCCCGCAATCCGGCCGTAGAGCCCAAACAGATTCTCGTAGCCCTCCTCGCTCGCGAGCACCGGGACGAGGCCGCTTTCGTCGACGCGATGCGTGTAGACGTCGTCGCTGGCGAACACCGCACCGCTCGGGATCTCCTCGAAATTCGCGTAGTTGACCTGCGGGTCGCCGCCGCCTTTCGGCACCTCTTCGAGTCCCTTCACGATGGTCGTCTCGCTGAACGTTGGCGGCTGGTCGGCGAGCGACCCGTGGGCGCGCAAAAACGCCCGAACCGCCGTGTAGCCGAAGTCGACCGCTTCCTCGCTGCCCTGGCGACCGACCTCGATCGAGACGGTGTGGGGAACGGTCGAATCGAACGTCGTTCCCCGAAGACCGCTCGCATCGAGCACGTAGTCGACGGGCATGCCCGCGACCGACCGCCGCACCGACGGGGTCAATTCGCTGTAGATGGCAAACGGTGGGGGTGCGCTGTGGGAGGTGTGAATGGCGAGCACTGCGTCGGCACCGGCGACCGCCTCGGCGAGGTCGACCGCGAGCCGATCCTCGTAGGCGTCGCTGGCTGTGTCGCCGGGAAACGCCCGGTTGAGGTCGGTTTCGGTGTAGCGCGTTTCGGCCTCGATAGCGGGCTCGTTGGCGATGATCAGTCGAATTCGTCCCTCGCCTTCGTCGGCGTCGTACGCGGGAAGTTCGTCGGCAATCCGGTTTACAATCCGCCACCCTGCGGGCTCATCGCCGTGCATCCCGCCGACGATGGCAACGTATGTGTCGCCGGCCGCGGCGCGGTCGAGAATCTTCATGTATTGGTGTAAGACCGACCGAAAATAAACCCTCATCGTTTGGTCTTCGTGTGGCGGCCTCCACCACAGAGCACCCATACCGCTCGGCACACAACCGAAATCAGCGACGAAACCGGATCGAGAAGGCGCTTACGAGGGTCGATCGATCGCGAACCGCTCGCCCGTTGTTGCGTACTGGCTGCCCGACAGCCGTCCAATCGTGTCGAGTGCGTCGATGTCGACGGTGCCGTCAGTCAGCACCGCATCGTCAACGTGGACGTGGACGACTTCGCCCAACACCAGTAGGCTGTTGCCGACCTCGATCGAGTCGTACAGTTCGCATTCGAGCGCGATTTTTGCGTCGGCAACGCGGGGTGGGTCGACCCGCTCGCTCGGCGCGCGCTCGATGCCGACGTGGTCGAACTCGCTCTCGCCGGTCGGCAGCGTCGCACTCGTCGCGTTCATTGATTCAACTAGCTCACGAGTCACGACGTTGACGACGAACTCGCCGCTCGCGAGCGCGTTTCGCGGGGTATCCTTGAGCGGGTCGCGGCCAACCGGGGCAAAGAGCACGACCGGCGGGTCGATGGCGGCAACCGTGAAGAAACTGTACGGCGCGAGGTTGTCGACGCCGTCGGCGCTCGTCGTCGACACCCACGCGATTGGCCGCGGCGTGACGGCCGTCGAAAGTAGGCGATACGGCGTGCCAAACGCGGTTGGCGGCCCGTGTCGGTGCGTCATTGGCCGGGGTACTCGGTCACGGCGTATAGTCGTTCGCCAGCCAGAGATTTCACCAACCGGTTCCAACAACACGTATGACGGCCTACTCGTCGGTCGACGCGTCCGAAGAACCCCAACAGCCCGCCGACTACGTCGTCGGTCTCGACGGCTGTGCGGGCGGCTGGTTCGCGGTCTGGACAACTGGTGACGCCTCGCTCGAAAGCGACTGCTACGTCGATCTACCCGCTGTTTTTGTCGAGCACGCTGCTGCCGACCGGCTGCTGGTTGACATTCCCATCGGACTCGCTGACGACGGATCGCGCCGCTGTGACGACGTGGTTCGGCGGCGACTCGGCGTGCGTGGCCGCTCCGTGTTTCCAACGCCCTGTCGGGCCGTCGCCGAGTACCGCGAACGCGTTGGCGACGAGGCACGCTATGACCGCGCCAACGACCTCCAGCGCGAACGTCTCGGCGTCGGACTCTCGAAACAGGCGTGGAACATCACGGACAAAATCGCCGAAATGGATCGGGTGCTTCGGTCGCAACCGCCACCGACCGCGGTGTACGAGAGCCACCCCGAGTACTGTTTTGCCCGGCTCAACAACGGCTATCCGATCGCCCAGCCGAAATCTTCTGCGCCTGGTCGGGCCGCCCGGTTTGGTGTGCTTGACCGGGCGTTTGCTGATGTCGACTCGGCGTTTGCTGACGGAGATCAGCCGACCGACGCCTTCGACTGGCAACGCTGTTATACCGGGGCGCTCGCGGCGCACTACCGCAAAACCGTCGCTCGCGACGACGTCGTCGACGCGTTAGCGTTGGTCGCGGCTGGAATCAATCCGTTGTCGTCGGTGCCACCCGAGCCGCCGCGCGACCGTCGGGGGCTGCCGATGCGGATCGTCGGCCCCGCCGCCGACCCGTCGTGGGACGAGTTTCGGTCGCTCGCCGAGCGGTAGCCTGCCAATGAACTCAGCGCAGTTCCTCAAACACGGTGTCGGGGTCGACCGCGGCGGGGTCGACACTGCCGGACTCATCCGACGCGGACGGTGGTTTCGACGCCGTGTCGATGTCGCCGGACTCGTCTCGTGTTGTTCGGCCATTCAGCACATCTCGTCTCAGTTGTGCATCTCGGTTACGCTGTGCCTCTTGTGCTCCCAGTTCGTCAAAAACCGCAGCCAACTCGGCCTCAAAAGCGGCCTCGCCCAGTTCGCCAGCGACGTACCGCTGGTGGATGTCGCTCACGCGGTCGGCGACCCGTTGTTCGGGCGTCCGCCCATCGAGTTTGGCGAGCAGCGCCGACCGACTGAGCAGGCGCGCTAGGGCAACGTCGTCGGCATTGCTGTCGGCCCACTGGACGATCGATTGCGATCGTGTTTGGACGGCGCGTCGGGCCGATTCGACGGTCGAACCGAGGATCGACCACGACAGCCCGACCAACGCGAACAGCACGGCCAATCCGGCCATGAGGAGGCCGACAAAAACAAACAGGGCGGCGTGAAGCGCCGACGACACGGTCGCCGAAATGACAAACAGGGTCAGCGCGGCGACCAGCCAGAGCGCGCTGAGACCGAACAGGGATCGAGGTGTTCGCATGGATGGGGGGCGTCGGCGTGACGACGGTACATGAACATGGGGCCCACGACGTATTGGTGTTTCCCACCGGCCGGCCAAAGCCACATAACCGCCGAGATCCAAGAACTGGTATGTATACTGGGCGAACCGACACTCCGTGTTGTCTCTGTGGGAATCCCCAGACCCATAGTCGAATTGAGGTGCCGCCGCGGGCGGTCACGCTGATGAAAAACAGCGGTCCGATCGCGTGGCAGGACATCGTCGGCCCCGTGACGATTCAGTTCTGCGCGGATGACTGGGAACTCGTCTGTGATCTCGCCCTCGAGATGGGACACCATCCGCTTTCGCGCTGCAACGTCGCCTACGCCTCGTTCGATCTGCGCGAGGATTTCGAGGCGATGCTTACCGAAACCAAGGCTGCACCTGACCAGCGAGCGCTCGAAACCAGGCTTCACGAACGCAGCCAAAGCGTGTTGGCGGCGGCCGACGACCCGCTCACCGAAACCCGCGCGCTTGTCGAGGCGACGGTGATCGACGCCGCACTCGACGATCTTGCGGCGTCGCCATCGGCAGCGGACTGAACTGTGGCTACGCGTTGCGTTGGCTGTCGGTCGCCCGTTTTTCGATCTCGCTTTTGAGCGCGCCTGCCACAAAATCGTGGTCGGGACGGATGGCGACGAAATCGAGAAAGTCGACGGCTCTGAGCAACGACTGAACCGAGTACGCGTCGGCCGCCGCATCGACGGTCGCCCGAGGGCCGATCAGCGGTTCGAGCGCGGCGAGTCCGCAGGCGAGGTCGTACGACTGAATCGCCGAGTTGCTCGCGTCGACGCTGGTTGCATCAATAAAGTAGAGCGCTCCCTCAAAAATGAGCACGTTTTCGGCTCGCAGGTCGCCGTGGGCCATCTTCGCGCCGTGGAGCGTCGCGAGCGACGCAAACAGCTGGCGTGGAATGTCGCTGTTCGCTGCGGGATCGAACGCGTCGAGTGTGGTGAAATCCGGAAGATACTCGAAGACGACGACGCCGTAGTCGCCGAGCTCGAACGCTTCGATCGGTTCGGGGGCGTTGAGTCCGAGTTCGCGGATGGCGTGAGTCGACTCCAACTCGTGGTGTGCCATTTCGGCGGGGCTCTGAAACGACTCGAAAAAGCCCTCGGTGCCGCTGGAAAACGCCCCGAGATTCCGGCCGGTGGTAAAAAACGCGTGTACGAGCGTGTTTTGCTGGCTAATGATTTTGACGAACAGGTCGTCGTCGATCACGACGGGTGTCGACAGCCAGTTGTCGGCGTCGAGAAATTCGGCGCGAACCGTCTCGCGGTCGTATCGGTCGGCAATGCTGCGGACGAGATGTTCGAGATCGTCCCACTCGATCCGGCCACGAACGAAACGGCGTACAGACATCAGTTGTGACTGACGCCTCGCCCACTGATAAGCAACGGGATCTGTTTCATTTCTCGTCTGCGGCGGCGAATGTGGCGCGTCACGAGGCGAAAGTACCATTCAGAGCGAACATCCTGTTCGACGCCAACCGCTAGCGACTGGCGATGAGCGACTGGACGTTTTCGGGCCAGTTTGCCCGCCAGACGTTCGAACGGTTCCCAACCCGTTCGAGTTTCAGTTCGACTAACTTCCCGGGGTCGAGTCCCGAAAGCTCGTCACGGAGGGTGTCGTCTTCGAACTCGACGACTTGGAACACTCGGTTAGCCGAGGGAGCGAGGACGCATATCGCATTTTGATTGTTCATCTTCCGAAGAATGCGGTATTCGTGCGCCTTTTTTGGTTCCGTCTTCATACGCTACACAATGATTTACTATTATGAATAGATTACGTTTTTACTCAGTATAATTTTTATTGAATGGAAGTATCTTCATCTGTTTGTCTGTTTATACGGGATTCTCCTGTTTGTCCTTCGAATTTCTCTTGCCGTACGGCCCGCAACTCGAACTGTCAACAGTTCAGACATCGCAGGCGGTGCGATTGCCATCGACGGCCCCCATGTAGCTAAAGTGCCCCGTGACCAATCGATGATCATGACGACGATTCTCGTCTGTGGCGAGACGCTGATCGACTTCCTCCCTGAACAGCGCGGGCCGCTCAAATCGGTCGACAGCTTTCGGCGACGACCCGGTGGTGCACCCGCAAACGTGGCCGTCGGCCTCTCGCGACTCGACACATCCGTCCGGTTTTGGACACGCGTCGGCGACGACCCGTTCGGCGACTTTCTCGTTGACACGCTCGTGGATGCGGGGCTCTCGGATGCGCTCATCGAACAGGATCCGGATGCAAAAACCGGGCTGGCATTCGTCAGCCTCGGCAGGGATGCCGAACGCGAGTTCAGTTTTCACCGAACCACGAGCGCCGACACCCGATTGGATCCCGGCCGCGTCGACAGCGACCTGCTCTCGGACGTTTCGTGGGTTCATTTCGGCGGGGTGACGCTCGCCGACGACCCCGCGCGGACGGCAACGTTCGACCTCGCACGAGCGGCCCGCGAGGCCGGCGCGACCGTCTCGTTCGATCCAAACGCCCGGCCGGAACTCTGGACCGACTTCGATTATGCGGACTCGCTGTCGACCGCACTCTCGCTCACAGATGTCGCCAAAGTCACCGATGACGACCTTGCGGCGACCGAGTTCGACACCGACCAGCCACCGGAAGCAGTGGCGGCGTCGGTCGCGGCCGCAGGCCCACACACCGTCATGGTCACACTCGGAAGTGAGGGAGCGCTTGCGTACGCGACGCCCGACGCGCCGTGGAACGAAACCGGCGAGCCACAAACGGCCCGACACGCGGGCTATGCAGTCGAACCGGTCGACACGACCGGTGCGGGCGACGGCTTCACCGCCGGCGCACTTGCATCACTCGCGGCGGGCGAATCGCTTGCCGCGGCCGTCGAACAGGGCAATGCCGTTGCCGCGCTAACGACGACCGAGACGGGCGCAATGACCGCGTTACCGACGCGGAAGTCGTTGACGACCTTCCAAACCGACCAGTCGTAAGACTGTTTTCGATGGCATGTTGGCCGTGTGGTACGCTGCATCGAACCTGGCCGGTTGCAGAAATCGACAGGTTCTATACGGCGGTGAGAATGTGCTGAAACAATGCAGGGAACACGATGAGCAGTGACGAATCATCACTCGTTCGCTACGGAATAGATGACAAACCACCAATCGGAACCTCGATCTTTCTTGGAATCCAACATTACCTCACGATGGTCGGGGCCAACATCGCGGTCCCGCTTATTCTTGCGGGCGCACTCGGCATGCCCGAAGAGCTGTGGCCGCGGTTCATCGGGACGTTCTTTGTCGTCTCCGGGGTGGCGACGCTGGCGCAGACCACGTTCGGCAACCGCTACCCGATCGTCCAGGGCGCGCCGTTCTCGCTGCTCGCGCCCGCGCTCGCGGTGATCGGTGTCGTCCAAGCGACGAACCCCGCGGGAGAGGCGTGGCAGGCCGCGCTGTTGCAGTTGCAGGGTGCGATCATTGTAGCGGCGTTCGTCCAGGTCGCCATCGGCTACTTCGGCCTCGTCGGGCGGCTCAAACGGTTCTTGTCGCCGGTCGTTATCGCGCCGACAATCGCGCTCATCGGGCTGTCGCTGTTCAATGCTCCTGATGTGGTCTCGCCGGATCAAGATTGGGCGTTGGTCGGGCTGACGCTCGGACTGATCGCGTTGTTCTCGCAGTACATCAAAACCAATCGGCTATTCAAACTGTTTCCCATCCTGCTCGGCATTGTCGCCGCTTACCTCGTCGCACTCGGCCTCTCGGTTTCGGGCGTTTACGCGCCCGCAGATCCCGGCTTCGTCGATCTCAGCGACGCGGCCGAGGCCTCGTTGATCCTACCGATCACCCCGTTCCAGTGGGGAATGCCGGCGGTCACCGCGGCGTTCGTCATCGGGATTCTTGCTGGCGTTGCCGCCTCGATCGTCGAGAGCCTTGGCGACTACTACGCGGTCGCGCGGCTCTCGGGTGCCGCCGCGCCGAGTGCGAAACGAATCGACCACGGCATCGGTATGGAGGGGCTGATGAACGTCTTTTCGGGCGTCATGGGAACCGGTGGTTCGACATCGTACTCCGAAAACATCGGTGCAATCGGCCTCACCGGAGTTGCCTCGCGCTACGTCGTGCAACTCGGTGCGGTCGTCATGTTGATCGCCGGATTTATTGGCTACTGGGGTGCGCTTGTCGCTTCGATTCCGAGTCCGATCATCGGCGGACTGTACATTGCGATGTTCGGCCAGATCGTCGCGGTCGGGCTCGCGAATCTGAAGTTCGTCGATCTCGAATCCCAGCGCAACCTCTTCGTACTCGGCATCTCGTTGTTCGCCGGGCTGGCGGTTCCGACCTACATGGACAACGTTGGCGACGTCGAGACGCTGGCTGCGGGACTGCGCGAGGTGGCGCTGTTCGGACCCGTGCTCGGCACCGACGCGGTGGCAACGACGATCTTCGTCATCGGCTCGACCGGCATGGCCGTTGGCGGGTTGCTCGCGCTGTTTTTTGACAACACGATTCCCGGAACTCGCAAGGAGCGCGGACTCGTCGAGTGGGAGGCTGCCGAAGAAGGTGACGAGGAGTTCATTTCGGCGTACGATCGCTACGTTCGGAAAGTCGACGACCCATCAAACGCCGACTGAGTCGACATCGCGAGCCAATCGACTCGTCCGATGCGACTGTGTGGCTCTCGGCGCTGGAGCGAGTTACTCACGACACACGGTCAGAAACGGCAGTTATCTCGCACGCATACCGAGCGCCACGGTTGGCACTCGCGACATGCGGGAACAAACCGATGGGAGAACCGGAACCGACGCAGCTCAGTCGATGTGGCCTTCGCGGCGGAGTTGGTCGGCGTCTTGGCTGTCGTAGCGCCACTCGACGTCGGCCTTTTCGTCCTGCCAGTCCCACGGCTCGATGATCACGACGTCGTCTTCGTTGATCCAGGTTCGAAAGCGCATTCGGCCGGGAATCCGGCCCATCCGTTCTTTTCCGTCGTTACAGCGGAGTCGAACCCGGCCTGCACCGAGCATGTCGGTGACGACTGCGAACATCTGGTTCTCGTCGGGCATGCGGAGGTTTTTCCTCCCTGATTCTTCTGACACAGGCGATGTTGAACGCGGAGCCAGTTAAATCGTGTCATCTCCCCACGGTCTTGGGAATTTCAGTCCGCACGCGCTCGCGAGAGCGCGACTAACACCAGATAGCCAATGAGCCCACCAGCAAAAAGGGCAACCGGGATCACGAACGGCCCGAACACCTCGAGCAGTCCACCGAGTGTCTCCGCGACCATACCAACATGTGGGCGCCACGGGTCAAAAACCGCGTGGTGTGGGCGCTCTTCACGGCTGAGGGTGCTCGTCTGTGTCGTTCACGATCGGTGTCGACGCGGCTGTCCGGGTGGTTCCGACTGACGAACACAGGTATCAAGCGTTTTGAGGGGCGGTGTCGAATCGGTGGTATGTACCGCAAGGGTCACATCGGCGTCTCGTTGCTCGTCTTTGCGCCGGTTGGCTACTGGCTGGTGAGTGTGGGTGAACCCGAAACCGCACTGTTGACCGGTGCCGTCATGCTCTGGTTGGCGATGCTCCCCGACATCGACCACCGACTACCGGTGATCGAACACCGTGGGCTGACCCACTCGCTGTTGTTTGCCGTGCTCATTGGCGGGCTGTTTGCGCTCGCTGGCGTCGTTCTGGAGGGTGCGTTCAGCGTTGCCGGTGTGAGCCTCATCACGTTCGGCTTCCTGCTCGGCTTTCTCACGGTGTTTGCCCATCTGCTGGGTGATACGCTGACCTACGCCGGTGTCAACTACCTCTGGCCGCTCCAGCGGACGTTCTCGTTTTCGCTGACCCGCGCGGACAACATGGCCGTGAACTACGGACTGTTCGGTCTTGGAATCGTCGTCACGGTCGCGTGGGCAGCCGTCGCGTTTGGGGCCGTCTGAGCGAGACGTGAGAACAGCCCGGCAAGCTGTTGATCGTTCAAAAAACCTTCCAGATAACACGAATACGAGCGTTTTTCGCGCTCGATCCACTAGCTACTCGTATGCGTCAGTCCTCCAGTCGTTGTCGGCAGCTGTCGCCGACAGCATCGGCTTCGGACCGAATCGGCCGTCGAACGGGCCCTTCCCGAGTCGGTGAGGTCGATCGATGAGCAATCGCGACGACACCAACGAATCTGGCCGCGATGGCGACGAGGAATCGACAGCTGAAACCAACGCAGCGAAGCCGACAGAGGCCGACGTGGCAGCGACGACCGGTGACAACACGACGTCGTCCCCGAACACGGCTGACCACGCGGCCGACACAGCGGATGAACTCCCGGTCGGCGCAGTCACGGACGACGGCCAAATCGTTACCGCCAAGCGAGACGAGTCGAACGACGGCATAATCGGTCTGTCTTCCTCCCGGGGGAAACTCTGGTCGGTCGCAGTCGCCGTTGGCCTCGGGTTTGGGACCGTTGTGATGTCGCTCATCGTCATTATCGGGCTGATCAGTGTGCTTCAGGTGCTGTCCGTTCCGTTGCCGGAGTCGGCGCTGGCACTCATCACGCTTGAACTCGTACTCGGCCAACTGGTGATTATGGGTGGAATCGCGATCGGGTATCTCTGGGCGACCGGTCGCCGCCTCTCGTACGTCACTATCCGCTGGCCGTCGCTCAAAGAGTGGCTCGTTGTTCTCGCCGGACCGTTTGCGGTGTTCGCGGTGAGCATCGTCGTCAACCTGTTCGGCATGGTGCTCGAAATCGAGTCATCGCCGCACGCAATCGCCGAAATCGACGCGATCGATCCGACATTCTATCTCTATCTCATTCCCATCATGATTTTCATCGTCGGCCCGTTCGAGGAGTTGCTCTATCGTGGTGTAATCCAGACACGACTCCGCGAATCGTTCAGCGCGCCGGCTGCAATCGGCATTGCCAGCGTCGTATTTGCGCTGATTCACCTGCCGGCGTACGGACTTGGAGCCGCCGGTGCCGCCGAAATATCGCTCGCGCTGACGGTGATTTTCGGTGGGTCGCTGGTGTTCGGCGGACTCTACGAGTGGACGGGCAATCTCACCGTCGTCGCCCTCGTTCACGGCTTGTATAACTCGATTGCGCTGTTTTTGCTCTACGTCGTGACCGTGTATGAAGAGGAGATTATGGAGGTCGCCGAAACGGCGGTCGTTCTTGCAGGATTGTAGGCGCGACTAACGTCGGTTGTTGGTGAAGATGACTCACCCGGGTCTCAGTCACCCCATCCGTACTGTTTTGCCGATACCGCGCCAACAGTGACCGTGGACGCCCATCAGCCCGAACTCGACAACCCGTTTGGCATGGACGAGCAGTGTACGAACTGTCCGGGACTCTGTGAGGTTCGCGAGAACGTCGTCCACGGCTACGGTGACGTCGGCGGCGAGTTCCTCTTTATTGCCGAACGACCGCACGCCGGTGCCGACGAGACGGGAATTCCGTTTACCGGAGACGCAGCAGGCGAGCGCCTTCAGTCGATTCTCGGGGATCTCGGTTTTGTCCGTTCGGAACCCGATGCCGCTGAGCCCGATATCCAGAACGCCTACTGTACGTATCTCACCCGATGTCGACACCCCGAACGACCGCCAAGCGACACGGAAATCGACTCCTGCGAGCCGTATCTCAATGCCGAAATTCGGATGATCAACCCCCAGATTCTCGTCCCAATCGGCCAGCGCGTGCTCGAATCGATGGCGATCGAGTACACCACTCGCCGGCCCGACAGCTTCGACATCGACACGGAGCACGCGACGACGGTTCGCGGCCGTGGCTTCGAACTCGTTCCAATGCTCGAACTCGACCGCCAGACCGACGCCGACAGCGAGGCGTTTGTCCAGCACGTGATGAACAACGTGTTCTCGCGCGATTACCGCCAGACGAAAGGCCGACAGAGCCGCTGAGCCCGTTCGCTGGCTTGCGTGTGACCCGACGCACTCGACGCGGCGGCGACACGGCGAGCAAGTGCGGGTGGGTTCGTGCTGCATCGAGTCTCTTCGCAACCCGGTATCATCGCGTTCAAGATGCCGCCACCCCGAGAGGCGGTTATGACTGTTATTGTCGTACTCGCGTTTCCCCCACGTCAGGGACTGGTACTTCCAGCGTTGCCCGAAACAAGCCCGCTGTCGGCAGCCGAGGCGACCGAACTCTACGAGGCGATGCTCCGCGACTCCTTCCGGGCGGTCGAACGCTCGGGCGGCGAGCTGTTGGTCAACTATCCCGAATCCGATCAGCTTCCCGCGGCGTACCAAACCGACACCGAACCCGTCGCCGAGTTGCGCGCGCTGGCGGCCGAAACCCTTGACGACGTGTCGGCAGCGCGGTTCGAACCGCAGGTCGGCTCGACGGTTTCGGCGCGGGTGGGCAACACGGCCACGCACCTGTTGGAGGTCGAAGAGGCGAACTCGGTCGCGATCATCCGGGGGAATGCGCCGTTTTTGACCCGCCTCGCCATCGACTCGGCGGCGATGAAACTCCGGACGAACGAGGTCGTCATCGGCCCCGCGCCCGAGGGAGAAGCCTACTATGCGGGCTTTACCGAACCGATCGATTTCGCCGAGGTGTTTGCGGGGCTCGAACAGCAGCGACTTGCCGACCGCGCCGCCGACGCCGGGCTGACGACCGGCTTTCTCCCGCTGTCACCGACGGTCGAAACCGGCGACGACCTGCTGACGCTGGTTCCGATGCTTCGCTCGCGATTCCGTGCCGAACGGATCGTCCCCGAGTACACGGCAACGTTCGTCCACGAGTACGGTCTCGATGTCGTCGACACCGACGAGGGGACGAGGCTTGTCGCTGACACCGAGTGAGGCCGACCGGTGGCTGTTGAGTCACTGAGAACGATACGCTCAAGAGTTCGCATACATGAACTACAGCCGGCGGACAAAGTGCGACCGCTCCGGCGACAGACTGGTGGGATGGCAGAGTGGACTATTGCGCCTGCCTTGAAAGCAGGTGGCCTTTGGCCTCCAGGGTTCGAATCCCTGTCCCACCGCGTTCTACTGCGAACACCGCCTGCGAGCGGTTGCTGCGGCGGAGGAGATTCGAAGAGGAAGCGACCAACGGAAGCGAGTGGGCTCGAATCTCTGTCTACCGCATTTTGGGCGAACACTCCCGCGGGCAACGCTCGGGAGCGATCATCTTATTCAACTCACCCATCCGTGTCGTCATCGCCGTCATTTCTGTATCCGTGTCGTCATCGCGGTTCTGTGCTTACCGAGTCGCAATCGCTACTCAAAAGCGCAACACTGCGTCGACGATTCCGATCGTCTGGCCGATGCCAACCAACACAATCCCAACGAGTACGGCCGCCGCCGACCCACCAACCATGCCACCGACATAGACGACGGCACCGACCGTCGCAACCGCGGCGCTGCCGACGTAAAGCCACGCCGCCGCCGAACAGAGCCGACCGGTGTAGACGAGACCGGCAACCGGCAGCACCATCCAGCCAACCAGACTCGTTGCGAGCAACGGGGTCGACCCGAGCAGAAAGCCGCCAATCCCGGCCAGCGTGAGGCCGAGCCCAACGACCATCACGGCACGCCAGCCGGCGAGCGCGCCAGATTTCATCTCGGACCAGCCGGTGAGTAAAAAGAACGTGATGAACGCGGCCATCACCAGATGGGCGATAAACATCGACCGACTGGCCACGATTCCCCGCTCGGCCAGCGCGACGAACAGCCACGCCAGTGGAACGAGCAGGCCCGGACCGGCTTCGCGAATTCGCTGGAGCATCGACGCCAAGTTGGCCAGCCACTCGTAAGAAACGACCGGGTGGGTGCTTCGCACCGGCCTACTTTTGCGGCCGGAGAACCAACAGACGGTATGGACGCGACAGCCGGCGACACATCCACAGCCGAACCGATTATCGTCTACTCGGATTACGTCTGCCCGTTTTGTTACCTCGGCCGCGAGTCGCTCTCGCGGTATCAGGCCGACCGCGAGCAGCCGCTGAAAATCGAGTGGCGGCCGTTCGACCTTAGACGCGACAAACGCACCGCTGACGGCGAGATCGACCACTCGGTCGACGACGGCAAGGACGACGCCTACTTCGACCAGGCCAAAGCCTCGGTTCAGCGGCTCCAAGCGCAGTACGACGTCGACATGGCACTCGATCTCGCAATCGAGGTCGACTCGCTCCCGGCACAACTGGCCAGCTATCACGTGTTCGAACAGTATCCCTACGAGACGTGGCTGGCGTTCGATGCGGCGATTTTCGAGGCGCTCTGGGTGGACGGACGAGACATCGGCGAGAAAGCAGTGCTCCGCGAACTCGCCGCCGACGTCGACATCGATCCGGACGAGATCAGCGCGGTGCTCGACGATGACGAACACCGGACGAAACTCGATGAGGCGTTCACGGCGGCCCAACGCGCCGGCATCACGGGCGTCCCGACGTTCGGCTACGATGGCCACGCCGCCCGTGGCGCCGTTCCGCCCGAACAGCTCAGACGACTCGTCGAAGGCGCCTAACTCGTCGCAATCGGGAGGGGCCACGACATCAACGCCCAACGGTCACGCTTATTAGGTCGCTGCCATGAGCCCCTCATATGGCAATCACCGAAGGCGACACCGTCGTTATCGAGTACGTCGGTTCGTTCGACGACGGCACCGTTTTTGATACCTCGCGGTACCAGGTCGCCAAGGAACACGGACTCGTCGCAGCACAGGGAACCGACGAGAGCGATTACTCGTCGCTGTCGTTCAGGGTTGGCGACGGCGAGGTGATCGAGGGCCTCGAATCCGGCGTACTCGGCTGTGCGGCCGGCGAGACGACGACGCTCACGATTTCACCCGAGGAAGCCTACGGCGGGTTCGACGAGGAACGGGTTCGCGAGTACAACCCCGAAACGTTCGAGCGAATGGTCGGCAGTCAACCGGAGGTCGGTATGCACGTTCATGCACAAAACGGGCTCCACGGAGACGTGACGGCTATCCGTGACGACGCGGTCGTTGTCGACTTCAACCACGAGCTCGCCGGCAAAACACTCAGTTTCGACGTTGCGATTCTCGACGTGTGGTAAGGTACTCCGGGCCGTCGGTCGCAGCTAGCTTTCTACGGTGACAGCCGCGTCGTCGGCTGCGGCGTACTTGTCTTCGAACTCCTGAATGAGTTGCCCCATTTTGGCATACCAGTCGTTGAGCATCCGCTGCATGTCGCCGCGGATTTTCTTCGGATCGACGGGCTTGTAGACGTGGTAGTAGCCACCTTGTTCGTAGTTGATCTGTTCTTTTTCGATCAGCCCCGCGCCCAATAATCGTTGAACTGCCCGGTACACGGTCGAGCGCTCCCGGTCGACGGTCTCTGCGAGGTCGTCAACCGTGAGCGGATTGTCGGTGGTGACGAGCACCTCAAAACACTGCTTGTCGAGTGCTTTGAGCCCGTGAAAACATTCGATAAGACCCTCGCACTCCATATCCGACCGCAACATCTCGGCGAGTGAGTTAGTCATATCGCTCCGTAGCGGAGCAATAAGTAAATAACTTTGTAGGACGCACACACTACCGAACTGCATTCTCACTGACTATTTAGCGTTCTCACCTGCATAAAAACGCGACACGGTGGCAGCCTTAGATCCGGCCGACGTTTTCGACGGCAACGCTTTCGACGCCTTCGACACCGGAAAACGCCTCTTCGACGACTTCGGTACCGCCCGCGCCGTCGGCGACGAGAACGGTTGGCAGCAGCGCAACGAGGCCGAATGCGACGTTGTCGCGTTCGAAGCCGTTGATCTGCGCACCCTCCGGCAGCGAGGCCTCGAGTTTCTCTTGCAGTTCATCGAGGTCGATGTCCGGACTGGACGGCATGACCTTCATTTTGGCGGCAACTTTCCCCATGGTTATGGCCCCATGAAACTGCAGTCGGGACACTCATACAGGTTGCTCTGCTTGCGGCACTTCGCACAGCGGTGGATGTCGGTGCCGCACTCTGGACAACGAAAGGAGGCAGCGTTCATTCCCGAGACGTTGATGCCACAGGAGACGCACTGCCGATCGGCTTTCTGTGTCGACTCGCTCATACCCGTACTGACCGCCGCGCGGCTTTTAACGATTGTCTTTCACCGGCCGGCGAGCGCGCCGCCACGGTCTCGGGTCGCCGTCGATCAACACCACTCAGAGCATCAGCGGCCCAATCAACACGCCCATCAGGTGTACCCGGCGCGCGCCGAACCGGGTCGGCACCAACCCGATCACCGCTGCAACCACAAAAACAAGCACGCCGAATGCGCCGGTCAGCGCAAACGAGAGCCCCGCGAGAAACACCAACAGCACAATCGACATCCGTGTGTACGCCATGTTGCCGACCGTCCGGAGATACGCGTCGCCAACGAGGATAACCAACACAAACCCACAGGCCGCGCCGACCAGAACCGCCGGCAGCAACACCGCGAGTTCGAGCGGCACCTGTGTTCGATCAATCGCGACCATCACGCCCGTTCGCGGCGTTCCAAGGGCGATTAACGCGAATAATGCAAATACCGTGTTGGCCGTGTTGGCTCCGCTGGTGGTGACAACGAACCCCCGATCGACATCGCGGTTCGGTACCGCGGGTAACGCCATCACCGAAGCGATGGCCGACGAAATGCCGGGAAGATAGCCGACGATTGCGCCGGCAACCGAGCCCGCACTGGCGGTGAGTGCGAGATCCGTCCGTTTCATTGTCAGTCGGGCGTCCGCCTGCGGCGGGACGCCGTCACCGCCCATCGCATCAATGAGAATCGGCGCACCGAACAGCCCGGTGAGCAGCGGTGTCAACATGCTCCCCGACCCGAGTGGTGCCTCAAAACTCACGTCGAGTGTGAACCAGCCCAACACGGCCGCGAGCAGAAACGAAAACAGGCCGCCGACTGCCGCCGCGGGCGACGACTCGGTGAGTACGAGAAAGAGCACGACTCCGCCGAGGACGATCCAAAGATTCGCCCGAATCGTCGGATAACTCTGAAGCATAAACCACGTAATTGGAATCGCCAGCGGAACCGCAATCACGACCGCAAGCGCACTGCCGACCGCCGAGAGCCGTAACGCCTCGCGGCCGCGACCCGCAAGCACGAGGCGGTGGCCGGGAAGTGCGGCGATTGCCATTGCGGCATCGGGAACGCCAAGCGCCAGCGCGGGGACGATATCGAGAAACGTGTGGACGACGCCAGCGGTGAGCATGGCGACGCCGACGAGCAGCGGCGGGGCCGGAATCGATGGGGCGGTTGCGGCCAAGAGCAGGGCAAAATTGTTGGCGTGGAGGCCGGGAATGAGGCCGCTGAGCGTGCCGAGTGCAACCCCGCCGGCCGCGAACAACAGAAACGAGAGGGTAAACGACAGCCCGAACCCACCAGTGGCGAGTGTTGTCGGAACACAGTCCTGTACGGTCGGCACACAGGCGACACCTCCGACCGCCATCAACGTCATTGGACCGCGCTGGCGACCCGTTCGGATTTAAAACTGTGGACGTACGGAAGTTGCGTTCGCGTTCGTCACCTTGGTGATCGAATCGACTCCGAAAAAACACACTGCTGGTGCTCGACGGTTGAGTGTGCAAAAAATATCTTGGCTGTCGAGACGCGCGAGTTAGCCGAAGAGGTTGCCGAGGCCCTCACCGTCTGCCTCGTCGTCCTCGTCTTCCTCTTCTTCCTCGGCTGCGTCGGCCTCGTCGGCTTCTTCAGCGTCGTCGCCGTCGTCAGCGGTGTCGGCCGCACCGGCTGCTGCTGCGCCGCCTGCGGCGGGCACGGCAGCGGCCGTCTCGATGGCTTCCTCGATGTCGACATCCTCGAGTGCGGCGACAAGCGCCTTGACGCGGGATTCTTCGACATCGACGCCTGCTGCGTCGAGAACTGCGGTGATGTTGTCTTCGTTGAGCTCTTCGCCGGCCTCGTTCAGGATTAGTGCTGCGTAAACGTATTCCAT
>SL_4KL_010_BRINEDRAFT_10000620_pt1 | contig 18486 bp, 12 predicted proteins | sample SodLak_010_BRINE_2_FD_10664 | JGI IMG/M metagenome (IMG submission 10664)
CAAGACTGATACAGTACCACTCTCTGGATCTCTTGGGACAGTGCCGGTTGTCAAATACTGAGCTGTCGCCTCTGGCCGTGATGACGGTGGATTCGTCGCGCCAGAAGATTCTGTGGAAAATGACACGTAGTCGGTTATCGGGCCGGTTTCGATATTGGTCCGATTGACACTGCTATGCTGTTCAGAGACGCATACGAGTTCAAGACCCTCTGTCAATGCGGCCAGGTACTTGCGGTCGAGAGGATAAAATTCCTCAAACTCTACAGCGAGGAGAGCATCAAAATCAACTATAGCATCCCTCTTTTCGGGGTCTTGCAGTTGTTTGACTGCCGTTGCGAGCAGTTGGCTGTGTTCGATATAGTCGTATTCAGCCAGCCAGTCGTGGAATTCTTCAATGACATCTTGTATTTCGATGAGTGCTGGGGTCTGATTGAGCGTCGCATCTTGCCATGTTACAGTTTCCATAAGCTGTGCGATATCCCTGGTAAACGAGTCGAATTCCGATGCTCGCTCAAGATACGCTGTCTCCCAATCCCGTTCATTTAGAAATCGATGCACCAGTTCTCGGCGTGCTTCGTCCGATAAGACCGCTTGGTCAGTGACTGTATGTACGATATCCGTTGCATGAACGATGAGCGACGATACCTGTGCCACAGCAGCTCCAGGAACAATATCACTCAACAACCCTTCAAATGTCTCCATACTGGTGGGCGATCCAGTTAGGACGAGTACATTCTCTGGTCCGTATGCATCACATAACTCACAATATGCTTCGCTCACCGTCGCTTCTGTTGACGATTGTCCGAATGGAACTGATAACAGATTCCCATCGAGTTCCGTCGATTCACCCATCTATTACCACTCTGCTCCTGTGAGGCGAATTCTAGACACCTGTCGAATTGTCATACTGATAATTGTATTAACTAATTGGTTAAATTGTTGGGGTGGAAATTAGCGAATATCTCGGTAGGCTTCGATAATAGGCTTGTCTCTATTAAGTAGTGACTCTATTTTCGCACTACGGGCGTCGATATCTAATTGTTCTCGTCGCCAGTGTTGAACAGATTTCGATTCCCAGACGCCGTAGAGTGTCACCTTTGGAAGTATAACAACACCGAACGTGATCGCAAAAACGTAGAGCAGGGTCGCGATCTGCTCCCAAGTTCCCGTGAGCTTCTGTCGAACGTCGACATCAAAATCAACGTGGACAGCCGGGATCTTTCGATCACGAGCTTCATCAATGAATCCATAATCGTTCGAAAAGAGGATCACTCCCGTAGGTTCGTCCTGATAATATTCCATACATCCATCAATGATTGCCTTATCTCCTCTCTCGCTCGCCACAATATCATGGGGGCGTGTTTCTCGAAGTCGTCGATACTCTCTGAGCCCAAGTCGTGTCTCTCGGTTATCCTGCGTCGGTTGACCAGTGAGCCGTTCGAATTCAGATCCCAGCACGGCGGCGAGTTGCTCGGCCTCCATCGCGTTCTTTCCGTACCGGTAGCTTATCCTGAGTTCTTCATCTACGCCCGCAGGAAGCGTATAACCATTGACTGGCGTTCGTCCTGCCTCGTCTGAATAGTGTTCTGGATCAACGCTGAGAGTATCGTGCATCCGCCACGGGAGAAGATTGGTATCGAATCCTGCATAACGAGGTGGATGTCCTGCCTGAAGATCTTGGTATCCATAGCGGTTGATTATTTTGTCTACTTCGTCTCGATTACGGATATCAGCGAGTCCACTAGCAACGAACGATTTGACATAGGCAGGTCGATTAGGAAGTTCATCCCGTAATTGAGAGCCGTACTTGCGTTCCATAACTTCTAATCGTTCTTCATATGATGCTGCACCGGTGGTGACTGATACCGTACTAGAGGCGGGGTCGGCAAGATCTATGCGAAAGAGCTCCCCGATTTCCGACGACGGATGCTTGACCGTGATTGTCTGTTCGCCGAGTTCGTAGAATGCATTTAGAAGTAACGTAAGCTGCTGCTGAGAGAGAATCATGGTAGCACCTTTGTAAAATCATACAGCTCAGCACTTGGTTTGGGTATGTCTGGGTAGATCCTGCTGTAGTACTCACTCGATTTTAGATAAAAATAGAAGATGTGATCGACACCAAATGTAGTGCCCGCATTAAATGCGATTACAGACATGAATTTCCGGCCAGGTGTGACATCGACAGCAATTTGCGCACCTGCATCACGTGCCGTCTCAATAGCTCCGCGATAATGACCCACAATTGCATCGAACTCTGTCTCGTGATCAATGACACTGACTTTGATTTCTGGCTCGTCGACGCCATGCTGTTCAAGTAACGTCTGCACAAGGTCACCTGCTACATCAATGGAATCATCTAATCCAGGATTGCTAAGGAAGTAGACTGTATCTGGAATAAATGGCTCTTCGATTCCGTCCCCAACACAGGCTGCAGCAATCGGATTCACCATTGCCTCGATAGTCGTACTGCCTGAACTGATCCAAACCTGTTCCATTATCTGAATTATCTATTACAATCGAATATAACTGTTTGTGGTCATATATTCACCTATCCCACTCTAAACCTTTAGTGACATATATTGTAAATCATATCATGTGTTATTGATTTGTGATCGAGATATCTGATAGTCGGTATTCTTAACGGTGGTTCGGCTGCTCCCGTTCGTTGTACCGGTTCCGTAATTGGAAGTCATAAATATGACAAAACGATTTATTATTTATCGTTTTACTACTAGTTCTGGGAACCTGCGGATCTCGTCTCAAGTTATTATCTTTAATTAGCCAATTAAAATAAATATAAATATAATGGAATAAGGGTTGTTGCAATCACGAATCGCTCAATATGTTGTGGGTCTCTCGTAGATTCTATCTAAGCATAAAGAATCTGATTTCTGAGAAAGTGTTATTGAAAAGTACCATTTTTGTTGGACAGTTGAAAAGCGTGACGGAGGCGACTTTTCCCTAATTTGAAATAGCATAGCCAGTCACGATTTGCGATATATGTTGCGAACTCTGTTGTGTAGATTGATTCTGTGGCGACAGTCCTGTAAATAAAATTTTAATAAAAATATATTATTGTCATTTTTTCGTGGCCTTTCTCACTGGTAGAGTCATGGTCAACCGTCCCGTCAAGAAATCCTGTGTTTCCCGCGGTCAGACTGGCACTTGCGAGTACGATTAATTGTCAGATCTGTAGTTCTTACTGAATTCGCATATTCATATACCCACCTTTTACAATATCCTCAAACTGTTGAGATCCAACAATTTCGTTGAGTTCTGTTTCCGTCTCTATGACTTTCTCAGCGACTACATTCGTTTCTTCCACCCAGTTATTCATGCCTGGGTCGGGAACTTTGACGAGACGGATCACATATGGTATATTGCCATCGCGAATGAATGCCTTAGCCTGCCGATACTCGTTCGTCGTTAGCCTAAAACTGAATGGCGGCGACGTGCCGTCGACTGCCTTTATTTCAACCGGTGTGAACCAGAGTCCGAAATTATCCTGACCACTACTCTTCGAAAGCGGTCCACGTGGATCTATCACGTCGAACCCTGGCCCTCGTTCCATAGTGACATTGATGAGCTTGATCAATGGTAGTGCAGTGAATTGAGTACCGGTGGCAACTTCCGACCGCCAGTCTGTCACAGTGGTCTGATCCAACTCTTTGGGATTCTCCAAAATTGGCAGCAGATCGGACGACCAGACTCCCTCAACGTGCCACTTGTAGTCGGCATCTTGCTGTGCAGAGTGGAGGCGTCGAAACCGAGATCGGAACTGGAAGAAGTCACTTCCCGACTCCTCACTGAGCCAGGTTGCCACTCGATCCAGTACACCTGCCATAACGTAAGCTTCGGCCTGTTGACCTCTGCCTCTGAACTGACTACTCCCGCCGCCGCGACCACCTCCGGTAGATACTGAAAGGGTAGGTGAAGAAGTTCCTGAGCTGATCGCCCCCGGCGTAGTATCGTCACCGAATACAGGTCCTGAGCTACCGTCATGTGTCTGCAGCGTTGTGGCGAGCTCGGCAAACGCCCGTTCTTGATGATCCTTGGCCCCTGTGTCAGTACGGATGTCGGGTATCTCTCCCTCCTGAATATAGGACTCTGCGACCCCTCGCCAATCGAAGTCTGCTTCAGCCATTTCCGATTCGATATCGTCACAGAACGCATCAACGAGCTCACCGATCCGGTTATTCACACACACATGAACGACAAAGGGGGGACAGTCAAGAATCGCTACATGATCATCTGATAGGGTATCGGTCCACTCTATCTGTGTATTGGAGTGAAGTTCATGGAGCCTATCAACCCATGTCTCAACATCGGTCAGCTCCGAGGTATCTGTCTGTTCCCAGAGGTCAACAACCGTTTGGAGTCGCGTGTATGCTTGTCGAGCGGTATTGTCAAATGGTGGCCGTTCGAGAACATTCCTGTGGTCATCTAGCCACTCAATAACAACTTGTTCCGTTTCAGTTTCAAACCTCTGTTGCTCAAATTCTCGAATCCAGTGAGTTACCGACATTTTGAATAACCCACCTAGAACGAACGATAGAGAGTCCGGAAGTGCCGTTCGAATGTTCCTAATATCGGCTTCTATTTGTGTGATATCCAGCTCTTCGTTATTTGTTATTGTCTCTGGTCGCTTTCCTGTCGCCAACCACTCACGAACCCCCGTAATTGTGTCAGTACTCGCATCTTCTAACGCACTCAAAACCGGGTCGATGTTGGCAACTGGCCTATCGAGTCGTTCTAGCAGAGCGTTCAGTGCTGAGAGATCCCTATCAACAGATTGCAGTGCATTCGAACCAAGTATGCGCTTGACTATCTTGATTGGGAAGGTCCGTTTTGACCACCGTGTTTCGAGTTCCTCTATAGCGATATCCTCTCGAAGTGCTTCCCGGAATGTGGCTACCTTGGTCGGTCGTTCGACAAGCAATGCAAGCCCCATAGCTAATCCGTCAAGCGAGAGTTCACCATTGGTTTCGGCGGCGTTCAGCAAGAGAGCTTCACGGCCATCATCGGTTAGGTATAGCGCGGATGTTGGGTCCGACAACTGTCGCAGGGCATCGTCTGGGAACGACTCTGCAACGGCGATATTCGAAACTGCTGTTGAGATATTTTCACCGGCTGCCACGATCTCTTCCTCATCGGTACGTTCAGTTGATGCCACGAGAATATCGCGCCGTTCGGCGAGAGTTCGCTTGAATTCCGAGACGCTATCGTTGTACTGGTCTGTAATAATGTTCAACTCGCTGGCGTCGAGATCGAAAACGAGTTTCGAGGCCTCAAGTTTCTCGATGCCCAGAGCAGTCGACAGGCGAGTGAATGGACCACCGGCTGTCCGGGGAAGGATATAATATCCTTCATCCTCCACAGCTTGTGTCTCCCACGGTTTGGGCGACTGATCCTGGTAGTATCGAATCTGATCTGCATTCTCTTTGATCCAGTCAATTGAGGCAGTGATCCACTGGTCGCCATCGCCATCACGAAGTGGTAGATGGGTTAGGCCTCCCCATGTGAGTTCAGCGTCTTCGTCATGGATATCCTCTGGAAGATGGTTCAATACCGGTCGAAGCAGCTGTGTGTACGCCTGATTCCAGTCATTGATCCGTTCGGGAGGAATCACCAGTTCCTGAGTACCCTCGGTCGGGAGCGATCCACCGACAAGTACTGACTGGAGTTTTTGCAGGCGTTCACTGGCACCAGTCAAATCGAGGTTGTTGACTGGTCGAACGCCAAATGTATCCAGTAACTCCTCAGAGAACCCGCTATCGTCTTCGATGTACGGGAACATCCGAGCTGCCTGAGCACCCTGGCTAGAGTCTAATCGCACTGCATACCGAAGACGGGACGCTTGCTCTCGCCACTTTGGGGCAAGTTCATCGTTAACTTCTACAACCGGATCCCAGATATCGAGTTCTCGGAGTTGCCAGTTGAGAAGGCTCGGAACTGAATCCGTCCATGCACGTCGCTTGTGTCCTTTGTTACATGACCAGCCAGTCCGGAGAAGATTGTCATTGAGGTTCTCGCCGTGGCGGCGCAGTATTTCCCGAATCGCATCACCACAGTCACTCAATTCGTCTACATCGTCGATCCATACCCAGGAGGCGAGATTGACCTTATCGAGTACCCCATTTACTTTCACGGGACACTTTCGAGAGTGGTCGGCACTCTGTTGAGGGTGATAATTTGAGCTCGTGATCAGGTCGGTATAATCTGGGGCATCAGCTAATGCTGACTGCAGGTCCTCCACACTATCTGGCACGGCAGTAGGAAAGTCGTCTGCCGTCCACTCGGTTGGGTTCCAGTGGTGACTTTGCCGCATCGGAGGATGGTCCTCTCCGTACATCCAGAGTATCCGAATCCGGGGTAGTGTCCCAGCACCCAATAGTGCCAACGTCCGAACGAAGTCCAGATCTGTCACATCACGCTTGATTTGTTTGCGAAAGACATGCCATGTATCGGTATCGGGCTCGGGCCAGATCTGGGTCGGATACTCGTTGGCATTGAGGGCCCTCCACTCTTCAGTGATATCGTCCTCGTCGTTAGTGGTTCGTTCTTGCCCTCGGATTTGCTGCCAGCCATCTCCGAGTACAGTGTCTAAAATTGACCGTGTTGTATCCCCGTGAAGATTGAGATTGCACGTCCGAAGTTGGACCCGGCGTCGAAGATTCCCTCGTTGATCACCTTCCTGCTGTGTGACTGCTGTCCGGAGATACTCCAGTGGGAAGAAGTCTCCCTCATTGGTCTGTAAGTCAGTCGACTCGGCCCCGAGACGATCTACGATAGCTGCCAAGAACGCGAAGTCGATTGGTTCGACGACGTCGTGCCGTCCATCAGCAAATGTATCGAGCAACGAACGGACAAAACTCGGCATTCCCTCATATGCTCGAAGCCCCCACACACGGCCTGCAGTACTCAAGACATGATGTACGTCCGCAACCTCTTGGACACCTTCATCCAAAAAGTAGACCGTCATATTGGATGATTGTGGAGGAGTTGGTGGGCGTTCGATATCCCGCGATGAGGATTCAATGTCCCAAATCACAGATCGAACCCGTTGCTGGGACATCTGTCCTCCACTGGGGGACCGTCGCTGTTCTAAGGTTACCAATGCAAGACGTTCATCTGGGTCGACGTCACGAATCCGACATGGAAGGAGGTAGACACCATCGAACTGTTCGGATAGAGATTCGAGGATCTCGTCTAATGTGTTGTTCTCGTCAGTAGCTCCCGTTAGTAAGGATACTGTCCCTTCCAGCAGTGACCGTGAGGCATCCGCTGGAACAGAAATCATCGGGGAATCCTCCTTCTGCATTGAAAGCGAGGCATCGAGATGCGCGACCCAGTCGGTGAGGATCGCTCTCGATACAGATTGTTCATCATCCGCTTGGAGGAGCGCCTTCACTCGGTCAGACCACGTTGTTGGGAGCGCAAGTGTTGCTTCCAATGCTTGTTGAGTTGGGAGCGGTCTATCGGCTTGTTTCGGATCTCGATTAATCTCGTCGAGAATTATTCTGAAGGAGAGATACGCTTTGATCACAGCGTGGTCCCAATGGAGGAGGGTCTCTTCGGGTTGTTTTGGCCCCTCGTTTGTTGGAACACACTCGGTGTTGGATAATCGAACGAGCAAGCGTTGTCTAAACCAATCGATAAGGTCATCAGATGAGGGGTCTGAAAACCCTCCAGCCTCAGGTATGGGTGGGAGTAAGACCCAAGGAAGATGGTCGCTGTATCTCGAATAGCCTGATTTGTCTGCCGCTGCGGCGACCTCACGCCCGATTAATTCTACGAGATCAAGGCCCTCCTGGAGAACTCGTTTGTTCGTAGCTGCATTATTCGAACTGAGCGATTTCCGGTTGGTTTCAACCCGGAATCGACCGTGCAAGCAGAATGGAAGCGTAATTGCATCTGTACCCTCAATTGGATAGAAGAGATAGAGTGGGTAGGATTGAATCGGTGTTGGTTCTCCGTCTCTTCCTTTGTTCACCAAGATTGCCGTGTGATGGTCACGTGGGTCCGCAAAGCCGAAGTGGTCGAATCGATGAACTGAGTCAAGTCTACCGTCTGAGGTAATCCGAACTTGTACCTCATCGTGAGCGAGTTCATCAATGGTAGGCTCTCCGGGAGTGCGAGAAATCCTCCACTGCTCTTGGATTGTCGACCCATCACCGGCACTCGGAGCTCGTTCGAGATGGAGTTCTTCGATTCCGCCAAGTTGAACAAGCGTTTCAGGCTGTAGCCCGCCCTCATTTTCGCTCGCCGAGAGATACTGCCAGATACGCTGTGGCCTATCTTCGATTTGCCCTTCGTCTTCATCCGGCACTGGAATTCCAAACTCGGCGAGTTGAGACCGCCAATCGGTGTCTTCGTATCGGATGAACACCGCGGTACGGAACCGTTCGCCATCAGGGTCTCCCGGTGGCTCTGTGAGTAGTTGTTGAACACGGTCTCTGACCGGATCCGATGATCCACTGTCCGTCGAAAGAGGCACTGGGAAGTTGAACAACGGCAATTTTGAAATCGACTCGGAGAGCTCATCCGTAATCGGGAGCTCATCATCCCGAGACTTTCGAGACAGGATTGCTGCAAGATCAGAATCTTCGAGGTCATCGGCGAGGTTAACTACCTCAGATTCATGTCCTAACCGATTGAGAAGCGCGGCGACGAGATACGTTCGACTGAGACGGACACCGAGAATATTGTCAGTTGCCTCGTCAGGACGTGTGAAGATCTCAAAAGCATCGCCCGTTGCGAGAATGGATTTTAGTCCCACACCTTTGTGGCCGATAGACTGGTCGTCGTCATCACCCTTCCCAGTCTCACCGATCATTGTCACTGCATCTTCGACTTGGGGATCGAAGAGGTCGAACCGACTGCCAGTATTCGCAATCAAAACACCCTCATCATAGACGCCGATATGAACTCTCCCTCGATCAGCCTCACCATTCCAGATAGCATCACGTGCATTTTGGAGTAGTTCGAGAATTTCTCGGCCTTCATGCCCGCCTGCGATTTTCCGTTCTGCGTTCCCGATGATGACTTTATCTCTGAGAACATTCCTCGCTTCTTCCGGCGATTCAGCCGTCTCCACTAACTCAAGGAAGTTCTGCCACCGGTCTCGCCAGCGGGTGTGCAAATCCGCTTCTGTCAGTGTCTCCATTGTTCGACTGTATCAACACATCAAATACTATGTGATTAAACTTTTCAAGAGATTTTCAACTCCGAGGGATCAGATCGATTCCCGTGTTGGTGGTCGGATTGATTAGTTTGGGATCAAACCAGTTGTCGAAACTGGCTAGAGATCCAACGTCCCGTCAGCACAGACCTCGTCGGCGGCTGGAGCTACAGTAAACGATTCTTGGGCAAGCGTAGTGCCGAGTTGTTTCAATTCATCCGCTTGGTCAATTGCTCGAATCCACTGGTCTGGAAGTGATTCGATCCCGAAGCGAGCTCCAGCGACAGCACCTGCGACAGCACCGATCGTATCCGTATCGCCACCCATCATCACGGCCTCGACGATAGCTTCCTTGGCTGTCTCTGCAGTCAATCCGTGATACAACCCTGCCTGGAGTGTCGTCACGACATACCCACTATTGTCGAGGGAGATCGAAGTTGGCTCACTCTCACCCTGTGCGACGGCCGCGACTGTTCCAACAGCATCAAGCAGCTCATCAGGTGCGGTGTCGGCATGGTTGATCGCATAATCAAGCGGTTCTTCGACATCCAGGAGGAGGCCAGCGATCGTGGCGTTGACGATTACACACCCCCACTGACACCGTGGGTCGGCATGTGTGAGTGCTGACGAAACTCGACTGACAGTAACGAGTTCGTCCGGTTGAGACGCAAACGCAATGCCGTATGGAGCACATCGCATCACACTGCCGTTGCCCGCATTTTGCCCTTCAGGTAGATGCTTCCAGTCTTCGATACCCACGGTTTTCCAGGATCCACCAGCAGCGAGTCGCCGAAGGGTACTTGCAGTCAATCGGCCGATATCGAACGGCCCACTGTTGTACCATTCGACAAAACGGTCGACGACTGCCGGTGGATCAAACTCTCCGGTAGCTTCAAGACTCCGAGCAATACACAACGCCAGTTCTGTATCATCCGTTATTGTGCCCGCTGGCTGTCCATGTGTCCCATCGGCGAGCATCTCCGTTACTCGCCCATGTTTTGAGCGAATCCGTCCTGGAGTGTTGAATTCGACAGGTCGACCAAGTGCATCTCCACACGCTAACCCGACCAGTGTACCCCTCGACTTCGATATGTCCATGACAGGTATATTGACTATCAGGTCATAAAATGAGGCTGAAGAACGAAGATCCTACCCACCTGAGAAAGCTACATCTCGGATTGCACTTAACATCTCTTTGCCACTGAGATCGAGAGGGACAGCGTATTGTGGTGACAGCGTTCGTTTTGCAAGGTGGTGCATATTGTAAAATAAGCCAGCCATACTTATGAAATAGAATCTGACTGCAGGATCTACACTTTCCGTATATGGCATATGGATCTCTTTGGTCTGCCCAATGGTGGGTTCTACAGATTTGCGTTGCCGATATAGTACGTGTATTTTCCGCATCATATCTTTACTAAGATCCATATCGGTGATGTATGCGATATGTGATGAACTCGAATCTTCATAAGTAAAACGTTCCCGGGAATCTGACTCTGATATCCCACTGACAAAATCACTCAGATCATTGTGATCTACATTTACTGGATCTGTATTCGGGTAAGCGAACGCACTGGGTTTGGGTTGGATCGGCGTGCCGCCAAATTCAATACTCGGCTTTGGATATGGTTTTCCTTCTGGGGCTTTCCGTAGGATGTCTTTAATATCACCTCCCTCTTCCGCACATATGACCCAATTTGATCCAACATTATTTCTACATTCTTTAACAATATCTTTTTTGTAGTATCCTTTATCGCAAACTAGAAGTTGAATTTTCATATAGTCATCTTCGGAGATGTGGTTCAATTGTTTTCCCAATCTGATTTGCATTTGATTTCCGCTGTAAATGGGTTCTATACTTCTAATAAATGGTGCATGAGAGCTCGATAGCGAAATAAATTGAAATTGCCAACTCCCATCTTTTTCGGACTGATCACTGTTACCCGATCCACCAATAATTGGAGATGTTTGTCCACTATATGTATTTTTGTTAATGCTTGTTGGTATCTTTGTCAAATCAGACACAATTAGCTGACGATTTTCGAGAAAGCCAAGATTCTGAGCTATATCAAAAAATCTATCATAACAACTATCAAATTGTTCAACTAATTCTGAAGGGTAGTATGGATCTTCAGTATGTTCGGGATTTTTGAATTCTGGACCCAATTCATTAATATATTTGATGAGTGTAGACCCATCAGGCAGATTTTTTCTTGGATAAATATAGTCCAGTGTCTCCCTTGCGCTATCGGGTGCAATGTTCTGTAGTGCACAGTGTGCACAGAGTCCAACGAACTTTTCATATTCTATACCTTTCTCTCCTCGGTTAAATGTCAGTGGTGATATGATGTCGTCGAAAAAGATTTTAGCCCAATTTCGTGCTGCAATTTGTTCTACGTCTCTGGTAACGTCGATCTGGGATAGTCCAGCATCTAAATTCTCTTGTGGTAGATTATGCGTGTTACAGACTGACTCTGAGATCTCCAACCCTGCCTGGTAAATTATTATTACAGCGCGGGTTGCAGCATTCTCTATGCTCCTCAGTCCTTTCGGATCATTTTTGTCAAGCTCAACCCGTTTTTTATACAAGGTAGTCCGATCTAGATTATACTGGATGCCGATACGAGCCCTAATTTCGGGTTCTCCTTGATTTTCATCCACCAGATGATTCGTTATATCTTCATCACTGAGTCCGCGGGCTTCTCTGAGGTATAGACACTTTATGTATTTATCGGCAATATCGATGGATTCCATCGACTGTCCTTCGGCTTCGAGTACCCTATCGATCAGATTTAACAAGGCGTGATCAAATTCAGTCATCAGGCGCTCCCTCGGTTCCGCGCCCGGAGGTGGCCGAGAAGGTGTTTCTTATTCGTTAATTCTTTGACACCATCTGTAAGCAGATTGATTTCTGATTCGTAGCCACGGATCTTTTGATCAAACCCCTGCGCGGTTTGTGAGAGGTCAACGGTCCTCTGGGTAGGCTCTGCTGTGTCTGGATCGACCGATGTTACCGCGACCTGTGGCGTATACTCATCTTGGCTCTGCGATACCATATGGGCCGCTCGGACCTCTAACCGTCATATGACCGTCGCCAAATGTGGTTTTCTACGGCTTTTAAATAGGTGGTTCGGGATTTTCACTATATAGATTTTCTTTGACTAATTAGAGATACCACAATATATTGTAGCGAACTAAACTTGAATTTCAGGTATACNCACACATANTTGTTCTATATTTTATATAATCTATTCTTTGTTATTTTCTTTTAGTTTATATTTATGTCCTTTCCCGTCGGGTTCAAACTGAGGATCATAACTGAAGCAGGTGTCATCCTGGAACATTATTGGAAGTGAACCTCGCATTTCGCGTGCAGTATATTGAGGTCGATACTCAAGAAGTTCGGTAGTGGGTTTGCAGATCTTCGGTGCAGGAAGTGTAGCACGCTGAATATCTTCAAGATCCAGCACCCGGACCTCCCACTGGTAGGCGATGCGGCTGGCGCGGTCAGTCAGTTCCGTTGTATGGCATAGGATTGGAGTCGCCCGACAGGCAAATGCTATCGCACACAGGCGGAAGAGATGCTTCGGAGTAATCTTACGATCATTCCAGTCTTTGCATTCGGCGACNACCGAATCTGTCGGATCGTTCTGTTCNTCACGTCGACGTCCGACCACATCGATTTCGAGCCCGAANACCGTTTGGCGGAGTGCTGTATTGTATCCCCACCGTCGGAGTGCCTGTTCAANTTGGTATTCTAACCACCGNCCTTCGTTAGGCCCGCGGCCATCNACTTGTTNTGGGGAGTACGGTTCTTCTGTTGGGTCGTCTGNGTTAGTATCGTTGTTACTCATGATGTTCGNGCTGTTGTGTCGGATGATTGGCTACCGGNTCTNTCGGATGGATATTGTGTTTNGNTGGCGGGCTGGTCACAGCNGTCNGCTGATCCGGTTGCTTCGGCACCGACAGCCACCATCGAAGTTCAGACAACCGTCGGGAAGACAACTGCACGGCTGCAGTGGCCCGTTGTCGTCGTATACAGGACAATGACTCATTGGCTGTGACAAATTCGATAAGAACCCTGATGTGAAACGCTATTTTCGCAAGGAGATCCTCATAGGGATTTGGTCCCTGGTTGAGATTGGAGCTCTTGACTGTGGTTTGCTCACACGGGATAGCCGATTCGTAGAGAACAATCCGCAGCTCATGAAGATTCTGCCGAAGTCTCTGGAGTGTTTTGGTTGCCCGATCCCGAGTCGTGCTGCTGAGCGTGTCGTCAGCAACAACCAACTCAGAGAACCCAGTGATATGTTCGAAAGCAGCCCCGAGGCTTGGTGTTTTAGTTTGGGACACTTGATCTGCTGTTGAACCAGAACCAGTCGATCGGTCATCCAGCAGGGAGTACTCGACGTAGAACCCACACTCATGTGGTTCAATTTCAACAGAGTAGTTCTCGTAATCGGTAGGGATGTATCCGCCACTGTCTGTCGCAATGATACGATTGTCATATATCCCAAGCCCCGGGTCATCGATTTGTTTCGACCGAAACCCGTCGGACTCTGTTAGAAAATAGGACCCAGAATAGCCAACTAACCACGGTGGAATCTCAACGCCAGCGTCGGTGATTCTAATCATTTCGATTGGTCTGTAAAGAAGTGTAATATCGCGGAGTGTTCCAATACGGGTTGTTTCCTTCGACGAGACACCTGAAGCGATGATGTTCTGTCGGGCGGGCGTAACCTCTAGCAAGAGTGTGTGATTACGTGTCTCAACGTGTCTGATAGGGAGTGTGCGGTCACACTCAGTGATGGTACCTGAGTGTCGTTCAACGTCGCCGTTGGGCTTCTCGATGGTCAGGGTAACCCTACTCTCAGGGGCCAGAACCATTAGTTCGGGTCTGCCAGGTAATGACCTTGTGTTATCATTAGCCATGGTTCATCCCCTGTGTGAGCTGCGACCGATTCAGGTCTGTCTCAGAGAGTCGGTACGTCGTCGGGAGCCCATGTTTCGTACAGAGAATCGAGAGCCCCGCCTCGCTGATTGGTTGCCAGCAGGCCAACTGAGCAGTGTAGTATCGAAGGGATCCATTTAAACTGGCAATTATGATTGGATTTGGAGCCTCGAACACCAGTACAGTCGGGTCGAAGATGTCTGAGATGTCACCAAGCGAGTTACACAGTCTGTTGATCGACTCTGGCGTTGGGTCGGTATCAGTGTGTCCTGGTGCGTAGATCGTAGGCTCGACGACTCGCTCGGCCTCTATTTCGTTCCACTCACGGCCATCCCACTGGGATACGGTCCGGATCCAATCGTCGTTGGCCGGTTTGAACACCAGTCTCCGTCGTGGGCCGTATGGCGGAGTCCACTGGAGAGCGATCTGATCCTCGTTCATCAGCCATCTGCCTCCAGAATGATGAGCAACGACCCCATCGAATGGCAGTCCCACTTTGGGAGCTTCGTGACATTCGTTTCAGGCATTGGGACGTGGGACCTCTTCGTCTTCTTGGGTGTCGGTCAGTTCGTGGTCGGCTTCGACCTCATCTGCAGCCTCGATCAGAGCCGACCCGACCTCACGAGCCTCTGTGGGGGTGAGTCGAGTGTATAGCATCCCCAGATCGCTCCCGAAGTTCATCGTGACCACGGGCGCATCGAATACCTGTCGCGAGATCTGGATGGATCCCGTCGTTGTGTGCTCTATCTCGCGGTAGAGCTCTGTCTCAAGATCCAGTTTAGATCCACCCATGGCAGATCACCTCCTGAAGTTCAGGCTCGGGAGATCCTGGAGACAGAACTACTGATGAGGGTGACTCACTACGTCGAGTAGACCGCCAGGACTTCGATTTATTGTGTCCTTGCTGTGTGATTCTTGGAGCCGTCGAGCCCAGTGTCGACGCTTTGGGTGTCGTAAGGCCGCCCACCAGTCGCTGTCTCGTTGTCGTTGGCGTGGTGTGGTCTGTTCGTCGTCGATATCTCGTCGTCGGCTGTAGTCGTCTGTGACGCATTGGTATCATGTTCGTGTCTGGTTTCGAGGGTAGTACTCGATCGGTGGTCTGTGGAGTATGGCTTCAATCGACGATTCGGGCTCACGCCCGTCCAATACAGTATAGTATGGAGAGTTCTCCTGTGGTCTCCAGTCACCCACTCACGAAGACACCTCCACATCCACATCCAGTCGTGAGCCCGACGGATCGCCTGCAAACGTCGCTGGATCATCGGCCCACGTCACTCGGTTGTCGCCCGCGGGCCGGAGACGAAACTCCCCAAATCCGTATTTCGCATGGGTGCCGACACGCAGCAGGCCGTTTTTCGCCGTCGAGAGGGGATCGTCACCAGCGTATTCGACGACCTGGCCGTGGTCGATAGCCCTGAGCTGGTAGGTTTCGTCCCCAACGACGAGCTGCTTGGTTCGACGACGCAACTCGTGTGGCGGCTCCCACCACCACGGGAGTTGTTGGCTGTCACCGCTGGGGTGTTGGCTTCGTAACACATACGGCGACAGTAGTTCGATGCTGTATTGGTCCCCCTCTCCATCTCCCCTTCCCTTCCAGGCTTTTAGCCGCGAGAAATCCAGGGCCTCCAACTCAATCTTCTGGGTGTCCGCCAGACTGAGTTCACCGAGCCCATAGTTCCGGGCCCCACCGACACGCAGCCCATCGAGGGTCTCGTCGGCGAGTGGTATCACTTCGGTTTCATCACCATCCCCACCCCGACCGCGACCGTCGGCGTGCAGATAGCAATGGACGTACCACGTCACCGACCGCTTCGAGTAGTGTTCTTCAGGTGGCTTGCCGAACCGGCAGGTCGGGGCATACGTGAGCCGCCCGCCGTGGCTCTGGATATCCTGTACGTTATGCGCATCTCGTGGCCGTGAATCCAGCAGCCATCGCTGGGCCGGATCTCGAAACCGAAACAGATCATCGTACGTGTTGATCGGCTCCAAGCTGGTTGAGTACATCGAGGCTCCATCGGCCCCAGCTATCTTCCCGTATTCACCGGNGAGGAAGATGCCGTTGCTCACAGCCAGCCGTCGTCCACTATCGGCGANTCGACGCGCGAGTGCCGTATGCAGGGCATGCCCCGAGACATAGTAGGGATGGCCGAAGTAGTCGGTCTCTACCTCGAAGAGAACCTCCTGGATCGTCGTCATCGGTGGTTCGTACCCCCGCGGCTTCGAGTGCAGTCGAGTGACTGTTTTTGTTGCACATCGCGGGAGGGAACCCGATCCAGCAGTTTGGTACGGTATCCCACAAACTGGAGTGGAAGCCCCGCAAGCCGCCTGTCACACGGCTGCTGCTTGGAGGACGCTCGACGCACAGCCACTCCTGAATTTCCAGTCGGTTGATCCAGTTCGTCGACGCCATCACCTCTACTGTCCCACGTTAGACACCCCACGGTGCCGCTGTAACCACCGGTGTCTGCAACGCTGGCGGTACTGAAGCGGCGATGACGGGAGAGGCAGCTCCCATCTTCATCGAGGATTCGATGACTGTGGCTCCGTCGATGACCCACGTTGCGAGACGACCCAGCCACAGTGTGAGTTGGGCGTCTATGCATCCGCCTCACCCCACGCAGGAAGTGGACCCAGCCCGCGGGTCGCATCTTCGATATATTGGAGTGCCGTCGACCACGACCGAATCCGACGCAGTTGGGCATCCAACAGTCGGGCCTTCCGAGCGCCATCCGTATCGAGGGGATGTTCGGGGAGACGAGCCCAGGCGTCGGCGAACGACCGGACCGGAACCTCGCCGATGAGCGTCGCAGGCCGGTCGCCCGGCTTGCCAGTGACGTGTAGTGTGACCGCGGGCGTCCAACAGACCGTTCGGTGTGGCCGTACGGCCTCAGATTCCAAAGCTTCCTCAACACTGGTTGAGGCTGGTGCCCCTGCTGTCGGTTCTCCCTCTGTCGCCACCAGCGAGAGCTCATCGAACGTATGGCCCGCCCGGTAGTTGTCGAGCAGGGCCGCCACCAGCAGCGTGTGGTATTTCAGCGACGTATAGGGGTAGTACATCGATTCATTCACTGCCGCCGACAGCGTGTCTGTCAGCCACTCGGCGTGGAGAACCTCTGGATCGGTCCGGGCGATCAGCTGCTCGATGTCGGCTTCGATCCAGGGCAGCCCAAATTTTAGTCGGTCGGCTTCGGGTGGCGACGAGCCAGTTAGTAGTGAGAGCCGACGAGGCGAATAGTGGTTGCTCACCGTCTGTTCGGGATTGCCCGCGGGGCGGCTCAGTAGGGCTGCCTCGCCGTCGGCTCTCAGCGGCACCCGTTCGTTGATTGGGGTGCCGTCATATTCATCGCGAGCGGTGATGTGCTTGCGGCCGAACAGCTTGTGGATATCATGGCGATAGGCTTTGGACAATGGCTGAGGAGAATCCCCCGAATCGGCATTTTCGGTGCCCTCCGTGGCCTGACTGCCGGGTGCCGTCGGCTCACCCGTCATCGGTGACCTCCGTGAGGACAGCAGGTGGCAGATCGCCCCGATCAGCTTCGGGAACCCGCAACTGGAGGGCCTCGAAGAACTGCGAGCGGTACTGGTCGGCCCACTCGTCGTCTTTCGACTCCATTGTCGAGGTCTTGGCCTGAGCGCGGTTGTATACCCGCCGCACGTCTCGCTTGGTGTAGAGTGGGTTCAAGATCTCGGCGTCGACGATCCCGGCCCCGAAGTTCCGTGCGCCGCCCAACTGCAGTTCGTAGGCGTCGCTGTTGGCCGAGAGGTACTCAATCGCAGCGACCAGCAGCCCAACGTATTCCGGTCGGCACTCCCGCAGCGTCAGTCGCCAGGTGCCCTCGAGGTTCCCGACGACATCGCGAGTGGCATGCCGGAGGGGTTGACCCTCGTCGGCGTCGTTTCGGGATCGAACCTGGGTGTGGAGCTGTCTGAAGTGGGCTTCGGCCTCGCCGTTGGTGACATCGACCTGCCTGCGAATCGGCGAGAAACTGATGGGGCGACGGATGATGCGGCCCGAGCGGTCGCCGAAGCCACCAAAGAGGTCATAGATCAGACAGCCATGCTCGCCGTTGTGGTCGCTGTCGACACAGTCCCCTTTCTCGTGGTAGCCGGATTCGAGGTCCCGATTGTAGACGTCTTCGAGCATGTAGTCGCCGTCTGCCTCGCCGGGGTGACAGACGGTGGTCCCGATTGCTTGGAGCACTCGTTCGCAGCCATGCCGGAGCCACCCCGAGAGGGCGAACGGTGAGATCTGGCCGCCGATCTGGTTCATCGGGTCGTCGGCTTCGTATCTGTCCGCCGAGGCATGGTGGCGATCCGTGACGATGCCGTCGCCGGGGGCCAACAGATCGATCTC
>SL_4KL_010_BRINEDRAFT_10000623_pt1 | contig 18456 bp, 23 predicted proteins | sample SodLak_010_BRINE_2_FD_10664 | JGI IMG/M metagenome (IMG submission 10664)
GCCGAGCCAGGCGGTCAGTCCTCGGAACACGTCGTCGGTGAGGACGTGATCCCAGTCGTAGGCCCATCGTAGACCGTACGAGATGACGATCACGCCTGCGAGTGCCGACGTGAGCGCAATCGAAAGGAACTGTGGCCCCTGTATTGCTCCTGCCCAGCCGGGCATCGAGCCCAACAGTGCGAACAGCCACGGAATCACACCACCGTGAAGCAGGAGTGGTGCGAGGATGATGATGCCAAACGCAAGCCACCAGACCATCCGTTCGATGATCTGGTCTTCCTTTTTCGTGTATCCGACCGTAATCGCCGAGTAAAGCGGTGCAAAGTATTTGGGCATCCGGTGGCGTAGCCGAACGATGTCGTACCTGAGTGTGAGCCCCAGATACGTGGCGGTCAGCACGAAATACAGGGTGATGACCGTCAGGTCCCATACAAGTGGTGAGGACTGGACTGTCCATGGATAGGAGTAGATGACCTGGACCACCATCCGGTCTGGTCGACCGGTGTGGAAGACGATGTACAGCCCTGCCATGCTAAGTCCAGCGAGTGTCAACAGCTCTGCGATGCGTGCGACTGGCTGGTATCGTTCCATCCCGAACAGCCTGACAGCTGCCGAGATAATAATCCCGCCGTGGGCGATACCGACCCACCAGATGAACGTCCCGATGTACAGTCCCCAGGTCACACCGCCACCGCTTCCCCAGTCCGAGAGATTGGTGACGACCAACCCGTGCTGTAGCTGATACCCCCAGGCAGCGAACCAGATCAGCGCAACACCTGCTGCGGTACCGAAGGCAATATACCACCACTTCGACGTGTTCTTGAGTGGTGTGAGGATGTCGTCAGGACCTGCGTCTATCGTCGACATCGTTACTCATCCTCCGGTGGACCACCGGCGCCGTAATCGAGGTGTTCTTTCCGGTTGTCCTTTATTTTAACAGGCCATCGTGAACTGTCCTCGATATCCTCGTAGGCGGCACCGAAGCTGTCGCTCATATCGGTTTTCTGCTCTGCGTTCGGTCCTGGCTCGTTCCCGATATAGGTGATGTTTGGCTCCGTCCCGATTTCTTCGAGCAGCTTGAACGTCGAGAGCTGGCTCTCCGGATGCGGTGCAGGTGGATTCTCCCAGCCTTCGGTCTCGTAGATTTCGTCGCGGTCCTGTGGAGTCGAGCCGATGTCATCGTCAATCTCCTCGAACCGTTCGTTCTTTTCGGCCGGACTTTCCTCGATACCTTTCCGCCGTTCGAGATAGCGGACAGCGCGGTCGTAGTCGTCACCGATCTCTGCGTCCATGTCGCCGAAGTGGATCGCGCTCATGCCAGTCGCATCACAGGCATCCATACAGGCGACTGTCCCTTTCGGACGCTCGGTGTGGTCGTCCTGTCGCGATGGGCACATCGTACATTTGCCCATCACACCGTTTGGCGGCCGGCTATCGACCCACCAGCCACGCTCGTCGTATGCGTGGTCGTTGTCCTCGGCGAGCGTTTCCTGTCGCTCCTCGAAGCCCAGATCACGCACGTCGCTTGGCCGCATATCCGTATGATCTATCCGGCCCATCTCGACGTCCGGATCACCCCACTGGAAGTAGTTTACACCGTACGGACAGGCGACCTGACAGTACCGACAGCCGATACAGGTCTCGTAGTTCGTCAGTACGAGGCCGTCTTTCTCACGCGTATGTCGTGCCCGCACTGGACAGACTTTCGCACACGGCGCGTTCGAACAGTGCTGGCACGGGCGAACGAGGAAGTTCTCCTGGTCTGATTGTTCGTCGTCGTAGGCGAAGACGTACATCCAGTTAGCGCCTGTCGACGTCCCGTTTTCGTCGACACAGCCCGTAACACAGGCAAGACAGCCATCACATCTGTCGAGGTCGATGACCATCCCCCAGCGGTGATCCCGTTCGTCTTCGTCGGCCGGGCGAATCCCGCTTACGCGTTCTGGAATATCGTCTTCCTGGCCGTTGTCGTAGGTCGCAAACGCGCTGTATCCGAGGAACATGCCGGCAGCGCCCATCTTTTTCATCATGTTCCGACGGGAAACATCGTCGGCCTCCAGATCGACATCGGCAAGCGACTGTAGCATCGAGCTGTCGTCTTGGAATTCGTCGAGATCGACGCCATCCAGATCGTCGAAGATCGGACGTTCGTCCGTCTCGAACTCCTCTTTGACGTCGTCGTGGTACTCCGCGTAGAACTCCTCTTCGGAGATTTCACCCGCAACGAGACGCTGGGCGTCGCGTGCCATCTGCATCCCCAGATCGGCGTCGTAGTCTGTCTCCTCCAACTCGTCGCGCATCTGGTCTTCCCACTCCTTGCCCATCGGATGGAACGACTCGTCGGTCTCGTAGGCGTGTCGTGGTTCGTCTGATTCGTTTGTGTCGTCAGTACTCATTAGATATTCCTCCGGCTTCGCAGCGTACCTATCCGGCGCTTCGCAGCCGGCGAATTCGTCATTCGACGATCACCGCTCCAATGTGGCCCAGCTGTCGGTGAGGGAGACAGAAGTAGAGAACGTTCCCTGCCTCGTCGAACGTCTGTTCGAACGTATATCCTTCACTCTGTGTATCGCTGTCGAAGTCGGCGCCTGGTGTCTGTTCACTCTCGACGGAGTGGCCGTCCGATTCCCACTCCCAGGTCACTGTTGTTCCTTCGTCGACACGGACGACTGCTGGATCGAATGCATAGTTCGCCTGCCAGTCTCCCTCCACGCCGTTTTGGATCGTGACCGCGTCCTCACCGGTCAAATCTTCCACGGTGTCCGCATTGTTTGCATCCTCATCATCGAGCCATTCCTGCACCTCGTCGGGTACGTCCAGATCTCCCCCACCGTTTCCGTCGTCGCCGTTATCGTCATCATCGTCGCCTGCGCAGCCCGCAAGTGCGATCGTCATTGCTGTGCCTGTTGCTGCAAGGAACTTCCGTCTGTTACTACTGAACCCAGTCATTGTATTACAGGCGGTTGATTGCAACCACACACGATTTAATGCTTCGGTTATTCCCGAGCGCGCTTATAAGCGAACAATTTTACTGCAAGCGGTGTACGCTCCACAACCACCAGTTCAGGTAGTCGTTGCCTCTGAATTAAAGACAGGACAGTAGATAAAAACTCATTCGGGCCGTTGTATACCGGTCGTCGCCACAACCGAGGTAGCGACAGACTGAAATTGCGTACAACGGTCCGTATCACTCGACAATAACTGCACCGCGGTGGCCCTGTGCGCTGTGTGGCCGACACTCGTAGAGGTAGGTCCCCGACTCGTCGAACGTGTAGCTCACCTCGAACCCCTCACCCTCCTGACTCGTATCGACATCGAAATCACCGTCTGTGCTCGTCACTGTGTGGCCATCTGATTCCCATACCCACCTCACTTCAGTTCCGGCATCGATCTGAACCAGTGCGGGGTCGTATGAGAGGTCACCACCGGGGCCGTTCTCGATAACGAGTTCGCTCTCTCCAGTCCGGTCTGTGATCGAGCCGTCGACGTTGTTCGAGGTAGCCAGATGATCCGCAATCTCCTCGGGCACCTCCTCGTCGAACTCAACTTCGTCTTCGAACAGTCCCATACAGCCAGCAGCAGCGAGAGAGACCGACGCTGCGCCTGCCGCAAGAAATGCACGTCTGTTTGGCTTTTTACTGGGCATGTGCCCCAACGTTTGAGTGTATCAAAATGAGGGCTTCGATTACAGATACGCCGAATCCCACCGAGTCGGCTTTTTAGTATTGCCGGACTCGTCACACTGGATGCGCCCCATCGTATCCATCGCATTTGCGAGTGTATCTGCCTCCGAACACCAGTAGCCGTAGATCTCTTCGCCTGTCTCTTCTGTATAGACCACGTAGAATGGGCCTATCGACCCTCTGACAGTGTTCTCGTAGTCGATATACACTGTCTCACCGTCGACTTCGACCGGCTCGATCCCTTCCTGATCGACCTCGCTGTAGACGTATTCGATGTAGGTCGTCCCATCGATCTCGACGTGTTCCTCTCCAACCTTCGAGAGCCCCTTCTCTTCGTAAAACTTGGTTCCACCGACGTTGTCAGCAAGCACACGCGCCTGAATGCTTTCAATCCCCTCGGCGGAGAGATGATTCCGGGTCGCTTTGTACAGTGAATCCCCGTAGCCGCTGTCCCGGTAGTTGGGGTCGACGTGGAGCCAGAGCAGATCCGCTGTCTCTTCGCTCGTTCGTTCACTTTCTGAGAAGGCGACAACCTGCCCGTCGACATCGACGACGAGCAACAGCTTGTCGTCGTCGTTGAGCATCTCCTTGAGTCGGTTCTCGTCGTACCATTCCTCGATTGCACCAGTAATCGTCCCGGGATCCAGCGAGTAAGATGTCTGTAACGAGCGACGAGCAACGTCTCTGATCGCTGGTCGATCTTTCGGCAGGGCTTCTCGAACTTCCATACCGTTGATTCGTGTCGGTCTCTCATAAACTTGTGTCACGAGTAACCTGATCTATCCTCTCTGTCGGTCCCGACTGTCTAACTCCCCTTAAATCTCCTAAAAGAAATATGTGGCTTCCGAATTATAGGGCATATGTTTGGGAAAAAGTATTAGTACTTCCGGTATCCACGATTATTTGTCGAGGAAAGAAACAGTAGGTCAAACACGAAGCAAATAATTGAACACGACTTCGGTGCACAGAACTGCCGCTGATCCAGCACATCATCCACCTGACCAGTCACGACATCACTCAGGGCTATGTGTGGGCCCGTATGTCGTCGCTTTTTTGATGAGTCGAAAAATCGGACAGTACGAGTTGAACCCTGTGAAAAACCAGACGGTTGTCGTAACGCTAAAGAGCCAATCTATCCATTTATTATGCAAGATGAACAGTACACGTGTCGTTTGCAAGCGGAGGTGGTGGTGTGGGTGTTGAGATACGCGAGTCACCAGTTTCCGCCGAGGAGTTTGCGGAGATGGAACGGTTCGTCCACGACTATCTCGAAGCGAGCGTTCAATCAGAAGAAACGGGTGGACGGATGCGCTGGTATCCGTGGCATTCGGCAGATTATCGCTTCAACCATATCCGCAACGTGGTCGATCTCTCGGGAAAAATCGCCCGCAAGGAAGGCGCAAACACCGATGTAACACGGGTTGCTGCGCTCTTTCACGATATCGCCAAACTCGAGGTCGATCAGGATATCCACGCGGAAGAGGGTGCTCGCATCGCACGGGAGTATCTGGAGACACAGACCGAGTACCCCCCATCGTTCGTCGATCAGGTGTGTGCAGCGATCGAAGACCACTCATATCAGGGAAGCATTAAAGATCTCCCCCTTGAGACACGCTGTCTCATCGAGGCAGATATCCTCGATAAGATCGGCGCGAACGGCGCAGCACTCATGCTGTTGCGGATGGGGTACGAGTCTCGTACGCACATGGACAGTGCCGAGATGGTCGACCGGGTCCTCGAACGGGGACTGGAGGCACAGAAGCGGGTCCACAGCCAGACTGCGGAGGATATCGCAGCCCGACGTCTCAAGCGTGTCCGCTGGTTCAAGGAGTGGCTTGAGATGGAGATTGCCGGAATCGAACCGTCAGAGTAGGCTCACGACACCATCGTACACGAACCCAACGCCGAAGGCAAACAGCACCAAAGCACTTCCTACTGCGACAACAGGTGCCAGACTGTCGACCCGGTCGTTTCCCGCGACGAGCAGCGCTGGGAAAGTGATGATCCAGCAGATGATCCCACCGAACAGACCGAGCAGTAATCCCGGACTACCGGTTTCGACCACGAGTGCACCAGAAAGCTGCGTGCCAACGTAGGGTGTCTCTCCCAGAATATCGATTTTGCCGGGGTTCAACAGCCCGACTCCCACAGTTAGCCAGAAGAGTATCTGATACGGGTTCGTGAGTCCGAGGACGAACGTCTTCGTGAAGCTGCGGGCAGTCTCCGGTGGCCCCTCACCCGTCAGTGTCTCGTCGGCTGCACGGAGCGCGCCGATCCCAAAATAGAGCATGAGGAGGCCACCGACTGTCACCATGGCTGATCGCACCACGCCATCGATCACAGTAACCACGCCAACGGCCACGAGAACAAAAAAGAGCAGATCGGCTGCCATCGCGCCCAGTCCTGCGCGAAACCCGGCGAGCCAGCCACGGAAGACGCTCTCTTCTGCGATGATCGCGTTCATCGGTCCGGGCGGTGCCGCGAGCGCGAGGCCGAACACGACACCGGCAGCGACACTCACGACCGTCTCGGTGAGCATTGGCTGGGTTTGCGCGCTCGCAAAAATAAAACGTGTGTGTCCAGCAACGGCACGTTCTCCACTGCGTCTGTCCAGAAACCGTTCAGCTGGACTTGCGGCTTACGGTGTACTCTTTGTCCTCCGTGATACCGATCACAGCCCACTCGTACTCCGGATTTTCCTCTGTAAGCTTGCGCTCGAAACGGGAGACTGACTCCTCGAAGGTGACGAAACACCGCATCGTCCCCGACGACGGCAGCTCCGCTGGCTCCGGCATCGGTGTCACCTGGACGACTCGCCACTTGCGTTCTGCGCGCATCTCCGTTCCTTCTGGCTCGACGGTGTACCCCAGGTCGGTAAAGATCGACTCTGCCTCCCGTTCGAGTGCTGTGCTAACAGTACTCATTCATATAGTTCTTCACCGGCAACTGTCTTAAACGTATCCAAATGTAAATTAACAGTTATTTTCCCAGCTCACTCGTGGGCTGCGTCCCACTCTTCGGCTTTGGTGCGGTTGCTGCAGACGTTGCACTGTACTCGACCCATCGAGTCGACGGCGTTGTCTGTCGTCTCACAGTTGCTGCAAAAAAAGCCCCACCTGTTGGACTGTTCCGCATCGGTATAGACAACGAAGAAGGGTCCTTTCTGTCCGCGTTTCCCCGAGTGAGGATCCATGTACAGTGTTTCGTCGTTCGGTCCGGTGACCTGATCCATACGTAGTCTTACCGTGTCGGTGGTAAAGATATCACGGCTGCTCGCTGGAGCGCAGTCGACAGCCCTACAGTACCCGCTGCCTTATCACCGGCAGAATGACCCAGATTGTGGTTCCGGTGCGATATCCACTCAGCGAGCATTCGCGGGCGACGCTCACGGAAGCAATCAACCTTGCTGAAAAGAAAGAAGCCTCGTTGACGATTCTGCATATCAATCTCTATCAGAACGGCAAACGCGTTACGCGAAGCCAGCTGAAAGACGCCGTCGAGTCGGAGTTTGGTCGCCTACAGAACGCCCGCTACTCTGTCCGAAGCGGGCTGCTCGTCGAAGAGTCGATTCTCGAAGAGATCGCCGCCGAAGAGGCTGATATCGTCGTCATCGGCAAAAATCAGGTTGGCCGGTGGCGACAGATGATCCGCCGGATCACCGACGATCCCGATGTCGAATCCTATCTGCGCGAACGGGTCAACTGCCAGGTCGTCACTGTCGGTGCCTGAGATCCGATTACTAACTCACATTTCAGGCCGTTATATTGCGGGTATATAAACCAGCCTGTATATCCGTGGTGAAATACCGCATCAGTCGCCAGCATAGCTCAAAATACAATGAGCTCCACCCAATCGCCGAGTGTTCCACCGCGGGGTCGCGACAAGGACAGAACTGTTACTGGCAACGAGATTTCGACGTTGCTTGGCGCGCTCGAAGACGAAGACTGTCGGATGATTCTCGAAGCGACCAGTGAGAAGGCCCTGACCACAGGCGAGCTCTGTGAACAGTGTAATCTTTCGAGTTCGACTGCATACCGCAAAGTCGACGAGCTACAGGAAGCCGGCCTGATCGAAGAGTCGATCCGGCTCTGTTCGTCCGGTTCACACACCAGTGAGTACAGAGTTGCCGTTACGAATCTCGCGATTACGCTCGACGGTGGCTGTGAGCTGTCGATCCAGCGGCGAGAGCCCAACTCGTTTGTCAGTGCTGACTAGTCCCGTCTGCGATGCCGCCCGGAAGGGGGAGCTTTTTGATTGCTGACTGTGTTCTCCCTGTATGCGTCTTGCGTTCGTGACGATGGAGACGACACAGCATACCGACACCGAGGGAGCCCGTCGTTTCGAACGCATCGCCCGCTTGCTCGCCGAGAAAGGCCACGACGTCCAGCTGTTCTGTGGCCAGTGGTGGGATGATTACACCGAGACGTTCGAGAAGGATGGCCTCACATACCGCGGTGTGTCGCTTGGCACCCCGGTCTTTTCGTACTGTGCGCGACTGCCCGGTGTGCTCGCCGCGTACAATCCGGATCTGATCCACGCCAGACCTGTTCCTGCAGAACAGGTGCTCGCGGCGGGCACAGCAAGCACGCTCACCAGAGCACCGCTGGTCGTCGAATGGTACGGTGACGAGCAGCTTTCGGAGACTGACCGACGGACACGCTGGGCAGCCAGTAATCCTGACGAGATCATCACGCCCTCGGAGTACGTCAGAACGACGGTCAGGGAACTGGGTGCAACGGAGACACAGACGAGTGTAATCCCCGAAAGTATCGATTACGACCAGATCGAGACTGTCGAGCCCGCCGAGGAGGTGGATGTTGTGTATGCACATTCGCTCGATGAGAGTGCGAACATCCAGGATTTCCTGCTCGGGCTTGCCGAGCTCAGGGAGCGAGATTGGTCGGCAACGGTTATCGGTGATGGCCCGAAACGCGAGGAGTACGAACAGGAGGCTGCTGATCTCCGAATCGGCGACCGTGTCGAGTTCGTGGGGGAGTGCTCACGCGAGCGCCGAATCGCTATCTATCGCGGTGCTCACGCCTTTGTCCAGACGGCCTACCGGGAGTACTTTGCCGCCGAGTTGCTGTGGGCGCTTGCCTGTGGCTGTGTCGGCATCGTCGAGTACCAGGCCGATTCCAGCGCCCACGAGCTAATCGAAAACTACGAACGCAGCTACCGGGTAACGAACCCCCAGCAACTCGCCGACGCGATCGTCGATGCCGGTGAGTTCGACCACCAGACTCTTGCGGAGCACTGGGGTGACTACGACCACAGCGCGGTCATCCGTAGTTATCTTCGAGAGTACAGGCAACTCACCGGAGAAGAGCCTGCGTCACAGGCGAGCAGACGGCTCTGATTGTAGTAGTATAAACCTGTCGTGGTGTTGCAGATCATCCGCGAACCTGCCAAGTGGTTACATTTGCTTGCGATAGTATTCACACACGATGGGACTCATCAACGCTGTGTTCGGCACAGACTCGACAGAACCGACAGCTACCGAGATCCAGCGAAAATACGCGGTGTTGCTCAACGCTGGGCCGGACGATACACCGACGGCAGGCAATGCATTCAACTACGTGCTCGAACTCGACGATGCCGGGTTCGAGGCTCAGCTGTATCTCGATGGCGAGGCGGCCCAGTGGCCAGCGGAGTTTGCAGAGAATCCAGACAGACCGTACAACCGAGACTGGGAACGGATCGTCCAGAACGGGCTGCTTGCTGGCGTCTGTGGTGCCTGTGCTAATGCCTTCGATGTCGTCGACGATGTGGAAAATGCGGGACTTAATCTTATGGGCGATGGATCTGACCACGAACCGTCGCTGCCGGAGCTTGCAGAAGACAACTACGAGATACTCACTGTCTAACTCTCTCGCTGATCTATCCACCGGTCAGTACTTCTGTTCGCTCGAAGCCAGATCGAGTGCGTCGTAAAACTGCTGATCAAGCCGATTACGCCGCGCGAGCCAGTCTTCGAAGCGAGCTCTGTTCTCGGGATAGTTCTCGTAGTGGTCGTCGTATTTCGAGACGAAGTTTCGTGTCTCCCGGACGCCGAGAATTGCCTCGTAGAGCTGTTCTTTCGAGATTCCGAGCTGCTCGAAGGTCCCCTTCCGATACTCGGCAACGAGATTTTTCGCGGCACCAAGCCCAACCATTGCCTTTCCTTTGACCGTCTCGATATCCGTCTCTGTCCCGACGATCGTCTTCAGTTCCTCCTCGGGGAGCAGTGCCGCAACGGCTCGGAGAATGTCCGGCTCGATCGAACTCGCTGCGACGTTGTAGGCGTCCCGGGAGGCAAGCTTCGAGCCCTCGTGGTCCCGGAAAATGAACCGGTTGTGCTCCCAGAGCCCGTGTTCGGAAACGTCACCATCGGCAACAGCTGCGGCAGCAGTCTTCCCGGCCGAGTAGCCGGAGATCGCTGCACCTCGGATCCCTTTTCCTGAGATCGGGTGGGTCATCCCCGCCGCACCACCCGTCGCGAGATAGCCCGGCGCAACCATCGAATCGAGCGGTCGCCGAAGCGCGATCGACGAGCCGAGTTTGTTCTGTGTGTCGAAAATCTCGTCGAGGTCGGCGTTTTTGAACTCGGGACGTTGTTCCATATCCCGCCGAAGTCGGTCGTTGAGTGGGATCGGCTCTTTGTTCATCTGGAATCCCAGCCCGACGTTGATCTCCGTTGGTGTCCGCGGGAAATACCAGATATAGCCCATCTCCTCAAGTGGTTTGCCAACAATCGCGTTGTGATAGTCGACAGGTTTCTCGGTTTCGACGATCTCGCGGTACGCAGAGCCGAAATGCGTGTAGTGTGGCAGCTCGAAGGTGGTCTCTCCGGTCGTATCCAGTGCCTCGAAATCGACGAGATCCTGCAGAATCGACTGCGCACCGGCGGCATCGATGAGCACCTCCCCCTCGTAGCTCACCTGTTCGCCCTCTCTGATCGCCTCGACACCCGTCACCCGACCGTTCTGAGTTACGTCGTTGACGACGGTGTTGTAGTGCTGGTCGACGCCGAAGTCACCGGTCTGTTCGAGCAGTCGCTGCCCGACGACGTACCGGTCGATGACGTTGCTGTTGCCGTCGTAGGGAATTGTTTTCTTGACATCGATCTCTTCGTCCCACCATTCGATCTGATCGATGTTGCCGTCGATGAGGGCATCTTCGTCGGCTGCGATCGCCTTCATATCGATCGGCCCGGGGTACATTTTCTTTTTTGTCGGGCTTTTCATCGCGTCGCCACAGGCGATGTGACCACCTTTTTCGGGCGATTTTCGTTCGAGCTGGACCACCTCAGCCCCCCGCTTTGCCGCTGTCGCTGCTGCGAAACAACCAGCAACGCCACCGCCGACGACAATCACCTCGTATGTTTCCCTCGGCATGTACTATCTATCGATAAGCGAATTGTGAATGTAATTCTTTGGAGTTTCACTCGGGAGTTGTTGGGTATGAGATTTCTGCGCGTATCGACACAAAATTGAGGAATATCGCTTGGCTGACGTTGACAGAACTACAACCACCAAGAAAGCCCCGAGTCACTGGAGTTGGGAGCTTTGCTTGTATCGCTGTAGTTCTTGAATGCGTTCACGTCTTGGATATTTTTGCTGTCAGCGCTGTTGTATTCCAACTGTAACTAACTTGGGTGAACCAAGTTGATTGACCCAAGTTAGTTTTCTCCCCTGTCGCAGGAGTTTTTAGCTGCCAGCAGTGTTGGCTCTGAACTTCCAACAACGACTGCGAGGCTCGCGCCAGCCTTTTTACTCCCCCAGCCGCGTACTGGTGGTATGACCGCAGTGGATGTAGATGCTGATGCCGGGGCTACCGCAGAGCGAATTGCCTCGATGGAGATCAGGGGGGCGGCGACGATCGCGGGGGAGGCGGCGGGCGCACTCGGGACGCAGGCCGAACACACCCAGGCAGCGAGGCCAGAGGAGTTTCACGCAGAGTTCCGGACGGCTGCACGGCTGCTTCTCGATACGCGCCCGACGGCGGTGAGTCTACCGAACGTACTCCGTTTTGTCTTCGAGCGAATCGAGGGCAACACAGTCGAGGCACTCGGCCAGAGCATCATCGCGGGCGCGAGCCAGTTCCAGACACAGCTTGCAACGGCACAGGACGATCTTGGTGCGATCGATGTCAACAATCCAGCATTCGATGTACCTCCGCCCAGCGTTGTGGACACAACTGTCACCGAGCGTGGCCAGTCTCCGCTCGAGTGCATCGTGATAATTAACCGGGAGCTGTTCGGTGAACACCACCGGACACCCTGGGAGGAGTGATGGCGGGGATTATCTGTGCCGGTCACATCAACTGGGATGTCACACTCCGAGTCAACGCCTTACCGGAGCCGGACGGGGAGGCGTTGATCACCGACCAGTGTCAGTCTGGTGGCGGCAGCGCAGCGAACACGGCAACAGCTCTGGCAGGACTCGATTACGAGCCACTTCTTTTAGGTAGCGTCGGCGATGACCAGTACGCGACTCTCCTCGAGGAGGAACTGACGAGTGCGGGCGTCGACTGCCAGTATCTCCAGCGCATTCCCGGACAGGAGACGACTGTGAAGTATCTCGTCGTCGATGACTCTGGAGAGGTGTTCATCTTGGCGAACGAGGGTGCAAACGAAGCCTTCGTGGCGAGTGATCTTCCCCGCGAGCGGCTTCGGGAGACGGCGCATCTTCACCTGACTGGGCAAGAGCCCGAGACTGCGGAGAAACTCGCCCGACAGGCATCCGATCTCGGGGTGTCGGTGAGCTTCGATCCTGGCCGGCGTCTTGGTGAGCGTGGCTACGAGGGGCTCATTGAGTCCGTCGAACTTCTCTTTGTGAACGAGCGCGAGGCGCGGACCGCTCGAAATCAGGATCTGCTGGCGACTCGCGAGGGGCGGACCGTGATCAAACAGGGAGACGGAGGTGCGCGACTGCTTGACGGTGACCGAATGGTCGAACGGGAAGGGTTCGAGGTGTCAGTGACGGACACTGCCGGCGCAGGTGACGCGTTCGCTGCTGGATTCCTCGCTGCAGAGCTCAACGGGGAGGACGAACTGAAAGGGCTCGATGTCGCAAACGCCTGTGGTGCACTCGCTGTGACCTCAGTTGGCGCCCGCGTCTCGCTCTCCTGGGATGCCGTCGAAAAATATCTACAACAGTGATCGAGGATTACTCTTCGGTTGTCTCTTCTTCGCCGTTTTCAGCTTCCTCCTCGCCGTTTTCCGTTTCGTCTGCACCGTTTTCAGCTTCTTCCTCACCGTTTTCAGCCTCGTCGCCGTCCCCTTCGACGACGATGACACCGTGCATGCCGGCGTCGGTGTGTGGCGTACAGTGATAGAAGTGATTTCCACCTTCTTCGAACGTCCGACTCCAGGTGTTACCAGCCTCGTCGACGGGGTCGCCGCTTGTCCAGTCGGCGGGAGCTTCGGTGGCTTCGACGTTGTGGGCACCACCGTCGCCGGTCCATTCCCAGGTAATTTCAGCTCCGGCGTCGACACGGACGGCCGGTGGATCGAACGCCAGACCTGCGCCGGCTCCGTTTTCGACTGTCACCTGCTCTTCGCCGGTTACATCGACGATCTCTCCTTCCCAGAGGTTGACGTCGTTTTCTTCCATGTAATCCGCAACTGCGTCTCCGTCGCCGTCTCCGGTGTCACCGATGAGCAACGCACCGAACATTCCGGCGCCGACGTGGGGCGTACACTCGTAGACGTAGACTCCCTCTTCCTCGAAGGTCTGTGATGCGGTGTGGCCAGCCTGATTGATAATCTCTGATTCGACATCCTCGTCGAAATCAGTCGGCCCGGACGCGGCAACGTTGTGCCCACCGCCTTCGCCAGTCCACTCGTAGGTAACCTCGGTACCTGGATCGATTGCCGCGACCACTGGACTGAATGACAGCCCGGAACCTGCGCCTACATCGACGGTTATTGATCCTTCGCCCGTCAGATCGGTCACCGACCCCTCGTAGCCGCCTGCCTCATTCTCGACAAGATAGTCGTGCACATTCTGTGGAATCCGACCGTCCCTTTCATCTTCCTCCTCGTCATCATCGACAGGTTCGGTGCTTCCCGGAACACCTCGCCCGTCCTGAAATGCGGCACAGCCGGCCAGTGCTGTCAGCGCTGCTGCACCCGTTCCGGCGAGAAATTTCCGTCGATCACTGTTGAATGACGTCATTGATCTTGTTCTAGCGACGCGTTATGGGCACGACTGATTGAATGCTTCGGTTCCCGTCGCTGGATGGCTCTGTTACCCTTCTCCTTCTGACTGATACGGCTCGCCGACTGCCTCGCGAGGAAGCGCGTTGTGAATGTCGGCCATCAGATCTTCGACTGAATCGAACTCCTCACTCGGGGTCTCGGAGACGACGTTGCCGAGGTTCGCCTCCCCATCGGCGAGCAGCAGTGTCACTTCTGCCAGCTCGCCCGCCGCTTCGTTTCTGCCGACTGGGTACGAGAGCTGTTCGAGTCTGTTCTCGATTTTGCTTAGCTTGATTTCTTCTGCCATCAATTGCTGCTACGCAGGCATTGCTCTTCAGTGTCCATAGCATTGAATCAATCCGATATGCAAAGATAGTCGACCGACGACTATCTGCCCGCTAATTCACTCGTCGACGGTGTCTGCGTGTGTCTCTGCGTCGTCGGGATCGTCGACTGGGCTGGAGGGGTGATACTCGGTGTCGTACTCGCCAGTGTGTCCATCCAGTCGATCCGGGTTGATCCGGCCGCCAAGCAGCATGAAATCCAGAACTGTCAGCCGCAACATCGCCTCGACCACTGGCACTGCGCGTGGCATCAGGACGGGATCGTGTCGTCCGACAACCTGAATCTCCTTGCGCTCGCCGGTTTCCCAGTCGGCGGTCGTCTGGGTTTTCGGAATCGAGGTCGGTGCATGCCAGGTTGCCTCGCCGTAGATCGGCTCTCCGGTTGTGATTCCTCCCTGGAGGCCGCCGTGATCGTTGCCGACCGGAACTGGATCGCCCTCCTCGCTGACTGTCTCGGGGTGTGACTCGCCATCGTCGAACTCCCAGTCCTCGTTGCGCTCAATCCCGCGCATCGTGCGGGTCTCTCGACCTTTGCCAAACTGGAATGCACTCGTCGCCGGGATGGAGAAGATCGCCTGTCCGAGACGGGCAGGAAACGAATCAAAGCGTGGTGCGCCGAGGCCGCGGGGGACACCGCGACACTCAAAGTAGACCGAGCCACCAATGGAGTCGCCCTCCTGCTGGTACTCGTCGATTGCCTCGCGCATCTTTTCCGCGGTCTCGGGATGGGCACAGCGGACCTCGTTTTCTTCTGTGTGTTCAAGCATCTCCTCGAAGTTGACCTCGGGGGCGACGATGTCGCCCACCTGGTTGACGTGTGCCTTGATCTGGATATCGTATTCGCTTTGATCGAGCACCTGCTTTGCGATCGCACCGGCCGCGACCCAGTTTACAGTTTCCCGGGCGGATGAGCGACCGCCGCCGCCCCAGTTGCGCGTGCCGAACTTCGCCGAGTAGGTGTAATCCCCATGCGAGGGGCGTGGTGCAGTGACAAAGGGTTCGTACTTCCCCGAGCGTGCGTCCTTGTTCTGGATCACCATTCCAATCGGCGTGCCCGTGGTGTAGCCATCCTGCACGCCCGAGTTGATCGTCACTTCGTCGGGCTCGCCACGCGATGTGGTGATCATCGACTGTCCGGGTTTTCGCCGGTCGAGCTCTGCCTGAATCTCCTCTTCGCTGAGTTCGACGCCCGCCGGACAGCCCGAGACGGTACAGCCCATCGCCTCGCCGTGGGACTCTCCGTAGGTCGTGACCTGAAACAGCCGACCAAATCGATTGCCGTTCATTGGTGAGTCGAAGCGCTCTGGTCAATAAAAACCCACGGCTTCCGACGAGCGCTGGGTGTACGGTCTGTTTGCGACAACTCCGCTTGATGATAATTAATTGAGGCTCTTGCCTAATTCAGTGAAACAGCGACATCCTCCTGTGGTTGACAAATCGAGGTGTGCAAGATACAGAGGCTGTATTCAGCAGGAGGATCTGATTCCACCACTAGATCTAACTGGAATATGTCTCCACTGTGCATGTATGTCTAACTTTTATCAGGAGATACTCCGAAATACGAGGAAAGGAACCGTGAAACAGATCTACCGGGACGTTGGCGAGTGGATAGAAGACCTTTCACGGGGAGCGTATGCCGTTCTGGTGGGCGTACTAACTGGTTTTTTCGTCCTCATAGTCAGTCTGTTTCTGGGCGACGTTGATTTCACCGGAGCCATCACGATAACGGCCACACAGTTTGTCGTATTCTACATATTTGATCTACGCCAGATACGGAACTGAGTCATCGCTTTGTATTCTGACCACTGTGGAAAACTGCTGCATACGCGCGTTCCATCTTGCACGCTAATCAGTAACAATATCGCTAATCCGACTGTTGTTTCACCAGGTTAGGTAAGAGCCTTAATTGATAATGTGCCACTCACCATTCTCAATCGTTACGATCCAGTGGTCGGTCACTCGAAGACCTACGGCTGCCGCCACCGAAGCATCAGTAGTTGCTTCAACAATGACGTTGTCCTCTGCAGCGGCTGCGATTGGATTCAGCGAGTTCGGAGTATCCTCTTGTTCAGCCAGTTCTGGATACCCTTCCCTCAGTGCCGTTTCATCGAGATTCTCATACGCAACTCTTGTTTCGAGTGTCTCAATAGTTACATTATTATCTGGAAGTTCAGAAGGTTCAGGGGGTGAGGCACTACGACGTTCAAGCCGTTGACGAAATGGTGACTGACTGTGGAAAAGCGCCATCATTTCCTCACTAGTGTCTATGAATTCCTCTACCGATACTGGAGATTGAGCCTCTACCGCAAGGTGGTAGTACTGTTCAACAGTTGAAACCGGACTACGAGTGAATTCATCTTTGTCTTCTTGCGTAGCCGTTTCTGTATCACGAGTTGAATCGTCCTCATCTGTATGAGAGTCTAAACTCTCATTGTCACCGTCCCCCGAATCTCCATCATTGCCGTCATCAAGACAGCCAGCTGTAGCGAGAATACCTGCTGTCCCGATAGCCATCAAATACCGTCGACGTTGCATAACGCTAGTATCTCTCACAAATTCTTAATGCTTTCTGCAAACTCGATACACGTAATTTTAACACCTGATGAAATCACGTAACACTCCCTAGGAAGTCTAACCAGCTGGTTTATTCGAACTGGGTGGAGCAACGGTGGCCGACTGCTGTGTACACCTTCTGCATGGACACCAAATTTCTGACAAAGTGCAGATGGGATACTGCCTGTTCTGGGATGCAAACACCCTACAAAATGCGGTCCTCGATACAGCGCGACTCTATCCACGCGGCAAGGCGGGTCAGTACTGGAGCGACAAGCACCATTCCAACACCAACAAGGCGGACGCGACGCGGTGCCTCGTTGCGAGGCTGAAACCGGACGGCAAGGACACGACTGTACCCCCAGCTGGCGAAGTTGAGCAGTTTGTTCGGGAAAGCGAGGTGAAGAAGGCCTGCCAGCATGCTCACGACGGCACCGAGACGTAACAGTGTGGGGGGTGACGGCATTGGTCGTTGTTAGGCCGAATGTTTGATATCTCTGTCCCTCCTCGGGCTGTGTCGGTTTGATGCAGACGCTCTTTTGAACTCGTTTTACAAATCAGCACGAGATACCGGTGATTGATTATCTGTGGATCATCTTGTATTCGTATGATCGACAGATCATGCCCGGCCCCCGCTGGCTACGCAGTCCGAAAGCACGTTCCGTCGATGACGGAAGCGAGTGAACTACGTGATAAATACTTGATGGCTCTATGAACGACGGTACAGGCGCGGTAACGCTCGCATTTTCGCTTTCGGCGATCGAGCGACTCGAAGACCCAACGGAAGTGTTCGAAGACGCAGAACACTGGAGTGAGTCGATCGGTATCATCGACGGCGACACTGCACGGATCCAGCGGATTGTCACCGAGTACGATCTCCGCCAGGATTTCGACATGCAAGGCCGCGATAAGTGGTTTGCCCTCGAAGAGATAAGCGAGACGGCGACCACACCACGGAAAATTTACGTCGGAGCGGGCGACGAGGATATGCGGGTCTCGACAATGTTTGACTGGGAGTACGTCCGCGTCACCGAGGCGGCCGAGAAAGCTGGCTGGACACTCGCCGAGACACGATCCGATCCTGGAGCTGTCGACCGTTTGCTCGCTCCCCTTCGATCCCTGCTCAGGTGACAGGGTTTCGTGCAAAACGCTTTCTGAACCCCCGCCATATTCCCAGAACAACGCTGAACCCAAATGGAGCGCCACTCATCTACTATCGACGTTCGTTCCGGGATGGTTGCTGGCGCGGGGGCGTATTTATTTGGACTCCTTATTGTCATCAGTAGCCATCGTCTCGGGATCCATCCCGAGAGCGGGCTCTGGCTCCGAGATTTTACGCTCGGCGAGTACGTCGTCGTTCACGCTGGGGCACAGCTCCCAGTCTGGAGTGTCACGCTGCAGACCGCCGTGCTCGGCCACACCGCCATTCTGCTCGCAGTGTTGGTTGGTGCGGGATATCTGGTCGCCTCACGTTCTCCTGGAGCTGAGTCAATCCAGTCTGGTAGCTCGATCGTACTGGGCTACTTTTTTGCAACCACCGCTGCGATGGGATACGCTCTCTTCGCTGTCGAGGCAGTCACGTGGCTTGATCTGCTCGCGCCGCTGGCTCTCGTTGGTGTCGTCGTCCCGGCCGTTTTCGGTGGTATTGGCGGCTGGCTGCGCGAGTGGGTCACTGCTGAAAACTAAGAGGGTGGCA
>SL_4KL_010_BRINEDRAFT_10000624_pt1 | contig 18450 bp, 11 predicted proteins | sample SodLak_010_BRINE_2_FD_10664 | JGI IMG/M metagenome (IMG submission 10664)
TACGCAATCAGTCGAGTACAGCCGGCCGATGGGGACGTCGACCACGCGGCGGAAGCGCCAACGCTGGCAGCGACGATCATCGACGAATTAACGTCGGGAACAGATTGTGCCGTCGTGGGGCCGCCGGGTACCGGCAAGAGTACGATCTGTAAACGGGTGGCTTGTGAGTGGTACGGGATCGATCGTGGACCCGTCTTCTACCGCCCGGGCAACCGTGGTCGTCCGCTCACGGAAGTCGCCGACCTCGTCGCTACCCTCGAGGCCGCGGAGGGACACGCACTGGTCGTCGTCGAGGATGCAGCCCGACCGGATGCCAACGCCGTGTTCGAGGCACTCGATCGACTCGCCGATCGGCCGGACGTCAGCTTCCTACTCGATTCCCGGGAACACGAGTGGCACGACCGGGACGTACCTCGAGATGTCGACGCAGACCTCGAGGTGACGTTCGTCCCCCCGGTGCGAGACGAAGAGTGTGAAGCGCTCGTCGAGCACTTCGAGCGGACGGCCGGTCGCTCCATCGACGTGTCCGTCGAGCAACTCCGGTCGGCAGCCCGGGACGTGGTGGCCACCGATGGTAACAGCAATCACGAACTGCTTCGGCTGACACACCGGTTGGCGACCGCCGCGGATCCGTTACTCGACGAACCGACGGCACTCGAGGATGCCGTCGCGGCCGTTCGTGAGGCGTTCGCAGACGACGAACTGGGACTGACGGTCTGTACGCTCGCGAACACGCTTATGGCTGCAGGAATTAGCTTCGAACGCGGGCTGTTGTATGCGGTTGCCGAACACGATGCGTTCGACGCCGTCGACGACATACTCGACCGACTCGAGGGGCGCGTCATTTTCGCTCAACAGGACGGCGGCTATCGGACCGTCCACGAGGAGTGGGCAACGACGTTCCTGCGCCAGTCGATCGACACCGACGAAACAGCCGCATCCGAACGATTCAGAAGCGCTGTCACTGCCCTGTTGACGCTGGCGGACGACGCCGACCGTATTGAGCGAATTGCGCGTCACCTCGACGACCGGACGGCACTCGAGGACGTCCGCACCCGCCCCGATAGGTGGGCCGACGAGGTCGTCGAGGCGATGTTCGACCTGTTCTATCGACAGGTGATGCTCGCACCGCTCTTTGGGGATGGCTCTCACCAACCCTTCGACCTCCCCGATGCGTGTTCGGCATCGGTCGAGGTGAAGGGGCCGTACTGGCTCGGCCAACGCTTCCTCGAGGCAAGCTATCTCGACCGTGGTGAGCGGGCGTTTGAACGCCTCTGTGATGGTGAGCCGACCGAACGGAAAAAGCGGTTGTGCGGCCTGGGCCGGATCGCGTACAAGCGTGCCGAGTACCACGATGCCATGGCCTACCTGGAGGCAGGGTTACCGATCGCCGAGGAGCAAGGGGACCTCACTCGCGAATTCATCTTTCACAAGCACCTCGGGCTGGTACACTGGCGTCTCGGTGCTTACGACGACGGACGCGACCACCTCGAGACCTGTATCGAACTGGCTCGCTCACTCGACGACCCCCGGCTCGAAGGGAAAGTACACACATCGCTGGGTGGGATCGCGTGGGCACAGGGGCAGTACGAGCGTGCTCGAACGAGCAACGAGTTCCAACTCGAGCGCACGCGCGAAACCGGTGACCGATACGGTGAGGCCACGAGCATCAACAACCTCGGCCTCATCGCACAGGCTCAGGGTGCGTACGACCGCGCGGAGGCCCGCCACGAGGAAGCGCTCGCTCTCGCACGCGAGTTTGGATTCCGTTCGACCGAGACCCACTGTCTCAACAACCTCGGAAACATCGCCTCAGCACGCGGGTTGCTGGAAGACGCAGTCGCGTTCCACGAAGGCGCACTCGAGCTCAGCGAGGAAACCGACAGTGCCACACACCGTGGGGAAAGCCACTGGCGGCTCGGCGCGGTGGCGATCGACCGTGGCGAGTACGAAGATGCACGATCGCATCTCGAGGCAGCGAAAACGATTTTTACGGAGATCGATGATCGAACGTACCTCACTCGGATCACCCTCGAACGAGCACGCCTGGCGCTCGAGTGTGGGAAGCCCGAGAAAGCGGATAGGCTGGCGAACGAGGCTCACGACCTCGCCCGCGAGCTCGGTGCTGTGAACGAACACGCGAGGTGCCGGAAATTACTCGGTCGTATCACGCTCGTAGAGAACGACCCCGATAGCACACTTGAGCACTGGACGGCCGCCCTCGAGGTCTTCGAAGAGCGAGGGATGTCCGATGCAGGGCTCGAGATGCTCGAACTCCTGGTGAACCTATGCCACGACGATGGTGACGAAGAGGAGGTACGCAGGTGGCATCGCCGCGCTCGGGAGTTGTGGGCCGACGCTCCCCCCGGGACAGCCGACATACACCGTGCGTGGGTGAAGTCCTCTCCACCGCGAATGTAGTCCTGCTGACTCGCTGTAGGCTGGACCTACCTGTCGGCCGGGTAGTTATTTCAAGCTCGGTATCGCGAGACGGACACGCTTCGATCAAAGTGACCATCCGATGGAAACCACTCCGTTAGACACAGCGAGGCTCAGTCACACCCGAGAGACGAATACGACGAAATGGTCGAGAGATGCGTCAGCGAAAATACCGTACTCGGCGCACGTGGGGGCCGGGGCACGCGGGTTCGAAAAACGTCGGCTGCCGCGGGCGTTGCACGGTACACTGTCGAATTGCCGGCTAACCACGCTACTATCCTCGAGTAAATCGAACGGGTGGTCTCCGACACCGAAGTGGTGTCCGATACCGAACGCGAGCGACCAGCCGATCTGTCGAAAGTAGTATTAATCGACGCAACCGAGGAGTCGGCCGACCGTCAGCACGACGTGCTCGAAGTTGCTCACCCCTCAGGGTACGTCGAGTGGCCGCGCGATGCCACGCCGAAGAGGTCGCCCAAGACTCGACATCACGCCACCAACGGTTCACCCGCACCTCCGAAAGGCAGAGGGACAAAGCGTCTCCCGGTTGTTCGAGTAGGATGTATGACGCTCTCGATCTGCAGTTTCTGCTACAGAGCCACTCTTCGCCACCACCAGTTCGTCAGTGCAAACAGTACCCACGGTCTCCTGATCGATGGCGTTGTACGCGCTGGACGCAAGGACGGGGAAGTGCAAACAGTACCCACGGTCTCCTGATCGTGGATACTGTCGAATTGATCAAATTTTCTAGTTATGAATGCCCCATTTTGTCATTTTATTGTTAGACCGATCGCCTCACCAGTCCTCAAATTTCGCAAATCGGTACTGGTAGCTCCTTACTGTTTGGTGTGCGGCGTTAGCCTCTCGATAGTCTAAGTACGCGGTGATGACTTTGTCTGGTTGCATGGGGTTCCAGGCTCGATCAATGATGAAACCGTCAGCCAGAGTCGCAACAGCCTGTAGCTCGGGTTGCTATGTGGGACTAGACTTCGAGTGGCGGTTAGGTCGTGGGTGAGCCGCCTGTGGCGGCGAACATTGGCACGTTTCTGATACATAAAACACGGTTTCTAACTTAAATTCAAATCCTATCGTGTCTGTGATTCTGTGACGAACGGACGTGAGGAGCGAATCACGATAGGAGGTGGGATAGAATGAGGCATATCGCCCCTCGCCGAACGGGCGATCAGTTAGAGCGACGCGATCAGCTGTCGGTGCCAACAGCGGCAGGTTTTATAACCGACGTACACACCCGGCAGTGAGAAAACGCCTGCCTGGGAACCAATAATTATAGTAGTCACTGAAAATTATTGCACACCTGATCGCCAGACGAGTCGGCGATCAGTGCCTAAATCGTTTCAGTTGTTACGATATAAGGAGGCCATCGAGGGGGTGGGGCCTCTATACAAATGACACACTCGATCGCGAAGCAATTGTATTGAGTGAGTACCCCCATCACACCGTATGAGCGTTCAAATCGGCGTTGCAACGCATGCTAATGTTTCGTACGAGGAAACCATTCGACTGGCGTCCAAAGCCGATGTAGCGTACGTCGAACTCATGCTCGAGGGAAGAGGCGAACGTCGTCGACTACGGGATCAGTTACCAGGACTCACGACAGTTGCTGAGGATATCGACCTCCTTGTCCATCTCCCATTTGGAGGAATCGATATTGGTGCACCACTCGAGCACGTCCGTACTGGTTCACTTCGAGAACTCGAGGCAGGTCTCGACGTCACCGCAGCGTTGAACGCCGACAAAGCGGTCTTTCACGCGGATACGAACGTGCGACCGGAGCTCTGGGAGACCGATCGCGTACGCTCAAATATTTTTGATGCAGCGCAACAACTTCACCGATATGGCCGCGAACGGGGAGTCGAAGCGTGCATCGAGAACGTTCCAGGCCCGTTCGTGTCTCTTCGAGCGTTTCCCGCTCTCTTCGAGCAGACGGATGTGTGCATGACGCTCGATACCGGCCATGCTCGAGTTAGCGGCTACAGCGACGCCGAACTCGCCACGTTCGTCGGGCAGTATAGTGATCGCATTTCACATATCCACCTAAACGACTGTCGCGGTGGGCGTGATGAACACCTGCCCGTCGGGATGGGAACGACTGACTTCGAGTTGATACTCTCGGCACTGCCATCGACGTGGACCGGAACCATGACCATCGAGGCCATCACTGATGATTTTTCGTTCGTCGACGTCGGTGTCCAGCGACTCCGATCACTACTCGAGAGAATCGAGAAATAACGTAGACGTCTGTCCTCGGAGAGTGACTGCTTACTCGTAAGAATCGAGATCAATGCTTACGCGTTCCATAACCTCTCGAACGGGGTCATATTCCTCGATCTCGCCCTCGACGACGCCGTCGAACCACAGCGGGAACTCAGCGTCGGGATCAACATACGCTTCCGGTGGTGCCTCGAGTAATGCTTCTTCGATGGCCGTACGCTCTGGGGCATCCCACTCTCGTCGGGCAATGATCGGCGGCCGAGGGATTGGCTCAGAGACCGCGAGTAAGTCGAGTGCAGGATCTTCCGTGCCAGCAGCTTCAGCACCGGGGTCCATCTCGTGAACCTGCTCAGGTATCTGCTCTCCTGGAACGTGTGCTATGACTGAGAACGAGCCTGTCCCAGCAGCTTTCACCTCGTCCTGTGCAAGGAGTTCCTCGCGGGCAGTGGCGTGATCAGAGTACCGAGCCTGGAAGCCCGCTGGTTCACCGTCTGGTGCGGTTCCGATATCCAGTCCGCCGTCGGCGAGCATCGCCAGCGGAAAGAGCGAACCGGGGGTTGAAAGCGGATCTGCAAACGAGATGGCAGTGTCATCTAACTCCGAGATATCCTGAATGTCGTCGTCAGGATGGGTGGTGATGAACGCAAACTCACGGTCCGTTCCGAACGCTTTGCGAAGGCCGACGATATCAGTTGCATCCATTTCGTCGCCGAAAATGGCGATGGTGTGTGGCACGCCGGAGATGTCCAACTGATCGTTTCGAAGCGCATCGAGAATCGCACTGTAGTTTTCGAGTTCGGTTGCATCGATCGTTGCACCGGTTTCTTCTTCCAGATGGTCGAACAGTGCACCCCATTGCTCGCTGGTATCGACGTCACCTTCCGCAGGCGTGAGACCGAAGCGAACCTCATCGTCATCATCACCAAGGTCACCGATACAGCCTGCAAGTGCGGTTACCCCGACGCCGGTGACGCTCGTGAGTACCGTGCGTCGGTGTGGTAATCGTCGTCCCCGAGAATCGTCCCCTCCCTCCTTAGTAGGTCCCATAGGAACACCTGCAATTATTTCATTATATAATTGTGGTATACGGTGGTTTTTGCATATGCGTCTCGATTGACGCTACGGTTAGATGGATGTCCAATTGATCGTCTCGTATAGTAGCAATAAATGAGTATCAGCGTCGACCAGAATGACCAATCTGCGGTGGTGATCTCAGCGGGCTATGTCTCAGATTGGTCAGCCTGGCCGTGGTTAATCGCCATACTGCACTTGATTTGCTTATTTCACAGTACGCTTGATAGTGGAGACGACACAGATCAGAACGAGTTCACAGAACTCTCGACACCAGCTTCGCGCACGCTCGGCGTCGTCGAACGTACGCTTGATTTTGGGTGTGGCCGTCAACACCTTGGGCAACATCACACCCGCTGTGGAGTGCAACTTCTGGGTCGATCTCGACGCCGCTGCCATCGTAATGGATGCCTTCGAGACCACGCCAGTCGACTGGGGTCTGATCTGCCGGGATTCGACCTTCGATGTCGACGAGTTCGACGAAATCGAAGCAACCGAGACGCGACTCGCGGCTTTTAGATGACGGGTACGAAACCCGTTCGCGAGTTCAACAGCCAGTCCGAACACGACTCCCTGGGCCAAGAAGTCACCACCCATCCCGACTCGATGACGATTGCGACACTACTCGAGCCACGCGGTTCGAACTGGAACCGACCTCGGGGCGACGACTGGATAGCGAACACCCGGGCTCTGGCGAAATTGCAGGAGTTGACACAACTGATGTGCAGAGAAGCGACGGGGCTACTCCCTTGCTCCTGGAATCCGTCTATGCTTCATCACATAATAGGCGAGATACCCGCCGAAGACACCGACTTCGAGTAGGTAGATAACGAAGACAGCCGTGCCGAAGACGAGGAAAAGGATCGCTGCACTGACGCCAGCGACACCAGCAAAGAGCCCCACGATAAGGAGAAAATCGGAAGGAATGCGATGAGCCCCGAGAGCGCACCGACCCGTACAGAGGCGCTCTTGTCTCTTTCTTCGAGCCATGTGCGACGGCTTCCAATAACTGGTGAGAATCCTGTGAACGACAACACGAGTGTAACCACGGCCCCGATCAACGCGTTCAGAAATCGACTATCCGTCATCGAGACCCATCATCGAACGCACTGTCTGATATATAATCACAATGAGGATCGAGTGACAGTCTATTTAAATTGCTGTCGAGTGTCCCGTGATCAGCCCGTCATTTCTTCCTCAAACGGCCCGTCGAAGCCCACGAAATTGAGGACGATAAAGATCACGAGGAGGAGGCCTGCCAACGTCGCAAACGCAAGCGCCCATTTTCGCTGGTCGGCCGCCGAAAGTCCGAACTATCGGTCGCAGTGGTCGGTTCCGAAGACATGTGCCGAGAAGAACACCCAGCAGTAAAAATGGTACCGCTGACGAATTTCTGCGGGCGGAGGCGGCGTGGTCCGTCAGCGCGGCCGGGCTACTTCGCTGAACGTCGCTCGAGGAATCCCAACAGTGCCGACACCTGGATAGCAATTCGGGCCGAGAATCGGGCGAAAATATAGCACCAGCCGACCGCCAAATCACCGTACTCGACCGTCGCGTACTCCCACCGAGGGGTAAGAGATCCACTACGCCGGTAGAGCAACCCCCTCGAGCCCGCTTCACTCGTCTTCGAAGACGAACGTGCCGTCCTCCTGCACCCGCTCGCCGTCGACCTCGATGAACGAGTCCTCACTCATGTCGACGATCATGTCGACGTGGACGGCCGAATCGTTGGTCACGTTTTCCTCGCCGACGGTGTCGTCGTAGGCCCGGCCGACCGCCATGTGGACGGTGTCGCCCATCTTCTCGTCGAACAGCATGTTGTAGGTGAACTGGTCGATGTCCCGGTTCATCCCGATGCCCAATTCCCCGAGGCGGCGGGCACCCTCGTCGGCCTCGAGGACCTCCGTCAGCACGGCCTCGTTCTTCGCAGCGGAGTGAGAAACCACCTCGCCGTCCTCGAACTCGAGGTGGGCGTCCGTGATCTCCCGACCCTGATGGTAAAGCGGCAGGTCGAACAGGACCTCACCCTCGACGCTGTCGCGCACGGGGGCGGTGAACACCTCGCCGCCGGGGAGGTTGCGCTCGCCGTAGTCGTTGAGGGTATGATTGCCGGCGACGGACATCGTCACGTCCGTGGTGTCACCGCTCTTGATGCGCACCTCGTCGGCCGGGTCGAGAATCTCGACCATGGCCTGTTGAAACTCGCGGACGGCGTCCCAGTCCTTGTTGACGGCGTCCCAAACGAAGTTCTCGTAACCCTCTCGAGACAGCTCCGCGAGCTGGGCGTTCGCCGGGGCGGGATACTGGGTGAGACACCAGCGTTTCGAGAGCCGTTCGTCCTGGATGGGGCGGTAGGCGTTGCTGTAGGCCGAACTGATCTCGGGGTCGACGTCACTGGTTTCGGTCGCGTTGTCGCCCGCTCGGATGGCGATGTAGACGTCCGTGTTCTCGATGAGTGCGAGTTCGTGTGCGGGGGTGTCGAACGCCAGGTCCTCGACCGCATCGACGGCAGCCCCGGCAGCCCGCAAAAACGCGCGGTGCTGGCGTTTGCCGGTTCGCTTGCTCGTGGTGATCGGATTCGCGCCGACGTCCCCGATGACCTCGTGGAGGGCGACGACGAGGTCCTCGGCGACGGGATGGGCGTCGATGACGACGTTGTCCCCGGGCCTGAGATCGACGGAGTGGGTGACGATCACCTGCGCGTGTTCGCGTATTCGTGGGTCCATACCCGCCACTTTCGCTACCGGCGAGTTACGGTTTTCGGAACGAAGCCGATCGAGAGAACACTCCGACGGCTCGAGTCGCGCCAGCCCCGGGACGGGTGAGTCCACTAGAACGCGCGAGGCCTCGAGTCGGCGGTCATCGATCGACATGTTCAGAGCCAAAACAGGTATCTAATCGGGTACTTCTACAGAAATCGTGATACAGCCGTGTTACCACTTGTCGATGTAAACAGACGCTTCAGACGCTCTAACGACTATTTCGACAGATAAAAGAGCGTCAAACCCGTCCGGTCCATAATGACTGGTCGTCGAGATATGTTGTTGTTTGGGCTCCTCGCACTCGTCTGGGGGAGTTCCTTCGCGGCGATCGAGATCGGGCTGACGACGCTTCCACCGATCCTGTTTGCGGCCCTGCGATTCGACCTCGCGGCCCTGCTCTTCGTCGGTGTCGTCCTCGCGCTCGGCCTGCCCTGGCGACCGCGCTCGCACGTCGACTGGCTCGCGATCGCCGTCGGTGGCGGGATCCTGATCGGGGCACACTTCGCGCTGTTGTTTCTCGGACAATCCTACGTCTCGAGTGGCGTCGCGGCTATCGTCCTGAGTCTGACGCCGATTGTGACGCCGCCACTGGCGCTCGCGGTGCTCCCGCGGGAGCGATTGCGTGCGCCCGCCGTTGTCGGGCTCGCGCTCGGATTGGCCGGCGTCGTCGTCATCGCCACCGCCGGGGGCTCGCTCTCCGGGCAGGGCATCGGCGTCGCGCTCCTGTTCGGCTCGGCGGTCACGTTCGCGATCGGATCGGTCCTCACCGAGCGACTCACTGGCAACCTCCCGATGCTCTCCGTACAGGCCTGGGCGATGGGGGTCGGCGCACTCCTGTTGCACGCACTCAGCGCGATGCACCCGGCAGAACGGCTCACCGCTACCACGGTCACGCCCGAAGCGGTGGCTGCACTGGCCTACCTCGGCGTCGTCGCCACTGGCGGGGGCTTTTTCATCTACTTCGTCCTGCTCGAGCGGATCGGTGCGACGGAACTCAGCCTCGTGAATTACGCCGTGCCCATCGTCGCCGCGCTCGTCGGCTGGGCCGCCCTCGGCGAGCGACTGACGGTCGGGACGGCAGGCGGCTTCGGGTTGATCCTCTGTGGGTTCGCCCTCTGTAAGATCGGTGCCCTCTGGCGAACTGCAGCCCCAGTAGTGGGCTACGGCCCGACGCGACCAGCACACCATCACCCCGGGAGCGTCGTCGTCCGCGGCAACGTCTACCTTCCCGCGTCGCAGGTGCCCGGCCCCGAGTCACGTCGTGAGCCGATCGGCGGCGGTCCCGTCGGTGAGTCGAGGACAATCGAGTCGAGCCACGTCGGTGGGGCCGATTAGGATGTCGAGCGGGCACGTCGTTCCCCCCAACGACCCACCGAAGCTTGTCCCATTCCAAAGGACCAAACCCTCTCGTAACCCAGCTAACGCAGGCAGGTGGCTCTCGTGACCCAAAAACGCGAATACCGAGACGACTATCCAGAGCAGACGCTGTACATCCCCGGCCCGACCGAGGTGCGTGAGGACGTCATCGACGCGATGTGCGAACCGATGTTCGGGCACCGCATGGATCGCATGACGGACCTCTACACGACCATCGTCGAGGACACGAAGACCTTTCTCGAGACCGACAACGACGTCATTATTCTGACCGCCTCTGGCACCGAGTTCTGGGAGGCTTCGACGCTCAACCTCGTCGACGAACACATGCTCGTGGCGACCTGTGGCAGCTTCAGCGAGCGCCACGCCAACGTCGCCGAACGCCTCGGCAAGTCCGTCGACCGCCTCGAGTACGAGTGGGGACAGGCGGTCAAACCCGAGGACATCCGGGAGGCCCTCGAGACGAGTGACAGGCACTACGACGTCGTGGCGTGTGTGATGAACGAGAGTTCGACTGGCGTCCGCAACCCGATCGAGGAGATCGGTGACGTCGTCGCCGACTACCCGGACACCTACTTCGTCGTCGACGCCGTCTCCGCGCTCGGGGGTGACGCCGTCGACATCGACGCACACGACATCGACGTCATCTTCGCCTCGACGCAGAAGGCCTTCGCCATGCCCCCCGGGCTGGCAGTCTGTGTGGTCAGCGAGGCCGCCGACGAGCGCGAACGCGAGCGCGACTCCGCATCGTGGTACGGCGGCTTCCAGCGCTGTCTCGACTACTACGATCGGAAAGGCCAGACCCACTCGACGCCCGCCATTCCGATCATGCTCGCCTACCGCAAACAGATGAAACACCTCCTCAAAGAAGGTCTCGAGGCCAGACACGATCGCCATCGGGAGATGGCCGCCTACACCCAGTCGTGGGCCCGCGAGCACTTCGAGATGTTTCCTGAAGCGGGATATGAGTCCCAGACGGTGAGCTGCATCGAGAACACGCAGGGAATCGACGTCGCCGAGACCATCGAGGCCGTCGCCGCCGAGTACGACATGGTCTTCTCGAACGGCTACGGCTCCCAGCTCGGCGAGGAGACCTTCCGAATCGGGCACATGGGCGAACACGATCTCGAGTCGATTCGGGCGCTGACCGACGCCATCGAAGACGTTGCTGGGCTCTGAGGCAGTCTACTGTACCCGTTCGTCGGTGACCAGACGGACCCGGTCGGCAATCACTGAGAAGCGACGATCCCAACCCGTCTCACTGATCCTGATTCGCAGTCCTGACACCAACAGTTGCCGTGAAGCCGACGTCGCGGAGCCTATCGACGAGCGGGGCGCCGATCCCCGAAGCGGGAGTCAAAACGCCACCGTCCAGTGGTGAGTCGGTGTCGTCGGCGAGGAGACACATCGCGGATTCCCCGAGCATGCGGGCCGTGGCGCCGTAGCCCGGATCCCGGTCGGCACCGAACTCGGCTTCGACGGTGAACGGGCCGTCCGTGGTGGTCCCCCGCCCCAGGACGCGGACGGTGAAGTGGCCCGCCTCGACCTGTTCGGCCGTCGGGCCCTCGCCGGGATCCGGAAACACGTACTCGCTGATCGCGGTCCGTATCGGCCCGACGGACATTGCTGCCGTGAACAGGCCAAGACCGCCCGCGATCAGGCTCGCACCGGTGGCACCGTTGATGCCGGTACCAGTCGGGATAGCCTCCCTACAGCGGAACTCACGTCCCCACGGGTATCCGAGGAGCGCGTTGCTCCGGCGGAGCACGCGTTCGTTGACCGGCGCCATCGGCGACGGTGCGGTCCAGGATCTGCGTAGGCCGTCCTTTCTGGGACGCCGCTGTCTGCCCTGGTCGACGCCATACCGCTCACCTGGTGGGGCCAACGAGTACGGGTCCCGAAGCGTCTGGCGGGCAAGCGGATCGCTCGAGGCGGCCTCGAACAGTTCGACCATGCTGGCCAGCGTGCCACCGCTGACGCCACCGCTACCGCGTTCGAGGTAGACCCGCACCATGTCACAGGTCGTGTCGAATCTATCGGCCGCGTGCGACTGGACGAGCAGGGTGGCGAGATCCGCGGGCACGGAGTCGAAGCCGCAACTGTGTACGAGCCGCGCGTCGGCGTCGACGGCAGGCTCGTGGTATCTGTCGATCATCTCACGAATCCAGGTCACCTCCCCGGTCAGGTCACAGTAGTCCGTCCCGGCGTCGACGCAGGCCGCCACGAGCGGCGTGCCGTACCTCGTGTAGGGCCCGACCGTCGTACAGACGACACGAGTGTTGTGGGCGAGTTCCTGGAGGCTCGCGGGGTCAGTTGCATCACCGAGGACGATTGGAATCTCGTTCCACTCGGTTCGGCGAGTGAGGTCCGAAACGAGCGCCTCGAGTCGCCCCTCGTTCCGTCCGCCCAGCGCCAGCGAGAGGTCCGCCGGCGAATACTGTTCCGTGAGGTGTCCGGCCACGAGGCCGCCTGCGACGCCGGTCGCCCCCCACACCACGATGTCGTACTGCCGGTCCGTGTCTGGCACGTGTATCATCGACTAGTTCGGTCTCGAGAGGCAAAACGACCGTGATCACACCGGCAGTTTGAATCATTCCTGCACTGAGGAGAAACGTGAGATGAATACAAAACGCGTATCTTACACAGGGTGACCGCCAAATCGAGGCTGGCTGTCTCGAGCAGGATGATTACGCTGGCTACAAATTATTTTAAAAAGCAAATAAAACAGCCTATGCATCTCTTTTTCCGGGGCAATAGTAGTTACCTTGATATCATTGAGGTACCCCCGCTCCTTTCAGCTTTATTAATTAGTGTTTATCTCGGTACTCGAGATCGCCTTGGTTACCCCAGGCGCAGTGATTGGAACCTTAACATTCCACTCACCATTCGAGAGCCCCACGTGAAGCGCTCTTGAATTAGTATCTGCGACACACTCGATATAGTTGAGCGTTTTTCCGAGGGCTATTTTCTCACTCACAATTAATTATAAGTGAATGCATGTAAATTGGTAACACATATATACCCAAAATCATGTTTGAGAATGATTTCACAACGAACGACGAGTTTTCAGTCGACAGGCGGTCCGTGATGCAGGGCGTCGCGGGAGCAGTTTTGATGTACGGACTGTCGGAGACAGTTGATGCAGATGGAGAGACAATAGAAGTCATCGTTCGGGCGGACAGGGTACAGCCAGGATTTCTTCCGAAGGACGCCGATTACGTTGACGAACTCAAGGCGGAAGCAGCGGAGTCACAGGAGCCGATCGTAGACTACGTAAAAGAGCGAAACGGAGTCGAAGTCAAAAACCAGTTTTGGCTCAGCAATTCGCTTCTCTTAGGAGTCGACACCGCCGAGGTTCCAGTAGAGGAACTCGGAGCGATTCCTGGTATCCGAGAGCTCCACGACAACTTCGAGTTCGAAATCCCAGAACCTGAATCACAGGATTTCGACCCTGAGTTTGCTGAAGACGGGGAAACAACCTACGGCCTCGAACAAATTCGAGCACCGCAAGTCTGGGACGAATTCGAGACGAAGGGTGACGGTGCCGACGTTGCTGTCATTGACACCGGCGTTGATCCTGACCATCCCGATATCGATATCGATGATGAGAATTTCGCCGAGTTCGATGCCGAAGGTAACGAAACTGAAGACGCTGAGACGAGAGATTCGAGTTTCCATGGAACCCACGTCTCGGGAACTGCAGTCGGAACTGACGCCTTTACCGACGATGACGGTAACAACGTCAACATCGGCGTCGCACCGGAGGCAACGCTTTATCACGCGCTCGCCCTCCCCGGTGGATCCGGAACGTTCGCACAGATCGTCGGTGCGATGCAGTGGGCCGTGGAGAAAAGTGTGGACGTAGTGAACCTGAGTCTGGGTGCACCAGGCTTCGTTCCCGAACTGATCGAACCAGTACGGAATGCGGTCGAAGCCGGAACGGTCGTCGTTGCTTCATCCGGCAACGACGGCGAAGGCACAGCCGGCACACCAGGTGCAGTGTTTGATTCAATCTCGGTCGGCGCGTCGGACAGAGACCGGGAGATCACCGACTTCTCCAGCGGTCGGACGGTCGACACGGATACCGCCTGGGGACCTGCTGCGCCGGACGAATGGCCTGCCGATTATGTAATCCCTGACGTCTCTGCTCCGGGAGACGACGTCCTGAGCGCCTTCCCGGAGGACGCGGACCCGCCACCAGGATCTGGGGGAAGTGACGATCGGTGGCTCCGGCTCCGCGGAACATCGATGGCCGCACCTCACGTAGCCGGGACGATCGGGCTCATGCAGTCAGCGGCAGCGTCGGTGCCCGAAGAGTATGATCCCCGGCAGGTCGCGACCGCACTGACGACAACCGCAACGAAACCCGAGGACGCTCCGGACGGACAGGACGTCCGCTACGGGTTTGGGATTATTGACGCACTTTCCTCCACGAGCCGGTTTGCGGCTGACAGCGGCGTCGAAGGCGCTGTTACTGATATCGACGGTGAACCGATTGCCAGCGGAACCGTCGAACTCGACGGGTTCCCAACCGAAACCGGTTCCGATGGCTCGTACCTCCTTCGTGCCGATCCTGGAACATACAAGGTGACTGCGGACGGCTTCGGGTTCGCATCGACGACCGAGTCTGTCATCGTCGAGGGGGACGAGTTCGCAGTGCAGGACTTCGAACTCGAGGACGCACTGGATCTCGAACTCCTGGCTGGACAACCGGATGGCCTCGAGGCCGCGGAGGCATTCGAGATCGAAATTCGCGTAGCGAATCTCGAGGCGTACACAGTCGAAATCTCCGAGCAGTTCGGCTTCACCGGAGACGTGGCAGTCGAACTCGATGGGGAAGCGATCGAATTGGGTGAACCAATCGAGTTCGACGATCCATCACGCGGGCAGGTCACGCTCACCGTCGATCCCGAGGACGACGCCAGTGGGCAACTCGCCCTGGACCACACCTTCGAGGGCCTCGGTGATACTCTCGAGGTCCAAACCGGGCCGACAGACGTATTTGACGAGTTCATCGAGGTCGCTGTGGTCGACCGTGAGACTGGTGTGTTCACGGAGGACATCGTAAGCCTGCTCGACGACGCGCTAGATCCGATCTACGCAATCGAGTCTATCACGCCGGAAGAAGCGCTCGAGGCCGCGAAGGAGGCTGACCCCGACGCCTTCGTCGTCCAGAGCCTCGGCCAGGACAAGGAGTTGATCGAGGCGTTCGTCGACGAGACGTCGATTCCGCAACTGGGCGTCGTCTACCTCCAGCAGGCAGGTGGGACCGGCGAACCCGGCGAGGTCGGCCAGGCGGCCGATGGGATCTTCCAGAAATCCGAAACGACCGGCGATCCACGCGAGGTCGTCGACGCGGCTTTCCAAGGATTGAATCCACCGATCGCCTACGACAATATCGACGAAGATCACCCGATCTTCGAGAATGCCGACGTCGACAGCCCCATCGTCCTCTACCAGCCGTTCCCGGTGCAAATCTTCGGCGGGTTCCACAGCTTCTTCGAGGATTACGAGGGCGAGGTCGCCGGACAAACGATCGCGGAGGTCGGTGACGGCCCCGCCGTGATCGACGGCGAAGACGGCCTCGCCGTGGACGACCTCAGCCGGACCGTCCTCGCTGCGTCGCTCGGGCTCTCCGCGTTCGTTGGTCGGCGCGTGTTCCGCGATGAGGCAGAGGAGGTCCTCGCAAGTGCCGTTCGGTTCGTTGCCGATGCGCCGCCGGTAACCGTGCTCGAAAATCAGCCCGAACGTGTCGACTCCGGCGGAACCGCGGGGCTCGTGGTCAGCGTCGAGGACCTCGTGGAGTACGAGATCAGCCTGACCGAGGCCAGCAGCCTCAACGCCGACGATCTGACGCTCTCGCTGGATGGCGACGAGATCCCGTTCGACGAGCCAGTCGAGTTCGAGGACCCCATAACGGGGGAGGTGACGGTCGCAATCGAGGCTGCCGACGGGGCAGTTGGCGAGTTCTCCATCGGCCACCGCTTCGTCACCCTCGATCGGTTCGACGAAGAACAGACGACCGAAGCCGTGACCGGTCCGACCGCGGTGTACACCCCGCCGCTTGCGGTGCCCGAGGACATCAGTCCGATCAACGCCGCCGTCGACCTCGCCGTTGAGGGTGAGGAGATCGTCCTCGCCGATGGCGTCTACGAGGAGGATGCTCCAGACGCGCCGGCGATCCAGACCGGGCTCTCGATCGAGACGCCCGGGATCACGCTCCGAGCAGAGGAGGGCGCCCGACCGAGCATCATCCACGAACGTGACCTAGCCAGTCCGCGGATCATCAACGTCTCTGCGGACGACGTGACAATCGAAGGAATCGAAGCAAACCTGATCGAGGGCGACGTCGACGAGAAGAACTCGATCGGCAGCGGAGTGCGAATCAACGCCGACGGCGTGACAGTTCGGGATATCGACGCTTCCGGGACCTTCGGCATTCAGCTCGAGGGCGGGATTTCGAACATCCGTATCGAGGAATGTGAGGCGATCGAGACAGTGATTGGGGTCGGGACCGATTCGGGTGCGTTCGGCGACGTGACCGACGTGACGATCACGGACGTGAGGGTGACTGATCGCCCTGACTCCACGTTCCGGGCCCCCATCGTCATTGACGCCGGAGCGTCCCGCGTCGAGGTTACCGACTGCGAGATCCTGATGGAGGACGGCGAGGAGGGAATCTGGCTCGAGGGACCATTCGACGGCGGCGAGGACAGCCTGATCGCGAACAATGAGATCCTGGGTGACGAGATCGAGGAGGGGCCGTTTACCGGATTCAACGCTGGCATCCTGCTCGACGAGGTCGAAGCCGTCGTCGAGGACAACGTTATCGATGACACGTTTACCGGGATCCAGGTCGGCGATTTCGGGTTCGGTGAGGAGAGCGTCGTCATCCGGAACAACGAGATCCGTGTAAACGGCGTCGGCTACGGGCAAAACGGCGATTTCGTCACACTTGAGGAGAACGTGATCGAGGCCGAGATCGGCGTAAACCTGGATGGTGGGTTCTTCGGAATCGATGCCGACCAGATCCTTGCCCGGTTCAACGATCTTTCCGAAGCCGCCCTTCCATTCGCCGGGGAGGCCAACGACGGGTTCGGTGCGCCAGAGCCATTCCTGTTCGACTGCAGGCAGAACTACGTCGGCGATCGCGACTACCACGACACGATCGCTGAGGGCGATGTCGTCTACGATCCGTTCCTGACCGAACCGCCGGTCGAGGTCAACCTGCCGGAGCCGACCGAGATCGGTACCGACCTGTACCTCGACCCTAATGAGACGTACGGGCTGGGTATCCCGGGCCCGGTCGACCTCACAATCTGGGACGTCCTCGCCGTCGAGGACGGCGGGGGACACAACGAGTTCGACGGCACTGTCGAGCAATGGAATACGGCCAAGAGTGGCGGACCCGGTGGTGGCGAGAGCGGTGGCGGGGAATGGCAACACGTTACCGGTCGCGGCGAACTTTCCGACCTGGACAGTCTTCTCGGCTTCCGAGTCGAACCCGGTGCAGGGGTGCGTGCAGTGCTTGACTTCCAGTTCGACGAGGACTCACCGCCCGGACGACGCGGCGACCTCAGCGAGATCGAAGTCGTCGAGGGGACTAATATCGTCTGTGCAGGTGGCTACGGCGACGACGAACTGTTCGACGAGGGGACGGCAACCATCGAATCCGTCGAGTCGAAAGAACTCGGCGCTCCCGACTCACAACTCGGCGAAGAGAAAGCGGAGTCGGACGCGGACAAGCTTCCGTTCACCGCGTACTATGTCGAGGTTTCCGAGCCCGGGACGATCGAGGTGCCCCTCAAAGCGTACGATCCGACACAAGACGATCTCTACGAAGCGTTCGGACTCGAGCCGGAGATTCACGACGATCCTGGCGTAAGCGATGTCGACGGCTTCGAGATCGACCGCCTACCCTCGGTCGAAGACGTGCTCGAGGAGTTAGACGATGAACGCGCCGCTGGGGCAGTCGAATTCGTCTTGGCTCGACACGCCATCTATGCACTGGAGGACAGCGATGGGGACGATATTGTGTCAACCGTTACCGAAACGTTGGAAGAAGAAACTGCGGGCGTTGCCGAGGAGGAGCCGGTCAAACTCGCTCGGACTCGTGTCCTCCAGCAGGTGACTGGTACCAAGGCATTCGAGGACGAGATACCCGACATCGCCGAGCGCGACGCACGCGAGCTTGCAGCACGGGACGATGAAGCGGTATCCAGCCTACTCGGTGCGGCGAAGATCCTGCTCGGAGACTAAACTCCACACTGGATTTCGATAGCATGGCTTTCGGATTGCTTCATACGGTTTACTGTAGTCTCTTATCGGTGCTTGGCCATACCGGGTCGGCAATCACCGGTAAAAAGTTACAGCAATCCGTATCAGTAGGTAGGGGTAGTGAATAGGGTGAGGTCGAGTGTCACTGCAGGCAGCACTGGGCCGGACTTGTATAAAAGTCCTTACCCGTTACGGGTATTTTTATATGAAATACAGGAGAAAACCCACGGCTTTAGCCGTGGGATGAATCCGTCACTGCTGAATCGAACACGCTACAGTGGCAGGCTGACTCCCC
>SL_4KL_010_BRINEDRAFT_10000625_pt1 | contig 18438 bp, 20 predicted proteins | sample SodLak_010_BRINE_2_FD_10664 | JGI IMG/M metagenome (IMG submission 10664)
ATCGCGACCAGACCGGGCGTTCCTTCGTCGGCCTCGTAGTTTCGTCGGACGAGGTGGCCCGGCGATTTTGGTGCGACGAGCGTCACATCGATGTCGTCGCTGGGCTGAATCTGGTTGTAGTGGATGTTGAAGCCGTGGGCGAACTGGAGGATGTCGCCGGCGTCGAGTTCGTCTTTGATCTGGTCGTAGACGGTGGGCTGGACCGTATCGGGGACCAGTACCGAGATGAGTTGGGCCTTGGCGGCCGCTGCAACCGGCGTTGCCACGTCGAGACCGTCGGCTTTGGCCGCTGCGCGCGACGACGAGCCTTCGCGAAGCCCGACGACAACGTCGATGCCGCTGTCGTTGAGGTTCTGTGCGTGTGCGTGACCCTGGCTGCCGTAGCCAAGAACCGCAACGGTCGTGTCCGAAAGCGCGTCGAGATCGGCGTCGTCGTCGTAGTAGATTGTTGCGTTGAGTTCGTCTGCCATTGTGTGCGTGAAGTTTCGCTCCTGTTAGTTGGTGGTTTCGGCTTGCGTTTCGTCGGCCACGGTCGACTCTGCTGTGTCGCCGCCGTCGGTTGCGGGGACACCAAGTGTCGCCTCTGCGGCTGGTTTTTCGCCCGGCGTCGTCGGGGTGTCGCCACGCGCCAGCGCGGTCGGGCCGGTTCTGGCGATCTCGATGATGCCGAACTGCCGGAAGGCGTCGATGGCGTCCTCGATGCTGTCGTGGGTACCAGTCAGTTGGACGGTGATCGTCCGTGGACCGGCATCGAGCGTCTCGCCGTCGTACATTTGGGTAACGGCGTGGACCTTGTCGGGCTCGTCGCCGTTGACCTTCAACAGGACGAGTTCCGAGCGGATGGCTCTGTCGCCCAACTCGCCGACCGACAACACGGGTTTGAGTTTGCCGAGCTGTTTTTTTACCTGGTCGATGCCGGGTTCGGTCTCTTCGACAACGAGGGTGATTCGAGCGTTGCCCTCGACGGTCGTTGGCCCGACGGTGAGGCTCTCGATGTTGAACTGCCGCCGGCTGAACAGCCCCGAGACGCGCGCGAGCACGCCCGGTTCGTGTTCGACCAGCGCCGACACGAGTGCCGTCCGGGTTCGCGGTTCGGCTTCGACCGCGGGGTCGATGCGGATTCCTTGGCTGTTTCGCCGGCCGTCGGGATGCGGGCGTTCCTCCGGTGGTGGGCCCTGCAGCCCCTGTTCGTTCTGTGTCATAGCTGTTCCTCCGAAAGGGCGAACTGTCCGTTCGGTGCCCCGCTGGCGACCATCGGGTAGACGTTGGCTTCGGGATCGATGTGGAAGTCGATAACCGACGGGCCGTCGTAGGCGAGCGCCTCCTCGACGGCGGGCGCAACCTCGTCGTAGTTGTCGACGCGCCAGCCCTGTGCGCCGAACGCCTGAGCCATCTTGTCGAACTCGGGCATCCAGTTGTACTCCGACGCCATGTGACGGCCATCGAAGAAGGCGTCCTGCCATTGGCGAACCATCCCGACGTACTCGTTGTTGAGAATCGCGACGGTGATGTCGAGATCCTCACGAACCGCAACTGAGAGCTCCTGCAACGTCATGAGGAAGGAACCGTCGCCGTCGAAACAGACGACGTCCTGGTCGTCGTCGGCTGCAAACCGCGCGCCGATGGCGGCGGGCAGGCCGTACCCCATCGTGCCGAGTCCGTGTGAGGAAACCCACGTTCGCGGCTCGGTGTACGTCCAGTACTGTGCGGCCCACATCTGGTGTTGACCGACACCCGTCGTGACGATGGTGTTGTCGTCGGTCGCCTCGTCGAACGCTTCGACGATGAACTCCGGACGCAGCGGGGCGTCCTCGTCAACCGGGTAATCCATCGGATACTCGGTTTTCCACGTCTGACACTGCTCGCGCCACTCGCGTGCGTCGGGCGCGTGGTCGATTTCAGCGGTCAGCTGGTTCAACACGAGTTCGGCGTCGCCGATACAGGGGTAGTCGGCGTGGATGTTCTTGCTGATCTCGGCGGGGTCGATATCGATGTGGACGACCTCGGCCTCGGGCGCGAAGGTGTCGATGCCGCCGGTCAGCCGATCGTCGAAGCGGGTACCGACGCCGATCAGACAGTCGGTGTGCGTGATCGCCATGTTGGCATAGCCGGTGCCGTGCATGCCCGCCCACGAGAGACACAACTCGTCGTCCTCGGGGAAACTGCCAATGCCCGGCATCGTCGTGACGACCGGAATCTCAAGATCGCGAGCGAAGGCACGCGCCGTCTCACAGGCGTTGGCCTTGATGACGCCGCCGCCGAACAGCAACAGCGGTTTTTCGGCGCGTTCGATGGCGCGCGCGGCCGCCATAATCGATGCCGCATCGGCGGTCGTCGGCGGCTCGGCGTTCTGTGGAACCGTCGGCTCACCGGGTTCGACGTCGGTCTCCTCGAAGCTCACGTCCTTCGGGAGGTCGACAAGCGTTGGGCCGGGGCGACCGGATTCGGCGAGCGCAAACGCCTCGCCAACGGTGTCGCCGATGGTGTCGGCGCTGTTGGCGAAGTAGTTGTGCTTGGTGATCGGCATCGTGACGCCGGTGGTGTCGGTCTCCTGGAACGCATCGGAGCCGACCATGTGGCTTGGAACCTGCCCGGTGAGCGAGAGTAGCGCGTCCGAATCCATGTTGGCATCGGCAATGCCGGTCACGAGATTCGTTGCCCCCGGTCCTGACGTGGCGAGTGCGACGCCCGGTGTGCCGGCGACGACGCCGTAGGCGTCCGCCGCGTGCGACGCGCCCTGTTCGTGGGCCATCGTGATGTGTTCGATGTCTGAATCCCACAATGCGTCGTAAATGGGCATGATCGCGCCGCCTTGAACGCCGAACGCGTGTTGGACGCCGGCGTTTTCGAGCGCGCGGACGACCGACGTTGAGCCGTCTGTCACCGGCGTGGGGCCGGCTGGCTTTGTGCGCTCCTCGTCGGCCTCAGGAGTGGTCTCGGCAGGGTCGGCTGCCGACGGTTCGTCGTGGCTGTGGTCTGCGGTTGTTTGGGATGCGGATTCTTTCATTCGAAGACGCCTCCGTTGGGAGTCGTGTGGGCGGATGGTCTCGGTTGGGATGGATAGTGTGACGGTGCTGTCATGGGTTGATACCCTCGATCATGAGCGCGATGTGATGTGTCGGTACGACGTCGGGAGAGGGCGTTCGCGCGTCGACGGCTCGACGAATGAGCCAGCAGTCGACCGCGTGACAGACGGATTGGAGCCAATCGGTCACACGGTGAGCGAACGCCGGACGAAACAGGGATGAAAAGTAAGTGAGGGGTTATACCCCTACAATACCGACGGCGACGACAGCGAGCGCTCGGCGACTGGCCGAACCGGCAGCGGTGTACTGTCGCATTGTAGTTCGTGAATAATCCGGATCGAATATAATTCTTCCGTGTTCGACCACCCGAGAGGAATCGCTCGGCGTCGACGCGTGCTGGTGGCTGTAACCGACTCCAAGGGCTCGAAGACGGTCGGCCACGGCGACGCGAAGGCAGTCGCTCACCGTCTGTGCGCCCGCCGACAGCAGCCATCAGACGCGAACCTCCCCTGATTCGCGTTCGCTGACGCCGACCTCCTCGGCGAAGCGAACAATGACGCTGTCGGTGATCTGCTCTTTTTCGGCCCCGAACTCTTTGACGAGTTTGGTGACCGCGCGAACCTCCGAATCGGTCGGCTCGTAGCCGAGGTCTTCCAGTCGCTTGCGCACCGAGTGCGTCCCGGTGTGTTTGCCGAGCACGAACTCGCGCGACGCGCCGACCATCTCGGGCGTCATCACGCCGGGTTCGAAGGTGTCGGTGTTTTCCATCACGCCAGCGGCGTGAATCCCACTCTCGTGGGCGAACGCGTTGCGGCCGACGACCGCCTTGTTGACCGGAATCGGAATCCCCGAACGCTCCTCGACGAGGTGTGCCAGTTCGGTGATCCGCGTCGTGTCGATGCCGGTGTCGACGTTGTACAGGCTTTCGGCCGACATGACGACCTCTTCGAACGCCGCGTTGCCCGCACGTTCACCGATTCCGTTGACCGAGACCTGCGCTTGGTGTGCGCCAGCCTCGAATCCGGACATCGCGTTGGCGCTTGCCAACCCGAAGTCGTCGTGGGTGTGGACGTCGATTCGTGCGTCGGTGTGTTCGCCGACCACCTCGATGAGTTTCGCAAAACGCGACGGCGTTGCGACCCCACAGGTGTCGGGAATGTTGATCCAATCGACGCCGGCCTCGCTGACCGCCTCGACGACTTCGATCAGGAACGACTCGCTGGTGCGGGTCGCATCCATCGGCGAAAACATGACCTCCAAGCCCGCCTCGCGAACCTGCTCAACGCTCGCCACAGCGCGAGAAACGGCCTCCTCGCGGCTGGCGTGCATCGAATCTTGGAGTTGCACGTCACTCGTCGAAACGAAGACGTGCACCATGTCGACGCCGGCATCAATCGCCGCGCGGACGTCCTTGTCGACGACGCGGGCAAGCCCGCAGGTCGTCGCGTCGGTCGCCGCCGCGATGTCCGAGACGGCCTCGAACTCCGGTTCGGAGTTGACGGGAAACCCAGCCTCGATGACGTGGGTACCCATCTCGTCCAGCAGCTGGGCGATTGTGCGTTTGTCGTCGTAATCAAACGAGGTGCGTGGTGACTGTTCGCCATCACGCAGCGTCGTGTCGAAAATTCGTACTGACTCGATTTCGTCAGTGCTGTCTAGTGTGCCCTCGAAGAACTCGATCCGCCGGGGAACCCGACAAGTCCTCCGTGTCTTGGTGAGACATCGTGTTTGCTACAAGCGCCGACAGCATATATAAAACCGTCGCTCCGGGGGCCGCGGTGGACGACTGTCGACCCAAAACGGAGACGTTCTCGGTGAAAATCCATAGACAGAGCCGTGCTAGACGAAGTACGTGCTGTGTCGACACAGCAGCGACCGACTCAGTGAGACAGGGATTTATATATAACGCGGTCAGCGCGGTGTTGATTCGGCACAACGCACGTACCGATGTCGACAACGACGGCGCTGGGTCGCTATTGGCGTCAAAGACACCGCTGAGCGACGTCTTTGGCTCCGTCAGATTCCACGGAACCGACGCGAGCACTACTGTTGTCCGAACGCTTTTGCCGACGCCGGGCCACCGCTCAGTATGGTCGATTTCGATCTCAATCTGCAGGATGCGGAGGCCCAACTCGAAGATATTCCGAGCGATGAGGTCGTGTTGGGAATTCTTGATGGCTCGACCGAGCCTGCCGAGTGGATCCAAGCAGTAGATCAGGGCAACGTGCTCGTGCTCTCGGTCGACGGCGACCTCAACCGGCTCGCTGCGGGATTCGCCCGCGACGTCAAGGATATGGGTGGCGAACTCATGCACTTTCGCGGCTTTCTTATCGTCACCCCGCCGGCGACGACGATCAACACCGAGCGGCTATAGGGCCAACAAAACCGATGCGTCGTTTAAACTGGGCAATCCGCCTGCACTACGGAAACCGTCCACGTATACCTGTTTTTAAGCACGTTCGTCCCCTACATCGCGTATGCCAATGAAAGCAAGCGGCGAGGCCGCACTCGCCGAGATCGATCGGTTCGACGGCGGGAGTGGCTGGATTTCGTATCCCGACGAGACGATGGAGCGCGCGAGCCACGCGCTGGCGACACCCGAGGGCATCTGGGTTGTCGACCCCGTGGATGCAGCCGGTGTCGACGACTTGCTCGCCGAACTCGGCGAGAAGAGCGACGGTCCGAGCGAGGTCGCTGGCGTTGCCGTCTGTCTCGATCGACACAAACGCGACGCCGCCGCGATTGCAACCCGCCACGACGTGGCAGTCCACATTCCAACGTGGATGGGTGGCGTCGCCGAGAAACTCGATGCGCCAGTCGAACAGTTCGAGGGCGAACTCGGCGAGTCGGGCTACGAGTCGTTCGTGATTCGTGACTCGTCGGTGCCGCCGTGGCAGGAGGTCGGCCTCTACAATCCCGACAACGGAACGCTCGTCATCCCCGAATCGGTCGGCACCGCGTCATACTTTTGTGCCGAGGGCGAGCAGCTCGGCGTCCACCCGATGTTGCGGTTGACACCGCCGCGCGCGGCACTTTCGGACGTCCGGCCCGAACGGATTCTCGTCGGCCACGGCGCGGGGGTTCACACGGATGCGGCGACCGCGTTGTCGACGGCGTTGGCCGAGTCGAAGCGAACCTCACTGTCGCTGTACGGCAAAACGCTCAAGGGATTCATTTCGGGGTAATCGTGAGCGTATTTGTTACGGCGGGACTGCTCGAAATCCTGGTCGAGTTCGCGGCCGACCGCGAGCCCCAGCAGGCCAACGTGCCACTTGCGGCAACGCCAGCAGGTGATCTCGCTGGCAACGCCCCCGAACTGCACGGGCTCGACCCCGACACGCCGGTGCTGACGCACTTTTATCTCCCGAACGCGGCGGGATCGGTGAACTCCGTGTTCGGCATGGATCTCGGAACGCCCTCGGCGCGTACGGCCGCACGGTTCGTCTCGCACCCGAACGGGCCACTCGGCGTCACAAAACGCGACGACCTCGCCGGTGTGATTCTCGTTGCCGTCGCGCCATGGGAGACCGAAACGGTGGCGGCGTTTGATCGTCGCGGAACCCGGCTCGATCTGACCGTGCTCGACGCCGAACCGCCGGTCGAAACGCTCGACTGACAGCACGACTCGCAGGTGTTGGCTTTTTTATGACGGCCCACAAACAGTCAGGCAATGGGAGCGAGACCGCCGCAAAACGAGTCGAGCGAACCGGACGTCATCGAGTTTGGCATTGCGGCGCTGGCTGCGCGGCTCGAAGAGACCAACATTGCGTATCCCGTCACTGACAGCGAGCTCGTCACGGCGATCGAACGAACCGCCATTCCGGTCGACAGCGCAGGCAACACGGTTGAGTTGGCCGACGCACTCGATCAGTTGCCACAGTCGAAATTTCGGAGCGAGGCCGACCTGCTCGAACAGCTCCATCCCGTGTTCGAAGCCGAGCGAAAAAAGGCCGGATCGAGCATCATGGGACAGCTTCGCGCACTGTTGCCGTTTTGACGTCGACCCCAGATTAGCGGTTCTCAGACGGCTCTGCAGACGGCGAGTCGTGGTGTGCCGATTCGGACGCGGCCGTGGGTGCCGTCGTCGGTTCGGTTGTGTTCGATTGCGACCCCGGCGTCTGCGACTCGGACGATGACGAGCGATGAGTCATCGCGGGAGATGCTGGATCGCCAGCGACCGCAAGCCGATCAATCCGTTTCGCCTGTTCGCGGTGTAGGGACAACACCAGATCCGCAAGAAAGCCGAACATCAGCAACTGGACGCCAAACAGCGTTGCTGCCGCCGCACCGACGGCGATGATTTCGTGGCCGACGCCGGCGAGAAACCAACGGGCAATCACGAACGTCGCGAGCGCCAATCCGGTGAGCGTCGATACCAACCCAATGCTCCCGAAATAAAACAGCGGATTGTTCGTTTTGGCCTTTCGGTAGAGTTCGAGAAAAATGATGCCGCCGTCTTTGATCGGATGCAGGTTCGTTGACGACCCATCTGGCCGAGAACGATACGTCACCGGAACGACCGTTGTCCGCACGTTATTTTTCACACACTCGACGGCCATCTCAGTCTCGATCCCAAACCCATCGGCCGACAGCGTGAGCTGTCGAAACGAGTCGACGGTGAACGCACGGTAGCCCGAGAGAATGTCAACGAAGTTCTCGCCGTGAATGAACTGAAAAACCCGGTTGATGAGGCGGTTGCCGAACCGGTTGAGTCGAGTCATCGCACCCGGCTGCATATCCGCGAACCGGTTGCCGATAACGTGGTCGCACTCGCCGGCCTGCAAGGGTGCAAGCATCCGGTCGGCATCTGCAGCCCGGTAGGTCAGGTCGGCGTCGGCCATCAGGACGTAGCGAGCATCGATTCTCGCAACCGCCTCGCGAATCGCCTGACCCTTCCCCGATCCTGACTGTGTCATCACGCGTGCGTCGGCCTCACGAGCGCGTTCGACCGTGTCGTCGGTGGAGCCGCCATCAACGACGAGAATGTTCTCGAAGCCTGCGTCTCGGTACGACGAGACCGCCTCAACGATCGTGGCCGACTCGTTGAGCGTCGGCAGCAGGACACAGACATCCGCACGTGAACCCATTGGTGGCTGTCCCCACCCTGTAACCAAAACTGTTTGTGGTTCTCACGAGATGCTGTGACTGTGTATCAAGGGAGACGACACGTCACGGACTGTCTCGGTTGAACTTGAAAAGATGCAGATGGGCAGCTCCGTTGAAGAAACACAAAAGCGGATACTGGAAATCGATGTGTCAGCGATTGGCGAGCGCTTTCGTGAGATATGGCTTAATAATCGGTCCAACGAGCAAAAATGCGATGAGCACGACAAGCACAAACGAGAGTGGCTGGTTGAGTGGATCGACAAAAATCGACCACGAGCCGCCCGAGAGTTGCAGTGATCGATCAAGATTTGTCTCGGCAATCCCACCGAGGACGACCCCCAAAACGAAGGCAATAATCGAGTAGTTGTACATTTTCATGTAGTAGCCGATGCCGCCGAGCAGCAGCACCGTCCAGATGTCGAGCCACGTCTGGCTGGGGCCGCGAAGCCCGTAGGCCCCGACCAACGCAAGGACGATAATAATCGGAATAATGTACTCGGTGTCGACTCTGGTGATGATGCTTGTTCGGGTGATCACAAACAGTCCGACAAACAGGATGATGACATTGCCAACCAGCAGGGCAACAAACAGGCTGTAGGTCGTAACCAGCTGCTCGCTGAACATCGTTGGGCCAGGGCGAAGTCCGTGCATGATGAGCCCACCGAGCAACACAGCGGTTGCCGCACTCCCGGGAATACCGAACGAGAGCGTTGGAATCAGCGAGCCACCGATGGTGCCGTTGTTCGATGATTCCGCAGCAATCAACCCAACTTCGTTACCCTTGCCGAACGATTCGGGATCGTCCGATGCGCGAACCGATTCACCGTAGGCAACGAACGTCGAGACCGTCGATCCCGCACCTGGAATCGCCCCAATGAGCATGCCAATGTAGCCGGATTTTATCAGCGTGACTGGATGGCTCAAAACCGATTTAATTCCCGGAACAACGCTGCCGGTCATGATCGTTTTTCCCCGCGAAATACCGCCTTTTTCACCAGCCAGTTTGAACATTTCTGCAATCGCAAACAGGCCGATGAGGACGGCAACAAACGAAATACCATCGTTGAGCGTGAATCCAAGCTGATCTTGGAACGTGTACCGTGGGGCAACCGCAAACGAGGTCGTCCCGATGGTCGTGATCATCAGGCCGAACATCCCGGCGGTGAGGCCTTTCACCATCGATCCCTTCGAGATGACGGTGATCATTGCCAGCCCGAGCAACGCAATAAGGAAATATTCGGGAGACTGGAACGCCAGGACGACCTCAATGAGGACTGGCGAGAGCAAAATGAGCGTGATGACGGTGAAAAAACCTGCAATCGATGAGGCTGTCGCCGAGATTGACAGCGCTTTGAGCGCTTCACCCCGCCGAGACATCGGGTAGCCATCGAACGTCGTTGCGGCTGCCGCTGAGGTACCCGGTGCATTCATCAAAATGGCAGCGATCGCCCCTCCATACATTGCGCCGCTGTAGACGCTGACGAGCAGAATAATCGCGTTGACTGGCTCAAGCGGGAGCGTCAGCGGGAGCATAATAGCCATTCCCAACGAGGGGCCAAGCCCGGGGAGGGCCCCAATCACGATCCCCACTAAAATCCCAACAACGATCCAGCCAATCGTTGGCCAGCTAAACGCAATCGTCACCGCTTCAAAAAATATCCCAAGCCCCTCAGCAAACGTCATTGGCACTCACCGTTCATAGGAATCTCCCGAGATCAAGCACGACGCCGCCGTCGATCCCAATGCCAAGCACGAGGACGAAGCTGTACGCCAGGAGGAATGCGATAACCGATAATCCGACGACGGTGTACCACGGCCGTCGCAACACGCCAAGATAGGTCGCGACGAACAGGGGTGCAGCCCAGAGCATTCCAATCAGATACGAAACCACGACAAACAACAGCGAAATAATCGCCGTGAACTGTGAGCCGTGCATTGTGAGCCATTTCAGATCAACGTATCTGGTTTCAGTCGCTGTTTCCGCGTCGGCTGCTGGCTCGTCCGGTTCCGGTTCGGCGTCTGTCTCACCGGTCGCGTCGTCGGATTCAACGAGTTCCTCGTCTGCAACATCGTCGAATGCACCGTCAGATTCGACGACAAGTTTCTGTACTGGCCCCGGAAGATATGATCGAAACAGCAACAGGAGGGCCCCCACAATTGTTGCCCCCGCAGTGAATCGCGGAAATGCTGCGGCTCGTTCACCGAAGGTGTATGATTCGATAAACATGTAGACGGCAACTCCCAGAAACATAACAAGGAGGCCGTGTTCCATCGTGACTTTCTCTCGAACGGTTTGTACATTCATGGGTTGGTGTATGAAAATAGGGTATTGCTGCTGTTTGACGGCTGTCTACCGCATCCACGGAGTGAAACAGTGGTTCATGCGACAATCACGCGGTTAGGACTGGCGCAGTTCGTCGAGGTCGACGACCTCTGGAACGGTCTCGAGAACCTCTTGTAAGAGTGCACTTGCTTCATCCGGGCCGCTGTATTCGATGACGTTCCCACTGTCTTCGGCGAACGCTTGGACTTCGTCGGTGGCGATGCCCTGTTCGACGGCCTCGGAGACGACATCGATTCGGTCTCGTGGGGTTCCCGGTGGGGCCCAGTAACATGGCTGGAGCATGGCGAGCGTGTCGATGTTGTCCCCTTCTTCGGCAAACTCAGTGTCTGCAATCGTGTCGAGATCGGGGAAGACCGCACTGCCGCCACTGGGGATGCAGGCAACCGGATCCATCCGTCCGTCTTCAACGCCTTCGAGCGCGCCGGAGTCGGTTCCGATTCCGATCGAAACTTCATCCGAAAGGACTGCTTGGGTCACTTCTCCGCCGCCGTCATACGCGATGTAGTCCTCCCACGGAAGGCCGACTTCGTCGCGGAGTACCCGCGCGACAACGTCCACCATTGTTCCCTGACCCTGTCCGGCAATCTGTGAAAATTCGCCATCCTCAAACCGGTCGACGAGGTCGCTGAAATTCTCGACTTCGTAGTCGGAGTTTGCCGTAATTATGTATGGGAACCGGCCAATGATTGCAACCCCTTCGAGTTCACCGATGTCGAAGTCCGGCTGTTGGATAAGCCACGAGGTCGGTGTTGATGGCGGGTTGAAGGCAAGGAGTGTGTAGGCATCCGGCTCAGCACTGTGTACTTCCGCGGTGCCAACCAGTCCACCGGAACCGGTAACATTGTTAAAACTGAACGATTGACCGAGGAAGTCGCTCGCGGCGTTGGCGACATTCCGTGCAAACACATCAGTCCCTCCACCCTCGCCGAACGGAATGACCATCTCCACGGACCGATCCGGGTACTCTTCATCACCGTTTGCGTCATCATCGTCGCCTACACAGCCTGCAAGTGCGGTGAGCCCCACCGTTGCGACTGCTGCCTTCTCCATGTATGACCGCCGATTAATATTTGTCACGGTCATTTCTCTCGCGTAGAGGGATATAATGTTTTGGAAAAGAGGGCGTTTGTTTGATATTAGCCGCACAGACAGGCAGAAACCGAACAAAAAGCCCGAATTGGTAACCAAACAAATTTGTCATGTTGGTTAATGACGATCACTGTAGACCGCAGGTAAGACCGCGCCATCTCCCCGTGGTGTTGGCGGTCAGTGCACATGTTTCACAGACTGTCGTACGGGATGGACAGGATTTTAAGCGGCGCGGGTGGAAGAGGGAGTACTATGGGAAAGAAAACGAAGGCGCAAAAAAAGCGGCTCGCCAAGCTCGAACGGCAGAACCGACGGGTGCCGACCTGGGTGATGATGAAGACGGACATGGAAGTCACACGGAACCCGAAACGTCGCAACTGGCGGCGGAGCAACACTGACGAGTAATCATGAGCACGAGTGATTTCGAAGAACGCGTCGTGACCGTCCCGCTTCGGGATGTCAAACAGGTCGCCGTCCAGAAGCGCGCCGATCAGGCGATGAAGATCATCCGACGACACCTCGCCAAGGGGTTCTCGGTCGACGAGGATGCAGTCCGTCTCGATCCCTCAATCAACGAGGCTGTCTGGGAGCGCGGTCGACAGAACCCTCCATCGAAACTCCGTGTTCGTGCGGCCCGATTCGTCGAAGACGGCGAGCCGATCGTCGAAGCGGAAGTCGCCTAAGAAATCGTGCTTCGCACTTCTGTTGCCGGGTCGTCGTACGTTGGGGTGTTTGCTCGAACAACCAACGAGTGTCTTTTCGCGCGTCGTGATCTCGACAGCGATGTCATCGATGCGATGGCCGACGAGCTCGCGGTGACGGCCGTCGAAACGACGATCGGTGGCTCGGGAACCGTCGGTGCACTTGCAGTCGGAAACGAGCACGGCGTTGTCGTCTCCAACCGAATTACCGAGCGCGAAACCGAACGCATCGCCGCCGCCGTCGACGGCGAGGTCGCCGAACTGCCCGGCCGGATCAACGCCGCTGGCAACGTTATTCTCGCCAACGACTACGGGGCGTACGTTCATCCGGATCTCTCGCGAGCGGCGGCCGAAACGGTCAAACAGACGCTCGACGTGCCCGTCCGCCGCGGCACGCTCGGTGAAATCAAGACCGTCGGCACCGCCGCAGTCGCGACCAACGCGGGCGTGCTCTGTCATCCGAAATCCCGCGAGCGCGAGCTTGAAACGCTCGAAGAACACCTCGATGTCTACGCCGATCTCGGTACGGTCAACTACGGCACGCCACGAATCGGCTCGGGGCTCGTCGCCAACGACACCGCCTACATCGTCGGCGAGGAGACCACCGGCCCGGAAATCGGTCGGATCGAAGACACGCTCGGGTATCTCGACTGATCGGTCGACTGTTCGACTCACGGCCGGACTGTAGTTTACTTATTCTCCCGCGTGAGCGCACGCAACATCCCAACATGTGGCTGGCACACGCACAATGACACTGGACGACAATCCGGTTGCGTGGATCATCCCCACGGACAGGGTGAGTAGGAAGATACTTCCGCGTTGCTGTCGGACCGTGTGGGTATGAGTCAGTTCACGATTAGTGGGCAGTTCGACGGCCGCGAAGGGCCACGTGAGTTCACGAAAGAGATCGACGCGATCAATGAAAACGTTGCTCGCGAGCACATTCTCTCGCAGTTCGGTAGCGAACACGGTCTCAAACGAACGCAGGTGTCGATTCAGGACGTGACCGAACAATGATGGGTGGCGGTGGCCAGCAGCTTCAGCAGATCTCCCAGCAGTTGCAGGCGATCGACGCCGAAATCGAGGAGCTCGAAGGCGACGTCGACGACCTCCAAGCCGAAACCGACGAGATCGACGACGCAATCGAAGCGATCGAAACGCTCGAAAGCGGTTCGATGGTGCAGGTGCCACTCGGCGGCGACGCCTACGTGCAAGCCGAGATTCAGGACATCGACGAAGTGATCGTCAGTCTCGGTGGCGGGTATGCGGCCGAACAGGATCAAGACAGCGCGATTTCCGCACTCCAGCACAAACAGGAGACGGTCGTCGAACGAATCGGTGCCGTCGAAGCCGAAATCGAGGAGCTCGAAGACGAGAGCAGCGACCTCGAAAAGCAGGCCCAGGCAATGCAACAGCGCATGCAGCAGCAACAACAACAACAGATGGCCCAGATGGGTCAGCCCGGACAGGAAGACGAGTAACCACAGAGTGAGGATTCGCCGTGTTTGATGGACTCAAAGACAAACTGAGCAAGTTCCGACGCGACGTCGAAGAGACCGCCGAGGAGAAGGCCGACGATGCAAGCGAGGCCGACGCGGTCGATGATGTAGTCGACGACGATACAAGCGACGGTGCGGTCGATGACGACACGACCGAGGCGGCTGTCGACGCCGACAGCAATGCGACTGCCGCCGAACCCGCAAGCGAGCCGACTGCCAGCAGTGACGGCACCGCTGATATCGAAGATACCGGCAGCGACGCCGTTCCGACCGAGGCCGACGACAGCGGGTCGTCGGAACCGGGCGCACTCAAGCGCGCCGCCGCGTTCGCGACTGGCAAGATCATCATCGAAGAAGACGACCTCGAAGAGCCGCTCTGGGAGCTCGAAATGGCGTTGCTCGGGAGTGATGTCGAGATGAGCGTCGCCGAAGAGATTCTCGAGACGGTTCGCGAGAAGATGATCGGCGAGACCCGCAAGCAGGTCGAAACAACGGGTGAACTCGTCGAACTTGCGCTCCACGACGCGCTCGTCGAAGTGATCAGCGTCGGCCAGTTCGACTTCGAACAACGGCTGGCGGCGGCCGACAAACCGGTCGTCATCGTCTTCACCGGCGTCAACGGCGTCGGCAAGACGACCTCGATTGCCAAACTCTCGGAGTATCTCGGCGACCGTGGCTACTCGTCGGTGCTCGCTAACGGCGACACGTACCGTGCGGGCGCAAATGAACAACTCGAAAAACACGCCGACAACCTCGACCGAAAAATCATCACCCACGAACAGGGTGGCGACCCCGCCGCGGTCATCTACGATGCGGTCGAGTACGCCACCGCCAACGACGTCGACGTCGTCCTCGGCGACACCGCCGGACGGCTCCACACGAGCAACGACCTGATGGCCCAACTCGCGAAAATCCACCGCGTTGTCGGCCCCGACCTCACCCTCTTTGTCGACGAAGCGGTCGCCGGACAGGATGCGGTCAACCGCGCCCGCGAGTTCAACGATGCGGCGGAAATCGACGGCACCGTACTGACGAAGGCCGACGCCGACTCCTCTGGCGGCGCGGCTATCTCGATTTCCTACGTCACGGGAAAGCCGATTCTGTTTCTCGGCATGGGCCAGGGCTACGACGACATCGAGCCGTTCGAGCCCGAAACCCTCGTGAGCCAACTGCTCGGCGAGGAATGATTTCGGGTGAGTGTCGGCACTAGTCGCTGGCGAGGTCGCTGTGTATCGGGTCGCCGAATACCCGACTTTTGGCTCGCTGGGCGAACGGTTCTGCAGGTCGCCGGACGAACAACGCTTTACCGGTGCGGACGCGTAGCGTCACCAAATGGTACTCGATGATCTGGGCAGTTCCCTGCGGGGAACGCTCAACGACCTTGGTGGGAAATCCCGGCTCGACGAGGACGACGTCCAGAACGTCGTCAAACAGATCCAGCGGTCGCTGCTGCAGGCCGACGTCGACGTCTCGCTCGTTATGTCGCTGTCCGAGCAGATCAAAACGCGCGCACTCGAAGAGGAACCACCGGGCGGCACGACGGCCCGCGATCACGTGCTCAAAATCGTCTACGAGGAGCTTGTCGACCTGGTTGGCGAGTCGACCGAACTCCCGCTCGAACCACAGACGATCATGCTCGCCGGCCTCCAGGGATCGGGAAAAACGACGACGGCCGCCAAAATGGCGTGGTGGTTCTCGAAAAAAGGCCTGCGCCCCGCGGTGATTCAGACCGACACGTTCCGTCCGGGCGCATACGACCAGGCCAAGCAGATGTGCGAGCGCGCGGAGGTGCAGTTCTACGGCGACCCCGATGAGGACGACCCGGTGAAAATCGCGCGCGACGGGATGGCCGCCACCGAGGATGCCGAGATTCACATCGTCGACACCGCCGGACGCCACGCGCTCGAAGACGACCTGATCGACGAAATCGAGGAGATCGAAGCGGCCGCAACGCCCGACGTGAGCCTGCTGGTCCTCGACGCAGCAATCGGGCAGGGTGCAAAGGAACAGGCCAAGCGCTTCGAGGAGACGATCGGCATTGAGGGCGTCGTCATCACCAAGCTCGACGGGACAGCCAAGGGTGGTGGCGCGCTGACCGCCGTCAACGAGACCGACTCGTCGATCGCGTTCCTCGGTGCGGGTGAGACGGTTCAGGATATCGAGCGCTTCGAGCCCAACAGCTTCATCTCGCGACTGCTCGGCATGGGCGACCTCAAACAGCTCGCCGAGCGGGTCGAGCGGGCGATGGAGGAAACCCAGGCCGACGATGACGACTGGGATCCCGAGAGCATTCTGGAGGGCAGTTTCACGCTCAAGGACATGCAAAAGCAGATGGAGGCGATGAACAACATGGGCCCGCTCGACCAGATCATGGACATGATTCCGGGGATGGGCGGTGGGCTAATGGATCAGTTGCCCGACGACGCGATGGACGTGACCCAAGACCGGATGCGACGCTTCGAAATCGTCATGGATTCGATGACCGACCACGAGCTTGAAGAACCCCGGTCGATCAGCGCCAAGCAGGTCGAACGCATTGCGCGGGGCTCGGGAACCGACACCGAAACCGTCCAAGAGCTGCTCGAACAACACAAGATGATGGACCGGACGCTCAACCAGTTCCAGGGAATGGGCGACGGCGACATGCAGCGGATGATGAAACGGATGCAGCAGGGCGACGGCGGCGGCCTCGGTGGGCTGGGCGGTGGCGGCGGCATGATGTAAGCCGGTGATGGTGAATCGCCGGAGATCCGTTACTCAGTAATGAGCGTCCACCCGAAACGGTTTCTAAGTGCGTCAACAAACGCCTGCGGAGCGGGAACTACTGTTTGCGGGACCGACAGCGAGTGACACTGAGTTCACCGTTGATAACGGCCGCGCGGTCGCTCATAGGCGGGATAGACGCCGTCGTACCAGTGAGCGAGGAACGTGGAAACACGCCGGGGTTCCGTCGGATGACAAGCATACAAGCAGCGTGACCGACGGAATTTTGTCGGCCGCGACCGGACAGAAGCTGTGCAGGCCGCAGTCGTCCTCTCGTCAGTCACCGAGGCGCTCATCGACGTGCTTCCCCGGGTCGCTCAAATCGCACTCGTCGTCGCGGTGGCCGTCTACATCGCGAACGTCGCCGTCGCGTTCGGCCTCGTCGAGAAGATTGCACTCCTCTCGCGGCCGCTGACCGGCCCGGCAAACCTCCCCGACGAGGTCGGAACCGCAATTTTGACAACAACCGCCTCAACAACCGCGGGGTATGCGATGTTGGCCGACCTTCGCGAGTCGGGCTATCTCGACGATACGGCCACGCTCGTTGCGGTCATTATGAACACGTTCTTTGGGTTTACACAGCACGTGTTTACCTACTACATTCCCGTGTTGATCCCGATTTTGGGGCTTCGCGTTGGCGTGATGTACGTCAGTGCACGAGCGTTGATCGCGCTGGCGATCACGCTCACCGGAATCGCGATCGGCGCGCTGGTTCTCTCGGACCGCAACGTTGATTTCGACGTTCAACTCGATCCCGATGCGCTCACCGATGAAGAACAGACGCCACGACACCGACTCCGTGCCGCGTGGGATCGAACGTGGCCGACGCTTCGGCGACTCCTACCACGGCTTGCGGTCGTCTACACGCTCGTGACGGTGCTCGTCACCCAGTACGATCTCGACGCCATCACGGGCTCTGCGGATCCGCTGGCCGAACTGGTTGGCTTGCCCGCGGCCGCCGTTCCCGTGATCGTCGTCTACACGTTCGATACGACCGCCGGGGCGGCGACGATCGCCCCGCTGTTGGCCGACACGTTCACGCCGCGACAGGCGGTGGCAACGCTGCTTATCGGCAGCATCATCTCGTTTGCCGTCTCGACGTTCAAACGGTCGATTCCGTTTCAGTACGGCATCTGGGGCGCGGAGTTCGGGACGAAAGTGATCGTGGTCAACACGGTGTTGAAAATTGTGTTTATTAGTGTCACGGTTGTCGCACTGCTCGCATTCTGATTCCTCGGAGAACAATCGAGAACCGGAGCCAGTACGTTCATATACACACCAATCCGCCCAACTGTGGTGACCACACACATCGAATTGGAGCCAACAGGCGCTCCGTGTCTGGGTTTCGCCAGCAGCCACTTACAGACATCTTTATATACTTCCGGTGATTACTTATTGTTAGGGCGCACCCAACCGTTCTTTTATCTTTCTGTCGGCAACGGGGGCATCCGGAAACCATCATGAGTGAAAGCGAAACCAGAATCCGAAGCTACGGCAGACGAACCGAGAAGGAAACAGCCGACGAGCAGTCGGCCGACGAGACGACACGCTGTCCGGAGTGTAGCGGCCAGCTCGTCACCGACGACGAACACGGCGAAACGGTTTGTGTCGACTGCGGACTCGTTGTCGAAGAGGACGCTGTCGACCGCGGCCCCGAGTGGCGCGCCTTCGACAGCGCCGAGCGCAACTCGAAATCCCGTGTCGGTGCACCAACGACGAAGATGATGCACGACAAGGGGCTGAGCACCAACATCGGCTGGCAGAACCGTGACGCCTACGGGAAGGCACTCAGCGCGAACCAGCGCCGCCAGATGCAGCGGCTTCGCACGTGGAACGAGCGGTTCCGCACGCGCGACAGCAAAGAACGCAACCTCAAACAGGCGCTCGGCGAAATCGACCGCATGGCCAGC
>SL_4KL_010_BRINEDRAFT_10000626_pt1 | contig 18421 bp, 18 predicted proteins | sample SodLak_010_BRINE_2_FD_10664 | JGI IMG/M metagenome (IMG submission 10664)
CCGGCGAGAGGTTGATACGGCCGTGGCCGCAACTGTAGCCGTGGTTGCTGATATCACTAGTGTCGTACCGCCGTGGGTCCTCCTCGGAGTCGCCCTCGGAGTCGTCGCGTCCGCGCTCGTTGCCCTGGCCTTCTACCTCGGGAACCGGCTTCTCGGGCCAGGAACTACCGACTCAGACGCCGGATGGAAGAGGCTGGCGACGAGCGACGCCGTCGGGAGATCCGCCAGTATCTCGCGGCGACCGGTGAGCAGTTTCAGGAAGGGTACGGGTTCGATGACGTGACGGTCCCCTTCTATCTCCCCGAACGCGGGGTCGCGATCACCTTCGACGCGCACGACTACTTCAGACTGGAAGGCGAGGGAATCTACACCGTGCTCTGTGAACACGAGATGCCGGGTCGTGGGCTCGGTCGCCGGCTTCCCTTCGACGTGAACGAGCCAGAGTGGGCCTCGAACGACTCTGAACAGCGCAGAGGGAACCACGTCGATGCCGCCTTCGCCGAACTTGAGGTCGCGCGCGAGGCCGACGCGAGCGAAATAAAACGCGCCTACCGCGAACGAGTCAAGGAGACGCACCCCGACCAGGGCGGCGACGAAGAGGCGTTTCGGCGGGTTCGTGAAGCGTACGCGACCGCGAAAAATCACACCGAGGAGGGTCGGTATCGTGGCGACCGGACCGCTCAACCCGGTCGAACGGATCGCACCGATCGATCGACGCCGCCGACCGGATTCGGTCGGTGAACGGGGTCGCCTTCACAGAGCGCGCGGCGTTCTTCCGACCGCACGAAACGCTCGTCGTCGCAGACCTCCATATCGGTCGCGACGAGTCGTCTGCGGTCTCGTTCCCGCTGGGCGAGCGCGAAGAGCTAACGGATCGGATTGAGAGTCTGTTTACCCGGTTCAATCCGGCAACACTTGTCGTCGCCGGCGACGTCGTTCACACGTTCAGCGAAGTCAGCGAACGGAGCCGAGAGACGCTTGCGGCGCTCCGTGAGACCTGCGCGTTGAGAGACGTCGCGCTCGAACTCGTCGCGGGCAACCACGACACGGCCCTCGCGAGCGCGTGGGACGGGCCGCTTCGGGAGGCGGTCGTTTTGGAGGAGCCGACGGATGGTGGCCAACGACCCGATGGCGGTGCCGACAACGACCCGCTGAGAACGGTCGTCTGTCACGGTCACGAGCCGCCATCGATCACCGCAGACCGGTACGTGATCGGCCACGTCCACCCGACGATCGAGATCGAGGGCGACCGTCGGCCGTGTTTCCTCCACGGGGAGGGCGCTTACCGGGGCGCCGACCTCCTGGTGTTACCCGCTTTCACACGGCTCGCGCCCGGAGTCGCCGTCAACGACATGCGGACGGACGCGTTCGGCTCGCCGCTCATCACTGACGCCGACCGGCTAGCACCGATAGTGTTCGATCCGGCGCAGCGTGAGTCGCTCCGTTTTCCGCCGCTCGGAGCGTTTCGGAGGCTGTTGTGAAGGCTTTTGTCCCGTCGAGAGCAGTATAGCCCATGAACACGGAAACGCCCTGTCTCGGCTGCGGTGACCCGTTCGACTGGGGGGAAGACGAGTGCCCGGAGTGCGGCTGGAGCCGCGAAGAGTGGGCCGCAGAGGGCCGTCATGGGCTCGAAAAAGACGGACACGGCGAACCAGCTGAGGACGGCGANTCGGGCGGTGCCGNCGGTGGAATCGGTGGGCTCGGGCCAATTCGGTAAGACGGGTGGACGCGNTGGAACCGCGATGAGGCGGTCGATCGCGGCTCAGTCGTCTGTCGTGACCGTCCACGTCGACGTGAACTCGTCGACGTCGCCGTCGTACGTCGACCGATCGGCTGCTGACTGATCGACCGATGACGATCCGGACCTGTCCGAGCCGTCGGAGCGACGGCGCGCGCGATGAAGCGCGTCACACACGGCGCCCTGTCCGCCCATGTTCACGGTCGCGAGCCGAGACCGTTTTTGTACCACGTCCAGTTGGTCCGCCGGAATCGGGTCGCCCTCCGGTGTCAGGAACAGCGGATCGTCGCCCGCCGTCACGTGTTCGCTCGCCGTGGCACGGTCGAGGTAGTCGGCGATCGGTGCGGCGTCGACGACGACCGATAGCTCACCGAGGTCGACGTGCGCCTCGTTTCCGGCAACTGTCAGGTCGGAGCGAACGAGCGAGACGACCTGATCGGCGTCGACTCCCGCATCGAGCAGCACGCGAACCGCCTCACGCTGTCTGGAGACGCGGGCTTTGTCGGCGATGGCGGCTCGAACCGCTGCGACGTCGCCGTCGGCGTCCGGGAACGTCTCGCCGAAGCTGTCGCGGGCGTTGACACCGGTCGTGATCTCCTCGCCGTGCATGTGATCACACAGTTCGATCCGGCTCTCACGGACCCAGTCGAGCGCTTCGATTTCGTCGCGAGCGTCGGTCGCCATCATCCATGCGAACGCGGGCGAACACCACGCCGTCGGGAGCGTGAACTGCACGGCGACGCGGCCGCCGTCGATGTCGATGGTGTCGATGTAATCCAGTTCGACGATGGAACGGGCCAGCTCCGGATCCTCGACCCGGTCGAGTCGGTCTCTGACCGCCTGCGTTCCCGTCGGGTCGCCGGCGGCGTCGGTTCGGCTCCCGGACATCAGTCCGCCGCGGCCCCCGCGTCGCCGCCGTAGTGCGCCGTCAGGTCGAATCGCTCCGTGACCTCGTCGGTACGGAACTGCCGTTTCTTTTCTTCGATGTCGATGTCGTACAGCTCCGCGGCGTTCTCGCCCATGATCTTCTTCATCACGTCGACGTCGAGCTCGACGCCGTACTCGTCTTTCTGCTCGTCGGTGAGCTCCGCGTTCATCACTTGGTCGACGAGCCAGTCGGGATTCCACAGCGCGTAGTCAGAGCCGAACAGCAGGCGGTCCTCACCGAGCCAGAAGAGGAGTTCGCCCATGATCTCACCGAACTTCCGCTTCCGGTGGGTCGACATCGCGGAGGCGACTGCGAGACCGCCGTACACGTTCGGCTCCTGGGCCGCGATCCAACAGAAGTCGTCGAGCCGTGGGAGCCCGACGTGGTTGACGATGAAGTTGAGCTCCGGGAACGACGACGCCGCGTCGTCGACGTCTTTTACGTCGAACGCGTCGCGGTTGAGCGGCCGGATCGTCGGCCCCTTGTGCGCGTTGATGTTCTCGATACCGAGATCGGAGCATTTCTCGAGGAACTCGAAGGCGTCGTCGCTGTCGAGTCGCCATCCCTTCGAGTCGTCACGCCACTCAGCGGTGTACAGCTTGACACCGGGAATGTCGTACTCCTCTTTGAGATGTTCGAGGTAACGTAGACCCTCCTCGCCGTCACGCGGATCGAAGCTTCCGTTGAGAATGAACCGCTCGGGGTACTTCTCGGCGAGCTCGGCGTTCTGCTCCGTCGTATTGAACCCCTCATCGTAGAACTCGTCGAGGTACGTCGGCTGGAAGATCGCCATGTCGGCGGCCGCGTTTCCGAACAGATCCTCGGCCATCCGGTCCGCCCCGTAATGCCTGTACTCGTCGATGTCCCACTGTTTGTCCTCCGGCGTGAACCCGGTGTGGTAGTCGTAGAAACACTGGAGGAACTGCTCGCCCCCCTCGTGAATGATGTTCTCTTCACGCGCGTCCCACATGTGGACGTGGCCGTCGATAACGAAGATCTCCTCACCGTCCTTTTGGTACATACGGGGAGATATGAGGATTGGTCACACATAACTATAAGGATCGTTCAAGTTATTTACTCTTGTTAATTCCAATCGCGTTAGTACATGATTTGTTATCACTACAAGCAGAGTTCATAACGAATGTTTATGATGGCCGCTACAAGATAGTGAATCACATGCAAGCAGCTAGACTTCACGAGTATACGGACGACATGACAGAAGGGCTCTCGATTGACGAGGTCGACCGCCCGACAGTGACGGGAGCGAGCGACGTGATAGTCGAGGTGGAGGGAGCGGGCTGGTGTCAGACTGACAATCATATTATCGAGGGGATGTGGGAAGAGTACGTCCCGCAGGAGCTACCGATGACGCTGGGCCACGAGAACGCGGGGACGGTCGTCGAGACGGGCGAGGATGTCAGCCTCGTCTCCGAGGGTGACCCGGTCATCTGTCACCCCGTCCAGACCTGTGGGACGTGCCGACCCTGTCGGCTCGGCGAGACGATGTACTGCGAGAACAGCGCGTTCAACGGCCTCACAACCGACGGCGGCTTCGCCGAGTATCTCCACACGAGCGAGCGCTCGGTGATCCCGCTGCCGGGCGGCGTCGAGCCGATCGACATTGCCCCCCACGCCGACGCCGGGATCACGGCATATCACGCCGCGAAGAAGGCGGTCGGCGAACTCAACCCAGGCGATCACGCGGTTGTCATCGGCGTCGGCGGATTAGGCCACATCGGTCTGCAGTGTCTGAACGCGATGAGCGCGGCCCGCATCACCGCGGTCGATCTCAAGGAGTCCGCGCTCGACCTCGCAGAGGGATACGGTGCCGATAACCTCGTCAATCCGAGCGAGGTAGATGTTCGCGAGGAGCTTGACGGGATCACCGACGGGAACGGCGCCGCGCAGGTGCTCGATTTCGTCGGCCAAGACGTGACCACCGCGTACGCGCCGGATATCACCGCCGCCGGCGGTGACCACCACATCATCGGCTACGGCGGTCACATCCACGAGCCGGCGCAGGCGTTGGTCAACGGCGAGTTCTCCTTCGTCGGTAACATCGTCGGTCGCTACGCCGAACTGCAGGAACTCGTCGCACTGGTTGAGCAGGGCGACGTCGATCTGCACACCAGTCGCTACGACCTCGGTGACGTGAACTCCGTCGCGGAGCGGCTCGAACACGGCGAAATCGACGGTCGCGCCGTCATCACGCCCTGAGCGACGACCGGAGAATCCTCTTTTTTCGGATGCGACACTGCCAGCACAGCGTCCGACTGCATCCCTCGGCAGCACGGCGGTTGGGTGCGCCCCTCGGCAGCACGGCGGTTGGGTGCGCCCCTCGACAGCACGGCGCCCGGTCGCGATCCCACCCATTCAACACCACCGGCTCGAAATCGCCGCACAAGAGATGGGGCGCCGAGCGTGGATGGCCTACGCGCCGCTGCTCGCGGCGGCGTTCTGGGGCGGGATGTACGTCGTCAGCAAGTGGGGATTCGACGCGATCCCACCGGTAACGCTCGCGTTTCTGCGGGTCGCCGTCGGAGCCACGGTTCTCGCCGCAGCCGTCCGAATCAGCTATCCGAGCCGTGCGTTCACTCGACGTGACTGGTACTCGTTCGCGTTTCTCGGCCTGTGGGTGGCCGTCACGATGGCGACGCAGTTCGTCGGCACCGATCTCACGACCGCGAGCGAAGGCGCGCTCATCACCGTGTTGACACCGGTATTTACGGTTGTTATGGGCGTGCTCGTGCTCGACGAGCTCCTGACGCGGCGGCGGGTCGTCGGTGTCGCGCTCGCGCTTGCAGGCACGCTCGTCGTACTCGGCGGGCAGTACGACCTCACCGTGCTCGGCGCTGGGAGCGCGGTCGGGATCGCGATGCTCGTGGTCGCCAGCGTCGGGTGGGCGGCGTACACCGTCTGGGGGAAGCCGCTGGTTCGCCGGTACTCGGCGCTGGAGACGGCGACGTACTCGACAGTGCTCGCGGTCCCGATGCTCGCCGTGCTGGTTCCGATCGAGCTGACGGTACGTGGCGTCGCAGTCGAATCACTTCCGCTGACGCTCCCGATCGTCGCGGCCGTGGCGTACCTTGGCCTGTTGAGCACCGCCGCCGCGTGGTACTTTTGGTATACGGGACTCGAATACGCGGACGCGGGTACCGTCGCCGTCTACTTTTTCGTCCAGCCGCTCGTCGGGGCTACACTCGGGGCGCTGCTACTGGAGGAGCCGATCGGCATGTGGTTCGTCGCCGGCGGCCTGCTCATGGCGGTCGGCATCTACGCCGTCAGTACCGACCGCGCGGATCGCGGGGCGTGACGGCCACCTCTGTCGATCGTAACGAACGAAGCGATGACCGTTCGTCGCGACCGCTAACTCCTTGTGACAGCGGCCCACAGCGATGCACATGGACGAGAACGGCACGGATCCGCTCGCCGACGAGGACGTGTATCGCGTGCTGGATCCGGACGGACGCCCCCTACCGGACGCGACGGTCCCGGACCTGTCGGACGAGCGGTTCCGAACGCTCTACCGCGACCTGGTGACGACCCGCCGATTCGACGAGCGCGCGGTCAGCCTTCAGCGACAGGGCCGTATCGGTACGTACGCACCGTGCGCGGGCCAAGAAGGCTCTGCGGTCGGGTCGACGCACGCGCTCGCGGACCGGGACCTGATCAGCTACCAGTATCGCGAACACGGTGCGATAGTCGTCCGCGAACTGCTCTCGGCGTATCTTCCGTACTGGATGGGCCACGAGTCGGGGACCGAAGCGATCGCAGACGGCAACGTCTTCCCCTTAAATATCGGTATCGCGGCGCACCTCCCGCACGCGGTCGGCGCGGCGTGGGCGTTCGACTACCGCGACGAGGACCGGGTCGTCGCCGTGCACTTCGGCGACGGCGCGACCAGCGAGGGCGATTTCCACGAGGCGATGAACTTCGCGGGCGTCTTCGACACCCCGACGATCTTCTGTTGTCACAACAACGGCTGGGCGATATCGATCCCCGAGTCCCGACAGACCGCGAGCGCGACGTTCGCTGACAAGGCGGCAGCTTACGGCTTCGACGGAGTTCGCGTCGACGGGATGGACCCGCTTGCGAGCTACGCGGTCACGAAAGAGGCGGCCGACCGCGCCCGCGGTCCGATCGCTGGCTCGGAGCCAGAGTCGAAATCCGACCCAAACGGCCCGACCCGCCCGATCCTCATCGAGTTTCTGGAGTACCGATTCGGCGCGCATACGACCGCCGACGATCCGAGTGCCTACCGCGATCCGAGCGACGTCGATCCGTGGAAGGCGCTCGATCCGCTCGACCGGATGGAGACCTTCCTCCGAGAGACCGGTCGGATCGACGACGAGGGCGTCGCCGCGGTCCGCGACCACGCCGACGACGTCGTCGCCGAGGCGATCGACGTCGCGGAGTCTCTCGAGGCTGACCCCGCCGACATGTTCGACTACGTGTACGCCGACCTCCCGCCCGAGATCCGTCGCCAGCGCGAGGAGCTGCTCGGGGCTGTCGACGAACACGGCGAGGGGGCGTTCTTACGGGAGGAGTAGCGCGGTCGCTGCGTTGCTACCGTTTATAAATATCTACCAGCCGTCTCCGCCGCTCGTCGTCCGCTCGCTAACGCGCCTTGAATCGCCGACCACTCGGTGTAGTCGCCGGCGAGGACGACCGGTCCGTCGGGATCGTCCGGCTCCGGAAGCCCTTCGCGAAAGCCCGGCGGCTGTGCGAACTGCGCGAACGGGAGCCGGTGGACGGCGACCGTCTCCATCCCCTCGAAGCCGCGCTCGGGGAACCACGCAGTCAGCGCGTCACGCACGTCCTCGCGGAGGTCGGCGTCGTCTCGCTCCAGCGCTTCCTCGCCGAGGAACGTCGCCGCGAGCAGCGCCCGGTCCGCCGGCGCGTATTCGGGCGCGACTTCGGACATCGGGATCACGGCGTTCGGCGACTCGTTCGCGGCGTTGAGCAGGATCCGTTTGCCCGTCTCGAATCCGAGTCCCTCGGGGAGGGTGTACCAGCCGGTGACGTTCGGAACACCCTCGGTCGGAATCGACTCGACGCCTGTCAGCCGGCGGGCTTCCGGGGGTGACGCCGCGACGACGACCGCATCGGTCTCCAAGGTAGAGCCGTCCGCGAGTTCGACGGTGGCGCCGTGGGCGTCCTCGCCACCCGTTCGAAACGGGATTCGACCCCCTCCGGCGATCCGGACCGACTCGACCGCCTCCCCGGTCTCGATGTCGACGCCGGCTTCGCGAGCGCGCTCCGCGAGCGATTCGGGGAGCGCACGCATTCCGTCCGCCGGGACGCCGATCGCGCCGCGGCTCATCGCCCGAAACGTGTACTCGAAGGGTTGTTTCGACGTCGACAGCGTTCTATCGAGGGTGATCCCGCCGTAGAACGGCTCGACGAAGTTCGCGATGTACTCCTCGGCGAACCCCCAATCGTGGAGATACTCGCGGATCGAGGCGTCGGGGCCGCTGAAGAACGCCTCGTCGTCGCGCTTGTCTCGCTTCGAGAGATCGTATCGAAGCGCCAGGGTACGGAGCTTGTCAGAAAAAGAAATCTCGGCGTTGAGCGCCGATTCGACCGCCTTCATCGGATCTCGAAGCGGATCCGAGAGGACCGACCGCGATCCGGGCCGGCAGATCGTCGCCCCCGGCGCGAACCGCCGGAGATCGAGGGCGTCGATCCCGTCGGGGCCCAGTTCGCGTGCGACTGCCGGGTAGCTCGTAAACAAGACCTGAAAGCCGCGATCAAGGGTGAATCCGTCGACCGTCTCACTCCGCACGCGTCCGCCGACGTCGGGTCGCCGTTCGAACAGCGTCACGTCCGCACCCCCCTCTGCGAGCCGAGTCGCCGCGACCAGCCCCGCGAGTCCGCCGCCGACGACGATGGCGTCTCCGTTCATACCGGGGTATCGAGTCGAACGCTTATAAGCAGCGGCGGGTCGGAGGCCGACACGAACGTCGAAACGGCCCCGGCAGCCAGATCGATCCGAGAGCCAAACCGCTTTACGAACGCCCCCATAAGGAGCGGTAATGGCGACGTGCGACGTGTGTGGGGAGTACGAGAATCTCCCGTACCAGTGTAACCGGTGCGGCAAAACGTTCTGTCCCGAGCATCGCCTCCCCGAGAACCACGACTGTCCGGGCCTCGCAGCGTGGAACGACCCGGGCGGCGTCTTCGACAGCGAGTTCGACGGATCGATCGAAGGCGGCGGATCGGGAGGCGGGACCGGAAGCTCGGCCGGCGTCACGAGCCGCGTCAAACAGCGCGTCGAGCGCGAGGCAAGCACCGGTGGAATCGTGAGCTACTTCCGCGGAAACGCGACGTACGCCCTCCTCGGGGCGATGTGGCTCACCTTCGCCGCCCAGTGGGCGGTTACCATCTTCTTCGGTGAGGCCGCCCACAGTCAAGTGTTCGTCCTGCGCTCGGACGCGCTCGGCAACGTCTGGACGTGGGTGACCTCCGTCTTCTCACACTCGCGGCTCAGTCTGTTCCACATCGTCGGCAACAGCATCGTGATCTTCTTTTTCGGCCCGCTCGTCGAGCGCGCGGTCGGGTCGAAGCGATTCCTCGGATTCTTCTTCGGCGCGGGGATGCTCGCCGGCCTCGGCCACGTCCTCTTTGCGATCGCGACGAACGCGCCGACCACGGGCGTCCTCGGCGCGTCCGGCGCCGGCTTCGCGATCTTGGGCGTCCTCACCGTCTGGCGGCCGAACATGGAGATCCTTCTGTTCTTCGTGATCCCGATGAAGATCAAGTACCTCACGTGGGGGATCGCGCTCATCTCAGTGTTCCTCGTCGTCTCGACGGGAACCGGCGGCGTCGGCGGTATCGCGCACCTCGCACACCTGATCGGCTTCGCGATCGGACTCGCGTTCGGCAAACGCAACGAGGGACTCGCGCGCTCGGCCGGCGGCATGGGTGGCGTCCAGATGGGCGGGCCACGCGGCCCACGAGGGCCCGGCGGCCCCGGCGGACGGTTCTGAATGCCCTCGGTATCGGAGCCGTCGCGGTTTCGCCCCGACCCGTCGCTCTCTCGATCGGAGATGGAGTCGCTTCAGCGCGAGCTGGCGGCGACGGCGACGTTTTTAGACGACCACGACGTCGATCCCGCCGCAGTCGCGATCGATGAGCCCACCGACCTCACGGACGGGCTTCCGCCTGCTCGACCGGATGCGGACGACGCCGAAATGCCGGTCGTCGTCGGTATCGATCAGGCGTTTATAACCCCGGATGACGGCAGAGATGAGGCGATATCCGCCGCGGTCGCAATCTGCGACGGGACGGTGATCGAGTACGCGAGCGCGACGACGCCGCTGTCGATTCCGTACGTTCCGGGACTGCTCGCGTTCCGTGAGGGCGAGCCGCTGCTCGCGGCGCTCGACGCGCTCGACGCGGAGCCGGATCTCCTCGTCTGTGACGGCTCCGGCCGGATCCACTTCCGTGAGGCCGGCATCGCGACGCACGTCGGCGTGCTCCGTGACGTGCCGAGTCTCGGCGTCGCAAAGCGTCTGCTCTGCGGGACGCCCGAAGCGTCGACCGAGGAGCGCTCCGAGGGATGGCGGACGCCGATCCGCGCGGACGACTCGGTGGAGACGGCCGATCCGGGGACCGTCATCGGCCACGCGTTCCAATCGCGGCAGTACCCGAACAGCCGACGGGTGAACCCCCTGTACGTGAGCCCGGGCCACCGGCTCTCTGCGGCGACGACCGTCGAACTCGTCGCAGCGCTGTGTGCGGGGTACAAGCTCCCGGAGCCGACGCGACTCGCAGACGCGTACGCGGGTGCCGTGAAGCGAGGAACGGACTGACGCGGTGTAGGGCGACGAGCGACGGACGGACTGACGCGGGCAGTCGACTGTGCCGTCCGCCGGTTGCCACCGGCAGGCGGTTTTTAGACGGTGGGCTGTGAACACGCTTGTATGGGAGACGAAGACACGGACGGACCGATGTCTGCAGCGGAGTTTCGCTCGCTGCGTGACGGACTGGTGCGACAGAGCTCCGGCGGCGGGACGACCGTTTATAAGAACGCGGCCGGTGTCGGCTGTCCGAACCCGGACTGCGACCGCGGCGTGTTCCAGACGCTGTTCGTCAGCGACCACGGCTGGCAGCAGATCGGCGCGACCCGCGACGGCATTAACCTCTGTCTGTGTAACACCGAGTCGAAGCGGCTCGTATTCATCCACGACGAGTGACCGACCCCGACTTCGNCCCCGCCACGGCGTTACACGAGCACCTCGCAGCTACCGAAGAGCGACCGGTAGAGCGCGAAGCGGGCTGGCGGCTGGGCGAGGCGCAGGCGCTCGCCGCCGACATCGCGGCCGGCGGCCTCGAGGAGGCGGTCGTGAGCGACCGCGCGGCAGAGATCGAGACGCTGCTCGCCGGGATCGACCGGACCGGAGACCGCGAGGCCGACGACCACGTCGCCGCCGCGCGGGAGCTAGCGAGGCGGATCGCGAATCGATCGGGATCCGAGTAGCGTGAGAAAGCGGAACGGTCAGTCGTCTGCAGTCGACTCTGCCCCCGCCTCAGCCGCACAGCGGTTCGGCCCGAGCTCCAGTTCTATCGCGGACACCTCGTCCGGCGGGGACTCCACGCCGCGGTTCGCAGCGATAACCGCCTCGTAGTTCGGGGGTTTCTCCGGGAGCGTCGCCGTGATCCGCTCGATAAACCGCTCGCGGTCAGCGGCGAGCACGTCGATGCTTCGTCTGGCCGCACCGACCGTGGTCCTCACGGGCTCACCGGGGACCACGTCGCCGGTCGTTCCGTCGTTCGCGACCGCAAAGTGACCCGGGCAGACGACCACGTCGTCCGGCTCCGCGAGTAGCGTGCCGTGAAGCGAGTCGTACAGCCGGTCGGCGCCGGTCGCTGCGCCAGCGGATTCGGCGTTCCCTTCCGCGTCCTCGTCGTCCTCCGCACCCGCCGCGAACTGCAGTTCGGTTCGTCCAACGCTATCGATGAACAGCGTGTCGCCGGTGAGCACGGCCGACCGTCCGACGAGGTAGCTGGCCATGTCGTCGGTGTGGCCCGGCGTCGCGAGCGCCTTCACGTCGACTCCGCCGACGTCCAGCGTCTCGTTTCGCGCGAGGGGTTCGAACTCGTAGCTCACGTCGCGCTCGGCTGCGGCCGCCGGCAGGTAGTAGGGGACGTCGAGCTCGTCAGCGAGCGCTCGACCGCCCGAGAGGTGGTCGGCGTGGACGTGCGTGTCGAGGACCGCCGCGATCGACGCGCCGTGGTCGGCGGCCGCCTCACGCCATTCGGTTTTGTGCCGCGAAACGTCAATAGCGATGGCGACGCGGTCGGAGCCATCGGACTCAGCGATGGCGATGCGGTCGGAGCCATCGGAACCAGCGATGGCGACGCGGTCGGAGCCGCCGTCTCGGTCGGCTTCCGGGTCCGCTGCCGATCCCCCGACGACGAGGTAGCCGAGACATCCCTTCGCCCGCCGCTGGAGTTGGACGATCTCAAGAGGGTCGTCACCGGCGTCCGGAAGCGGAACCGTCGTTCGGTCGTACACACCAGACCAGCCGCGCATCCCGTCGTCGACGACGGTTACCTCGTCGTATCCCGCCGCCTCGAGCTCCTCGGCGAAATCGAGCGACGCTTTCCCCTTCGCACAGGCAGTGACGACTGCGTCCCCCGGGCTGAGCCCTGTCTCTGCCTCGAAATCCTCGAGGTCGAACTCGTGGAACGGTTTGTAGAAGTAGTGGATCGAGTCNGCGATCCGCCAGCCGTCGAAGCTCTCCTGGGGTCGGGTATCGACGATGGCAAAGGATCGCTCGCCCCGCCGTCGCTCGTCGAGCATGTCGCGGAACGTCTCCGCAGTGATGACGGTAGTCATAGCCGATAATCGACGGCGACGGACAAAACGCTGTCCCGTCGCCTCGGTCGGCGTCTCGCCACCGTTCTCGTGAGGAACGACGATTGACAGCTTTTATTCCACCGACGGGACAGATCGGTGCATGGTCGAGGCGTTCGCGGTCGCCAGCGGCAAGGGCGGGACGGGGAAGACGACGAGCACGCTCGCGCTCGGGATGGCGCTCGCCGAGGAGCACGACGTCACCGTCGTCGACGCCGATACGGGAATGGCGAATCTCCTGTTTCACGCCGGGCTCGACGACGCGACGGTCACCCTCCACGACCTGCTCGTCGAGGAGACCGCGACGGACGTCGAAGCGGCGACGTACGACCGGTTCGGGCTTTCGGTCGTTCCCTGCGGCACGTCGCTCGCGGGGTTCGAGGCGGCCGAGCCTGCCCGGCTCCGCGATGTGGTGGCCGAACTCGCCCGCGACACAGATGTGCTCTTATTGGACTCGCCCGCCGCGCTCGGATCGAAGTCGGCGATTCTTCCCGTCGTCCTCGCGGATCGGGTCGTGATCGTCGTCGAGCCGACGATCCCGGCGCTGTCGGACGGGCTCAAAGTGCAGGAGTACGCCCGTTCGTACGGGACGGAGACCGCCGGGGTACTGTTCAACAAAGTTCGCGACGAGGCGTCGAACGTGGCCGAACAGGCCGACCGCCACTTCGGTGGCCCCGTGCTCGCGAACGTCCCCGACAGTGACGTCGTTCGGGCGGCACGACGCGCCGGTGAGCCCCTCCTGGCGCACGCTCCCGAGAGCGAGCCAGCCGCTTGCTACCGGCGTGCTGCGGCTCGACTCGACGTGCGTGACGGCGACAACGACGCGGTCGCCGAACGGTTTCGGAGCGCGGTCGTCCCCGACACGCCATGACCGGTGCCAGCGACCCACCAGAGCTCCGAATACCGCGTGGAAACCTGCTCCGCTCGCGAGTCGTCTCTGATATCGGCACGACGCTATCACGGGTGCTCAGCCGGAACCTGACCGGATACGCGACGCTGGTTCCGCAAGAGACCCTGTTGTTGTCCGGTGATGCAAAAGGCGTTGTAACGTTCACAGACGGGATTCCCGTCCTTGCGTACAACACGGTGACCGACAGCGGTGGGCCGGACGCGCTCGCGGAGCTTGCGGTTCCCGGACCGTATCGGGTGGAACTGTACGCGGTCGGCGCCGAATCACTCGAGGCGGCCCATGGTGCGGAGACGCTCCGTGTCGCGCCGGGCGCGCCGGCGACCGAGCTCGCCGACGATCAAGCGCTCGCCGACCGGGTCCGCGAGGCTGCACCGGACCACCGACTGGACGACGAAGGCGAAGAGACCGACGCGGTCGCGGCGTTTCTCTCGGCAACGATGACCGCATCGAAGCAATTCGTGAGCAGGCGCAGGTCGAGGCCCGAAATCGGGCGGAAGAGTGGGGACTCGATGAGGCGCTTGAGGATACTGCTGTCGACGACAACGCACGTGACGACGGTGCGCTCGATGACGATGTCGAGAGCGAAGCGCCGGAGATGCCGGGGGATGACGGAGCCTGAACCGAGCGGTTTTGGTCCACACGCCCGTATCGTTCGTATCACTGTACTCAGGCTCCTCACACTGACGGCGCCGACAGAGTTCGCCGACTGGTATGCGGCGAGCCGCGCGTACACGCGCCACGTCGCCGAAGGGATGGCTTTCGACGGGGCATCGACGCTGGACGGCGAGCGGGTGACCGAGACGCTTCGGAGCGCTCCGACCGAGCTGTCGTCCGCCGCCGCACGGTCGGTCGCGACGACGCTGTTGGCGGATGGCGCGTTCTCGGAGCCGTACTGCGAGTGGCTCCCGACGTGGTACGAGCTCGGGTTGATCGCGCCGGTACGATACGGAGAGTGGCGGCTTCGACGAGTCGCGACCGAAATTGCGAAGCGTGCCGCCGTGACGGTGACGGCACCGAGATTCTCCCGTCCGCAGGACGTACTCGTCGACGGCCGACCGGCGCTTGCAGGAGTCTCCGGATTCCGCGACCGGTTCGTGCTCGCGGACGCGCTCTTACACCTGGAGTGGTTCGTCCACGTCGCGACCGCAGACGGTATCGACGTGCCAGCCAACCTTGTCGAGCGGACCCGCGAGGAGTCGCTCTCGTACTACGCCGGTGACCGCGCCCATCTCTCGCCGGAAGTGCGTCGGTTTCAGCGGCTCTTATTCGCCGACGACGAGTGGGTCCACCGCGTCAACGATCGGTACGGGCTCGACAGCGCGCTGTTCGATCTCTGGGAGCGGCTCTTGTCGGCGGAGCGACAGCGTCTCAAGGCGGAATCACGGTAGTGTTACAGAAGCCGTAACGTGTGTCAGAGGTTGTAGATCGCGAAGCAGCTAAGTATAGATAAATGTGGTTACATGGTCACGTACGGACCGTGTAGCGGTTCGTCCCTCCCCTCGCGTTTCGGCCCTCGTTTGCTTTCTGGAGAACGACAGTGCTGTGGCAACACTGAATGGAAACGATCGGTGTGATAACTCGTACCCGAGTAATCTTTTATTCAGCGTTTCATCGTCCGGAAGCTTCATACGCTGGCTCGCGGAACCTCCGGACACAGAATGGCAGTACTCTGGCTGGAGGACGTTGACGCCGACGACGTCGGGACCGTCGGCGGAAAGGCAGCGTCGCTCGGTGAACTCATCGGTGCGGGGCTCCCGGTACCGCCGGGTTTCACTGTCACCGCTGGCACGTATCGAGCGTTCATCGAGGAGGCAGCAATCGACGAGGAGCTGTTCGCCGCCGTCGACGTCGATCCCGAGGATTCCGCCGCGCTCCGCGAGGCCGAAGAGACCGCTTCGGAGTTGATCCTCGGGACTCCGTTCCCCGACGAGGTCCGTGAGGAGATCCTCGACCGATATCGATCGATGGGAACCGACAACGAGGAGGCGTTCGTCGCCGTGCGCTCGTCTGCGACCGCCGAGGACCTTCCCGACTCCTCGTTTGCGGGCCAACAGGAGACGTTCCTCAACGTCCGCGAAGCCGACCTCCTCCGCCGGGTGAAAGAGTGTTGGGCGTCGCTTTTCACCCAGCGGGCGATCTACTACCGTCAACAGCGTGGCTTCCCACACGCCGACGTGGACATCGCGGTGGTCGTTCAGCGGATGGTCGACGCCGAGAAGTCCGGCGTGATGTTCACCAGCCATCCCTCGACCGGCGATCCGCAGATTACCATCGAAGCCGCGTGGGGGCTCGGTGAAGCCGTCGTTTCGGGAACGGTCTCACCCGACAACTACGTCTACGACCGCGAGCGCGAAACGGTCGACAAAGTCACCGTCGCCGACAAGAAAGTCGAGATGGTGAAAGACGACGAGACGGGCGAAACCGTCCAGCTCGACGTCGACGACGAGCGGCGGAAGGCGCGAGTCCTCTCGGACGAAGAGATAGGAGCGTTGGTCGTACTCGGCGAGCGCGTCGAGGACCACTACGGGACGCCACAAGACGTCGAGTGGGCGATCTACGACGGAGAGATATACATGCTCCAGTCCCGCCCGATCACGACGATTCAGGAGAGCGCGGACGGGGACGCTGAGGGCGGCGAGAGCAGTACAAACACCGCGGATCCGACGGGAGCGGCTAACGGCGGCGGAACACGTGGCGGTGCGGACGACGAGGACGTGCTCGTCGACGGCCTCGGCGCGAGTCCGGGCGTCGTCTCCGGCACCGTGCGGATTATCCACAAGCTCGACCACCTCGATCAGGTACAGGAGGGCGACATCATCGTGACCGAGATGACGATGCCGGACATGGTCCCCGCGATGAAACGCGCCGCGGGAATCGTCACTGACGAGGGGGGGATGACGAGCCACGCGGCGATCATCTCTCGCGAACTCGGTGTTCCGGCCGTCGTCGGCACCGGAAACGGGACGCGAGTTCTCGACGACGGGCAGGGCGTAACGATCGACGGCAACAAGGGAACCATCCAGGCCGGCGTCGACGAGGATGCCGAGCCGGGAGAGGAGTTCGAGCCGGTCGAGGCCGCGCGTCCGGAGACGCCCGTCAAGCCGATGACGGCAACGGAGGTGAAAGTGAACGTCTCGATTCCGGAGGCGGCCGAACGCGCCGCGGCGACCGGCGCCGACGGCGTCGGGCTGCTCCGGATCGAGCATATGGTGCTCACGCTCGGAAAGACGCCGGAACGGTACATCACTGATCACGGGGTTCGCGCGTATCAGGACGAGCTCATCGAAGGGGTTCGCCGGGTCGCGGACGAGTTCTACCCGCGTCCGGTTCGGGTTCGGACCATCGACGCCCCGACCGACGAGTTCCGAGAGCTCGAAGGCGGCGAGGGAGAGCCGAACGAGCACAATCCGATGCTCGGTTGGCGGGGGATCCGACGCAGCCTCGATAAGCCGGATCCGTTCCGCCAAGAGCTCGCCGCGTTCGCGCGGCTCTATGAGATGGGATACAACAACCTCGAAGTGATGTTCCCGCTTGTCAACGACGCGGTCGAGATCGAGGGGATCAAAAGGCACATGCGCGATGCCGGGATCGATCCCGAGACGCACCGATGGGGCGTCATGATTGAGACGCCGGCGAGCGCGCTCCAGATAGCGGAGTTGGCTGCGGCCGGGATCGACTTCGCCTCCTTCGGGACGAACGACCTCACGCAGTACACGCTCGCGGTCGACCGCAACAACGAGCACGTCGCCGACCGGTTCGACGAGCTGCACCCCGCGGTGTTGAANCTCATCGGCGACACGATCGAGACGTGCCGCGAGCTCGGCGTCGACACCAGCATCTGCGGACAGGCCGGCTCGAAGCCGGANATGGTCGNTTTCCTCGTCGAAGAGGGCGTCTCATCGATCTCCGCGAACATCGACGCCGTCCGAGACGTGCAACACGAGGTGAANCGGACCGAACAGCGGCTCCTCCTCGACTCGGTCCGTTAACCCGTCAGAGCGGTTCCGGAGAGCGGTACGGGTGTCCGACCCAGATCTCGATTCACTCCCGTTCGGTTTCGGTCTCCAAATCAGCGTCGTCCGCATCACCGGTCTCTTGTGCGTCATCAGTCTCTCGCGAACCACCGGTCTCTTGTGCGTCATCAGTCTCGTCTGACCCCGTTTTATTCACTTCCGCCGCCTTCCGAGCTCGGTCCGCCGCAAGCTCTTTGTCGATATCGTCTTCGACGTAGCCCATCGACTCCACCGTGACGACGTTTCCGCCGCCCGGATCGACGACCATCACTTCCTCGCCCTCTTCGATCGTTCCCTCGATCGAGCGCGCAGAGTAGTACGGGTTGAAGCCGCCGCCGGAGAGCTTCACCTCGCCGCCAGACGTCGTCACCGTCTCGATGACGGTGCCGGTCTTCCCTTTCAGCGAGTCGCTGTCGCTCGTCTGTTGTTGACCCTTCCCGCCGTAGAGGTCGAACTCGTTAAGAGTGTCCGGAGCCAACAGGCCGGACTGCAGGAGCACATCCATGTCGGGAGGTACGGCCGCGTAGTGATAAGTTGTTGTGCGAATCGGTTGTTCTGCGAACCCCACCACGAGCCGGTGGGGCCTCCGCGGACCGTGTCTGGTTTCGGTCGCGTTAGAAGCCGATCAGGAAGACGCCCACGGTGAGGGCCACCCCGAGCACGACGAAGACGGCGTGTTCGGTGTTGATCGATCCGGGCTCGATCGGCTCCGATTCGGGCGTGTGGGTGTCCTCTGTGACCCCGTCCGGCCCGACGTCGTCAACGGCGAACCGCCACTGGCTTTCGTCGTCGCCGTCGGCAGCGCTTCGGCTCTCGTTCGCCCGACTCCGGATGTCGCCGTCGGCATCTTTGTCGTCGCTGCTCATACCCTCAGTAGGCGGCTCGATAATAAAGGACTGGCGGGTAGCACTCCATCGACGCTCCTGTGCTCCGTGTCGCTGGCGATACCGACTACCGATGTCGATCCGGC
>SL_4KL_010_BRINEDRAFT_10000628_pt1 | contig 18379 bp, 20 predicted proteins | sample SodLak_010_BRINE_2_FD_10664 | JGI IMG/M metagenome (IMG submission 10664)
GTCGTCGAGACGGTAGCCACGTGTGCGTTCGTGGGTCCTGTGGAAGCGTTCGCTGGTTGCCCGACTGTCGAATGGAGCGTCGATTTCGACAGTGAGTTCGTGACTCTGTCCCTCGTATCGCAGGTCAGCCTGCCGGCGGACAGTTGCGTTTGCTGGCTCGCTCATCTCTGATTGCACTTGCTCGGTCAACTCGGCGTATGCTTCGTCTATCTGTGCCGTCTCGGTTACACCGAGTGACTGGTTAATTGTCCGAGAAGCGTCGTGGCGTTCCGGTGCAGCCAACAGACCAAGCGCAGAAAGCACGCCATTTGCAAGCGGAACACGAACCGTCTCGATACCGAGTCGCTCCGCGAGTGCACAAGCGTGCATCGGACCTGCACCGCCAAAGCCGACGAGTGCGAACGCGCGTGGGTCGTGGCCCTGTTTCACTGTGACTGTCCTGACTGCACGGGCCATTCGCTCGATTGCAACGTTGTAGGTGCCACGTGCCGCTTCCATCGTATTATCGAGTGTCGACTCCGTCACTATTCTTTCGAAGGCATCACGTGCTGCCTGCTCGTCCAGTCTCAATCCATCGCCGAGTTCCGTCTCGCTTCCCAGATAGCCACACAAGAGAGCCGCATCTGTGACCGTCGGCTCGGTTCCACCTTTCCCGTAGCAGGCAGGCCCCGGTGTTGCCCCGGCAGAACGCGGACCAACACGGAGCGCACCGCCATCGTCGACCCAGGCAATCGAGCCACCACCAGCACCGATTGTCTCGATGTCGACCATCGGAACGTGGACCGGGCGGTCGCCGATTTCCCCCTCGGTCGTTCGCTCGATTGTCCCCTCTCGGACGAGACTAACGTCACTCGATGTTCCTCCCATATCGAATGTAATAATACCTTCGTGAGTGTCTCCCTCGAATAGCGATGCGCCAACGACGCCAGCAGCAGGACCGGAGAGGACGGTCGTCACAGCCTGCTCACGAATCTGCGCGGTAGTTGCGATTCCACCGTTCGATTGCATTACCTCCGGAGCAGGAAGGCCCCAGTCGGTCACCCTCCGTTCGAGGCGGCCGAGGTAAGAACTGATTACTGGCGTTACGTATGCGTCGGCAACTGTCGTTGCTGTTCGTTCGTACTCCCTGAACTCCGGAAGTACTTCGTGAGAGGCGACGATATATGACTCTGTTTTCTCCCGAAGGAATTCGACGACGCGTTTTTCGTTTTCTGGGTGTGCGTAGGCGTGTAAAAACGAGACGGCGATGCTGTCGACATCCGTGTCGATTTGCTCGCAGAGCCGTTGCAGCGTTTCGTCGCTAACTTTCGTCTCGGTTTCTTCCGTGGTAGCTCGCTCTTCGAGTCCGTGACGTCGCTCCGGTGGGACGAGCGGGTCGGGCTTTCGTGCCGAGAGATCGTACAGCGACGGGCGTTCTTGGCGACCGATTGCGAGTAAATCACCGAATCCGGCTGTCGTGACGAGTGCAGTTTCTGCACCGGTTTCTTCGAGCATCGCGTTTGTCCCGACAGTCATCGCGTGACGGAACGACTCGATTGCCGCCGGATCAATCTCTGCCGACTCGCAGGCCGTTTCGATTCCGCGGAGAACTCCCTCGCTTTGATCCGCTGTTGTCGGCACTTTTGCAGTGGTCACCTCGCCATCGACGACCAGCACAACGTCTGTAAACGTCCCGCCAACGTCGACACCCAGACGAACCGAATCCGCATCCATACCTGTTCATGGGCGACAACAAAAATAAACGATTGTTTTTCCGTAACAACGGCTGCTTTATGAATCAGAAAGCGCACGGAGCACAAGCTGGAGGATGTGGACAAACACTCCAGCGAATGCGATATATAGTGCAAGACCGTTTGCCGCCGCCGAGCGATTCCGGTTGCTCGTCATCCAGATTTCGTACACCAGACCACAGAGAAAACCAAGCAAGAAGAGTCCAAAGGCAACCACGACCAACTCCGGGACGAAGATTACGACCACGAGGATGGCAAAGCCGCCGATGAAACAGGCAAGCGAGTATTTTGCCCAGTGTTCGAGATTCTTGTCGGTCGAGTAGACGTACGCGGCTGCCACGAGCGTGATTGCGATAGTAATACACCGAAAACAGCCGCACCGATGATCGGCTCACGATACAGGAGCTGTCCCCAGGCTGCAAGCTGTGTATCCGCGGCGAGGAACATCCCCACGATGGTCACGAGCATCAACGAGCCACCGATCAAAAGTGCCTTGATCGTTCCCGGATCGAACACACCGTCTGCTGGCGAACCTCTCGTCGTATGGGCGTCACCGACCGAATTCTGTCGTTCGAACATTGATTTCGTTGCTACTTTGTCATATATTTTATTAAATGCCCGCATTTTCGCCGACGCGGCAACCGTCTGTTGGTTTCTTTTTTTCCGTCGTCTCCACCCCTCATATTCTCAACCAATTGGTGTCCTGGAATATTAATTTATATTAGTGAACAACTTAGAATCATTTGTTCCGAGTTTGCTCGGTTTTATATAGGATAGAGCAAGCAACCTGTCGTAGATGACAACTAGCCACGTTCGGCTGCCAGATGACGCCGAAACCGCCGGACGGGTAACTGTTCCACCCCCGTTGCCGCCCGACGACCCCGAGGCATGGTACGCAGAGGATGTCCAGGCCCAGTATGAGGTCCATCCCGACGTTGTCGTGACGATCTCTCGACAGGCGAACGAATTTCGATACGACGTGCGGGAACCAGTACTGACGAGTGCCGGAAAAAAGCGCCTCGACCGAATCATGAGCCACTTCGAGGCGGCGCATCTGCAGCGACCGCAAACACGCGAGGGTGCCATCGAGGTGATGGCGTCGGGATTCGAGCCAAAACACGAACGCGTCCTCGACCGACTCATCGACTGTACAACGGCAGCGAAACAACGGGTCACCTATCATGCACTCGCACAGCTTGCCTGTCTCGGTGATCTGACTCCGTACGCACTCGATGATCGGATCGAAGTCGCAGACACTGGCGAGGAAGGAATTGTCGTACACACGACCGATTACGCGCCAGCGGTCACAGCCCTCCCTGATGACCCCGAATATATCGACCGGTTTGCGAGTGAACGTCTCGCCCGGTACACCGTCGAGTTCCACGAGTTCGAGATTCCGGTGATCCGCTACCGAGAGAACTTACTCGGCAACGACCCCTTCGACGTAAAATACGCAGTCCGGGAACCGGATCTGTTGCCCGGTGACGAGGAACTAATCGCCGAGTGCAAAGAACGGATCTGGGAGATGGCAGTCGACGGTGTGATCGAAGACAAGACCGCCTTCGTACGCGAGCGCGCGGAAACACTTCTCACCCGCCGACTTCGACGCCGCCACACTCGTGCGTGGGCGGACGCACTTGAGTATCGGCTCCGATCTGCACTTGCAGAGTACGGCATCGGCGTCCCACCGGTCGACCGCGAGTACGACGACGACCGACTCTCTGATCTCGTCTATTACATTCTCCGGGATTACGTCGCCTTCGGAAAGTTGACGATCCCGATTCGTGATCCGACACTCGAAGATATCGAGGCAAATCGGATCGGCGAGCGCATCAAGGTCATTCCCCGCGATGGCTCGACCGAGCGCATTCCGACGAACCTCTCTTTCGAGGACGAGCAAGCCTTCGAAAACGTCGTCACACAGCTTGCAGCAGCCGATGGAACAGAACTCAACGCGAGCACGCCGAGTGCAAAAGTAAACCTTAGCCCGCCAGGAATCGAGGAGACGATCCGCTGTGCGGTGGGGCTTCCCACAATCAGCGAAGACGGCCCCCATATTTCGATCCGAAAACAGTCTTCGGAGGTACTCACGCCGATTGATCTCGTCGAATACGGGAGCTTACCGACGGAACTGGTTGCCCTGCTCTGGCTGTGTTACGAGCACCACCGTGTCGTCCTCTTTTCCGGGCCGACCGGTGTCGGGAAGACCACGCTGATGAATGCCCATATGCCGTTTATTCCCTTCGAGGACCGGCCGATCAGCATCGACGAGGGATCGCGTGAGGTCAGACTGCCACACGAGACGGCAATTTCGTTGAGCACAAGAGAACACGAAAGTGAGCACAAGCGGGTCACGATGGCTGATCTCATGACCGAGTGTAACTACCTCAATCCAGATGTCGAGATACTCGCAGAGATCAACACCCAGGCCAGCTTCGAAACCTTTGCCGAGTCGATCAATACCGGCCACGGGTTAATCGGAACGACCCACGCAACCGATATCGAGTCACTGGTCAACCGCGTCGTCGAGCAGGGCCTGCCCCCGTATCTGTTGCGTGAGATCGATCTCGTTGTCTTCCCGCGGCGGGTCGACGGCGAGCGATACGTCGGTGAGGTCGTCGAACTACTGAACGAACAGGCTTACAGCAACCTCGACCGCGAGGATGGCTGTGGTGTTATCCGAAAACAGGGCACTGCAGTCTACTGGAATACCGTCTTTCGCCGCAGTGGTGACGGGTTCGAATTCGACTACGACCACCCACAACTCGGTGATGACGAGCGTGTCTGTAACGTTCGGACACTCGACCGGATCGCAACACTGACTGACCGATCACTCTCGGCGGTCGAAGCGGAGTATCACCGCAAACACCGGTATGTCGAGCATATGGTCAAAGAGGGAATCGACGACTTCGAGGAACTGTTCGAACTGCTTGCAGATCTGCAGACGAACGAGGCTGCAACAGTTGAGCGACTAAGCCGGCAGGCCGAGGCTGCTGATAACCGGAGCGGGAGCCAGAACCGTACGGATACCCGACAACAGCGGACAGGTCACAATCCACCTGCGAATGCTGCCGAAAAGCCAGAGGAACCGCGTGCTGGTGATGACTGATGGCAGCCGAGACTCACCAGCACAGCCGCCGCCTTGGGACTCTCGATAGGGGGCTGTACGCGCTGTTTTCACGCCACGCCGATAGCACGAGCCACGACCGCGACCGGCGGCGCTATCGAGCATCCGGGCTGGAAACCAGTTTTGATGTGTTCATCGCCCGGCTATATGGCACCGCCTGGATTGCTGCAGTTGCAACGACGCTAGTTACGCTCATTGCGGTCATCGCGCTACCAGCGACCGTTGTCAGTGCAGTCTTCGAGTTTTTCAGCCGCGGACTTCCGATTTTTAACGAACTCCCACTCCCCGCTATCCCGCGAATCTATCTCGGATTATTTGCGTCGGTTTTGCTCGGTGCACTCGTCCGCTGGCTCGTTGTTCGGGCCGGTGGGCTCTACCTCGGACGGCTCGCAGCCGCCCGCCGGGACGAGATCGAACGGACTCTCCCCGGTGCCGTCCGGTATATGCGCGTTCTCGCTTCGGGCAGTAATGATTCTCGCGAAATACTCCAGCGTGTCGCCAAACAAGACGCGTATGGCGCAACGGCTGGCTCGTTTCGTGATGCACTCAACCGGGCAAAACTAACCGGCAGTCTCGATGAAGGGCTGTCGATGGTTGCCAGGGACACCCCATCGCGGGATAGCCTTTCACCTTTCCTTTTGAAATTCAAAGAGCATGCTTCGCAGGGTCAGGACTCCCTTGAGGGTTACCTGCAGATGGAGGGGCGGCTCCTCTCACACAAACAGGAGCGGGCCCACCAGCGAGCGAGTGGGTATCTCGAACTCGTTGCCGAGTTGTTCGTCGTCATGCTCGTCTTTCCCGCACTCGCTGTGTTGATACTGACAGTCGCAGGTGTTCTCTCTCCCAGTCTCTCCGAGCCGATGTCGACGCCGCTTGGCCCAGTAACATCCCGTGCCCTGCTCTTTTATTTGAGCGTTCTATTCGTCTTACTCGTCGGTATTGGTGCTGCCTGGTCGGTGGTCTCACTCCGACCGACTGACCATGCAACACCCACGTACCGCCGTCCCGTGGGAGTTGTCAACCTTCTCTCAACGGCGACATCGAACCCGGCAAGCGCGGCAGTTGTCTTCGCCGTTCCCGCAGTTGTCGTTGTTGGACTCCTTTTCGCACTGGGGTATACTCCTGCGAATATCGTCTTACTTGGCTACGCGGCGTATGGCATTCCAGTGGGTCTGGTTTCGGTTCGGCGTGCTGCAATCGACGACGCCAAAGACCGGGAGATACGTGATTTCATTCACGCTGTGTCGGGACACGTCAGTCTCGGTCGTCCGTTTCCAGAGGCTGTCGAGCGTGTCTCCAGGGACATGGATCTCGGCCCACTGCAAGAAGATGTCGATGCACTCGCCTTTAATTTAAGTCTGACGACAGGAGCTGACCGGGCCGAAGATGTTCGTGCTGCGGCACTGGATCGATTCGTTGAGCGTGTTGGCACACCGCTTGCCTCACAGACGGTGGGACTTGTCGTCGGTGCGCTGGAGGCTGGCAGCGATACCGAGCAGGTCTTCGAGACACTCGAAACCGAGATTGGCCGGCTCTATCACGAGCGAAAGACGATCCGCTCACAGATGCTCGTCTACGCGGCCGTTGGCTGGACGACTGCCTTACTCGTCGTCGGGATCATCGTCGCGGTCAATGCAACTGTTCTCGATGGGTTCTCACAGCTGTCCGGTGTCGGCAGTTCGACATCGAGTATGGCTTTCGACCCAGAGGCAGTCGACCCTGCCCGCGATCAACAGCGGTTTTATTTGATTGCACAGGCGACCGTCATCGCCTGTGGTTGGTTCGCGGGTGTCGCAAGTCGGAGCAAGTACGAGGCGTTGCTTCACTCTGGATTGCTTGTGATGATCACGTATCTCGTCTTCACTGGTGCGGGGGTGGCCTGATGAGCGCCCACTCCTGTTTTCTTACCTGTTGCTCAGCAGACCGCGGGCAGTCCCACGTCGTCGGCGTTGCGCTCATGCTCGGGATTGCCGTCATGGCCCTTGGGACACTCACCGTTGGTATCGGAACACTTGTCGACTCACAGGCGACAAACGCCGACGCAGACCGTGTTGCAGACGACCTCGACCGGGCAGTTCAGGGGGCTGAACGAACTGGCCAGTATAGCCACCCTGTCCACTTTTCGGAAGGGAGCCTCCAGACCGAGAGTCGAACACTTCGGATCCTCGAAAACGGCTCCGTTATCCAGAGCTACGACGTCGATGCAGTCGTCTACGAAAACGACGATCACCGGGTCACTGCAACGGCCGGGGCGGTCATCCACGACAACGGCGACAGCGCATCGCTCGTCTCCGAGCCGCCGATCACTGATTCACGAGAAAACGAGGTACTCGTCGTTGGGGCGCCAGTGTTGAACGCGAGCCGCAGCTCGGTTGGTGGCCAGGGCGGAGTTACGGCGACAATCGAGACAGACGTCTCGCATAGCCGAACTGACCTCGGTACCGGCCAATACGCTGCTGCCATCGAGACGGAGACTCCCGACCCATTCGAGCGCCACTTTGAAGACAGGGAGGTGACGACCGACGTCCGCGAGTTCGGTGACGATTCTCGAGACAGTGTTGTCGCAACCTTCCCGGAGACACGGCAGGCGTACGTTACTGTCCACGATCTGCAACTGGAGGTGACCACCAGTGGATAACCTTCACTCCGATTCCCGGGCGATGAGTCCCGTCATTGCGAAAACGTTCGCTGCCGGGATTGCGATGTTGTACATTGCGGGAATGACCAGTTTTCTTCTCGGCGGTGTCGTTCCGGATTATGAAGCCCAGGCAGCCGATGAACTCTCGGAACGAACACTTGTGACGGCTGCCGAGACGACTGAACAGGCCGTTCCCGAAGCCAACGGAACAGTCGAGACGACCAACACTGCCGAGTTACCGACAACGATCCAGGACAGCAACTACCGGATCGAACTTTCGAACCGGACGCTCACACTCGAAGGCCATTCGACGGAGACTACTGTCTCGACACAGCTGTCTCTCTCCCCCGATGTGACTGTCGAGGATGGCACGTGGGAGAGTGGTGACGAGTTTCGTGTCCGGGTCAGTGGCCCCGCCGATAACCGAACCGTACGGATCGAATCATGAGACAGAACACCCCCACGCGAGCGCAGACTGAACTCCCAGCAATCGGTATCGCCTTCGTTTTCTTGACTGTCATCGTCGTCCTCGGAACCAGCGGTGCATACAGTGCCCTTTCGTCAGCAGAACGACCGGCGCTGGAAAAACAGGAAGCCTCGGGCCTTTCTGATCAACTCGTCGACGAACACGCTCCTGTAACGATGAGAGCGAATGTGCTCGATGAACGGGCAATCAACAACCTGACTGCCGACGGCCTGCATACAGTGTATGGGCTCTCTTCTGACTCTGATGCCCGTATCCAACTCGATGGTGAGACAGTCACTACCGCCGGCAACCCTGACGGTGGGACGACAGTTGATCGGCTAGTTGTCGTCGAGCAACGAATCGAACGATCCCTGCAACCCTCCTTCGAGCACGGGCATACGACAACTCTTCCGCGACGAACGCAAAATGCGACTCTCGACATTGACCCGGGTGCGGATGCAACTGTCAATAGTGTTCGGGCAAATGACCGAGTACTGTTAGCAAACGAGTCGGGATTGGACGGACAGTTCGAACTCGATTTATCGAGATACGAAACCAAACAGCTGTCTTTCGAAACGGCAGGCAGCCTCTCCGAAGGTGACGTTTCAATCGAGTACTATCCCACAGAAACGCAGAAAGCAACACTGACGGTGACCGTCGATGCCTAGGGCACAGGCCTCGATAACGGCAGTCGAAGCGGCAGTCGCCGTCCTCCTCTTGTTGGCAATTAGCTTCGTGTTCGTCATTGGGACACCAGGCGAGACGACACCACACGCCCAGACACAACTTGATACCTACGCTGACGACGCGACGACGATCCTCGCAAGCGAACAGCCACGCCACGCAGAGCAGACGAGACTCGCCGAAGTTGCAGCCTCCGAAGAACAGTTCGACCGTGAAGCAGAGTCACTCCAACAACGTCTCGAACGAATCCTGCCGTCGAATGTCTTCTATCAACTCGAAACCGAGCACGGAACAATCGGCCACTCGCTGCCAGATGGTGTCCAGACAGGCACAGCGACAGTGCCGACGACACACGGCGATGTAACACTAAGAGTGTGGTACCCATGACTGCCGAACCGACCGACCGCCGCGGACAGGTCGTCTTACTCGCCGCCCTCGCACTCGCCGTTGCACTCGTTGCGCTGGTCTTTGCGTACCTCCAGCTCGGATTTCATGCTGATACCGAGCGCGAATCGGTCACGGAGCCAGAAACACAGGCAGAGCGTATCTTCGACCGGGCAGTCTACAACGCGACACAGGGACTCGCCCAGTCGTATGACTGGGAAGACAATTCTGCGGCAGTCCAGACAGTCCACGACCGGCTCGATCCAACCATCGAGACACTCGAAACAGCGAGACTCCCCGATGGAATCGTCTACGACATCTCGTATAACAGTACACGCGCGGCCGACTGGCAACAAACCAACTGCCAGCGCGGGCCTGACCGACAGTTCGGCGACTGTGAGACAGACCGCGGCGTCGTCGTGCAAGAACGTAGTGACAAGACACACATTCTTGCCGTTGCGGTTGACATCGATGTGATAGCTCCAGAGGGTGACCGGCGGTTGACGACTGTACTTGACGTTCGCACACGGTAATGAATTGGTTATGATCTGTTCTATAACTGTGAGAAAAGATAAGTGAACCCGGTGTCTCGACAGGGATATGAGCAAGCAAGGACGAGATACTGAGTTTGAACTACAGGATGTCACAGCAGTATTCGAAGACCGAGACGACTATGCAGAACCACTGACAGCAACGGAGATTGCAGACCAGCTCGATTGTTCACGTCGGACTGCGCTGAATAAACTCCACCAACTCGAAGACCAGACCGACATCACGAGCAAGAAGGTGGGTGGTCGGAGCCGCGTCTGGTGGATTCCCGTTCACGTCTGACGCTCTGTCGAGAAATCCCACTCCTCTGCCCGTGACTGGGCTTCAGTCCGGGCGCGTTTGCGGATTGCTTCGATTTTACTCCCGTCATCGAGAAACGATTCGACCGCATCCAGGTGTTGTGTCGGAGAGGCGTCTGGCTCGATCCGTTCGGTCGGTGCTCGGTCACGTGTCCGTTCGACTAACTCTGCATTACCCGTGAGCTGTTTTGCTGGCATGCCCGGCGGGACACACAGCGAATCGCTCCCGTGGATACGTTCGAGCATTGCCTCGTCGAGTTCGTACAACTCGAGTCGGTAGGGGCCGCTGCTCCCAATGTCGGTCAACGCTTCCGACCCGCCTGTGTCGGTTCCGGTGTGAAACACCGCCACGGGAATGCCGTTCTCGAATGTAATGACACCGACACCATCGCTATCGAGTAAGAGGGTATCCTGTGGTTCGAGACGAGCATACCCTGTCAACTCCAGTTCGAGTGCGTTCGTCAGTGCTGTTGCGAGTTCTTTTAGCACGCGCCGACGGAGGAGTTGTCCTTCTGGGAGATTCATGCCTGGTGGTCAGGCCTCGTCTGGGAGGACGGCGTTTCGGAACCGCTTTGCAACTTCATTCGAGTTCGTCTCCTGTATGGTCAGTGTTTCTGCTGCCTCCTGGTAAGCGTCTGCGGCGGCTGATCCCGGTGCGTATGCAAGCAGCGGTTCACTCGCTCTGCGGGCTGCACGCACCGCATCGCTTTCGGGGACTTTCGCAAGCGTTTCTCCTTCGAAATACCGCTGTGCTTTCTTCGAGACCGACTCGATGTTTTCGTCTTCCGAGACACGGTTGAACAACACACCCGCGACCCCTGTGCCGTATGTCAGTGCGTACTCTTGTACTTTCAGTCCATCCGAAATGGATGGGATCGTCGGTTGTAACACGACCACGACTCGGTCTGCGAGTACGACCGGCAAAACAGCACTCCGACTTGCCAGTGTTGCTGCAGAGTCTAACAGGATGACGTCAGTCTGTTCGGCAACCGTTGCGATCACTTCTTTGAGACGCGTCGGGTCGGCTTGCTGAAAGCCAGAGAGCGATGTCCCACACGGGATAACGTCCATTCCGAATCGCTCGTAGGTTGCTGCTTCGACGGGTGCGTCGCCAGCAAGTACGTCGTGTAGTGTTGTTTCAGTGTCTGAAAGCCCTGTGTGAAAGAGCATGTTCGCCATTCCGGTGTCCGCATCGATGACTGTCACATCGTACTCTGATGCGAGTGCCATCCCCAGCGAGAGCGTACTTGTCGTCTTCCCGGTCCCGCCTTTCCCGCTGGCGACTGCGAACACCTCGACCATACACTACAGTGACCTCGTATTTGTATAAAAACGCTTGCATCAATGCTGTGACTCGCCAACACGATAATAGTGTGAGTTGGCGCACCCGCAACCGTGTGGCCGACCCGTGCGGGTACGGTGGTACAACTGGGTGTTCCGTTACTCACGGACCCATTTTGAGTAACGGAGATCAAAGCTCCCACAGACAGGACAACTGTGGTGCTGGACTTCGAATTCTGTATCACAGGAGAGACAGATGTATGGGGCAGATGTCTCTTCTGCGCCTGCGAGCCCAGTCACTTTTTTCGTCCTGTCTAAGACACCCATCAAGACCACACTCAACCAAAGGAAGTGGATGAATAAAAAGGCGGATGATTGTTTACGTCATTTTTTCCCGCCGCAGTCTTGCGGTTTTGCCACTGCTGTCATTGTACTGCCTGATCCGTTCTATTCTTGTCTTGGCTTGCCTTGTCGGATGGACTATCTGTTTGTTATGACTATATTACTGCCATTATCTGATTACTACCTCCACCATTGTCTATTAGCTTGGTCTAACCAAGTTAATTCTCCCAAGCCAAACACGAACGGTAGCTCTACCCTTTTGTCCGCGAGCGCGGTGGGTGGTCGTGACTATCGTCTCCACTAGAGCTGGGACGAACTTTTGACTGCTCACATTCGCTCGCCGGAGCGACTGGATCTCTCCGAGCCATCGCGCCCTATACTTGTGATGACGCAGAAAGATGCTCACGGCGTTGCCGTTCGCAGAATCGAGACGCTTGCGTGCGCTCGCGTCTCGCAGTCCGCCCTCCCCGATTTGAACAGATGCCAGACGTTCCGAGGTACTCGCTTCGCTCCCGGGACTGCGACTGGCGTGTTCAAATCGTGTCGGTTGACTTGTCAGTCGTCGCGTTGCTCCGACAGAACAAGTCCGCCCTCCCCGATTTGAACGGGGGACAAGTCGATCTACAGTCGACTGCTCTACCAGTCTGAGCTAAGGGCGGGTGCATACGGGTGTAGGTCACCGTTCGGACTTAACCATTATGCATTGTCGCCGTCAGCCTTGCCGGTTTTTGTCGTAGTCAGACGTACGTCAGACGTTCAGGGAATGATTGAAATGGGTAGGGAATGTATATCTATGTAATCCGATGAGTAAAATCACGTTTCGTGCGGACGATGAACTCATCACCCGGCTTGAGGACTTTGACGCCTCGAAAAGCGAGATTATGCGTGAGGCATTACGCGAGTACCTCGATACGCACGCCGGGGATGACCCCCGCACAGAAACGACTGCTGCTGACTCTCGACCCAGCCCGCCAGACGAACCGGACGCCGAGAGTCTCGACGATCTCGTTGCCGACCGCGTTGATGCGCTGATTGCCGACCGGCTCGATTCGATGATTGCTGATCGTCTCGGACGAAAACGACAACAGCCCCAGGGTCAGGATGTAAACGTCAACATCTCACTCGATGCCCCGCTCGGTGATACAGCACATGCCACCGAAGAGAGAGTCACAACCGGGACGACTGTGTCTAATGAGCCGCCAAACGATGTATCACATTCGCTGGACGGCAGTAAGACAGACAACTCCGAGGGTGACAGACAGACACGGGCGTGCTCGCAGTGTGGTGAGGATGTTGATTCCGCTCACGTTTACTGCCCGAACTGCGGAGAGAAAGCCTCAAGGCGGCTATTCTGTGACTGTGGCGATGAGGTCAGATCCGACTGGGCCTTCTGTCCCGGCTGTGGCCGACGAACACCTGCCGCCGACGTACTGGATGGCGTATGACATACAGTAAACTCACAGTAGATGGTCTCTACTCCTGTAAACGCACTCTTGTCTTACATTGACCGGTACTTTTATTACGTCTTAGTCTGTGGTATGTTGTGCGTAAGACGGTCGTCTTACACGGTATGGATCGCAGTGACGATCCGCCGCTTTCGTGCGGTTTTGCCGTGTGAGACGAGCGGGCGGACTGACACCCTGCCCTCGTCTTACCACAAGGGGAAATACAAAACATGGAGCGTGTGACACTGCGGATTCCGAAACAGCAGATCGAAGAGGTAGAGCAGATGGTCGAAACAGGCGAGTATCCCAACCGGAGCGAGGCAATCCGCTCCGCTGTTCGGGAGATGCTCGCGGAGCAAGATACCGGCAAGACACGACCATCCGAAAAACGTAAACAGCGCAACAGCCAGCGGCGCAAAGACCGCTCGTGGGCGAGGGTATAACTATGCAGGATATCGTCAACGAAGCACTCGAACGCGACGAGCAAGAACAACAGAAGATGGAAGACGTGGATGGCTTCGGCGATCCACGGATCGTCATCGTTGGCTGTGGCGGTGCTGGGAACAACACCGTCAACCGACTGTACAACATCGGTGTCGACGGTGCCGAGACCATCGCGGTCAACACCGACAAACAGCACCTGAAGATGATCGAGGCTGATACGAAGATTCTCGTCGGGAAGTCCCTGACGAACGGCCTCGGTGCTGGGGGTGACCCGAGCATGGGTGAGCGTGCCACGGAAATGGCACAGGGGACAATCAAAGAAGTCCTCGGCGACGCAGACCTCGTTTTCGTCACCGCCGGTATGGGTGGTGGGACGGGTACTGGTGCCGCCCCCGTTGTCTCTAAAATCGCCAAAGAGCAGGGCGCAATCGTTGTCGGGATGGTCTCGACGCCATTCAACGTCGAACGCGCGAGGACGGTGAAAGCAGAAGAAGGTCTCGAACGACTCCGCGAGGAGGCTGATTCGATCATCGTACTTGACAACAACCGACTCCTCGATTACGTCCCGAATCTCCCAATCGGCAAGGCCTTCTCGGTGATGGACCAGATCATCGCCGAGACGGTCAAGGGTATCTCCGAGACGATCACGCAGCCGTCGCTGATCAACCTGGATTATGCGGATATGACATCTATCATGAACCAGGGTGGTGTCGCGGTGATGCTCGTCGGAGAGACACAGGACAAAAACAAGACCGAGGAGGTTGTGAAAGATGCGATGAACCATCCACTGCTGGATGTGGATTATCGCGGCGCGAGTGGTGGACTCGTTCACATCACCGGCGGTCCCGATCTCACCTTGCAGGAGGCAGAGGGGATCGCCCAGAACATCACCAACCGTCTCGAGGCCAGTGCCAACGTCATCTGGGGTGCTCGCATTCAGAAAGCCTACAAGGGCAAAGTCCGCGTCATGGCGATCATGACCGGCGTTCAAAGCGCCCAGGTACTTGGCCCGACCACCCAGAAACAGGCCGATAAGTCCCGACAGGCCATTCAGGGCCTCGACGGCGCAACCGACGAGGCGTTCGATGCGGCCAGCAACTTCCAGCAAGCGAACCAACAGCAGTTCGGCACGACCGATGGCGGTCACGAAGAGCTCGACAAAGAAAATGGGCTTGACGTGATCCGTACCGAATAACCAGACAGAGCAACCCACTCTCTGTCTGAATCTATCCTACTTGACCGCGGTTTTCTTTTTCAGACTTCTAATGCGTCCAGCAGTCCGCACTTCCGGCAGCGATCACCAGTCGTTGGACCCCCACACTGGTTGCACTCATCGAGTTCTGGATTGTCGTGGTACTCCTCGGACGCGAGCCCGGCCAGTTTCTCGTAGCCGGCCATAATCGAGTGGCGTGTCCCGGGATGTCGCTCTTCGAGTTTGTACAACAACTGCTGGATCTCTCCGCGAAATGACTCGTCTGCGTGTGGGCACTCGGTGATGTGTGCCGGGAGATCGTTCAGGTGTGCATACAGTGCAACTTCCTTTTCTGGGACGTCTCGCAGTGGCTTCGCACGCGGGATGAACTCCTCACGCTCGCTACGCGTTTGGGTTGCATCCGCGCCCTCGAAGGGACCGATGCTCGAATCGTACTGCTGTGAGATCTTTCTCACGTCCCCTTCCAGATAATTCATCAGCGCTGTTTCGGCCTCGTCATCGAGATTGTGCCCGGTCAACAGCTTGTCAGCACCGAGTTTCTCGGCATAGCGTGAGAGGATATCCCGACGAAAGACTCCGCAGTATGCACAGGCGGCCATATTTTTCGGATCGTCTTCGACGACGTTGTCCATCTGTACCCCAAACTCCTCTTCGTAGGAGACTGTGACGTGGCGAATATCCATCTCGGCGGTCAGCTCTTCGCAAGCAGCGAGACTTTCGTCACGGTACCCCTCGATCCCTTCGTGAATCGAGAGCGCGACTAATTCGACGCGTGGGTCTTCGGCGAAGGTGTCATACAGAATCTCTGTGAGTACGACGCTGTCTTTGCCACCCGACAGTCCGATCACCCACGTTTCGGGATCGTCGATTGTCGCATCCTCGGGCAGGAGATTATCTTCCCGAACTCGACGGCGAACCCGCTTTTCGACCGAGGCACAGAAATGTTGTTCGCACATATGCAGCCCGGAGTAGGCAGCGTGCATGACAGCCTCGTTCGGGCACTTATCACAGTCCATTACCGCCAGATTGGCGATTCGGTCGGTTGACCTTTTCGACTCCCGACGCTTTTAACGTTCCCAGCGCTAGCTGACTGTGATGGACGGCTGGGAACGCGAGCGTGCGGTCGAGCGTATTGAACGCCTCGTCGAGACTGTCGAGACGGAACCGATGCCGGTTCCTGTCCGCGAGATCTGGGTCTTCGGTGATCTCGCACTCGGACTCGATCCGGTCGAACGCATCGACATCTATCTCACCAAGGATATTCTGTTGCGCGATGAACCCGACCGCGCATCCGAGTTCGTCGACTCCCATGGGGTCAAAAGCGTCGGCAAGACTGTCCGTGCCGAGTGGGCAAGCGAGTATCCCGAGCATTTGCGCACGACAGCCAACGGTCACGCTGCCCCCGAGAAGTGTCTCGGTGCACACCTCATCGATGAGGGGGAACCGATCCACCTGGAGGTCTGTAACACGAGTTTCGACGACAACGTCACACAGCGTCTGCGGGGTGCACTCGCTCGGGAGAGCTACGAGGAAGCACTCGACCCACGCGGTGCGTGTCTCTGGATCGAGGGCACGCGATCTGAAGAGGCATTCGAAAAGCTCCGGACTGGTGAGTTTGTCTTTCCGACGCTTTCGGACTCCTTCGAGATGCTCGGGGCGTCCGACTCGGAGGCAGAAACAATCGCGGAGACGATCACCGAATCCCGTTCGCAGCAATCAGGGGCATCTGTCCGTGGCGACGTTGTCTAGGGAACTTGGCCGACGGTCACGTAGAAGGGAACGACCTCTGTTCGGCGGTAGGAGTCGTCTTGCATCTGCCCGATGGCTTTCCGGCCCATTGCCCGCCACTGTTGTTTGAGCTTGTCGAACGCTTCGGGGGTTGTCTCCCCGCCGAGAATTGCCTCCCGGTCAGTCTCGATGCCGGCACCGCTTGCTTTCCGGCGTGTGGCTTCGAGTGCCTGCTCGGAGTACGGCGGTTCGATTGTTCGGGTATGATTGTACCGCTCGACGGTTGTTTCTTCGAGTCCTGCCTTCGCAAACAACTCGCTTGCGTCGCCGACAGTCACGTCGGTGTCGACACCATCGACATACAGCCGTCTGGCCCGGCGGGCAAGTTCTGACTCTGCATCGACAGTCGAGTCGACCGAGACTGCGCTGTTGTCCGGTTCGATCACCGCAACACGCTCGCTACTGACGCGGGTAAATTCCTGTATCGCCTCGACAGGATCGGGCAGGTTGACGAGCAACGCCTGACAGACGACCAGATCCACGCTATCAGTGCCGAGTGGCAGTCGAGTCGCATCACCAGCGATCCGCGGACCGGTCGTATGTCCGAGCAACCCCACGTCGGCATCGAGTGCGATCACCTCCCCCGCTGTCTCCTCTCGTAGTATCCGCGTTAGCTCTCCTGTCCCTGCACCCACATCCAGCGCACGTTCGACTGTCCCCAGCTCAAGGTCGGATAGTGCCCCTCGGGAGTCGTCCCACATTCCCTCCCGCGTCGTTTCGAGATATTCGGCAGTAAACCGTCGCACACCCGTGTTTACCGGGTTGTCGAACAAAAATCACGGGGTTCATAGTGATTGCTGTGGCTCTTTACCACTGTAACAATACAGTATCTCACCCGCGAAACAACTGTTCAGGTGATGTGGTCACGAAAATAATCACAGCAACCACTATCAGATACACTCAAAAGAGATCACGGAGCCGTTCGGTTTCGGCGGTGATTGTTCCGTCTTTGAACACTGCCGCCAGCAACTCGTCGCCGCTGGGCGTTGTCTCGTCTTCTCCCTGTCCGAGTGCGTTTGCAACAATGTCTGGCAGCACCGGCCGCGGAGCAGCTTCGTGTCGCCGGATGCGCTCGGTTTTGATCGTGTTTTCGTGGATTGCCTGCAACATTGGAATTCCTCGAAGATAGTTGAACTTGCCGAGCATGCGAAATCCCCGCTCTGTGAAACCGTAGAACGTACTCGGGAGGTCACGACGCTGTTTGCTCTCTTCGAGCACGTACGCGCACACGAGCCCGTGTTCGTCGAGTACCTCTAGCTGGTCGATGACTGCCGACTCGCTTTTTTGGCTGTAGTACGCAAGTTCGGCGAGTGAGGGGAGATGCTCGGGGTGGCCCAGAATTGTCTGGATGGTGTGGTGGCGAGTCTCCTGGGCGAATAGTTCGTGTATCTGTCGCTGGGCTTCGAACGGCGAGAGATGCTCCCCTGGCGGTGTCTTGCCCATACCAGACTGTTCTTTTCGAGCACTATAATTACTGGGGTCAATCAACTTGGCTATACCAAGCTAAAGAATACAAGCAATTTACTTGCCCGATAATTGTATTTTAGACCATTGCCAGCCCACGCCCGACTCGTTCGTCGTACTCCTCGGGCCACGGTAACGCCAGTTTACTCCAGCTTTTGGCTCCGTCGAGTGTGCGAAAGAGTCCCCTGTTCGTCAGCGCGGCGAACTCACCCGGACTGTCGCCGGACGCGAGCACCGCACGGACAGTCCCCTTTGGGTCGGGAAGTCCGTCCATCGCCTGTTCCCACCCATGCTCGGTTTTTCGGTAGACGTACGACTGCGCACGTTCGGGTGTGTGGGCCGACCGCGCACCGCTTGCAGCCGAGACGAGAACGCGCTCTGAGTTGCCGGGATCAACTGCCAGCCCCCAGACGTAGCGGTGACCGAGCCCGTCCTGTGGATATTTCCAGTGGTTGCCACCATCCGGTGATTCGGCGTAGCCATCGCCGGCGGCAGTGTAGACTCGCTGTGGGTCGTCGGGGTGAG
>SL_4KL_010_BRINEDRAFT_10000632_pt1 | contig 18322 bp, 14 predicted proteins | sample SodLak_010_BRINE_2_FD_10664 | JGI IMG/M metagenome (IMG submission 10664)
TCATCATCCCAGGCGTAATGCAATTCACCACGAGAAGCTGTAATTCTATAAAGTGGTGGTGTTGCAATATATACGTGTCCACGTTCAATAAGCGGATGCATATAACGGAAGAAAAATGTGAGCAGAAGCGTGCGGATGTGTGAACCATCAACATCAGCATCAGTCATAACGATAATTTTATGATATCGAAGTTTATCAATATCAAAATCTTCCTCCTGTCCGACACCGGTACCTAAAGCGGTAATCATTGCCTGGATCTCTTTGTTTTCCAGGATTTTGTTGATTTTCGCTTTTTCCACATTCAAGATCTTACCACGAAGCGGCAGAATAGCTTGGAAACTTCGGTTACGACCCATTTTTGCTGAACCACCCGCAGAGTCACCCTCAACCAGGTAAACTTCACTGTGTGCTGGATCTTTAATGGAACAGTCGGCAAGTTTTCCGGGAAGGCCGCCGCCACTCATTACACTTTTACGCTGAATAAGCTGTCGAGCTTTTCGGGCAGCTTCACGAGCTTCCGCCGCGACGACAACTTTTTCAAGAATCTTTTTGGCAATTTTTGGATTCTGCTCGAGGTATTCGTTCAGTTTCTCGTAAACAATTACTTCTACAGCACTTTGAACTTCAGAGTTACCGAGCTTTGTTTTGGTCTGGCCTTCAAATTGAGGTTCCGAAACTTTAACACTCAGTACACAGGTCATTCCTTCGCGGAAATCTTCACCTGATATGGAGATTTTACTCTTGGCCTTTATGATGTTATTCTTTTCGGCATAATTTTTCAGGCATCGCGTTAAAGCGCGTCTGAAACCTGAAATATGAGTTCCACCTTCGCGAGTGTTAATGTTATTAACGTAGGAGTGTACATTTTCACTGAATCCATCATTATACTGAATGGCCAGTTCCACGGGAACATCTTCTACCTGACCCGAAATGTAGATAGGCTCTTTCATGACGCTATCTCTACTTTCATCGAGATAGGTAACGAAATCTTTTACACCACCGGCGTAATGGTAAACCGTTTTCTCCTCTTCATCTTCCTCAACCCTTTCATCGATGATTTCGACGGTAATTTCAGGATTAAGAAAAGCCAGTTCTCGCATACGATCTGCAATTACATCAAACTTAAATTCAGTAGTTTGTGTAAAAATTTCGGGATCGGGCAAAAAGTTAATCTTTGTTCCCGTTAAATCAGTTTTCCCTTTTTCTTGTAAAGGAGTAACTGTTTTTCCTTTTTCAAAACCCATTACATAGATGGTGCCATCTCTGTGAATTTCAGCTTGGAATTTTGAAGAGAGTGCATTTACACAACTTACACCAACACCGTGCAGACCACCGGATACTTTATAGGAGTCTTTATCAAACTTACCACCTGCGTGAAGTTTTGTAAGAACCACTTCTACAGCCGGTAATTTTAGTTTTGGGTGTTCATCAACAGGAATACCACGGCCGTTATCAGAAACGGTGATGGATCCATTTTTATGGATGGTTAATTCGATATGATCGCAGTGCCCGGCGAGCGCTTCATCAATGGAATTATCAACAACTTCATTGATAAGGTGATGAAGCCCGCGCGAGGCGGTATCACCAATATACATTGAGGGTCGTTTTCGAACAGCTTCGAGCCCCTCTAATACCTGAATATTTTCTGCTTTATAGTCAGATTTTTTCTTTTGTGCCATATATAGGGTTGAGTAATGGTTAAAATAGCCTCTGAGATGGCAGAAAATACCGCTTGTAAGCGCCAATTCAAAAAAAGCAGGGGTTTTAATTAGGGGGGTGAGAGATGGGCTTGGAAACGGTGTTTTGGAATTTTAAAAACAATTAAAAATGGGGGTTAAAAAGGCTTTGAAATATTTGATGAAAATGAGGTTTGAAATTTATAGGTAATAGCGGTAATTTTGGTGTCTATCAAAAAAAGGATAACAGATTGAATTATGGCACGCAAAGACGACATTACCGGAAAGTCTGCTTTAAACGGATATCGATCATCAAAGTCTAACAATAAGACGAAGCATCGATTTCAGTTAAATCTTCAAAAAAGAAGATTTTATATCCCAGAAGAAGACAAGTGGGTAACACTGAAGGTTTCCGCTAAAACAGTGAGAACTATTAATAAGAAAGGAATTTCCGCCGTATTAAAAGAGGCCAGAAGGAAAGGAACACTACTTAAAGATATATAATCATGGCTAAAGGAACTCGCATACAGGTAATTCTTGAATGTACTGAAAAGCCGGGGAGCTCCCGTTATGTGACGATGAAAAATCGTAGAAACACAACGGAACGAATCGAGCTGAAGAAATACAATCCCGTGCTCCGAAAGCATACAATTCACAAAGAAATTAAATAGGGCAGTATTATGGCTAAGAAACAAGCGTTTGGAGAAGATGCACAAGCCTTAAAGGCATCACAAAGAAAAATGGCAAAGGTTATTATTTCTACTAAGAATGCACGTGGAAAATTTGCATTCAGGGAGACAATGGTTGACCAGGATACCGTGAAAGACTTTATTCAAAAAAATAAAGCGTAAGATTATTATAAGGTGATTATAAAAAGGTTGCATCCATTCGGGTGGAACCTTTTTTTTTGCTTACATTTTAGGAAAAAGAAACCATGAGTATAAAAGAATCCATTTTAGACGAACTGAAATCAGCCATGAAGCAGAAAAAGGTTGATCGGCTACGAGTACTCCGTTCTTTGAAAGCTAAAATTCTTGAAAAAGAGATTAGTGAACGAAAAGGCGGGGAAGGAGAAATCGATGATGAGCAGATTGTAGAAGTTTTGATGAAAGCTGCCAAACAGCGAAAAGAATCCATCGAGCAGTTTGATGAAGGCGACAGAAAAGAACTTGCCGATAAGGAGCGGGATGAGCTGAAAATCATCGAAGAATTTTTGCCCGAAATGATGGGAGATGATGAAGTTCGCGCAGCTGTAAAAGAACAAATCGAAAAAATGGGCGCCACAGACATCTCCGACATGGGGAAAGTAATGGGCGTTATGATGGGCAAACTGAAAGGTAAGGCTGAAGGCGGTACCGTTAGCCGTATCGTAAAAGAAGAACTCTCCTAATAACAGAAAAGTATGAACTTACTCGACTTGTTCATACTCGCGCCCATTGGATATTTCGCCTATAAAGGTTTTACAAGCGGCTTCATTAAAGAGGTGCTGGGAATAGCCGGAATTATACTTGCCGTATATGTGACATTTAAATACATGAAGCCGGTTTCTGCAGTTGCAGAACCCCTTTTTACCAATCCTGATACAGCTACCATCGTTACCGGCGTTGTTTTATTTGTGGGGATCGTAGCCATCACTCAATTTTTGGCCTACACCACAAAAAAGTTTCTGGAGTTGCTGAAGATTAATTTTATCAACCGTATAGCCGGACTCTGTTTCGGAGTGTTAAAATCGGGGATTGTAGTTAGCGCGGTTTTACTGCTTCTCGCGGGATTTAATATGCCGGCCGAAGATTCACGAGAAGACTCCTTTTCATACCCGATAGTTATTGTGATGGCGCCCGCCGCATTTGATATGATCGCCACCGTTGTACCCGGAGCTGACAATTTTATTGCTACTATAGAAGAAGCGATCGAAGAAAATAACCCAATCAGAACATTACCTATTTTTGAAAACGTATCATTATGAGCTTTAAACCTGTTGACGAACAACTAAAGATTATAAAACGCGGTACCGTAGAAATTGTACCGGAAGATGAACTTGTTGAAAAACTGAAGCGGTCGAAAAAAGAGAATAAACCACTTCGTATTAAGCTTGGGTGCGATCCTACCCGGCCCGATCTACACTTGGGACACTCCGTGATTTTAAGAAAAATGCGCCAGTTCCAGAATCTGGGCCATAAAATAATTCTGATTATAGGAGATTTTACCGCACTAATTGGTGATCCAACCGGGCAAAACAAAACGCGTCCTTCACTTTCGCCCGAGGATATCAAAGAGAATGCAAAGACCTATCTCGATCAAGCCGGAAAAATACTGGATCGAGAAAAAACAGAAATCGTATACAATTCCGATTGGCTCGGGCCGGTAACGTTTGAAGGGGTGATTAAGCTCAGTTCAAAATTAACGGTTGCGCGGATGATTGAGCGGGATGATTTTTCCAAACGATTTGAAGCAAATGAACCAATTTCACTACACGAGTTTTTATATCCATTGGCACAGGGACAGGATTCCGTACACCTTAAATCAGATGTGGAGCTGGGCGGAACGGATCAAAAGTTTAATCTACTCGTAGGTCGTGATCTGCAGAAGGATGATGGACAGGACCCCCAGGTCTGTTTGATGATGCCTCTTCTGGTCGGGACTGATGGAAGTAAAAAAATGAGTAAATCGTATGATAACTATATTGGCATCAGCGAAGAGGCGAATGATATGTATGGAAAAGCACTATCCATTCCGGATGATTTGATTTACTCCTATTTTGAACTTGTGACGGATATACCAACTGATGAGTTGAAAAATATTAAAGAGCAGGTAGAAAAAGATCCGCGAAATACGAAACATTATCTTGCATATACGATTACAAGAATGTACCACGGCGAGGGGAAGGCGAAGAAAGCGAAGGAGCATTTTGAGAAAACGGTCATCAACAAAGAAATTCCTGATGACGCACCTACCTTTGAGTTTGATGAAGGATCAACCGTACGGCTGCTTGATGTGATTTCGGAAACCGGTTTCACCCAGAGTAACGGTGAAACGAAGAGGCTGATTAAACAGGGTGGTGTTTCGGTGGATGATGAAAAAGTGAAAGATATCAACCATGAGATAACGTTTAGTTCAGGCAGTGAATTTGAACTAAAGGTTGGAAAAAGAAAATATGCCAGGATAAAATCTGCATAGAGATTCATTTAAAACATATATATTTAACAGGTAGAAGGAGTTAAAACCTGATGAGATATATTAAATAGGGAAATTATGGGCACTCACTATAAAGGCAGCCAAGAGGAGCAGAACACGCTAAACGCATTTATAAAATTGATGCGTTCTACCGAGTCGCTGAATAATAGGCTGAACAAACACCTGGCTCAAGCAGATTTAACAGTCAGTCAGTTTGGTACGCTTGAGGTGCTACATCACCTGGGCCCGCTTAACCAGAGAACGATTGGGGAAAAGCTGCTGAAAAGCGGTGGAAATGTAACAATGGTGATTGATAATCTGGAAAAATGTGGACATGTAAAGAGGGAGCCTGATCCCAATGATCGGCGGGCAGTATTGATTCATCTTACGGAAACCGGGCAGGAGTTTATTGAAGATTTTTTCCCAAAACACCTGGAAAAAATTAAAGAAGAGTTTAGCGTTCTCAGCGAAGAAGAGAAAAAAACACTTGCCGAAATTTGTAAAAAAATAGGCAAGAAAAAAGAGAGTGTATCATAATTTGCCCTTTTTACTGTAAGTATTCTGCTTCTGCAGGTTCATACAGTAGATGGGAGATCAAAATTCATATCAATTTCCGTTTGCGGCTTATCCCGCACTTCGCCTGCTGGTACTTTTTGCCACAGGTATAGCAACAGCACATCTTTTGGAAACTGTTACGCTTCAATTTTCGCTGATAGGAACCGGTTTAGTCGTACTGTTTTGGATAGCCGGTGAGTTGATTCAAAAACGAAGAAATCTGCTTGTTGGTTCTTATATCGCCATAATTTGCTACTGTCTAATCATATTTTTTAGCGGAGCATTTTGGTACAGTCTGCAACATCATGTGCAAAGAGATTCTGAAATAAGGGCTAATCCTATTCAACTGTTTGAGTGGGAAAATATAGATATAAAGGCAGATGTTATACAGACCGGATGGAGCCAAAGCGGGAGAGAGGTTTATGAAGTAGAAACAAAACTCATAAATCTGCCCGGCGATGTAAAATGGCAAGAGCAGATAAAAATGAGACTCTATGGAGATGAAGAGAGTAATAATGAAATTTTGCCGGGCAATCGCATTCATGCGGAAGTAAGGCTTTACTCCTTTCCGGAGAAAAGAAATCCACATGAGTTTGACTATGGGGAGTGGCTGAAAAGCCAATCGATATATGCCCACGGGGAGTTGATCGACGTTCATCAAGCCGAAAGAAAAGCAAAATTTGGCTGGGAACCGATCCGGGAATATGTGCAATCCAATATCGATGAGTTTTTTGATGAACGGTCGGCCCCGTTTGCAAAGGCCCTCTTTTTGGGATACAAAGAGGAGTTAACACAAGACGAACGAAATGCATTTTCACGAGCGGGATTATCCCATATTATGGCTGTTTCGGGCCTTCATGTAGGATTTGTAGTGGCACCATTTTGGCTCATAATTCCGTGGTTATGGGCAAGTAAAAAAAGAAAATGGGCAGGTTTGTTTTTACTGACAATCTTGCTGTTTGGTTATGCCGGCCTCACGGGATTTAGCGCATCAGTTAGCCGGGCTTCGTTAATGGCGTGGTTGCTAACATTTGGCAAACTATTTCACAAAATAAGATTTTCGATCAACGTAACGGCACTTGCCGCAATTATTTTACTGCTTTTCGATCCGGGACAACTTTTTGAGATTGGCTACCAACTTTCATTCAGCGCCGTTTTTATAATCCTTTTGGTGATGCCGGAAGCGCAAAGAATCATCCCGGAGAAGCACCGTTTTAATTGGGTGGGTAGCCTGCTCACAATTATCGTTATATCATTTATCGTGCAGCTGGGACTATTTCCAATTTTAACCCAATATTTTGGAGAGTTTTCCATCGTGGGTCCTGCTGCAAATGCACTGGTTCTTCCGTTATTGGCAATAACTGTTCCCGTCGGGTTGATGATCTCTCTAATCGGCGGTCTGCTGCCTTTTGTAATTCAGGTGCTGTCCGTTCCTGTTTCGTACTCCATATACTGGGTGCAGCATGTAGCAACATATTTTGGTGAGTTAGAATATGGCTATCTGGCAGTTACCCACAGCTCCATTTTCATCTATATGATTTGGGGATTTAGTGTAGCTGTAGTGGCAACAATCCGGATTTCGGCAATGCGATGGAAAATGGTGATCTGCTTGTTGGTGGCGATAAATGGGTTCATGATAGAATCGACCATACAAAAACCATCAACCCAAAAGCTAAAAATTACCATGTTGGATGTGGGACAGGGAGATGCTGTTCACATAAAAACACCGGCCGGCAAAAACCTGTTGGTAGATACGGGAAGATGGACGCCGATGGGAAATAGCGGAGAGCGTGTTATTCTACCGTACCTGGAGTATAAAAATATAGATAAACTTGATGCTGTTATTTTATCACATCCACATGCTGATCATATTGGAGGGCTGCCGGTATTGATGGAAGAAGTAGAAATTGAGAAGATTTATCACAGTGACTATCCTTACGATTCTAGGCTTTACGAAACATATACTTCAATGGCCGAGGAATTAAACATCCCGCTTCATAATGTAGGTGCCGGTGAAATGTTAGAGGTAGATCCGGCACTTCGGTTTTTTGTAACCGGTCCCCGGCTTGATAGAGCTCCAGACCGAAACCCAAATAATCACTCACTGACATTTCGTCTCCAGTATGGGGAAACGTCTTATCTGTTTACGGGCGACGCCGAAAGAGAACAGGAGGCGGAATTGGTAGAGATGTATGGTGATTTTTTAAACACGGATTTTTTGAAGGTGGGCCATCACGGCAGCAGAACAAGTTCCACAACTGAATTTGTGGAAACGGTACAGCCTGAAATTTCAGCGGCATCACTTGCATTCCGGAATCGGTTTGGTCATCCGGGAAGGGAAGCGGTAGAAAATCTTTACCTGGTAAGGGCAACAAACTATTTCACAAGCCTTGACGGTGCAATACAGTTTATATCTGATGGAGAAAATATCGATGTTATCAGGTAATAGTTTTGCTGTACAGTTGTTAATTATTTGTGCCCGTTCACTTTGATCAAAATCGTAGAAAATTAGAAGAAACTCTGAATTCTATGGTGCAGAGTTAGATTAAAAGCCAAGTATAAGTACGTATAGCAGGGTTTGAAGGTGGTTATGGGATAGCGTACCTTGAGTGTACAAATAATTAAATTATAGAATAAATGAGTAACGAGGAACGCCCAAGCTTCGAAGAGGCTTTAAAAGAATTAGAAGCTATTGTCGAAAAACTTGATAACGAAGAGATTACGTTAGAAGAATCTGTTAAATACTATGAAAAAGGCTTAAAATTATCCCAGATCTGCAGTGAAACGCTCGAAAGTGCAGTGCTCAAGATCGAAGAGATCGAAAAAGCCGATTAATTGAATTTTTGCTATGGAGAATTACAAACCTACCCCGGGTCCCCTTCTTGCTGATATTAACACGCCTGATGACCTGAAAAAATTGAAGACGGAACAGCTCCAACAAGTATGTGATGAGCTGCGGGAATTTATTATTGATATGGTTTCTGTCCATGGCGGCCATTTTGGTGCAAGCCTTGGAGTTATTGAGCTTACCGTTGCGCTCCATTACACATTTAATACCCCAAAAGATCAGCTGCTGTGGGATGTAGGCCACCAGGCGTACGGCCATAAAATTCTTACCGGTCGGAGAGAGGAATTTCATACCAATCGGAAATACAAAGGGCTTTCAGGTTTTCCGAAGCGGACGGAAAGTGAATATGATGCGTTTGGTGTAGGACATTCCAGCACATCGATTTCTGCCGGATTGGGAATGGCGGTAGCAAGAGATTTAAGCAACAGCGACAAGAAAATTGTTTCGGTTATTGGGGATGGAGCCATGACGGGCGGAATGGCATTTGAAGCAATGAACAATGCCGGCGCACTGAAATCGGATATGCTCGTGGTATTGAACGACAACAATATGTCGATCGACCCAAATGTTGGCGCATTGAAAGAGTACCTTGCCGAGATTACTACCACAAAGACCTTCAACAAAATGCGCGATGAGATTTATGATCTACTCGGGCATCTGAAGGGAGCCGGCGAAAAAATGCGGAAAGCGGCATCCAAACTGGAGCGTGCCGTAACTGCCGCAATTACGCCGGGTGCACTTTTCCAAGCGCTTGGCTTTAAATATTACGGTCCGGTTGATGGGCATAATGTAGATGCCCTTCGTCGCCATCTTGAAGATTTACGTACGGTCAGCGGACCAAAAATTCTCCACATCGTAACGGTAAAAGGGAAAGGGTTTTCACCAGCAGAACGGGAGCAAACAAAATGGCACGCACAGAGTAGTCCATTTGATAAAATCACCGGTAAATCTCTCTCGCCTGCCGGAAACGGGAAAAAACCGGCGCCCAAATACCAGGATGTATTTGGAGAAGCACTGGTAGAACTGGCTGCAGATAATGAGAATATTGTTGGAATAACGCCGGCCATGCCGAGCGGCTCCAGTTTGTGGCCAATGATGAACACCTATCCCGACCGAGCATTTGATGTCGGCATTGCGGAGCAGCACGCCGTTACATTTGCCGCTGGATTGGCTGCAGAAGGGAAAGTACCGTTTGCAGCACTTTACTCTACATTTTTACAGCGGGGATACGATCAGGTAATTCATGACGTGGCGATACAAAATCTGCCGGTTGTATTCTGTATAGATCGCGCCGGGCTTGTTGGGGCGGACGGACCTACACACCACGGACTGTATGATGTCTCTTATTTGCGATCGGTTCCAAACATGATCGTCTCATCTCCGCTAAATGAGCAGGATTTGCGCGATATGTTGTACACGGCTTCAAAAAAAGAATCACCTTGGGCGATTCGCTACCCACGAGGTCGATCAACCGGAATGGAAGTTCGCAAAGAGTTTAAATCTATAGAAATTGGTAAAGGGCAACGATTGAGAGACGGAGATGATATTGCGATTCTCAGTTTTGGTCCGATTGGAAAATATGCAACTGAAGCGATAAAGAGACTTTCCGCCGAAGGTGTAGAGGTTGGCCATTTTGATATGCGATTTGCCAAACCGCTCGATACGGAGTTGATTGATCAAGTGCTGATGAATTACAACTCTATTATCACCCTGGAAGATGGCACGAAGTTAGGCGGCTTTGGATCTGCCGTTGCAGAATATGTAGCGGAAACCGGCAAAGGGGTATCCGTAAAAATAATGGGTGTCCCCGATCGAATTGTTGAGCACGGTACACAAAGAGAGCTGCATGATGAAGTGGGAATCGGACCCGATGGGATCGTTGAGCAGGTAAAAAAATCACTGAAAATTTTAGTGGATTAATTCACGTAACTACAGATTGATTTTTTATCTTTGAGGCTATCAAAACATCGAATTAATCCGTTTGATTTTGCCTACATATACCCTTTCCGATTTCGACTACAATCTGCCCGAAGAGATGATCGCCCAAAAGCCGGCAGATCCGAGAGATCATTCCCGCCTACTGGTATATAACAGGAGAGATCAATCCATCACGGATGACTATTTCTACAATATCGGGAATTACCTGCCCGCTGATACATCTCTTGTGGTGAACAACAGCAAAGTAGAAAAGTGCCGACTGCTGTTTGAGGAAGGTAAAATGGAAATATTTGTTACCAAAGCGGTGAATGACAAAGTGGTGGAGGCGATGGTTCGCCCGGGTAAAAAGTTTAAAGAGGGGAGAACCGTTGAGGTTGCGGATGGAATTACAGCAAAAGTACTCTCGATAGCGTCCGACGGAATTCGGACTCTGGAGCTGAATGTTTCGTTGGATGACGAACGGATCAAACCGTATAAAAAAACACCGTTTCCACCCTATATAGAGCAGGATGAAGCGTTATCGGATCGATATCAAACCGTGTTTGCCAAAGACAGTGGGAGTAAGGCGGCTCCTACGGCCGGACTCCATTTTACGCCGGAGCTGTTGGAATCATTGCGGGAATTGGGGATTGAAAAAAAAGAGGTGACCCTGCATGTGGGGCTTGGAACTTTTGCGCCTGTAAAAGCCGAGCGTATTGAAGATCATAAAATGCACAGCGAGTGGTATCAAATTTCGGAAAAACAGGCAGAGGCGCTCAATCAAACCAAAAATATTACGGCGGTGGGAACCACGAGTGTGCGGGTGTTGGAGTCGGCCATCAACGAAAACGGCGAATTCGAAGCGAGCACTGGGGATACCGATATTTTCATCACGCCGGGTTATGAGTTTAAATCCGTGGATCATCTGATTACAAATTTCCATCTCCCCAAAAGCACCCTTTTGATGTTGGTTGCGGCGTTTATGGGATTTGAGGAAACTCACCGTCTGTATGCGCACGCCATAAAAGAGAAGTATCGGTTTTACTCGTTTGGCGACGCGATGTTGATCCTATAGGAAAAATTTAGGCGCCGGATATACTTATGTCGGGAGATAGATACTTCTCCTGAAGATTACTTCTTTTCTTCGTATTGACGATTGTAGGCGTTTTTGATTTTCTGGTTCATATGGCGCTTATAGTTCTCGTATTCGTAAACGCGCACCGTAAAATCAGAATGGAAATTCCCATCGTTACAGTCTACAAGGAGTTTGTTGGGATCTTCAGTTTCGGTGATGGTTACCCGAATGTCTCCCAGTTTGTAAGAATCAACAGTTTCGCTCATCAGTTTGTGGAATCGTGTGGGGTTAAAAAAAGAAAGATACAGCTTTTGAATTTAACTCTCCGATTGATCATTTTATCAGTTCAATCTCAATCATTAAAAAGATAAAAGAATGAAAATCAATACATTAGCTGTACTGCTACTATTTTTTGCCTTTGCTGCATGTGGTGAAGAGCGGCCATCAGAAGAAGAGTTGATGGAGGATACTCCACGCGTTGCGTTTTTTAATAATGTGCAATCGCTCTGTGGAGAGACATTTTCCGGAGAGTCAACGTACCCGGATGATCCGGATCACGACCTTGTAGATACAGGTTTGGAGGTTTATGTAAGATCGTGCGAAGAGGATAGGATTGAAGTAGATCTGCTGCGAGATGGCGGTGATACATGGCATGCAACGTGGGTACTGGAAATGCGTGAGCTTGGCCTGCATCTCTATCATGACCATATTGGCGATAAAGAGTATGAAGAGGGCGAAGAGCCGCTCACCGGTTATGGTGGATATGCGGATGATCGCGGAACGGAATTTCTGCAATATTTCCCGGCAGATGAACATACCGCTGAAATTTTACCTGAAGCCGAAACAAATGTCTGGTCGCTGGAATATTATCCAACCGAAGAGAAGTTGGTTTACTACCTGGAGCGCCACCAGGAGCCGAGATTTAGAGCTGAGGTATTCTTAAATTAAACACAGTTTTTCCTGACGTAAAATTTTCAAAAAATCCCCTCTCGGATAAAACCGTTGGGGATTTTTTGTTTTTAGAAGGTACAATAGTTGTAAACAGTTTACGGTTGTGTATTTTGATGAAAATCTGACCACTCAAGAATCGATATGGCAAAATCAAAATTTAGACTTACCCACCCAATCAAATTTTTTATTGAGCGCTAATTTGTAAAGGGAGCTCAATACCAGCTTTTAGCTGTTGCGGCTTTGATTGGGTTTATCTCCTTAGTGGGAGGATTATTGGCAATGCCAACCGGAGAGGTAGATGGAAGTTTGGGAGAATCTATTTGGTGGGCATTTTTACGGCTTACAGATCCCGGTTACCTGGGGGATGACGAGGGCACACTCAGACGAATAATATCGACATTTTTGACGGTAAGTGGATATGTGGTTTTTCTGGGGGCACTTGTTGCAATTATGACCCAGTGGCTGACCAGTAAAATGCAGGAACTTGAGCAGGGATTAACTCCCGTGGCCGTGCAGAATCACATAGTAGTATTGGGATGGACAGACAGAACGATGTCAATTGTGGCTGAACTCTATCAGTCAACCGGAAAGCTGAAACGGTTTTTGGCTCGATTTGGAACCTCAAAACTCAGGTTAGTAATATTGGCCGAAAAGTCATCTGCAAAATTAACGCAAGAGTTAAAGTCTGATAGTGTGATTGGGAATCGTGCAGATGAAATAATTTTACGAACGGGAAATCCACTGCAGCCCGATCATCTTTTACGGGTTGATTGTTATAACGCGTCGGCCATTATTATACCCGGCCGTAAACATGGGCCGGACAGTACTATTTCTGCAGATGTAGAGGTGATTAAAACGCTACTGTCGCTCAGTAACAATCCCAAAATCAGAGGCTTAAACCACCTGCCTTATGTAGTTGCTGAAATGCAAGATGAAAAGAAGATTAAGATTGCAAAACGGTCGTACCATGGACCAATGGAAGTAATATCGGGTGATTCAATCATCAGCAGGCTGATTGCACAAAATATTCGACATGTCGGGTTGTCTGATGTATATAGAGAGCTATTATCAAGGGGAGTAAAGTCAGACCTGTATACCCGTGAACATAATGAATTGATAGGTAAATCAATTGAAGAGGTAGAGCCGTTTTTCCCAAGATGTATTGTTCTGGGTGTGGTACGGCCTAATGGGGATAATTTTGATCCAATGTTGAATGAGAACGGTAGCTTTGAGATTAAAGAGAACGATCGAATAGTATTTTTAGCGAACTCTCATGATGATACAAATCCGGCACAGGCAAAGAAAGGTGTAGATAGAGTAGTTTCGAAGAGTACTGAAGAGCTGAAAAAACATCCGGTAGAAACTGAAAAACCTCGAGAAAAGAAAATACTGATTTTGGGCTGGAACAATCGCATTCCGTCATTAATTAATGAACTGGGCAGTTATAAAGATGTTGAGTTTGAGGTTTCCATTGTCTCAGTGGTTTCAATTGAAGAAAGAGAGAAAAAAATTAAACATTACGGTGGATTTGTATCAAATGTATCTTACGAACAGATAGAGGCAAACTTCATGGATGAAGTGGATTTAAAAGCCGTACATCCTGAAAATTACGAACATATACTGTTTATGAGCAGCGAGCTTCTTTCGGATATTGAAGAGGTTGATGCGAGAACAATTGTTGGAAAAGTATTGCTCGAAGAAATTCTGAAAGATCGAAATACCTCGCCACAGATACTGCTGGAGTTGGCAAATGCCGGTAATCATAATTTGATTAAAAGTCCGCGTACGGAAGTTATTATCAGCCCGGTTATATTGAGTCACCTGCTGGCACAGGTAGCTCTACGACAAGAATTGCATGCTATTTATACAGAACTATTTACCGTAGGTGGTGCAGAAATCGAATTCAGGGAGTTGTCTCACTATAATATAGCGCCGGGTGAGTACTCATTTAAGAAAATTCAAGAAATGGTCTCCGCGTATGGAGAAACGGCCTTAGGAGTTGAAAAAGACCGAAATCAACTGAATGGGAGTAATAAGCTATTTCTAAATCCACCTAAAAATCACACGCTTCGATTAACAAATAACGACGTCTTAGTTGTATTGATGACGAATTAATGACAATTTAAGTGGGTTCATAAAAAAACAGTTCCATCAACTATTAATAGCAGACCGATGAAAAACACACTCTTTACACTACTTGTCTTTGTGATTTTTTTTGCTTTCAACACCCAGTTATTTGCTCAAGACCAAGATTTGGAATGGGATCCGGATTTAACCAACGACTGGACACCCGTTGAAGATTCTGTATCAACAGGTGCTTATGGAGAGCCGCCTTCGGATGCGATTGTTTTGTTTGATGGAACAGATCTTTCCGAATGGTCATCAGCACCGGGCTATTTCCCTGATATTCCGGGTGTGCCCGACTATCTTGATGCCATCCGGCAGGATCATGGCGAAGCCCCCTGGAAGGTGGAAGATGGGGCGATGCATGTTGTGCCGGGAACGGGTAATATCATGACGAAACAAGAGTTTGGCGACGTTCATCTGCACATAGAGTGGAGAACTCCGGAGGAGATTGATGGAGATGGACAAGGCCGGGGAAACAGCGGGGTATTTCTGATGGGACTTTACGAAATACAGGTGCTGGACTCCTGGCAAAATCCTACGTACTCAAATGGACAAGCCGGCGCAATTTATAAGCAGAAGGCACCGATGGTAAATGCCAGCAAAGCGCCCGGCGAGTGGCAAACGTACGATATCTTTTTCGAGCGGCCGCATTTTGATGAAGATGGCTCGGTCATCAAACCGGCGTATGTTACGGTACTACACAACGGCGTGTTGATTCACCACAGAGAAAAATTGCAGGGCCCCACGGTTTACATCGGACTGTCGGAATATGTGCCGCATCCGCGCAAAATGCCGATTGGCCTGCAAGATCACGGTGACTATGTAAGCTTCCGGAATATTTGGGTAAGGGAGCTGTAAAAGTTTTAATTAAAACCTGCGAGCGTCCGAAGGGTTCTCGCAGCGTTTAGAAAATTGGCAGAAAAATCTGTAACTCATTAAGGTTTTAAAGTTACTCAATAGCTAACGAGTTAATCAATTAGAAGCTAAAAATGATCATTTTCCTGTGGTTATTGCTGGTAGTGGCAGTCATTGTTTGGATGACGGCTAAGTGGAATATCCACCCATTTTTGGCGCTGCTATTTGGTGCAATTGCTATGGGGTTCTTAGCCGGGCTCGAAACCGGTGTGTTGATCGGCTCAGTTGGGTCGGGGTTTGGGTCTACGCTTCAGAGTATTGGAATTGTCATTGCTGCGGGAGCCATAATTGGAGAGTATCTCGACAGAAGTGGTGGTGCAAGAGTGCTGGCCAATAATATTTTGGATAAGGTAGGGGAGAAAAACGCCCCGCTCTCTATGAGTATGACCGGGTATATTGTATCGATTCCCGTCTTTTGTGATTCCGGCTTTATCGTGCTTTCTGCTATCAACAAGGCCATAGCCAAACGAACAAAAATTTCGCTATCTATTCTGGCCGTCGCCCTGGCATCGGGCCTTTACGCCACACATGTTTTTGTGCCACCAACACCGGGCCCGCTTGCCGCGGCTGCTACACTCGGTGCCGATATAGGCCGCGTTCTTATTTTAGGGCTGATTGTTTCCGTGCCCGTAATGGCGGCGGCACTTCTATGGGCGGTACTGTTTTGCGGTAAATATCAAGTGAACTACACCCCGGATAGCACAGAGCAGAAAGAGGTTAAGCATCCACCATCATTTAAAATTGCCATTGCGCCAATTGTTGTGCCTATCTTTCTTATCGCATTTAAATCCATAGCAGAATATCCTACGGCCCCACTGGGTGAAGGAGTGATTTTCAGTGCGGCAATCTTTCTCGGCGACCCCATTATCGCTCTGTTGATTGGCGTTGGAATCGCATTTTTTATGGTCTCCGGCGGAAAGAAGAAAATTCAAAACATGTGGCTTGAAGAAGGGCTGAAAAAAGCCGGGGTAATTATACTTATAACCGGCGCGGGAGGAGCGTTTGGCGAGGTATTACGCGAGACAGATTTAGGAGATTTTGCGGCACAGTTTGCAACCATTGGCGGACTCGGTGTGCTGGTCCCATTTTTGATCGCGGCATTTTTGAAAACCGCACAGGGTTCTTCTACCGTGGCCATTATCACGGCGGCCGCTATTTCGGCACCGCTTATTGAGCCACTCGGTCTTGATTCTACCATGGGAACTGCTCTGGCCGTTCTTGCCATAGGTGCCGGCTCACTAACCGTCTCTCACGTAAACGACAGCTACTTCTGGGTCGTAGCTAAATTTTCAGAAATGGATACGGCTACGGCACTTAAAACACACACCGTAGCGACCTTGATTATGGGAATTACGGGCCTGATTACGCTACAAATAATGGCCTGGGTATTGATTTAAAAATTGATGATGGCGATTGATTACTCAACAGACTCTTCACCAAAATAAACCGTAAACGTTGTGCCTTTATCTACTTCGCTTTCAACTTCAATGGAGCCGCCCATTTTTTCAATTTGATTCTTTGTTAAGTAGAGGCCAATACCTTTCGAGTTCTTATTTTTGTGAAAGGTCTTATACATGCCGAACAGTTTGTCACCATATCGGTCCATGTCTATTCCAACGCCATTGTCTGATATTTTTAAGACAACCTCTCTTTCGTTTTTATAGAATTCGATCTCAATCACCGGATCTCGGTCGGGGTGGCGATACTTTATGGCGTTCGAGATCAGATTTAATAGAATACTCTCCAGGTAAGCCGGGTTATATTGAAGAGTGAAATTTTCCGGTATAGACCGCTTAATTTTCACTCTTTTTGAGATAATTTCAGTAGAGAGAATCTCCCTGATTTTTTCGAGAAACTCATTTACATCTAATGCCTTAACCGCTTCACTCTCTTTCGCCTGCAGATCAACGATTTTATTCAGATCATCAATGGTTTCATTTAGTCGCTGCGAAGCCGTCTTTAGGTGACCAAAAAACTCTTCTTCAGTCTCCGCATCATTCTCTTGCTCAAGAATTGACAGCACCATCGTAATATTCGATGCGTGATTCCTAAGATTGTGAGAGACGATATGGGCGAAATTAAGGAGTCGTTTATTTTGATCGCTAATAATATCGAGAGTGTCGTTCAGCTGCTCCTCTTTCTTTTTTCTGTCGGTAACATCATCAATGTACCCGTGCCAGATTACGCTTCCGTCATCCAGCTTTTCGGGTTTGGCAGCACCGTGGAGCCAGCGAACACCTTTCCGGGGAAGATCTACTCGGTACTCTAATTCCCAAACTTCAAGAGTATGGTAACATTCAGAAATGCTTTCAATAACTCGCCCTTTGTCCTCTTCGTGTATTCGGTTAACGGCTTCTGTAGCATCCTCTTTTACATCGTTAGGAGATATTTCATAAAGATCCTCGAACCCTTTACTTGCAAATGGAAATCTGGAACGCCCATCCGGATACTGTTGAAACTGATAAATTGCCCCCGGCACCATTTCGGAAAGCTTTCTTAGTGTTTCATGACTCTCTTCTAATCTTTTTTCTACTTTTTTGCGCTCCGAAATATCGCGCATTATCCCTTCAATGCCGGTTGCATAGCCCTCCTTATTCGTCAAAACATGCGAGGTGATAGAGGTGTGGACGAGTTTGTTGTCGGATGTTTTTAACCGTACTTCAAAATCACGAACTCTTCCGCTCTTTTTCAACTCTTTAACAAGCTCTTCCCGATCTTCCTGGTTATAGTAAAAACTTTCAACCGATGACCCGATTATTTCGTCACGGTTATAACCGGAATATTTCTCTATAGATGGGCTTATTTCGGTAACGATACCGTTCGTGTCTGTTCGGTAATACACATCTTGAATATTTTCAAAAATGGCCCGGTACTTCTCTTCACTTTTTTTGAGGGCTTCTTCTGCATGAATTTGATCTGTAACGTCACCGGTGATACCAAATGTACCAACAATATCACCATCTGCATTAAACATCGGAAACTTACTGGTAGTACCCCACTCTTTCTCCTCTACAGGTCCACGGGTTCCTGATTCGAGAATATGAATAAGTGGCTCCCCTGTCTCAATTATTTGTTGCTCATCCT
>SL_4KL_010_BRINEDRAFT_10000633_pt1 | contig 18313 bp, 27 predicted proteins | sample SodLak_010_BRINE_2_FD_10664 | JGI IMG/M metagenome (IMG submission 10664)
ATATATTATAATATAATGCGACATATATAAATAATCAACGATTTCTACTTATCATAATTCTTATTTTCTTTAATGGTCCAATAATTTCCATTAATAATTTTTTCATATTTCTCTTTTTGTTGCTCGTATATACCCATGTTTTTGAATGATTCAATAAGTTCTTTTTTATCTGAATCTGGAATATTATCAGGATATGACATAGGAATTTGAAGAGCTATAAAAACATCTTCTGCAGTGTATTCTTTACCGAAAATTAATTCGTTATAAAAATGATATTTATTTCCAGCATACATTGCATTTTGAATAGTGATTGTGGGGTCAATATCCATATAAAATGACATAGGTGCATTAATAATTGAAACAGACTTAATGGCCTTAGATGGAATATGACCTTTATGAGATATATTACCTAAATTTTTCAGTGAGTCAAACCAACAGGATTGATAATTTTCAATTTTATTTCTAATACATTCCATACGTGTGGGCATAGAGGATTCTGTATCATATCCCTGAAGGATATTCACGTCAAGACCATCATATCTAATGCCTTGCTCAATATAATCCTCATCAGGATATAGTGATTCGTTATTTAATTTATCTAAATCAATTTTAAATACAGCAACAGATTCCTCTTTTAAATTTTCAACAGCACACATTCCAAAATATAAACCATATAAACGTGTGAGGTACACATGGTTCTTAATGCTATCCATTTTATTTTCTGACCAGTTTGAAAATCCCGTATTTTCTCTGGGCTGAATTCCATTTTTAAGGATTTCTTTTACGTACTTTGCATTTGTACCATGATATACGAAGCGCATATTTGATGTTTCACGACGTAAATCATAAAGATTTCGATTAACGCATTAAAATATAAAAATCAAATTATATCATATTGATTAAACAGATTTATGTATATTCAAATTAAAATAAATATTATGTGTGAGAAATGTGAATTAGAATCAAATGGTTTAAGGAGTGGAAAAGGTTCAGCAATCATATCTAAAATGATGGGTATTGGTCGATGCAAACATAACGAAGGATGTTCGTGTGAGAAATGTGAAAAGTATAGACATCAAAATCCTTATGAAGGTAATTTGTTTCAAAAATTAGGATTTTAAATTTTACGTCTTTTACCTTTAGATATTTGTTGCCCATCAAAAATCGGTCTATCTTTTTTCATATTATAGTTATATTGTTTGTGATATATTAAATTTTACCAAAAGTAATTATCATATTTAATAACAACGTAGTAAAATTTATATTGGTTAGTATATTAATTATAATTAATAATGGAAAATTTAATTGATACGAATGCGTTTAACCATCCTTACTTATATTTATTTTTTATTTCTTTTTGTTTATCAATGTTTATATCCTACAAATTATATACAAAATCCAAATTAAAAACATCATATACAAAATTTTTCGTTATATGTAATATTTCACTTGGATTATGGGCATTTGTTGTCATGTTTAAATTGTTATTACATCCCACAATAATTCACATATATTTACAGTCTATAACGCTTATACTAGCAACAATAAATGTATGGACATTAATTATGTTTATCTATTATTATACTAATATGTCTATTTCAAGCAAAATCGCATGGTATTCGCTTGTTCCGTTATTAGGTGTTCTTTTTGCTACACTTATTTCTTTTTATATGAATTTTACATCTTATGATATATATTTGACATCTAAAAATATTTCATTTTATACAATACCTTATGAACAAGATATATATTTCACAATTCTTATTTTACTGCATTTAATATATGGAATTATCGCTATGGTTGCTTTAAGTATATTTGCTCGTGAACAAATCCATGAAAATAAAAAACAAGCGTATTTGTTGATTTTATCTGTATTAGTTATATTTGCAGGAGGATTGATAAGTTCATTACGTCTTCATCCTTATCCTGATTTGCATATTTATCCGGCTTTCGTTGCACTTTTCTTTATTGTTATTTGGAAATCAATATATTCATATAATTTCTTTAATATCTTACCCATTGCTCGAACAAAAATATTGGAGAATTTAAAACAAGGTGTTATAGTTATTAATGAAGATAAGAACATTATTGATTCAAATAAATCTGCCAAACAAATTTGTAGTATGGATAAAATATATATGAAGAATATTTATGATATATATCCTAAATTAAAAGATAATATAGATGACTTATCTACGGATTATTGCGTTGAAAATTTTCCTATTGAAAAAGATGGAGATATAAAGTATTATAATATATCAATTGAACCAATACAAAATAATGAATCTAAATACGTAGGTTCAACGTTGTCTTTTGATGATGTTACAAAATTAAAAGAAAATCAATTACAACTTGAAAAACAGAAACAAGATTTACAAGATAAAAAGAAAGAATTAAAAATTCAAAATGAAAAATTACAAAACTTTGCATCCGTACTTTCACATGATTTAAGAAATCCACTAAGCGTAGCAAGAGGATATTCTGAATTAATCAAAGAGGATACAGATAATGAAGAATATTTTGAACAGTTAGATTCGAGTTTAATTCGAATTGAGAATATAATTAATGATGTATTGGAATTGACAAAAAAAGGTAAAAAAATTGAAAATAAATCTGAAATTGATTTAGAATCTATAGTAAATGAATCATGGGGAATTTTAAAACTTTCAGATTCAACGATACACGTAAAAGATACGATACAATTTCAAGCAGATAAAAGTCGTTTAAAAAATATATTTGAAAATATTTTCCGCAATTCTAAAGACCACACGCCAAAAAATAAATCTACGAAAATAATTGTTGGTTCATTACGAAATAAAGATGGATTTTATATTGAAGATAACGGCCCCGGAATACCAGAAGAAAAAAGAGATAATATATTTGAATATGGCGTAACACACTCAGAAGATGGAACAGGATTAGGTTTAGCTATCGTAAAACAAATTGTTACGGCACATGGTTGGACTATTTCTGTTACAGATGCAGAAAACCTTGGTGGCGTAAGATTTGAGATAAAATTTAAAAATTAAATATAATTATTTCCATCAAAATCAATATCTTTATAATCCATGTTTGGAATTGTTGTAGAGATTCCTGTATTATTTGAATAATAATCTGTATGCGTAATAATCCATTCAGGGTGTTTAACGACACTTTTTATATCTTCATTATCTTCATGATATATAACATCTGTTCTTGGAACGAATCCATAAAAAGAACCATTATATCGATGTATATATTTTTCAATAGATTTTCTTGATTTTACATTTTGAATTACGCATCCTACAGTAAAATAGGATGCATCTAATTCTTCAAATGTTATATAAATAAGAGCATCCGCTATTTTTTGTGATATTTTATTTCCCCAATATTCTTTTTGTAACCAAATACCTCTTTCAAATGAATCAAGTCTTCCACCAGCATTTAAATATGTTTTACCAATAAATGAATTGTTATATTTTATTATGTATTCAAACCAATCTGCATCATGCCATAATTTTTCTTTCATTTCAACATAATTTTTTGTATCAGAAGGTAATTTATGTTTTGTTGTGCCATAGTGTTTGAAAACTTCTTTATTTGTTTGTCGAAATAATTTACTGACATCTGTGAAATTTGCATTAAAAATTGGAATTAATTCAATTTTAGAGTCAATAAATATACGTTCGGGAGTAATTGATGTCGTTTTGGATGTATTGTCATAAGTTAATTCTGATATAATAGAATTGGGATGCAAATCGTTATGTTTTAAATTAATCATAAATAATCTAACACGTATCAAAATAAATAATTTTTGCTAATTTAGTGGGATAGATATAAGTTATATATGTTTATTTTTCCAATCTTTCCAATTTCCATTCTTAATACCTCTAAATAAACCACCTTCATGTTCTATATCTGCATGTTCTTGTGGCGTTATATTATTTGGTGGACCACCAAAATGCGTATTACATGTTGCACAGTAATGTTTAGATTTTGCCATACATGTTATATTATAACATACCAGAAATAAAAGAATATCGGTTATAATCTAATTCATACATAAACTAATAACATATAAAGTAATTATATATGTATGAATAGAAGAAAATATATTACTAGTTTAGGTTTAATAGGATTAGGTGGATATAAATTACAAAATAATATAAACCAACCAACATTAGCAGCAAATATTAATTTAACAAATGAAGTTACCGTTCCAAATACAAATGTTGTGGATTATTATCTAAAATTAGATTTAGATTTATTTGAATTAAATACATTTAACATGTATAACGTAAATCCAGAATATATTGTTAAAGCTAAGACGAGATATAATGGAACGGAATATAAAGAATCAGAAGAAGTAATAGTTGGAGAAGGAAAATCAAAAAAAGATATAGAATCTAAATTAAAAGATGCGCCATTTTATATTCCATTAACAGGACCTGATAATATTGGTTTAAATGAGATTTATTTATTGTATATTGATTTTATTATTGAAACAAGAAATCCGAATGTAGGACGATTTACAACCACTGAATATATGGATATCCGTACAGGATATGATGAAAGTGATATTGTAACGAAAATTAAAGAACAAGAAATTATTGGTGATTCTGTACCAAGTAATATGAATGCTACGGCTATATTTGAATTAGAAAATGAACGGCCTAAATCTAGAGATATTACAGAAAATATAACCGTTAATATTTTAGATGAAGAGATGATAATTGAAAGCGACACTTTCAATATAGATTCTGGTGAAATTATTGATGAAGAAATTAGTTTTGAAGTAGGTGATGTTCAAGAAAATAAAGAATATAATATTGAAATAGAAGATTCTGTAATTGACGAAAGAAAATTATTAGATATTATCGATATTGATGACCCTGTATTAGAAACAATTAATGTGGCAGATTATACTAGTCCATCAGGTACAGGTAATCATTATTGGAGGGGTTATTCATTTGTTATTGAAGAATCTATTACTGTTAACCAATTAATTGGTTCTAGAACAGGTGAAAGTGATACAGCCAGTAATTGGTATGTTGCATTATATAAAATGCCCGGTGATAATATTGATGTTGAAGATGAAAAACCAGAAGAATTATTGGCTTCAAGAACTTTACCCGGTTCAAGTAACCACGAACAAGTTACACGAGCAATAGATGAATTAACATTAGAACCGGGGGCATATCTTATTGCTCAAGGTAGAAACTCAGGGAGTCAAAATCATCATGAATTTAGTTCAATTGATGTAAGTTCATTAATATCTAGTTCTGATTTAATTTCTGATTGGGGTCCAAGTAATGGTGATGCGTGGAGATGGGATAATGGAGAACCTGAACTACTTTTAAATTCTTCATTAAGAGATACAAATTCTGCGCGACCCGCTGTTGGAATTGGTCATTCTGAATATGAAGAGTAAATTACTTCAATGTCAAGCAACGGATATTACCTTCAAACTCTGATAAAATAAATTTAAAAACAACATGTTCTTCATACATACTTATTTAACCAATTTAGATAAATAATTTTACAATGAATACAGATACATTATTTATTCAAGGTACACAAGTGATGTTAATGGGTACGAAACATACTCGTATTTATGATAATCACAATCATGACCCCCAAAGCCAAAAAGAATATATTATATTAAATAATTTTCAACCAGATTTGATTTTTGTTGAATTAACAGACGGTAAGAATTTACGTTTAAAATCAAAAAATTTCACGGATTTATCTGCAATATATAAATACAAAATAGAAAATGATACGAAAACAGTAAATTATGACTCCGAATCTCAAAAAACGTATCTTGAATATAAAGTATATCAACCTGATGATTTAGAAAAACAATTGGAAAAAACGAATAATAAAACAGAATATAGAAAAGTTTTAAAAGAAAAATATCCAGAAATGTTTTATGATATTTACGAACAACGAGAAAATAAATCGATTATTAATTTTATTTCAGATATGAATAAGTATAACAAAGTCGTTATCCATTGCGGTTTGAATCACTATAATACGTATAGAAACTTTTTCAAATTTATGTCTGAAGATTATTAATCTAATTCAATCTTCTAAACGGTGCGTAATTTTGTTATGTAATCTATTATCACCTTGGTCATACATTGTCATATTTGTAGCAATATCTAAAATCCTTTTTCTTCTTTTTTCTTCGATATTTTCATCTGTAATTGGTTTATTTTCATCAATCAATTCTTTTTTTACATCTTTAGTTATCTCTTCAAACTGGCCTTCTTCAATAACCACATTTTCTATTTCTCTTTGAACCGTTACTTTAGGCATATACTAAATTTAGTATTACACTATAATTAACTTTTTGATTTTAGTCTATTAATACAACTCCTCAACGTTGTATTCACTAATTACAACTTTTAAAGGTTGTATTATTAAATTAATCCAAAATATTATATGTATAGCTAAATTATATATGAATATGGTTCAAAATATATCTGAATACGCAAATGAAATTATTGAAGGTCAAAATGAATTTTTAGATTATAGTAGTAAATTAACTATGCAACTTAACAAGCAAACAAGCAACCAGATTATAATTTCTCCAAGTAATCAACAAAATATACTAGAAGAAAAAGAAATATACTCATATGAATTTAAAGATAGTGGAGGTGAATTTAAATATACCGTTATTAATCAAACACATTTAAAAATAGAAATTATAGAATACCCTAATTGGAGTGAAATTAGTATTGATGAACATATAGGAGAATCGATAAGTTGTATAATGGAATCGAGCAAATGAATAAATAAATCTTAATTATTATCGTATATCGAAAAGTATATCAATTATCAGTTACTATATTGTAATATGGGTTATGTTGAACCACCAGAGTACAATGAAGAGGGTATTAGAAAAGTTGCTGTATCACAACATACTATTCAAAAAAATTGTGAGCTTGGCATGTTTGTTGGAGAAACAATTAAAGATATGTATGTTAATGAACATGGGCAATTAATCATTCAAATCTGTGAAGATAAGGTGGATTAATTGGTAACTATTACGGTGAATTAAATAATTCTTATGCTGTAGTTAATGTTTTAGGTGACTAAACGGGAGTTATTGTTCTAATTATGGTAATATTCAAAAAAACAGAATTCATATTATGATTTTGTCGTGAAAGAAATATAAATTCAAATATTTTCTAAAAGTGGTATTTCATTTTCTGAATATTTTTTCCAAAAATTTACACGGTCTAACAAAAGACATACATTTTCTTTTTGATTGGACTGTATATCATATACTATGAGTACTTTTGATTTTGTTCTTTCATGTGATGCAAATTTATTATCTTTTCTTTTTTCAGGCAATTCATCAACATCATAAATTGCTCTAATTTTTTTACCACTCCATGGAAACAACGTTAGAGAAATTCTATTTAACTTACAATCTTTACAAATACCACTGGATGTTTCAATATTTTTAACCATAGGAATTTCAAATGAAAATTTTTTATCTGTTTTAATGTGGTTATTATTAATAATTATTTTGTCTGAATTTTTGTTTAGATTAAAATCTTTATTTGGTGATATGTTTTCATCCCATAATTTTGAACGTATTTCAAATTCTGTTTTTGTTACATCATTCTTTTTAGGCTCTGTGATATATTCTTGCAACATAATATATATTTATTATATATATACCCATATATTTAATGTTAATAAGATAATAATTAATATATGATTTATACAAATAGTTTAAATTACGATGAATCAATTACATATGATAATCCTATATAAACATTATTTCTCATTATTTAAAATCAATAAGACATTTACTATGTGGAACGTTTTCTACGCTTTTAAAACACCAATTAAACCATATTGTGGACTCACAATCCCAACCTTTTAGAAATGATAATGCATTAGAGGTTACTCTCACGCCAGAATATCCATCTGATTTGATTTTTTCAAAATTAATATGCCTGTGACGACTCTTATTATTTATAGTATAGTTTGATTTTAATGATTCAAAAGTCGATTTATTTTCAATTGTAAGTAAATTTGTATCTGAAGGGATTAATATATATAAATCTTCGTTTTCTGATATAGTCCAATTTGTTTTTTGTCTGTGTTGGACCCATTTAGATGTATATTTTTCATCAACCTTAATTAAACTTGATGTCCAAAAACCACCCTTTGGTTTCGGAAATTCAGACATATATGAATCATCATTTTTAATTGGATTAATATTAGAAGATGATGGTCTTTTTGAACCAATATACGTTTGAGGTATATTCATTAGTTAAATATTAATATTTATGATTATATATCTTACTGTATATTAGGCAGAGTACCACACGGTCACCGGACCCGTGGTACTTCACCGTTCTAAAATGTATTTGTATGTATGATTTTTACCATTTATATAATAATTATACATAATTTTACATATAATAAACGGTATTGATATAGTTAAATACAAACAAACCAAATATAAACCACTTATAACTGTTAATACGGCGGCAGAAAACAAAGATATAAATACTGAATTAGTATGCGTATATATCATAAAAGGAATTAATGTAATAAATGCACTAAAACCAAACCATGGAAGCGTAAATTCAGGTGGTAATTTTTTATTATTTAATTTTTCTCTAAAACTAACTTTTTCTTTTGAATATATAAGTTGATTTTCATTTGATATTTTGTTCGTATATAAATTCATACTTTCAATTTTATAAAGAGGTATATCTATTTTATTTTCAATTTCATGAGCTACAAAATTTCCAGAGTCATCGTATATCTCAGCAATTATAATTTTGTCTAAATAATTTTTACCTGTAGGTATATATAATTCATGTATTTGACCTAAATCATTTAAATTATAATCTAATTTAAATTTACACGAATCTGAATCCCATGCAAAATCTAAATCCTGTTTAATTTGTTTTATTTTGGTTTTAATACTCTCAGGTATGAAATATTCATCATCAAAAGAATCAATTATTTCATTTACATTTTTATCTAATAAATGGTCTAATGAAATTAATTCTGACCAAAAATTTTCATCTAAATATTGATAATATATTTTATTATCTTCTATTTTTAATTCTGAAACCATTTTATTATGGCCTTCCTTATTTTTTATATTTTTAGATTTGACAGCTCTATCAATTAAATATTCAACCATTAAAGTTTTATTAGAATTAATAAAATATAAACTTTAGGGATGAATCGATATATGAAATGTAAAATCGAAACTCTTAATTATCGTACAAGTATGATATAGTATATGAAGACCATTGTGTTTAAAGATACAGAAGATAATATACATACGGTAGATATTAAACTTATTAAAAAAACACAAGATACAGAAATATACCGTGTAAAATCTAAACATAGTAATTATACGTCAATAAATATTAAAGATACAAAAGTAAAAGTTTTAACTAATCAAAAAACAGAAATTAAAGGAAGTTTAATTAAAATATTTAATAACGTTGAAGAAAAATTATATATTTATGGGGGTGAAATATATGCAACAGCATCAGAGATTAAAGTTGATAAAGAGGTCAATGGAGATATAGTTAAAAATAATTTAAAAAGCAAAGCTAAAGCGTCGAAATATAAAATTATTGCCAATAATGTAAATATTATGCTTCATAGTGAAGGTTATGAATGGAAAGACATATATCCAGTAAATAATAAAAATGCATTCGTTATTAGAGACTGTCAATATGAAGCGTCAAAAACCGGGGTAGCTTGTTGTGTTTTCCTTAAATCTAAGTTATCCACGTTTGAATTACATAGTATCAAAGACTGTACTAAACTTATATCTAAATAATTTATATACGCAAATTTATTGCATTATTTTATATTTATTACGCACACGTTTTATTCTTGTAGGTGAAGATGAGAGGTCTAATAAGTTGTCCGTTATCAAATCTTCTGTAAAATCATATTTATTCTGTATATAAATAATTATATCATTATGCGAGATAGGTTGACCTGTATATAATTGGTGTAATTCATACCTGATAATATCTCTTTTTGCCCATAATGTTAATCCTTGTATTTCTTGATGTACAGATTCCATTGCATACTCTTTATTTGTTACTTCATCAAAAATTTTTGCAGAATCATAATATTTTTTCCCTAACTCAATAGCTCTTTCTATACCTTTCCTAGATGGATATGGTCTGTAAGGAACAAGACACGCATAATCAATATTTTTTAATTTTATATTATTTACGCTTACAAATCCTTTAACAGTATGCGGTATATTACTTGTATTAAAATTATCATCTTTATTCATCCATGCACAATCTTTTTTAGGGACGCCAAGAAAATTACCCCATTCTGTTAAATATTTATTTTCAATATCTCTCATAGTATTATTTTCATCAATATGATGAAAGGGAGGTAATTTTTGAATATTGGAAAAATCTCTAGAAATTGTAAATAATGAATATTTATCAGATAACGTAACTTGATGTGTTTCAGTAGATTCAACGGCACCATAAACATCTACGCGAAATGGTATTTGATAATTTGTTAATGATTCATATATTGGTGATTCTCTAATATCATAACCTCGTATTGAACAATCTGATTTTGAAAACTGTCGGTCAGAACATGAAATACCCGGTTTAACATCATTTATTAGTGCAGCGATATATATTAAATCTTGTTTAGTAATATAATCATTTTCATACAGATGTACAAATCTTTTACATAAATCAATATTATCTTTAATTGTACCATTTATAGGTTTATAGTTTCTTTTTTCTAAATAAACAGATTCTCTCGCACTCATATATATTTATTATATTTATAGTATAAAATACTATTGATTGTAATTGTTAGTATTTATATTAAATATTTCTTAAGATTAATAGGGTTACATTATAATGATATAAATATGTCAGAATTAATGACAAATGAAGATGTAGCAATAGAAATTGTAAATGATTTACACGGATTAGAAGATGTTAAAAAATCTCTTGCCGTTCTTTCGAGTGATAAAATATCTGATAATCAGAAAGAAATAACAAAAATAAATGCTAAAATGAACTATTTAGCACAAAATACAGGGATTTTAGCATATAACTTACAGTTATCTTTAAATCCTTCTTCTGAACCTTTACCAATCAATTCAATGAATGATTTACAAGATGAACAGAAAATTAAAGAATTAGCAATGTGGTTAAATAAATATCATCCAACGTGGCCTCAGAACAGATAAAGATTACTCAATAAATTCCTTATCTGCGTTGACAAATTCAGAATCTTTATCTACAGTCATTCTATTTTCTACATATTCTGCATCATCTTCTACATCTTCCCAATTCATTTGATTCGAAACCCAATCAAGGATTTCCCATTTATCATTGATGACCCTCATTTCGTTCTCAATAATTTCTTCATAGGTACCTTCTTCACCTTCAAATCTTTCAGCATAATATTCTGCTCTATCTTTTGCTACAACTTCTGCCGGGACACTATATACATCACCATTTGAAAATGTAATTTCAATTCGTTTGCTCATATGATGTGATATGAATTCTAATTATTTATAACTTTATATTTAATACTCATTTTCGTTATTTAATATCCATCGTCTTATTTTTAATTTAGAAAAATCTTTTGTAAATTTTACTTGTTGTCTTGTACCATCATTATCAATAAAATAACAAATTCTATTTTGTATATCATGTGGTTGAATAATTTTAGATTCATAATTATCTTCATAACCAAAGTTTAATTCTAAAGATGTATCTGAATGTTTTTTAATAATAGCGTTTCTAAAATTATTATTTAATTTATATGTCCCCGTTGCATTTTCAATAAAAGTATCTAGTTTTGAAGATTGGCTTTCTTGAGATATATTTTTAGATTGATTTAATATTAATTCTTTACCAAAAATACGTATGGGATTATCTGGCCGTTCGTCACAAGCTATTACTAATCCAATTTTTTCATCATTTAAATAACCAAACCACGATGAATCCGTCATAAATCCAGAATGAGATATAAGCGTATCATTTTTATAATTTTGAATTTTAACTCCCAAACCGTAATATTCTTTTGTATTATCTATATATTTTTTAGATAAATTGTGTGGATATGTGATTTTATCGTATGATTTTTTATGCAGTATATTTTTATTATTTATTAATGATTGTATTAATTTTGCATATTCATTTGTAGTTGTAATTAAACCTGCTGCCGGATTTATATCTCTATTTTTTATTTTAAATCTATTTTTATCTAATTTACTATCCGTTGATATAGGATAAAATTCACTATTTTCAATTCCAATTACAGATAATACATTTTCTGTTATGTATTCTTCATATGTTTCACCAGTTACTTTTTCAATTATTTTACCTAATAATATATATCCGGTATTGTAATAATAGTAATTATTTAAATTATTCGTATCTCTAAATGATTCATCATTATATATTTCAGATATGTATTTTTCAAAATTTATATCTTCGTTCGTTAAATCACGCCGTTCTGTTTGACAATCAAGAATATAACTTAAAAAACCATCACTTGGATATTTTGATGCATGTGATAATAAATTTTTAATCGTAATTTTTTTATTTAAATATTTACTTATTTCAGGTATATATTTATTAATTTTATGTTCTATATTTAATTTATTTTCTTCTTCTAATTTAAGAATACCAATAGACGTAATAAATTTTGTACACGAAGCAAATTCAAACCATATATCTTTTGTTATAATATTATTATTCATAATATTTATTGTTTTAATATCAGATTTATTTAAAATAGTGCAAGATAAATTATTTACTTTATTGTTTTTACTCCATAATTTTAATTCATTTTGTAATTTACTTATATCATAATACATAATATATACAATACAGATTAAAAGTAATAAATATATAACCTTTTAATTATATTACCTAATTATGGTCACTGTACAAGAAATAATGTCCTATTCGAACCAAATTAATCCATATCATTGGGAGATACGATATAAAGGTGCAAAATGTGCATTTGAATCATCAGATGAAGATACAGCAATTATTTCTCATTTAGAAGTACCCACAGTGTTGAGAAATAAAAATATAGGAACGTTAATGATACAATCTGCGGAAAAGATAATTAAACAAGAAACAGATTGTACTATGTTGTACGCGACTATTGGCACATCCAATGGTGCAACAAAACATGTATTAGAAAATAAATGTGGGTTTGAAGTTACAGATAAACAAAAAAGAGATATGGTAGGTAATTTTCTAAAAGCTGAAAAAGAAATATAAATACTTATTTTGACTAATTAAATCACGAGTGTGAATCATAATCTTTTTATTTATATAAATTATATATGATTTATGGTTAAAGAAATTGAAAAACAATTAGATGATTTAACGCCTCGTGAACTTGGATTGCTTATTGAACGCGCCGGAGATAAACTTCATAACCATGATAAATCAACAGATAGTATGAAAGCACTAGGAGATATGAGTGCAGAAATGGGGCATCGTGTGGTAGCTATTGATGGTCAACGCGTAGATTATTAATTAAAATAAATTTTACTATATTTTTATAGTAAAATTACTATTATATAATGTTAATTTTACTATTTATTAATAGTATTAAAATTAAATAGAAATATTAATAGTATGCGTTTGAAAATATACTATTATGCGTGGAAATAAAGTTAGTAAAGAAATGAAAGATTTGGCTAAAAAAATGTGATACTAGATTTAAATCTGCTGTAGTTTTAATTCATAATTCAGATAAAAATAATTATAATATTTTAAATATTAGTATATCTGGAAAAAACAAAGATAAAGTTTCTAAAAGAGCTATGAATATGTCTAATAAAATCAGAAAATTTGATGAATTCAAACCCGAAAATAGGGTGTAGATTAACCGTTGAATGTAAAACACCAGTACAAGATAATGAATCTGATATGGAACACTATGACATTAGTATTATGATGGATAAAGATGGCGTTTGAATTTATAAAATTGTAAGATATTTTGATGGTACATTTGATACAGTATATACAGAATCGTTATTAGGATTAGCTATTTCAAAACCATCAGAAATTAATTCCTCTGTATTAATCTTGAAAATTTTAATCACCTTAGAATGTCTTTTTGCAACTTTTTTCGCTTCTGATTTTGAATCTGTCAAATGAACTTTATTTCTATTTTGAGGAATCAGTCCAGAATCCATAATTGAGTTAAGATTTGATTGTGCAGTTCCATGATATAAGTGCGTTGGTATATCATTTGTATTATAAGGTTCCATCGTAATATCAATAGAATGGCCATATGAGGCCCGAATAATATTTTTATCAATATCGATTTCATATCTATTTTTAGAACTTTCATTAATGATAGATTGAATATCTTCCAATGTCATATTTGTATTTTTTTCATTATTAATACAGTCAATTACTTCCGTTAAACAAAACCAACCATTTCCCGTATAATTTAAATCGTATTCTTCAGGAAAATGTCGCAACAACCCGCTCATAAATTTAGAAATATTTACTTTTTGTTCGTCCATATGCTTCCTTTTGTCTTTATGATTAATAATATTTTCGATTTAATAATACAATTACTCAATTCAAAAATTATTTGTATTTACAATTATAATATATCGTATGAAAAAAGAAGTAATGGATTCGTATAATAAAATTGCGAAATTATATGATACGGAATCAAACAAATCTAATATGAGTAAGGAATATGATTATATTATTAGTAAATTTTTAAAATTAACTAAATCTGGGCCTATTTTAGATGTAGGGTGCGGTGGTTCTCCTTTCACATCAGAAAATACAAATACCGTTGGGATTGATTTTTCAATTGGTCAACTTAATCAATGTTCAAACAAAAAGATACCATTAATACAAGCAGATATGACAAGATTACCGATTCAAACAAATTCTTTTAATAGTTTAGTTGCATTATATTCTTTAATACATATTCCTGAAGGTTCAAAATTAACTGTTTTAAATGAATTTAAACGCGTTGTAAAAAATGAAGGGTATATTCTTATCGTGGAAGGTTCAACAGAATGGAAAGGCGAAAACAGCAATTGGTTAGATTCAGATTCAAAGATGAAATGGGATATGGCTGGACCTGATAAAACAGAAGAACAATTAGTACAAATTGGTTTTGAAATTTGTGAAAAGATAAATGTTCATAGTTCTTTAGGAGACGGAGATTGTAAAACATTTTTCTTAGCAAAAAATTATAAATAAATACGCAAAATATAGATAATAAATAAGTATGAATGTAAATATATCTCAACTAATATATAATAAAAAACAAAAGATTCAAAATTCAAATTTTTATTATATATTAAATAATACGATAACTGGTAAATTTGTAATCTGCTTTTGGATAGTTTATTTAATTCAATTCATATTATATCCAATTTTTATAGGGTCAATTATGACAGAATCTGGACAAATATCAACAACTTGGATGTCTATATTTACGGTTTCAACAGAAAATCCTTATTATTTTTGGACATATATAATTAGTTTATTTTCACATGGAAGTATAATCCATATATTATTTAATTCAATTGTATTATTATCTTTTGGTATTATTATTGAATCAGATTTAGGAAAAAAGAAATTTATAAAATTATTTTTTATATTCGGTCTTTCTGCAACCGTGGCGCAAATTGTTGTTATTCATATAGCTGACATAATGAATATACTCATATATATGCCTTCAGATGAATTTATGTTATTAGGAGCTAGCGGAGCTATATCTGGTTATATCGGAATGGTTTGCATTAAAATTCCTCATGGATTAATAAAAATAATTATTGCACCATTTTTTTCATTTAAATTAATATATGGTGTTATCCTATTTACAATATTAAGTATATATCTTATTTTGGATTTTGGTTTTTTAGCATTTAATATTGCTCATACCGCACATCTAATTGGATTAATGATAGGTATAATATATGGAATTAAAGTATATAATACTTCCAATGTAAAATATGAACTTATCAATCTGTATCATACAATTATTTATTAAAATTTGTTTATATAATACTCTTTACATTTTCGTTAATAATTTATACCAGTACATCATATATAATGTATATGAATAAATTTAAAATATCTGGTATTTTCATTTTAGTATTATTAGTAATACTTGGTGGCGTGATTATGTATTCAATTACTACAGATGACCCAACAAGTAATGGACAAGACGATGTAACGCCATTTAATACCTCTGATTCAATTTTATCAAATACACCGCCCGGAATTGATGAAACAGATGAAAACAGATTAGAAATTGATAGTGAAGAACTGATTGCTGCACATACAACAATTTTAACTGATAATTCAGCAACAATTAGTATAAATGAAAATAATCAAGCATATACAATCAACACCGATACGACATCAACGTATGTTGAACAAAATGATGGTGACATTTCAGAATATTCGAATGACCAGTATACATTAATTAATAATCAGGGTCAATACAATGCAAGAGAAGGAAATATTGAGAATAATGAATTTACGAAAGAAAATGAATTTAAATCATTTATTCGTTCATTAGATGTTGATACATTTGATGAAACAGATGATGGTGATACAAGAATTGTATTAACTAATAAAGATGAAAATATGAGTACCTTACCAGACCAATTTGGATTTGAAAATGTTAATTCGGTATCTGTAGAATTAAGTATTACAGATGATGGTTTAATTAGAGAATCAGAATATGAAATTATTGGTTCTGTTGATGGTGTGAGAGATGTTCAAACGGGTGAATATAGCGTATCANATTTAGATGATACAGATGTGACAGAACCAAATTGGGTATCTGATGCTGAGAATACAGTAACAATTGTAGATGGATTATATGAGAGCGTAGAAGGGTGGATGATTATTGAACATAAACACTTAACAACTGTCCCACAAGGTGAAGAAATCACAATTACAAATAGAAATACAGATGAAACAGATACGGTCGAATTACCATCTGATTTTGAAGAAGGTGATAGTCTTGGATTAAGTCTATTAGAAGATGGAACGTGGGATGTAACTGTTAATGATACTCCTGAGGAAGGGAAATCATCTGATGCGACAGGATATAATGTTAAAGTTGAACATAATAATGGACAAGAATACTTTAATATAACGCTTAGAGATTAAAATAATATATTATTTTTATCTTAAAATCTAATATTATCATATTCAGATTTTTCATGTACATTTATAGGAATCGTTGAATTAATATCTTTACTGGTATTATCTATGTCTGTAGTATAATTATACATATCCATATTCAAGTTTAACTCTGCAGATATATCTGATTCAGAAACTACTGTTGTAATTTTATATTCTTTTAGATTATATGTTTCTGCATCATAAGATTCGTAAATCGTAACATTATCAAAAGACGGACTACCTATTGAATCAATATGTGCATTATTTGAATTTTCATTAATAATATGACGCATTTCATTATTTTCTAATTCCGTCTTTATTTCAATATAATCTGTATTATTCGTTATCTTTACGTCACCATAATGATACATCATATCTGTATTTGTGTGTTGAGATACATCCCAAAATTCATTTCCACTGTTAAATTCAGTATTATCATCTAAATTATTTTGTTCATCAAACTCATCTATATCTTGTTTAATCCAATTATCATCTTCCATAAATACATGTGTTTCATTATAATATAACCTAAATTCTTGAGGTGGACTTAATGGATTTGATGTTGCATGAAAAGAGTCTAAATCATAAAACAAACGCGCTTCTTTATCTTTTATATTCACATCTCCATCATAGCTCATTTGTCTATTTTCGTTATCAACATTCATATCTAGAATCACATCAAAACTATATCCCTCTATATTTTCATTTGATTCATTAACCATATCGATAAATTGCGAAAATTCATCTTCTGACATATCACCAGTTAAATCCCCTTCTGTAGGAATTAAAGAATAATAAAATATTAAAACAAAAACAAGTACGATAATAAAAAATCCCGCAATATGTTTTTTATACTTTTTAATTGGTACTTCTGAATCTGTATCAGAATCTGTATCTGTATCGATATTAACCATATATATGTTTATAATTAATAACATAAATTATTTTTTATTATAATAAGTATTAATAGGATGTATATATAATTGAATTATATGTGTGATAAAATTCCGATTAAAGAATTAAAAGAAGCATATCAACAAACGGAATTCGAACTTGTACATTCTGGAGGAAATAATCAATATGAACTCCCCGTATCTAAACCAGCATGTTATGATATGGATGAAGAATAATCT
>SL_4KL_010_BRINEDRAFT_10000634_pt1 | contig 18311 bp, 18 predicted proteins | sample SodLak_010_BRINE_2_FD_10664 | JGI IMG/M metagenome (IMG submission 10664)
GTGTTCCTGAGGAAGAGGACTTTGATGATTTTGATGATGATTTTGGTCTTCAAGATGTAACAGTAGAAGAACTGGCCAGCAGTAGTTATGAACTTCCCCTGTATTATCAGGGTTTGACGCATGGTAAGGCTAATATTATTGACAATACGTATTAGAAAGGGGGAGGTGACAAATGGATAAACAAAAAGTAACTATTGATATTACTCCTCAAATTGTTCAGCAAGCTAAATCTAATACAGATAATGGTACTAATAAAATGAGTATTGAATTTGATTTATTAAGGACATATCCTAAAGTTAATAATAATGGAGATTCTTATGATTTTGAAACAGCTAAACAAGTTTATGATACTGTAGAATTTGGTTATATAAATTTAGAACATGAAGAATGGATAAATATTGGAGCTATTACAGCCTCTGAATTTATAGATAAAGATGAATATGGTGTAATTACCTGTAAAGGTGTTTTATGGAAGTCTGTGTTAGATGAATTTGATATTAGTACAGCTAAAATACAAGATGGAGAGTATCAAGTCAGTATGGAAGTTTATTTTAAGGATTATTATGTTATGGTGGGTGACGAGAGGTATAACCTACCAGAAGCAGAGGAATATGTAAAACATAGGGGCTCTACTTTAAGGGGAAAGGAAGTTGCAAGAGTTATAGTTCCAATGGAATATTCGGGAGCTGCTCTAACTAAAAATGCAGCTGATAAAACTCTTGATATTAGAAAAGCTATTGCGAAAAAATATGACCTTACAAAAGGAGGTAATGATAACGTGTTTAAAACATTTGAAACTGAAGAGGGGTATAATAAGTTTCTTGAAGAAAAGAAAACTGAAATAGCTTCTCAATTAAAGGAAGATGAAGACTTTATTAGTGAAATAACTGAAGATTATATGAAGGTTGATAAAGTTATTGCTAAATTTGAAGAAGCTGGAATTGAAGATGTTCAGGAACTTGATGATGTCATTACTAAGTTTAATGAAGTAAAAGAAGAATTTGAAGATTATAAAAAAGAAATTGCTGCTCAGAAAAAGCTTAATGAAAGAAAAGCTACTCTTGTTGAAAATGATATTGATATTGAGAAGTTAGAAGCTTCTGATGAAGATATTGTTGAAATGGGAGATAAAGCTTTTGAAATGTTAGTAAAAGCTAGTGTTCAAGCATCAGAAAAAGCCCAAGAGAAAAAAGTTAACGCTAAAGATGATGATAAGAAAGGTTTTGACCCAACTAACATTAATGATGGTAACGAGGATACAAAGACTAAAGATATCATAAATGCCCTTTAAAGGAGGTAAAATAAATGAGTAAGTTTAAAAGAAATACACACTTTCTGCATGGTTTTAATTTTCAAGGTAAAAGAGAATCAAATGTAGGGGAAGATTTACTATCGGTTAAAACTACTGATACTGATGAATTTCCTGATGGGACTCCGTTAAAGTTTGATGGAGCTATTGATGATGTTGCTATTGCAGATGCTGATTCAAGACCAGATTTAATTCTTTATTCAAGAGTTACTGATGAATTATCTGATTTTGAATGGATTATGACAGATATTTTAAGAGATGAGGTTAAGCCGGGAGACCCAGCTACTGCTGTTTTATTTAAAGAAGGTGCTATTCTAAAAACTAGATTGGTTGATTTAGATGGTTTAGCAGTAGGGGATGAAGTAGCAGCAGCAGGTTCAGTTTCTACAGATGGAGCTTATGTAAAAACTGTTGACTCTGCTAATGCTTGTGGTAAAGTTCTAGAAATTGAAGATGATTTTGTCACTATTATGTTGATTACTAATTAAATATAAAGGAGGAATAAAATAATGGCTAAGTATGATTTCAAAAGTAGATTAGCACAGCCAGATAATGCAAAGTATTTTGCACAAGCTAATGAAAAAGCAAAGGCTTCTGAAAATGTAAGTAAAGAAGATAAAATTAATTTTATAAAAAAATTAGCCGATGATAAAGAAGTTCTAAAAGAATATGCTGATGAATTAATTCCTAAAGTTGATTTAAATGTATGGGCAATGATGATTGCTTCAGAATTCTTTAGAATGGGCACAATTTCAATTGGAGAGCCACTATGGTATGAGTTAGCATATGAAGTAGACCCTGATATGAGTATTTCTTATCTATCCCAGCACGGTGGTACACCTTCAGAGACCTATGTAACTGACGGTGATGTTGTAAGGGTTCATCCTTATTTAGTAACTACTCCCGAAGTTAGCACAAATAAATTCTCTCTAAGACAAGGTAATATCTCTAGTGAGCAAAAGATTAGAACTAGAAGTGAGAGAAATATGAGTAAAATGATTGATGAAGATATGTGGACTCTGTTAAGAGAAGGTTTAACTAATGATTTAATAAATGATATTGGAATTGAATTAGATGATAATTATAAAAACTTCCCATCAACGAATGATATTGATGCTTCAAATGAAGGATATCTTACTTTAGAAATATTTAAAAAGATTGCTGACCATTTTAATAGAGTAAATAGACAAATTAGAAATATTTATATTCCATCAAATAGACTTGCAGATATTTACGATTGGGTAAGTATTCCAGCTGGTCACGATACTGGGGCTCATGATTCAGATGAGGTAGTTCCATCATATTTACAAGACCAAGTTGTAAGAACAGGTCAATTAAATAATTTATTTGGTTATTCTGTAAATCTTGTTCCTGTTAATGTTCTTGATGGTACAGAAGGAAATGATGATGGAGAAATTGAAATGTGGATAAATACTACTGCTCCTGCGGGAGAATTTAGAAATATTAGAGAATTTGATGATGTATTTACTGAGCAGGATGCTAAAAGAATTTATGTTACAATGACAAAAGGTATGGCAATGTTCCAAGCTCCATTCCAAAAAATGAATTATCTAAGAGTGGTATTTGATTCTGCTTCTGCATAAACTATAATAATATGGGGGAGTAATTCTCCCCCTTCATTATTGTTAAAAGGATAGGTGATTATATGTATGTAAAGTATGCTGGAGAAGGAGGTTGTCCCTTAGTAGGGGGGCAAGTTATATATAAGAATACTTCAAATAATGTAAAAGACCTTGAACCTATAAAAGAATTTATAGAAGAAGGATATGAATTTGTGATTAAAGTAGAGGGAACATGGGTTGATGCTGAGAAGTATTTTGAATCTACTCAAGAAAATAAAGAAAAAGTTGAGTCTGTAACAGAAACTCATGAAATTAATGTTGTTGAAGATGAAAAAATTCCCTATGAAGAATTATTTTCAGGACATTGGACACATCAAGCTAAAAATATTGAAGAATATACAGATGATATTTCTACATTAGATAATATTATAGAGTGGGCAGAAAATAATGAAGTATCTCAAGGAGTAATTAAAAGAGTAAAAGACTATAGGGATTCATTAATTTAGGAGGTGGTTAAATGTCAACCTCCATAGAAGCTGAAATAGTTCCTAAATTTAGAAGAGCTATTGGAGATAACGAAGAGCCTTATTCCTATGCTGATATTTTATTAGCTGAATATTTAGCTGACTCATTGGAAGCTTTATCATTAGAATGGAATCATGGATATGAAGTAGATAGGGATATGCTTGTTATAGAGCCAGAAGTTGATGTTGCTATGCAATATTTAATAATGTTAAAAGCAAGAGTGGATTTAATGCAAAATAGACCTAATGTTAATTTTACAGCAGGTACTATGAGTGTGAGGAGAGATACTTCAGATATAGATAATATTCAAAAGGATTTGAGTAAAGCTTTAAGGAAGGTAAAAACGTTACAAAGTTTAGGTATTTCAACTACAGAATATGATAGATATAAAGATAGAGTTGAAGATTGGTTTAAATATATATTATATTAAGGAGAGGATTTTATGTCAAAGGAAAGAGAAATTTTAGAGGGGCTTTATGATTTAAATGATAAAGAAGTGTTTGTAAACTTATTTAATCACTATATGAAAATGAAAGAAATAAAAGGTGAGATGGTTTTAATTCTTAATCTTTTAGATGATGTATATGCTGGTGATAAAGACAAGAAAGATTTTTTAAGAAGTAAGATTCTTGACCATTACAATTCGCTCCCCCGTGACACACTAGATTTTCTAGGGGAGATGAAAGAAATTTTAAAGGAGGAATAAAAATTTATGGCTGAAGACTATGTATTTAATGAAGTATATGATGGTTCTGAAATAGAAGTAGAGATTGGTGAGTATGATGGTACTGCATGGACTTATGAATATGTCGAGTATAGAAGAGACTTTTCACCGGATATGCCAGACAACACAAGACGTGTTTATGACAAATTAAATTTTAAGGGGTCTAAACAAACACGTGTTGAAAATAACTTAAGTATAACACAAGAATTTATGGGATTTGAAGAAGGCTTATTCCCTTATGGTAATAGGTCAGCTTTATTAGTTAAAGTTACAATTAACCCCCACCAAGGAGATGCACCTACTGATGATGTTAGGTATTTCCTTAACTGGAGTCCAGCTCAACCACAAATGACTGTTCCTGATGAAGGAGAAGTTGAAATTGTTCTTGAAGGTGGATTTGATAGAATGGTTGATTGGGAACCAGTAGATAATGTAGATTGGGAAGAGCCAACATAATAATATAATATAATATATAATGAAAGGGGGATATTTCTATGGCAGACGATTATGTATTTAACGAAGTATATGATGGTTCAGAGATAGAAGTAGAAGTAGGAGAATATATTGATGGTAATTGGACTTATGATTATGTCGAATACCGTAGAGATTTTTCTCCNGATATGCCAGATAACACTCGTAGAGTATATGATAAATTAAATTTTAAGGGTTCCAAGCAGACTAGAGTAGAAAATAATTTAAGTCTTACTCAGGAGTTTATGGGATTTGAGGAAGGCTTATTTCAATATGGTAATAGGTCTGGTTTGCTTGTTAAAGTATCTATAGTACCCCATCAAGGGGATGCTCCAGAAAAAGATGTAAAATATTTTTATAATTGGAGTCCTGCACAGCCTCAAATGACAGTACCTGATGAGGGTGAAGTAGAACTTGTACTTGAGGGTGGATTTGATAGAATGGAAGACCGAGACCCTATTGATAATCAAAACTGGATTTCTAAATATGAAGTTACTTTTAATGAGACTAATAATGAAGAAGATGTAGAAATTGAAGTAAGGGAAGATGACGCTCAAGGAGATTTAGTTGGTACTATTACAACTGATGTATCTGGTGAAGCTACAATACTTCTTGCAGATGGTACTTATCACTATACTGCAAGTAAAGAAACCTTTACAGATGAAACAGGTACATTCACTGTTGTTGATTCTGATATTACTGTAGAATTCACTATGACATAATAATAAATTAATTAGGGTAGGGTTTATTGCCCTGCCCTTATTCACCTTTAAGGTGGTGATTCAATGGGATACGCTACTGTATATAGTGGTCTTGATGTAACAGCTAAAATATCTTCAACTGAAGAAACTGGAACTAGTATATCTTCTAGTGGAACAACAATTATTAGTAATACTGATTATATTTCTTATGCTCCTAAAGTTGAGATTTCAAACGCTTCTATTACTACAGGATTGTTTTTAGCTAATAATACAACAGGAGCGGAAGTTGAAGCTTTGGAATCAATTTCTGGTACTGAAGTTGTATTAGATTTTGATAATCAAGTTTATACTTCTGATGGTACAGATATATCAGATAAAATCTCGCTTAATCAAATGTTTTATATAGAAGAAGGAAATAATGAAATATTTGGAGATTTTACTGGCTCTGGTGTTTTATATGAAAAAGGAATTTCAGATGATTATACAATAGCCTATATTGAGAACATGACTATATCTATGAATAAGAGAATGAGAAGTAGAGCTCAATATTTAAAAAAAGAACAAAATAATATTCCTATTACTAAAGAATATAACGTGTCAATAGGAAAAGTTGCAGCGGATTGGGATTTTATTACTTATATTGAGGGGGATACTCCTTTTAATATAGTATATCAAGAAGAAATGGTTGATTTTGATAGGACAGATGGGCACTCTCAAGAAAGGGTTTTGATTGATGTAATAATTGAGGATTATAATAGGCAGTTTTCTGAAGATGAGCTTATTAGTGAGAATATTTTTGGTACAGCTGAGGATTTTATTTAAAATAAGGAGGAATAAAAATGACTGAGGAAAAAGTTAGTATTTGGGAAAAGTTTAAAGGTGAGAAAGATAATTTAAGAGAAGTTATTACAATTCAAATTGGAGAAGTAGAGGAAGATGTTGAAGTTGTTTTTAGAGAAGATTTAATTGATATAAATAAACAATTAATGGAAGAAGTTCCAGAAAGACCTACTGTTACAGTTCCAGCTAAAAAGGGAAAAATGAATATAAAAGTACCTGTATTAGACTCTGACCCTGAGAAATTACAAATGTACAAGAATTTTAATGACCATGAAAAAGCAAAAAAATGGGAAGAAAAAAAAGATAAAATTCAGAGAAATTTAACTTATAGAGTTGCTTATGAAGTTTTAGCAAAAGAATATAAGCCTGATGCTGAAAATGCAAAAGAAGGTGCAAAAGTTATAAAAGAATCTATTAGATTAGCTGATGCAAATAAAATTGTTCAAGCTGGCTATAGATTACAAGGTTTTGAAGAAAGGTTGACTGAAGCAAAAAACGAATCTTAGGTCCACATAATCCCAAACAAAAATTTAGACCTAAAGATTATAGTGTAGGATTACAGTGGGCAATTTTAACTATCTGGGAAAAATATGGAATTAAAAATGATAAAGAATGGAATGAGATAGGTATAAATAGAAGAATGGATATGCTAGCTAAACAACAATTAGAAGCTGAATATGAAAATTATCTGCAAAATAAACAAGAAGAAGACAATGGATAGGGATAGGTAAGAAATTTATCTATCTCTATTTTTGTAGGAGGTGGTTTATATGATGAATGATGTACGTTTGACTCCCAGCGAGAAGAAATCAATTTTAAATGATATAGATAGTTTAACTTCAATGGCAGATATTGATATTAAATATTATAAAGAAGTTTCTAATTGGGAGCCGGGATTTTCTGATAATGAAGAAGATTCATCAAGTTGGTCAGAATATAGTAAATATAAAGCTACTCCAAAAAGAATAACAAAATTTAATATTTCTAAATATGATTTTGGTAATATTGAAGAAGGGGATATTGTGTTAATGCTCCCTCGTGATACTACTTTACCAAAACATAGACATAAATATCAGTTTAAATTTGATAATAGGGTTTTAACAGCAACTACACCTCCTCAACCATTTATTATTTTTGATGATAGTGTAGCATATTATATATTGTTAGGTGAAAGATAATGTTAAAAATTAATATTACTGGCTTAAACAAAGCAGTAAGAGCAACAAGACAAACTGTTCAACAAGCTAGATTAGTAAGAGAAAGATACTTTAGATATTTAACACAAACTTACAATATTGGGGAAAAATTGAGGCAGGTTATAGAAAGAGAAGTGTATGGTACTTCTGACCCTGTTTGGTATGAAAGAACTTATTCCTTATTAAAGCCAGGAGCTATTAGATTACAAAAAAGACAAAGTGGTAAAACTTCTAGCTTAATTTTAACCATAGATGATTCTTTCTTAGCAAGTCAACCACAAGCAAGAGAACCAGTAGGTTCTACTGCTCATAAATTTGAATATGGTTATGCTGTAAATGCTCATGGTCCGGCTGCTAGTGGGTATTTAAAAAGAATAATAGAAGGGTTTGAGTATGAAAATATTAAGCTAGCAGATTCTACTACTGAACCTAGACCTTTTGATGAAACTTTTATAGAAGAATTAAACCAAGATATTTTATCAGGAAATGTACCAGCAACAATTTTAGTGGAACCCATTTTAAGGGTTTGGAGATGATAGTATGGTAATAGATTATAAAAAACCTACTAATGCTGTTAAAAAAGTTTTATACGATTTTGTAACAGATGATATAGATGGTTTAGATGTGTATTGTGCTTTTGGGTATGATGAAGTAAATAAGGTTTTTGATAAAATGGAGAATGGAGATTTAACTGTTAAACCTGTTCATTTCTTTTCAGCACCTAGAGGGGGTCATTCTAGAAAAACTATTATAAATCAAGATGGTTTGAAAGGAGAAAAACTTTATTATAACTTTAATGTTTATACAATGATAAAAGAAATTAACTTAGGAGAGAATGAGAGAATACACAAGCTTATGAGTGACTTAACAGACGATTTAAGAGAGTTGTTTCTTTCAGAAGGGGATACATTAGAAAACTTTTTTAACCTCCATATAACGCCTTCTGAGGGCATACCAAGCCAAAATACAGACAATATCTATGTAGTATATCAAGAATTATCCTTTTTCATTATAAAAAGAATATAGGAAGGGAGGGGTTTATAAACTAGAAAGGAGGAATTAAGTTGTCAACACAACATAATGTAACTATGACCTTCCAGTTGATTGATAATTTTTCAGGTCAAATGACAAGAATTAACCAACAAATGGAGCAATTTAATCAAAGAGCAAAAACAGTAACTCAAACACAAACAAGACAAGTATCAACTGGGAAAAAAGTTACTCAAGCAAATAAAGGTGTCTCTGGTTCAACAGCTGAGACTAGCAAACAAATACAAGGTGCTACTCAAGCTAATAAAAATTGGTTAAGTAGTTATACAGAAAGTATTGGTATAGCTGTTAGAAGTACAGTTTTATGGGCTGCTGCTACTACTGCTATCTATGGGACTAAAAGAGCTCTTGAGGATATGAATGATGTTCTTGTAGATACAGAAGAAAAAATGGTAGCTTTACAGCGTGTAATGGATGATTTAACTACTGATTTTGATGAAATGAGAGTCGCAGCTGGAGATATGGCTTTTGATTTTGGACAAACTGCTGATGAAGTTATTAATGCTATGGTACAATGGGGTCGTCAAGGAAGAGAGCAAGTTGAAGTTCTTGAATTAACTGAAGCTAGTATTTTAGCTACTAATGTTGCTCAAATGGAATTAGATGATGCTGTTTCCAAATTAACTGCAACAATCTTACAGTTTAATTATGATGCAAGCGATGCTGTAGGAATTATTGATACATGGAATGAGGTTGCAAATAACTTTGCTACTACTGCTACTGATTTAGGTGAGTCTATACAGGAAGCTGGAGCAGCTGCCCGTAATGCTGGAGTTGAGATGGAAGAATTAGTTGGTATGACTACAGCCTTGACAGCGGCTACAGCTAAATCAGGTAGAAGAATTGGTACTGCATTAAGGACAATGTTCTCAAGAATGAGAGGTAGTGGTGAAGAAGGAGCTCAAGCAATAACACAAGTTGAAGAACAGCTTAATGCTGTTGGTATTGCTGTTAGAGAGTCAGAAGATGAGTTTAGAAGTGTAACAGACGTATTAGATGATTTAGCTTTTAAGTGGGAAGAATTAACAAGTGTACAGCAAGCTAATATTGGTTTTGTAATTGGTGGTAGAAGAAGATACTCTGATTTAATTTCTTTAATTGAAAATTGGGATATGGCTGTTGACGCTACTACTACTGGATTAGAAGCACAAGATTCTGCTATGCGAGAAAATGAAATAGCAATGGAAGGTTTAGCAAAGGTTACAGAACAGACGAGAAGTGCCTTAGAACGGCTTTATATTCAAGCTGGACGTAGAGGTATGGTGGACGTATTTATACGCATGCAGAGGGCTATGCAAGGCGTTATAAATGGTCTGAATAACTTTATAGTGGGTCTTGATGAAGCTGGTGTTGAAACATATCAATTAGTTATAGCTTTTGGAGCCCTTACAACTGCTATGATTGGAACAACAAAAGCACTTAAGGCATTAAAAGCTGTTTTAGCTGGATTAAAAGTACTTCTGAGTGTAAAAGGAGCTATTATTGTAGGTGTTATTGCTGCTGTTAGGTTGTTTGCTCAATGGGGTGAAAAAGCTAGAGAATTAGAAAAACATCTGGATAGTTTATCTGGTGCATTAGATGTATTTGAAAGAGCAATGGAAGATGTTCATGATTTAAGTTTACCTGAAATTGAATTGGGATTAGAAGAGTTAGAGATAACTGCTAACCTTAGAGATGAATTTGAAGAAGTAATGAGAATATTGGCAGAAATAGAAGAAATGGGAGTAATTCCCCCAAGAGGGGAAGATGCTGAAGATTGGGCAGAAGAGCTGGATGCTTTACACGAAGACTTAGACAAAGCTTTAAAAAGTTTTGATGAAGAAACTTATGCAATAGAAAAAACTATTCAAAGAATAGAAGAAATAACTGGAATTGAAATAGAATTTAAAGTTACAGAAATTGACCCGCGTGATTTTGAAACTCTTCAAGAAGCAGAAAATTATTTAAATGAATTAGAGTCTGCATTATTAAGTTCAGCTTTAGTACAAGAAGATTTTGCNAGAGAGACTTTTCAAGCAGCTCAAGAACAGAGAAGATACGTACAAGAATTAGAAAATTGGATTGATACTTTATTAACTGCTGATAGAAGTTCCCCGGAATTTGTAAGAGCTTTACAAAATATTACAGATGAATATGGTAATTTAAATGTTGAATCTGAAAACTTTGAAGAGCATTTAGCAGGAATTTTAGCACGGCAAAAAATGATAAAAGATGTAAAAATGGGGGATGCTACTAAAGAAATAGAGGAGAGAACCCGTCAATTAAATAGAGNATTACAGATAGAAGAACAAAATTTAGANGAAGTTAATCNAAAATTACTTGCAACTGAAGATTTATATGGTATGCCTAATTTAGACGAANATATTCAAAGATTAATGGAAGAAAGAGACCAAATACAACAAAATATTGATGTTTATGAAGGAGCCATAGTAAATATAGAAGGATTTACAGAAGCTTTACAGTCTGAATTAGATAGTTTAGATTCAGGTATATTTATGGCTATTTCAGATGAAATAATTAGTGCTGTCCAAGATTTAATTGAAGAGTTTGATGAATTAGAAGAGTCAGTATTGAATATTAGACAGAATATAAGAGTTGGGTTACAATCAATAGATTTTCAAATGGATGTAGGGTTTATAGATGATGATGAAACTACTAGGTTAGAATCTAGACTTGATGTATTTGAATCAGCTGCTAATGAAGTTGTAAATATGTATGAAAATCTAATAAGGTATGAAGAAGATTTCCAAGATGTTCTTGAATCTCCAGAACAAATAGATGAAATGGTAAGAGCATTAAGGAGTATGCAAAGACAAGCTGCAGAAGCTAAAGATTTAGATGAAATGTTTAGAATAGAAGAAATAATTAAAGATTTAGAAAAAGGAGAAATTGACGTAGCAGAACTTGAGAGGCAACTTGAAGAATTAGGAAAAGACATACAATCTGATATTGGAGAAACAAGATATAGGTTATATATTGAAGAGTTTGATGTTGGTACTGATGCATTATTTGATATGCCACAAGAAGAATTAGATGAATTTATAGAAGATATGTATTCTGCTTTAGCGGAATTTGAAGATACAGATTTATTCCCTACATTTCTTGAAAATTTAATATCTGGAGCGGAACAAGTTAGAATATTAAATATGCGTACTGATGAAATGACAGCAAGGGCAGAAAGAGCTACTGAGAATTGGTCTGAAATGATGCAAGCCCTTAATGCAATTGAAGATGCAGATAGTATTGATAGTTTGCATAATAATTTAAACGAAGTATTAGAAATACAGGATGATATACAATCTAAAGTAGCCCGTGGACTAATAAGCCCACAAGCTATTCAAATAACAGAAGATGCAATTGCTGATTTAAGAGAAGAATATCAGCAATTAAGAAAAGCTACTGAATTTGAAGAGGAATTAGAAGAGAGAAATGAAAGACATCAAGCACAATTAGAAACTAATGAAAAAAGAGTTCGAGAGTTAATTTCTACTTATGGTGAATGGCAGGATATGAATATTTATGAAATGAGTCAAGAAGAATTAGAAGAATTAATTGGTTCACAAGATGTTCATTTAGCACAAGTAGAAAGACTAGTATCTGAAAGTGAAGATGCTCTAATTGGACCCAAAACATTTGCTTTAATAAAGGCGGGTATAGATGAAATAGAAGGTTCTATGGAAAGTTTTCTAGAAACTATGATTGAATATGGTAGCGTTGTTGAAGATATACAAGCATTTGATTTAATTGATGTTTCAGGAGTTGTTGATGCAAGAGAAAATATTGAACAAATGAGACAAATTTTAAGAGATATGGGTCAAGATGAAGAGATAAGAAAATTCTTTGAAAATTTAGGTCTTGAGGAAGAAGACATAGAAACAATAATTGAGAATTTATATGAATATATTGAAAACACTAAAGAAGCATGGCATGTTGCTGTAGTTGAAGGTGTAGGAGAAGCTTTACGTACTGGGATTGATTATGAAAGTAATCTTAGAGCTTTAGAAGTAGTGTTAGAAAGTATAATGTCAGAAATATTTCAAATTGAAGGAGCTAGAGAGGATTTATTATCTTTCTTTGAAGGAATTGGAGATAATATTTCTGATTTTATTGATTTTGATTTTGATACTGAGGCATTTTCTACAGGAATTGTAGTAGCTTTAGAATCAGCTGTTGATGGTGGTTCTCTTGGAGCTACAATGGCAACAGGTCTTGGTGCTGGTATTGGGGCAATCTTTGGTATGCCACAGATTGGGGCTGCTCTTGGTAGATTAGCAGGTCAAATTGGAGAAAAATTATTTGGTGGGCATGACGGATTAGACCCTGAAAAAGTTGCTCGTATGGAAAGAGACATTATTGAAGCTGGTGAAAGATTTGCAGAATTTGGTTTAGATGATATGATTCCAGATGCCGATATTGTGAATAAAGCTGGTACATTACAGCGGATATTTGGTGGTACTGATTTAGAAGTAGTTAATATTGAAGAAGTAGAAGCTGCTTTAGAGGATTTAGCTCCAAGATTAGAATCAGTATGGGGGGATATATCACAAGGATTTGCATCTGCATTAAGAGATGCAACAAGTTATGGAGAATTTAAAGAGCACTTTAGACAATCTGTTGGACAAGCTTTACAAGAAGCTGTAATTGAAGGTATAATGCAAGGTGCTATGGTAGAAGGTATGTTACAAGATTTAACTGCTGAGATTATGAGAGCAACTGCTGATGGAGTTATAACTGATGAAGAATTAGCTAATATTGAAGCCGCTTATCTTGCTGGTCAAGCAGCTTTTGAAGATTCTTGGGAACAAATGGAGAGATTGCTAGCCTCTGACTTCTTTGATTTTGACCAGGATGTTGATAGAAGTCAAACATTTAGAGCAGGAACAACTACAAGTATAACTTATCATAATACATTTTCAGTTCAGTCTCAAGTATTTCTTGGAGATGAGGCTCAAGCTAAAGAAGCAGCTAGATTATTAATGCCATATATTAGAGATGAATTACAGTGGGAAACTGGAAATTAATGCTTTATGGTTAAGGAGGAGTTTTTATGATACAGTTACAAAATTATTTCTTTGAAGAAGAATCGTGCTCTCCTTCATACAATTTAAATGGGGAAACAAAAAGAAGTTTAAATGGGAAAGCTCATACAAATAGGTTGGGACAGGAATATAAGACTTTTGATGTTGAAATTCTTAATTTAACTGAAACAGAGTTAGGGAATATTTTTCATGTAATTTCTAATTTATATCCAGAAATAGGTAATGGGGAAGAAAGTGTGAAATTTGTTGATAAAGACGATAATGAATATCAAGTTATAATCCCCTTACCTATTCAGGATAATTTAAATATTAGTGATTTTGATGGGTTATATGATGTTAATTTAACTTTAGTAGAAACGGGGTGAGGTAATTGGCAAGATTTTTGGATAAACCGGATGTAATAGAGAGTTTTAAGGATTATAATAGAAAAGTAGAATTAAGAATATTAGCGGATTGGTTTAATACAGGAGATGAGAGCTTATTTACTATTCATGATGATGAAATTAAAAGATTAGATTTAAGCAGAGATGTTGAAGGTGTTTTAGGTACTTCAGTTAGAGATAGGGGAACATTGGTTTTATTCGACCCTGATGGAGAGTATAGAAGATGGAATACTGATAGTAGTTTTTATGATTCTGAAATTAATTATGGATATGCAGAGCCTTCTAAATTAGTTATTGTACAAATAAAAGTTGATAATTCAGAATGGTTAAATTACTTTATTGGTTTAATTACAGGTTTAGTCCCGAATAGAAATGCTGGAGAAGTTTCACTTGAAATAGATGATTTTTTAAAAATTCTTCAAGAAAAAGAAGCTCCAGATAAATTATTTTTAGATGAATATGAAGTGGATACTTTTAGAGGGATAAAAATAAAAAATGTTATAATGCAGTTATTAGATGGTATAAATCTAATGAGTTATAATGAAAGTTCTTTAGAAAATTTAAACGACCGAATTATTCATAATTTTAAAGGCTTATCTATTTTTCAAGCTTTACAGAAATTATTAGAAATGAATAATGCTTATATGTATACAAAAGATGGAGAATTGTATGTTAATAGTAAAAAGTTTTTAACAGAACAAGAAGCAAATATTATTGAAGTATTTACAGATGAAGAATCTGGTGATAATGTTGAAAATATCTTTAAAATAGAGGAAAGGGTTTCTCAAACAGATATTTTTAATCATATTACTGTTGAGGCATTTCCTTGGGAAGTTCAAAATGCATCAGAAATTGTTTGGATTGGTGGAGAAGATGAAGTAGATACTTCAGAAGTTTATGTTGGTTCTGATATTGAAACTAGCCAATTACAATTAATATATAGTCCATTGGATTATGAAACTTATTATGATGAAATACCAGAAGACCAACCTACTGAAAATGTTCCTATTATAGAAAATTCTGTAGGGGTAGAATTTGGAGATAGATTTTATACAGTTGGAGAAGGTTTAGATAATGTAGATTATGAAAATGGTATTATAACATTTACTAATTCTGCGGAATATCCTTTACCTAATGCTGACCAGCAATTTACAGTTTTGTATGAATTTGAATTTAATAAATTATTACCCGGAAATAGGAGACATTTTCATGCTCATTTAGAATATCCTTGCACAGATATTAAAGATATAGAAGATACTCTTATTTTTATATCGGAAGAAGATGCTGATGAAGACTATGAAGTAGAGTCTTCAGAATTTAACTTTACTGAAATTTTTCATGATAATAGTGGGTCGTTTACTATTGATACAAACAAATTTACAGCTCCTGAAAATATAGAAGGAATTAGAGCAAAAGTTCAAGGGAGGATTATTTCAAGAGGAACAATTATTCCCCCTATTCGTACTGATAGAGACTGGGATTTACAAATGGATTTAATGGTTAATAATACTTCTGTTCAAACTTTTTATACAAATTCTGGAGAAGGGACTTATGATTTTCATGCTACATCTAGTTGGGATGGTAATGTAGTACAAAATGATGAAGTCCATTTAAGATTTACTGGTAATATAGCGGGTTCTTACGAACATAAACTATATGTAGGCCCTTCTCTTAATGATGATATAATTTGTAGACTAGATTATCATACTAAGGAACCTATTGACCCTACAATAGACCCAGATGAACCAACTGATAGCAGAAGACGAAAAGAGAGTCGTGGAGTTAGTGTTTTCTCACATTTTTGGGACGATAGGCAAACTGTTGAAGTAGAGTTAATTAATCATACAGAAAAGACTTTATTATTACACAGTAAAGTCCATAATAAAAGGGAAGAAGCTATGGTAATTGTTGGATACCCTATAAAACAAAAAAATCAGTATAATGTAAATAAAATAAATGATGATAGTGTAAAACACTTTAATATACAAGAACAATTAACAATTAGTAATGACTTATTTCAATCCGAAGATAGAATGAAAGAATTAGCTGATTTTTTAAGATTTCAATATTCAATTCCGAGGTCTAAGTTTACTGTTGACACACAAGGTTATCCACATATTGAATTATTAGATAAAGTACAATTAGAAGAGAAGTATAGAGATGATTTTAAAGAAGCTTTAATAATTAGTATTGAAGATAGCTTTAGAAATGGAGATTGGGAGCAGCGGTTAATTTTAGAAGAATTTGATGATAGTTGGGAGTATGAAAAAGAACCGGGATTACCCCCTATAAAACCTCCAGACCCTCCTCCAGATAAAGTTAAAGACCCTTTACCAGTAGAAAATTTAACTGCTTATGTTGAACATATAATATTAGATGATGGTACAATAAATGCTGCATTATATGCAGAATGGGATAACCCAGATAATATGTATCATGAAAAAACGCATATTTATTTAAGAAAAGATGGAGAAACTTGGAGCCATAAAGGAGATACTATAGGAGAAGCGTTCGAAGTTAAATTAATGATGGCTGACACTTATGAATTAGCTGCTGTTAGTGAGAATCAAAATGGAGAAAGATTAAATTTTGAAGATGCACCAAAATTAAATGTAGAAGTTACATTAAAAGAAGCACCTGATAGTGTTCTTTGGAATTTAGAAAGTATTGAGTGGGGTGCTGATTATATTAAACTTGTTTGGCATCCTCATCCTGACCCTGATTTTGACCAATATGAAATTAGGGAAGAGGATGTAGGTTGGGGCGAAGACTAATTATTAAAGGAGGAATAAAAGAATGGCTTTAAAATTATATTTTGATGCAGAATTAAATAATCCAGTACAAATTGATGGGGAATTAGAAGGCGAACCTGATGAAACTAAACAAGCAGTAGAAGAAGGTAACAATGTAGAAGAAGTAGTATCACTTTTTCTTGCAAGTGATGATACAACTTTAACCTATGAAAGTATTGTATTAAGTCAACATGATACTAATGGAGAAGGTGTTGTTATTGAATATCGTGAAGCAACTGATACTACATGGGAAGACCCGCTCACTTTAGCTGATGGTGATTATGGGACAGCATTAGAAATAGAAAGAAGAGTATTTAAAGAAAATCTTACTGCAGCTATATATGTAGATACTAATTACCATAGATTACAATATGAAGAATTTGCAAAAGCATAAAGGAGGGTAGTAAATGACTAGATTAAATACTGAAAACTTAGCTAAAACTTTAGTAGTTAGTGATGATGATACTACTATAACTGTGTCTGATAGCTCTGTGTTCCCTACTCCTCCTTTTAGGGTAGTATTAACTGATAAAACAAGAGATTTAACTTTAAGTGATATTGAAATTGTAGAAGTAGGAGCTATTACTGGAGATACCCTTGAAAGTTTAGATAGGGCACAGGAAGGTACTACTCAAGAAATATGGGCAGATGGAGATATATGTGAATTAAGGGTTACTTCTGGATTATATCAAGAATTATACACAGAGGTAGATGACAAAACTGACCAGACAGACTTCGATAATCACTCTGCTAGACACGAGAATACGGGAGCTGACGAGTTGAATGTCAGTGGATTGTCAGGTAAACTGGCTGATGAGCAGGAACCAGAGAGCCACGACTTAGCTGGCGGTAAGCACAATACTGATACGCTCGCTAACCTTAACCAAAAAATATCAGATGCTAATGTAGATGATGATGGTAATAGCAGACCTCCAGACGACCATGATAATGCTGCTCATACAGAGAATTATATTACATCTTATACTAATAACTATGTAAGTTCTGTTACAGGTGATGGTGATTCTACTTTAACACTAGGTAGGGAAGGTCTAACCGATTTAACTCAGGACTTGTCTCATAATCACGATGCCCTGTATGATGACTATGGGAGCTGGACTTTGTCAGATGGTGTAAATTCTACTAATATTGGCTCAGGTAGTACTGCTACTTTTGCAGATAGCGGATTAATTAATATCTCCGAATCCGCTGGTACTATTACCGTATCTACAAATGCTACTGATTATGATAGCAACGATTTCGATACTGACTTTGGTAATAAATCCACAGACGACCTATCAGAAGGTACAACTAATGAGTATTTCAAAGACCATGATAATACAAATCACACGACTAATTATGCTGATACCAATCACAATAATACTGCCCACTCCGAAACTTATGCTACCACTACCGGAACTTATGCAGACTTGAGAGCCCAGTCTACCACCAATGNTGATGTGGGACTGGGAAATGTTAATAATGTTCAGCAGGCTGAGTCTACTCACGGTGTAAATGCCCCTTATGAAATTCAGAAAGATGGCACTGATGGTAGCGGCATTATTAACTTCAAAACTTCTTAAGGTAGGTGATTAAATGCCTATTACATTCGATGGCTATGAGATAGAAGCAATCACGATGGACGGTGATGAGATAGTCGAGGTTACAATGGATGGTGATGTAGTGTGGGAGTTGCTTGTT
>SL_4KL_010_BRINEDRAFT_10000635_pt1 | contig 18306 bp, 15 predicted proteins | sample SodLak_010_BRINE_2_FD_10664 | JGI IMG/M metagenome (IMG submission 10664)
TCAAAAGCGGGCCGTCGCTCTGGGCGAGCGCAATCCGCTTGTTGAGCGCGGCGTAAAAGTAGCGGCCGATAACGGCCGACACCCAAAAGCCGATCACGGGCGCGACGAGCCACCACGAGACGATTTCACCCATCACGGCCCAGTCGAGTGAGTTGCTCGCGAGGCCGAGGCCGGCAATCGCGCCGACCGCCGTCATCGACGTCGACGCGGGCACCCCGAAAACGTTGCCGACGAACAACGCGAGCCCGATGAAAAACAACACCGTAATCGAGGCTGGCAGCGTGAAAATCGCGGGATCCGTGACGAGTTCGCGGCCGAGCGTGTCGACGACGCGTCGGCCGATGGTCCACGCACCGATGAAAAAGAAGACACTCATCAGCGCGGCGGCGACCGTCTTGGTCACCGTTCCCGCACCGACCGCCGGGCCGAACGCGGGGCCCGTCGTCGCGCCACCGATGTTGTAGCCGACGAACACCGCAACGAGAATGCCAACGAGCAGCAGTACCTCTGTCACAGCACAAGAATCCACCTCGTTGCGGTTAAGTCGTCGGATATCTCCGAGCGATCGGCAGCGCTGTGCGGTGTATTCGTGTCGACAACCCACTCAGACGCCCCAGATAACCGCGATGCCGGCGGCAGTCACGACGGTCAACAGCAACTGCAACGGCGCACCGACCCGGAAAAAGTCGGTGAACTTGTAGCCGCCGGGGCCGTACACCATGAGATTCGTCTGGTAGCCGATCGGCGTCAACATCGCGGTCGACGCCGCAAACGTCACGGCCAACACGAACGAGAACGGCTCCGCGCCGAACAGCTCGGCGGCCTCGATGGCGACCGGGATCATCAACACGACGCTCGCGTTGTTGCTGATGACGTTGGTGATGAGCGCGGTGAACAGGTAGAACAGCCCGAGCAACAACAACGGCGAAAGCCCACCGGAAACGCTCACAATCGAGAGCGCGAGCCACTCGGCCGCACCCGTCCGCTCCATGGCGACGCCAAGTGGGATCAGCCCAGCGAGCAGGAAAATCACGCTCCAGTCGACCGCGCCGTACACCTCGGTCGGTTTGACACAGCCGGTTGCAACCATCGCCACGATGCCACCCAGTGCGCTGATCACGATGGGCACGAGTTCGAGTGCGGCCAGCCCGATGACGACGGCGATGATGCCGAGCGCAACTGGAATTTTGCGGTACCGAAAATCGGGCAGCGTGAGGTCGCCGGCAACGATGAAATCGCGGTCGTTGCCGAAGCGCTGGACGGTCGATTCGCTCGCCTGAATCAAGAGCGTGTCGCCGCCGCGAAGGCGGCGTTCGTCCATCCGTTTGTGGATGATCTCGCCGCCGCGGCGAATCGCCAACACGGTGGCGTCGTACCGGTGGCGAAAGTTGAGCGTTTCGAGCGTTTTGCCGAGTACCGACGCCTCCGGCGAAATGACGACCTCGATGAGCCGTTGTTCGGTTGCGGGCGTCACCTCGTCCGTGTCGGCTTCGAGCGTTTCGTCGCTGACGTCGGCGTCAGGTGCGAGTTCCAGTCCCTCGGTTTCGATGAACGTGACGAGGCTCTCTTGGTCGGTTTGTAGCACGAGAATGTCGCCCGCACGGATCTCCTTTCGCGAGAGCGGTTCGGTGAACGCCCGGCCGTTGCGGATGAGTTGGACGATGTCGGCGTCGACGGCGAGTTCGGCAAAGCTCTGGTCGACCGTTTTGCCGATCAACTCGGAGTCTTCGGTGACGACGACCTCAGTGAGATATTCGGCCATCTCGAAGCCCTCGATGAGTTCATCGCTCATGCTGATCCGTTCGGGCAGCAGGAGTCGACCAACGGTCGCCAGATAGACGACACCCGTTACGAGGACGATAAGGCCCAGTTGGGTAAACTCGAACATCGAAAACGGCCGGTCGATGAGTCGTGCCGAAACATCGGAGGCCAGAATGTTCGTCGAGGTCCCGATCAGTGTCAGCATGCCGCCGAGCATGGCGGCGTACGAAACCGGGATCAGGAGTTTTGAGGGCGAAATCCCGGTTTTTCGCGAGAGCGTGTTGACCATCGGAATCATCACGGCGACGACCGGCGTGTTGTTGATGAACCCCGCCGTGCCGCCGGAGAGCCCCAACACAGCGAGTAGCTGTTTGTACGGACTGTCGCCGTACCGGTCGGCGATTTTGGTGCCGATAATGTTGACGAGGCCGGTCTGTCTAATCCCCTCGCTGAGGATAAACATCGCCAACACGGTGATCGTCGCTGTCGACGCAAAGCCGCTAATCCCGGTCGCGGCGTCGACCCCGGTCCACGGTTCGAGCACGACCAGCGAGACGAGCACCGCGATGGCGATGATGTCAATCGGCAAGGGCTCGGTGACAAACAGTACGAGCGCAACGAGGATGAGCGCGAAAATCAACAGGATCTCCGTCGACAGCGGCGGAACGGTGACGCCCGCAGAAAGCGGCAGCACTGTCAGACCCGATTGCGCCAGTGCGGCCAGATGCATGCAGGACTATCGACTCGGCGACGAGCTAAAAACCTCGGTGTCTCGTCCCGCGCGGTACCGCAAGACGGCCTGTTCTTTCATTTTCGCCTCGATCATCACGTCGACCGTGTTGCCGAACAGCTGAATCGGCCCCTGGATGAAATCCGCGTGGTTCTGTGGCGCAATCGAGGGGTCGGCTTCGTGAAGCCGCCGGGCTTCGCTGTAGTGGATGATCGGGCGAATTCCGTCGGGCCACGTGTCAGCGGCCAGTTCGAGCGCCTCGCGGTAGGTGAGTCCCCGGTCGGTGAACTGGTGGTGCAGTTCGTCGTAGACGACCGGGAGACCGATTTTGTCGTGGACGGATTCGACCAGTTCGGGCACGCTCCACAGCGAGTCGGTGTCGTCGTTTTCGACCGTGAGCCGCGAGCGGACGGCCGCCGGAAGCGATTCGACAACGTCACAAAACCGTTCGGCGGTCGCCGCCTTGTCGCTGTAATGTGCACCGATGTGGATGTTGATCGAGTTGTACGGACTGCGCGAGAGACCCATCGCGTCCATCAGTTCGCCGTGACAGTCGAGGTCGACGACCGCGTTGTCGACGACCGACTGGGTCGGGCTCGCAAGTTTGACGAAATGGCTCGGATGAAACGTGAGTCGGAGGTCGTGGTCGGTCGCAAGCTCGCCGATTGCAGCAAGCAGATCGAAGACGGTCTCGCTGTTGGGCAACTCGTCAAGCGTGTACTGGCTGTGCCACGGAATGAGGTCCGACGAAATCCGGTAAAAGGAGATGTCGTGGGCGAGGTTCCACTCGAGGATTTGGCGGAGTCCTCGAATATTCTCCTCGGCGAGTTCACCCGCGTACGGAAGCCCGCGCGAGTCGAACGTTGCCTCCTGCATGCCGCGGTTCGTCCGGACGTCATCCTCGCGGAGCGTTCGGTTGAGTGCGGCATAGCCGTACCGCGGTTGGGCGGTGTCGGGCTGTGGTGGCGTAGAGTGCGTCGACACGGATATCGCGTATACGGGCTCGCCACGGGTAGCGGTTCCGTTTACAGTCATTCACTTTCGCTCTGCAGTTAACGATACTTTATCAGGCTTGACGAAGAAGTCGGGACAATGGCGACACACTCCGATATTGAGGATCTGCCGGGCGTCGGTCCGGCGACCGCCGAAAAACTCGTCGACGCCGGCTTTGACTCCTACAACGGGCTTGCGGTCTCGAGCCCCCGCGAGTTGGCCGACGCGGCCGACGTCGGGCAGGGTACCGCGAGCGATATCATTGGCGCAGCCCGCGAAGCTGCCGACGTGGGCGGCTTCGAAAGCGGGTCGACCGTCCTCGAACGGCGCAACGAAATTGGAAAGCTGAGCTTCGGCGTTCCCGCCGTCGACGAACTGCTCGGTGGCGGCGTCGAAACCCAGTCGATGACCGAGGTGTACGGCCAGTTCGGCGTCGGTAAATCCCAGATCTCTCACCAACTGGCGGTCAACGTCCAACTCGATCAGAAACACGGGGGGCTGGCGGGCCGCGCCATTCTCGTCGATACCGAGGACGCCTTCCGCCCCGAACGCATCGACGACATGGTTCGTGGACTCGACCACGAGATTCTCGAAGCCGAACTCGAACGGCGCGGAATAGAGGGCACCCCGGACGACGAGGAAGCGATGGACGAACTGGTGACCGACTTCCTGCGGTACATCCACGTCGCACGCGCGTTCAACTCCGACCACCAGATGTTGCTGGCGAAAACCGCCGCCGACCTCGCAAGCGAGTACGCCGACGACGACCGGCCGGTTCGACTCGTCATCTACGACTCGCTGACCGCACACTTCCGTGCGGAGTACGTCGGCCGCGGCGAGTTGGCCCCGCGCCAGCAGAAACTGAACCGCCACATCCACGACCTGCTGCGGATTGGCAGCCTCCACAACGCCGCGATTCTCGTGATGAACCAGGTCCAGAGCAACCCCGATTCGTACTTTGGCGACCCGACGAAACCCGTCGGCGGAAACATTCTCGGCCACGCGTCGAACGTCCGCGTCTACCTCAAAAACTCGAAAGGAACCAAACGGGTGTTTCGACTGGTCGATGCGCCGAACCTGGCCGACGGAGAGGCAATATTGCGGGTCGAAGGCGGCGGACTGAAACCCGAGTAGCGCAAGCCTATATTTAGCCCCGGCACATTGCGGGGGATACGTGATCTTCAGTGACCACCATTGACCCCGCGGCGTTTCTCGATCTGCTCGACGAGGTGTGTTTCATTTTTGCCGACGACCTCACCCTCCAAGCGTGGAACCAAGCGGTCGAATCGGTGACTGGCCACACCGACGAGGAGTTGGCGAATATGTCGGTGACGGCGTTGTTCGAGGACGATACCGACCGGGTGGCCGAGGCGTTCGAAACGCTCACAGAAACCGGTTCGGTGACCGTCGAGACAGCGCTAGCCACTGCCGAGGGGCGTGCGATTCCCTACGAGTTCGAGTTCGACAAACTGGACGCAGCAACGGGCGAGAACGTGTTCGCGGGAGTCGGACGCGACGTTTCGGCCAAGACGGTGTCCGAACAACGCCGTGAGGAGGTGGCCAGTCGGATGTCGGACGGCTTTTTCGCGGTCGATACGGAGTGGCGAGTCACCCACGTCAACGATCGTGGCCGGACGATTCTCTCGGAGGCGATCGGTGAGCCGATGAGTCAGGACGAACTACTCGGCACCCACCTCTGGGAGGCGATTCCCGAAGCGGTGGGAACGGTGTTTTATGAAAAATACCACGAGGCAGTCGAGAGTCAAGAGCCGGTCGTCTTCGTAGCCGACTATGAGCCATTGGATATCTGGTTCGACGTGCGGGCGTACCCCTCCGAAACCGGTCTCTCAGTATATTTTTACGATATCACCGAACGACACCGCCAGCGCGAAGCGGTCGAGCGCCGCGAACGCGTGCTTCGTGAGATGCACGACATCATCGCCGACCGCAACCGGCCGTTTGCCGAGCAGGTCAAAGACCTACTCGCGTTGGGGCGCAAGGAACTGAACACGGCGTTCGGGTCGCTGTCACGAATCGAGGGCCACGAGTACGTGTTCAAACACGTCGATGCCGACACCGACGCCATTGAGCCGGGCGACGTGGTGCCGCTGTCGGCGACGAACTGCGAGATTGCCGCGCAAAATCAGCGAACGGTCGTGCTCGGCGACATCAAGCGCGACGCCCCCGAGGAAACGCACAGAGCGGGCTACACCGAATGGGGCATTTCGTGTTACATCGGCGCGCCCGTCTTCGTCGACAACGAGGTGTACGGCACGTTCTGTTTCTACGACACCGAGCCGAGAGATGGGCAGTTCGACGAGTGGGAGGTCACGCTCGTCGATCTCATGAGTCGCTGGGTGAGCTACGAACTCCAACGGCAGAAAACGACCGCGATACTGCAGGCAAAAAACGAACAACTCGAACGGTTCACCTCGGTCGTCTCACACGATCTCCGAAACCCCCTGAACGTGCTCGAAGGACGGCTCGAACTGGCCGAAGAAACCGGCGATCCCGAGGAGTTCGAGCGGTGTCGCCGCGCAATCNGGCGGATGAACACGCTCATCGAGGATCTGTTGGTGCTTGCCAGAACGGGCTCGGCCGTTGACGACCCAGCACCCGTCGCGCTCGGCGACCTCGTCGCGGACGCCTGGGAGAGCGTGCAAGCGCCGTCGGCGACCCTGCACATTGAAACCGAGCGGTCGCTCATGGCCGACCGTCACCGACTGACACGCTCGTTGAAAACCTCATTCGGAATGCGATCGAACACGGCGGCGAAACCGTCACCGTCACGGTTGGCGACGTCGACGGCGGCTTTTATTTCGCCGACGACGGCCCGGGAATTCCCACAGACGAGCGCGAGCAGATCTTCGAAAGCGGCTACTCGACGAACGCCGAGGGCACCGGGTTCGGGCTGTCGATCATTCGCGAAATCGCCACCGCCCACGGCTGGGATGTCGCTGTGGGCGAGAGCGAACGTGGCGGCGCACGCTTCGAGATCACCGGGGTCGACTGGGTCGAGTAAGGTGGTTCGTTGCGGTCGACCTGCCAGCACGGCTGGCCGAGATCGAGAACCCGCCCGGGGAACGATTAAGTAGCCGCGCTTGGTTCTCCTATCCAGATGGGAGACGACCCCGAAGGCATGCTGTCGTGGGACGAATCAGTCTTCCGTGACGAACACGTCTTCGAGATCGACTACATTCCCGAGACGTTTCGGCACCGAAACAGCCAGCTTGAAAGCCTGAAATACGCGCTTCGGCCCGCCGTCCGTGGCTCGCGGCCGCTCAACACCATTATTCGCGGGCCGCCCGGAACGGGCAAGACGACGGCCGTCCAGAAGCTCTTCGGCGAGTTGGGCGGCCAAAGCGACGTGGAAGTCGTCCGCGTCAACTGCCAAGTCGATTCAACGCGCTATGCGGTGTTTTCCCGGCTGTTCGAGGGAGTGTTCGAGTACGAACCGCCCGCTTCGGGCATCTCGTTCAAAAAGCTCTTCGGCCAACTCACCGACCGCCTCGTCGACGAGGAGTGCGTGCTCGTCGTCGCACTCGACGACATCAACTACCTGTTTTACGAGGACGAAGCCAGCGACACGCTCTACTCGTTGTTGCGCGCCCACGAGGCACATCCAGGCACGAAAATCGGCGTTATCGTCGTCTCCTCGGATCTCTCGTTGGACGTCATCGACTCGCTCGATAGCCGGGTCCAAAGCGTGTTCCGGCCCGAGGAGATTTATTTTCCGCGTTACGGGGTCGACGAGATTCTCTCGATTCTCCGCGAACGCGCAAAGCGCGGCTTTCACGAGGGCGTCATCAGCGACACCGAACTCGAAGCGGTTGCCGACCGAACCGCCGACAGCGGCGACCTCCGTGTCGGCATCGATCTGCTCCGCCGGGCGGGGCTGCACGCCGAAATGCGGGCCTCCCAAACGGTCACACTCGAAGATGTCGACGCCGCCTACGAAAAATCGAAACACGTCCATCTCTCGCGAACCCTCCGCGGCCTGTCGGACTCCGAGCGGGCGCTGCTTGAAGTGGTTCTCGCGAACGACGGAGAACGCGCCGGCGCGGTGTACGAGGCGTTTCACGACGCCGCCGGATTGGGCTACACGCGCTACTCCGAACTGGTCAACAAACTCGACCAGTTGGGCATTATTTCGGCAACGTACGCCGACGTCGAAGGCCGCGGACGGTCGCGGGCACTCACCGTCGAGTACGACCCACAGGCGATTCGTGACCGACTCGATGAGCAGTGAGTCAGGTCGGCAGTGAACTCGGACGGCGACAGCACACACGGCGCACTGAGCGACCGAAAAGCCGACGGCCTCCGATAGCTGTTTGAGGCTCCCGGTCGCAGAGACCAGCATGAAATCGACTGGCGGTACCACCGCGGCCAAACAACGCGCCGCGCGGGCGGCGGCCGACCGAGTGTCCGACGGCATGACCATCGGCCTCGGAACCGGCAGCACGGCTGCCCACGCAATCGATGCACTGGGTGAGCGCGTCGCCGACGGACTCGACATTCGCGCCGTGACGACCTCGTTTTCCTCGCGAATGCGCGCACTCGACGCGGGCATCGAGGTGATCGATCTCGATGAGGCCGGCGGCGGCATCGACCTCGCTATCGACGGGGCCGACCAGATCGCCCTCGATGCGGGCGACTGCATCAAGGGCGGCGGCGCGGCACACACCCGCGAAAAGATGGTTGCGAGCGCGGCCGATCGGTTTCACGTCGTCGTCGACGAAACGAAAATCGCCGACAGCCTGAGCCACCCCGTTGCCATCGAGGTGCTGCCGGCCGCCCACCGCCTCGTTGCCGACGCGGTCGCCAAGCGCGGTGGCGAACCGACGCTTCGGACGGCCGAAAGAAAGGACGGACCCGTCGTGACGGACAACGGCAACCTCGTCGTCGACGCCAACTTCGGAACGCTTGAGTCGCCACGCTCGCTGGCCGCCGAGCTGTCGTCGCTCGCCGGTGTCGTCGACCACGGACTGTTTGTCGACGCGGTGACCGCCGCCTCGGTCGGCGACGACGACGGCGTCGAAACGATCGTTTACTGAACGCGGAATGCGACCGGCTGCGAGCCGAAAAACGAGGATCGGCCGGATCGGTGACCCGGATATTTATGTGCAAATATCCACTCGCATACGATGGAGAAACGTGCAGTGAAACCAACGAAACGGGCCCGATCTGTCGTCGAGATGAGGTGGCGAGTGGGAAGCAAATGAGGAGGCCACCCACTGCCGGCGCAGATGTGCCCGACGACGGAAGCGAGCGGCACGATCCGGTCGTCATCCACGCGAACGACGAAATCGTCTACGCCAACGCGGCGTTTGCGGCGTTGCTCGCCGAGCAGTCACGGACGGCACTCGTCGGCACGCCGCTTTCGGCCCGACTCGACAGCGACTCGCGAGAGTTGTTCAGCACCCAGTGCGAACGGCTCTTGGGGGGCGACGCGACGATACTGGGAGCGACGGCCACGCTCACAGTCGACGAGCGCGAGGACAGAACGGTGCTCATCGTGAGCAGCGTCGTCGACTGGGAAGACCACAGTCGAATCAAAAGCACGTTCATCGATATTTCGGCGGTGTCCACGTCGGAACTGGTTGTAACGAGCGCACTCGACGAAGCGCCGGTCGGCATCACCATCGCGGACATGACGCGGCCCGACGAGCCGCTCATCTACGTGAACGACGGGTTCGTTGAGATTACCGGCTACGACCGCGAGGAGATACTCGGGCAGAACTGTCGGTTTTTGCAGGGCGAAAAAACTCGCAGCGAACCCGTCGACCGGATGCGGACGGCGATCGATGCGGGCGACGCCGTGACCGTTGTTTTGCGGAACTACCGGAAAGACGGCTCGATGTTCTGGAACCGCGTGACGCTCACGCCGGTCACCGACGACACCGGAGCCGTAACGCACTATCTCGGCTATCAGGATGACGTGTCGGTGACGAAACTCTACCAACAGGAGCGGCGGCTGTTCGAAACGCACGCCGAAGGCGCGAGCCACACCATGTTTATCACCGATTCCGAAGGGAAAATCGAGTATGTCAACCCGGCATTCGAACGGATGACCGGCTACAGCGCCCAGGAAGCGGTCGGCAAAACGACACGGCTGTTTGCGGCCGAAACCCAAGATCCCCTAGTCTACGAGGAGTTGTGGGAGACGATCACCGACGGCGAGCCGTGGGAGGGCGAACTCACGAACCGGACAAAACACGGCGAGCGCTACCGCGTGAAACGACGGGTCGTTCCCATTGTCGACGACGGGACGATTAGCAACTACACCGTCATCGAGTACAACATCACCGACGAGGCGTTCACCGAGCAGGTGTTGGACGTGATGAACCGAATGCTCAGACACAACGTGCGCAACTCGATCGAGGTGATCGAGGGCTATGCAGCCATGCTGGAAGACGAGGTTGCAGGCCCCGGTCAGCGGACGATCGGTCGGATCATCACCGAGCGCACCGCAAGCTTAAAAAAGATGAGCGAGCAGACGGCAACGATCCGCGAACTGTTTCGCCAGCGCGACCAGCGCCACAGCCTCGCACTCGCGGAGCTCTCGAGAACTGTCGAGCAGGCGCGTGCCACGTATCCGGAAGCGACGATCTCGCTCACCATCGACGTCGACGACGAGATCGAAATCCCGAACGGCCAACTGTTGGAGCTCGCGCTCGAAGAGACGATCGAAAACGCCGTTGTGCACAACGACAGTGAGGAACCGACCGTCGACATTCGGATCGCACGCGAAGACAGCGACGACGCGACCGTTCACATGGCAGTCGCCGACAACGGGCCGAGCATTCCGGAAACCGAGTGGGAGATCATTACGGCCCGCGAGGAAACCGCGCTGCGACACGGTAGCGGAATCGGTCTCTGGGTGATCTACTGGTCGATTACCGCCCTCGGCGGCAGCGTCGAACGTGACGAAAACGAGCCACGGGGGACGGTGCTACGCTACCGGTTGCCGGTTGTCGCTGATGAGGATGCCGAGTCGTAGTCGGTGGGCGGAGCAGTAGTGCGAGCAACGAGAGCCGAGTGATCGACAGCCCGCAGGCTGCGTGGGTCGGTACGTTCCGATAAATGAAAACGGGGATAAATTCGGCCTTACAGATCGCGAGGCTGGACCGTCTTCCGGTCGTTTGCCTCGGCTCGTCGAGCCGCATCTTCGAGCAGTTCGGCGACTTCCGCGTCGAGTGCCTCGTAGAAGTCCGACGCGACGTTCTTCTCGTTCAGGGCGTCTTTGACGGCTGCTTTGACGATAAGGTCTGCCATGCAAACGTCCGTACCCGAGCCTCCGTAATAAGGGTTATTATGTCATTCCGCTCAAACTGCCGTTTCCGGTGGTTTCGGACGGTCTATCTCCAGAATCGGGGGCGAGAAGAACTACTGTCGACGACACGCGCCGACCGAAGCACCGACCGGAGCTGTCTTCGAGCAAACCCGACAGCGATCCGCCCGACACGCTGAACAGCCTATGTGTAACTCACAATGAGAGGGGTCAGCCAGTGTGCTCGTGTGCAACGCCGTTATCTCACACCAGCTATCGACGGGAGTGAGTAGCCACACCAGCCGAGCTAGCTGTTCAGTATGTAGTCGGCCGCTTTCTCGGCGATCATCGTCGTCGGCGCGTCCGTGTTCCCGCTCGTGATTGTTGGCATGATCGAGGCATCAACGACACGGAGTCGATCAATTCCGTGGACACGAAGTCGCTCGTCGACGACCGCCATCTCATCAGTGCCCATCTTGCACGTCCCCACGGGGTGGTAAAGCGACGCAGCCGTCTCACGGATGTGCTCGATCAGTTCCTCGTCGGACTGCGCCTCTTCGCCCGGCAAAACCTCCTCGCCACGGTACTCGTCGAACGGCGCAGCCTGCAGAATCTCACGGATCAGTTTGAGACCCGCAAGTAGTGTCTCTCTATCGGCTTTTTCGGTCAGGTACTGCGGATCGATCGCTGGCTCGTCGAACGGATCGGCCGAACGGAGCGTGATCCGACCACGGCTCTCGGGCCGAAGACAAAGCGCGCCGAGCCAGAAGCCGTGGCCGTCGGGGTTGTCGAACCCGTGGTTGACGGAGTATGAAGGGCCGAAATGGAACTGGATATCGGGGCGGTCGGTCCCCGCCGAGACCGACGCGAAGCCGCCAGCCTCGGCGACGTTCGAAGTCAACGGACCGCGTTTCAAAAGGAGGTATTTGAGAACGTTCCACAGTGAGTCCGCCCCCTCGAGCGAGATGGGTTTGTTGCAGGCATAGTTGATTTTCACCTGGAGATGATCCTGGAGGTTCCGTCCGACACCGGGGAGATCATGAACGATCGAAATCCCGTGGTCTGTGAGGTGCGCTGCTGGCCCAACGCCAGACAGCATGAGCAACTGCGGTGAGTTGATCGCACCCGCCGAGAGGATAACTTCCTCGCTGGCGTCGACCGATGTGGGCGACCCACTCGCATCCTGCACGTATTCGACCCCCACTGCCGTTCGGCCGTCGAACCGAACCTGCGTCACCTGTGCGCCGGTGGTGGCAGTCAGATGAGGACGATCCAGAACTGGCTTGAGATACGCATCAGCAGCACTGTGGCGCTGTCCGTTCTTCTGCGTCAGTTGATAGGGGCCGACGCCCGACTGATCGCCCGCGTTGAAATCGTCGTTTCGTGAAAGTCCGACCGTTTGGCCAGCCTCGACGAACGCCTCGGGGAGTTCGTTGGTGGTCTGTGGATCTGCGACGTTCCGCGGACCGTCAGTTCCGTGATACTCCGAGGGGCCGCGTTCGTTGTGTTCGGCGCGTTTGAAGGAGTCCAACACGTCGTCGTAGGCCCAGCCGTCGTTTCCGAGTTCGGCCCAGCGGTCATAGTCTGCAGGCTGGCCGCGAACGTAGATCATCGCATTGATCGAACTCGATCCGCCGAGGGTCTTCCCGCGTGGCCAGTAGCATTCGCGGCCGTTCAGGTGCGGCTGTGGGTCGGTGTAGTACTCCCAGTCGACCGCGGATTTGAACAACGTCGAGTACGCCACCGGCATACTGATTTCTCGCTGCTCGTCCGGTTTGCCCGCCTCCAGTATCAACACGCGGTTCCCATTGGCAGAGAGTCGGTTGGCGAGCACACAACCCGCCGATCCCGCGCCAACGAGTACGTAGTCGTACGAGTCCCCGTTCTTGCTGGACATGATAACACAGCATCAAACACAGGGGCTTAAATCCCGAAGTATCGGCGGAAGGAACGGTGAACTGGCGGATGAGTGCCCAACGAGAGAGTCGTTGTTCCAGTTGTATTGGAATCTGATAAATTAAGTAGGAGGCCAACGGGGGTTGAGACGAATGCCATCGCAGTCGTCACACGAGTTCGTCATCACGTCGTCAGTGCGGACGGAGGTAATCCGTCGCGTGTCGGCGGAACCGACGCCGACCGACGCACTGCTGTCCGAAATCGCTGCGAGCGACTCCGCAGTCTACAACGCACTGTCGACGCTCAGCAACCGTGGACTGGTGCGCCAACGTGACAGTGGCTGGAGACTCACTGCCTACGGCTCTCTCGTCGCCGACAGTATCTCTGCCTGGAAGGCTGCAGCGGCCTTCCGCGAGAGAGACCCTGCATTCTGGAATAACCACCATGTCGACGTCATTCCAGCGGCGTTCCGTCGGCGACTCCCGGAGATCGGGGAGTACGAGATCATCCGCGATACGGCCCAAGACCCAAATAGATCCGAAGAGGTGGCGATTAGTGTCCTCGATTCGGCCACCTCCTGTGAGCTCACCACACCGTATTACTCACGGCGACATCAGGAAGCCATTCCAACAACACCGGAGACGCGCGTATTGGTAACGAGAGGAGTGATCGATGTCAGCGTCCAGCGGTACAAGAACGGCCACCGCAGCGAACTGAACCCCCTAGAACCCGCAAACATCCGGCTGACGGACTGTCAGTTCGCGTCAGTTGTCACCGACAACGAACTCAAATTCGAACTGCCGACGGTGAGTGGGGGCACGACGGGTCAGCACCGCAACACCGGAACGACCGGTTCACCGTCGAACGAATCGGTTACTGACACCACTGCGCTGTGTATTTCCGAAACCGAGCCAGCAGTACAGTGGGGACGTGATCTCTTTGCAACCCTCTGGGAGGATTCAGACCCCCTTGAGCCGTATATCCGACGCACCTTCCCCGCGCTGGTTGAGTGATGACCGAACGGGGCCGGAATGTGACTGAAGAATCTAACAGCGCCACCGAGCAAACATATGTGATCGTTCATGCCCAACGGAGAGCAAAGACGAACATGCACAGGAACAAGAACACCGGACATCCATTCGTACCTGAACGCCAAAGTCGATCATGAGTACCCACTACGTCTACATTATTCGCTGTGGCGACGGCACGTTCTACACCGGCTATACCACCGACATCGAGCGGCGGGTCGCCGAACACAACGCGGGAACCGGGTCGAAATACACCCGGGGGCGAACCCCCGTCGAACTCGTCTACCGCGAAGCCCACCGTTCGAAATCGGCGGCGATGAAACGCGAGTACGAACTCAAACAGTGGAGTCGCGGCAAAAAAGCCCGACTTGTCGACGGCGACCGGTAGAAGCCGACGAGCACACCCACATACACAGGTACCGAGACGGCCCACCGAGAGCAACCCACATCTCCGACGCCCACGCCGGTGAGTGTCGCCGTCAGACCCGTCCATGTGTCGGATCCAGCGAGTATGCAAAGGTATGCATATATAGACCAAATGTCGTCGAAAAAGATGGTGTGTTACTACATTTCGATGCATAGCAGACCGAAGTGGAAACGTTTTACCCCGCGCCGGAAAACGGATCTATATGAAGGTACTCGTCACGGATCCGATCGCCGACGCAGGGCTCGATCGGCTGCGTGAAGCCGGCCACGAGGTGCAAACCGACTACGAAATCGAAGGTGACGCGTTGTTGGATGCCATTTCTGACGCGAACGCGCTGATTGTCCGCTCGGGAACCGACGTGTCGCGCGCGGTGTTCGAGGCTGCCGACGACCTCGTGATCGTCGGTCGCGCGGGCATCGGCGTCGACAACATCGACATCGAGGCCGCCACCGATCACGGCGTTATCGTCGCCAACGCACCCGACGGCAACGTTCGTGCTGCGGCCGAACACACGGTCGCGATGGCGTTCGCAGCCGCCCGCTGGATTCCACAGGCGCACACCCGGCTTAAAAACGGCGAGTGGGCCAAATCGGCGTATCTGGGCCGCGAGGTCAACAACAAAACGCTCGGCATTGTCGGGCTTGGCCGTGTCGGCCAGGAGGTCGCCAAACGACTCGACGGCCTCGGCATGAATCTCGTCGTGTTCGACCCCTACATTTCCGAAGAACGCGCCGCACAGTTCGGCGCGACACTCATTGACGATCTGCACGACTGTCTGGCGCAGTCGGATTTCGTGACGATTCACACCCCGCTGCTGCCGGAAACCGAGAACATGATCGGTGCCGACGAACTCGCACTGCTCGACAACGGCTTTCTCATCAACTGTGCCCGCGGCGGCATTGTTGACGAAGCCGCGCTCGCCGATGCGGTCGAAAACGGGCCGATGGCCGGTGCCGCACTCGACGTTTTTGCTGATGAGCCGCTCAGCGGGGACTCGCCGCTGCTCGGTGTCGACGAAATCGTCATCACCCCACATCTCGGCGCGTCGACCGAAGCTGCCCAGGAGAACGTCGCCGTCGACACCGCCAATCAGGTGATCGCCGCGCTCAACGACCAGCCCGTCCTCAACGCGCTCAACGCGCCGTCGGTCGACGAAACCGCGTTCCCGCGAATCGAGCCGTATCTCGGACTGGCCGAAACTGCCGGGAAAATCGCCGCCCAGCTGCTCGGCGAGCGCATCACGTCGGTCGAAGTCCACTACGAGGGCGAAATCGCCGCCGAAGACGTCGAACTCGTCACCGCGAGCGCACTCAAAGGCGTGTTCACCCCGCTCGAATGGCAGGTCAACGCGGTCAACGCCCCACGACTTGCCAAGGAGCGCGGCATTGAGGTCACCGAATCGAAGACCCAACAGACCGATGACTTCCAGAGCCTCGTGAGCGTCACCGTCGAAAACGGCGGCGAGTCACTCACCGTCTCGGGAACGCTGTTCGCCGGCAACGACCCCCGCATCGTCCGGATCGACGGCTACCGCGTCGACGCCATCCCCTCGGGCCACATGTTCGTCGCCCGCAACAAGGACACCCCCGGCGTCATCGGCTTTATCGGAACCGTCCTCGGCGACAACGAGATCAACATCGCCGGCATGTTCAACGCCCGCGAAACGATCGGCGGCGAGGCACTGACCGTCTACAACCTCGATGTCGACGTCCCCGAATCGGTTCGCGAACAGCTCCGCGCGGACGACCGGATCACCGAAGTCACCTCGATCACGCTCAACGGCGAGTAACGACTGAGACGCAAAATCGGACTGCAGGCGGCCTGATTACTGCTGCGACCGCAGTTTTCGGTAGCCCAGATACGCGAGTGCAACCCCGCCACCGATTAGCGCTGGCAGGGCCGCCGACTTCGTCGCGTTCGAGACACGACGGGACGCGACTCGGAGTCCCGACGGCTTGCCCGACGTAATGAGATCCATGACGGCCTCAACGTCGTTCGCCACCGGTTCAGGGTCGCCACCGGCCTCGAAGGCGGCGTCGGGGTCTTTCAGCAGGTGGCCGGTCGTAAGACAGACCACCGATTCGTCGGCCGCAATGTCGCCGGATTCGCGAAGTTTTCGCAGCCCCGCGACCGAAGCGGCGGAGGCGGGTTCGACGCCGATTCCTTCGCCAGCGAGGTCGCGTTGGGCGGCCGTAATCTCCTCGTCGGTGACGGCGACGGCGGTGCCGCCGGTGTTGTAGATGCCGGGCAGCGCTTTCGGCGCGTTGACCGGGTTGCCGATGCGGATGGCGGTCGCACGGGTTTCGACGTCCTCCCAGCGGCGAACCTCGCTCGCCCCGTTCTGGACGGCTTCGACCATCGGCGCGGCCCCCTCGGCTTGCACGCCGGTGAGTTTTGGCACCTCACTCTCGGCGAGCGCGCCGCTGGCGACGAGTTCGCGAAACGCCTTGTAGAGCGCGGCAGTGTTGCCCGCGTTGCCCACGGGAAGAACGATGCGGTCGGGGTAGGTGCCGTAGTCGGCGTAGTGTTCTTCGAGAATCTCGAAGCCGATCGTTTTCTGTCCCTCCAATCGGAACGGATTCAGCGAGTTGAGCAGATACACCTCGCCGCGTTCGGCGAGTGCTTGGACAATGTCGAGACAGCTGTCGAAGTTGCCGTCGACCTCCAAAATGCGTGCGCCGTGGAGACTCGCTTGGGCGATTTTACCGGCCGCAACCTTGCCCTTCGGGAGCAACACGAGCGTCTCCATGCCGCCGCGAGCGCCGTAGGCCGCCAGCGCCGCGCTGGTGTTGCCCGTCGAGGCACACGCGAGGCGACCAACGCCGAGTTCTTTGGCGACACGGACGCCGACAGTCATGCCGCGGTCTTTGAACGCCCCCGTTGGGTTCATTCCCTCGTGTTTGATTCGCAGCTGTTCGACGTCGACTTCGTCGCGAATGCGTGGCGCTTCGTGCAGGGGCGTGTCACCCTCCGGGAGCGTGACGCCCAGATCGAACGGGAGCGCCTCGCGGTAGCGCCAGACGCCGCGGTCGGGGCCGTCGGTCGACGCGCCCGACCCGAAGTCCTCGAACGTCGGTGGGTCGGCGTAGCGGACTTCGAGCAGGCCGTCGCAGGAGTCACAGGTGTAGCGGATCTCGTCGAACGGGGCGAACTGCTCCTCGCAGGCGATGCACTCCAGCCAGACGCCGTCGTCGGCGCAGGTGGGTGCGGACTGTGGCGGCGCAGAAAGCTCAAGACTCATTGGCCGATGTTGGCACCGACGGCGTAAAAAGCCGGTCGGTTGGACGGGCGCGGCCGGGGTGGCTTCGCAGTAATGGCTCACCGATGAGCGTTGCTGCGGTCGGTTCGCGTCGTCGCGATCAGGAGCCGTGGTGGCTAGTTGAGAACAATGAGATACGTCAGCGCAAAGATGAGCACGGCACCGGTCAGAACGTTTGTCATCGTATACGTGACGATGTTGAGCAGGTCGAGTCCCCAGACCGCGGTCCACGCGAACCACAGCGACAACAACCCGTTCAGCGCCAGCAACACCCGCGGATCCCCCTTCGACTCCTCGACGCCGTCACGGATCCCTTTCGACTCCTCACTCATACCCAAACGGCCGGGTGAGCGCCACTTAGCTCTTGTCCGTCCAGTTCGTACGGCAGACATGGCGTTCGAGTTGCATGTGCACAACCGACATGGTGACCGGATTGATCCGGTTCCGTTCCTCGTCTGCGTCGGGCTTGGCTTCATGCTCACCCACTCGTTTGGCCCGATCTACGGGCTGTCGTACGGGCTGTCGTTGGCGACGTCGCTGGTGCTGTCGACGCTCGCCTTTTTGTTGATTGTCGGCGCCGCGTACGCCCAACTGATCCGTTCTGCGCCGCCGCTGGATGCCGGCCCGCTCCCGGCGGGACCGCGATTCGAACGGCTGTTGTACGTCGCGCTTGCGATTGGTGTCGTCCTCGTCGGCCTGACCGTTCCGCTGTTGTGACCGGCGACCAGCGGCTGTGCGCCATATGCACACAGCACCACGAGAGTAAGAAGGATTGCCAGCACAGCTAGTTGCATGGGACTATTCGAAACCGTAACCGAGGCGTTTTCGGCGTCAACGAAGCGCACACCCGGCACCGCCGGCGACGACGGCTCGGCGGGCTCATACTGGTGTGACAACTGCGGCGTCCGCGTGCGGGACGTCGAGGTCGACAACGAGGGACTC